>Ga0308419_1000514_pt1 | contig 27972 bp, 27 predicted proteins | sample HotsprSampleMS50_FD_203674 | JGI IMG/M metagenome (GOLD analysis project Ga0308419, IMG submission 203674) | Hot spring phototrophic mat microbial communities from Mushroom Spring, Yellowstone National Park, Wyoming, United States - 20090730_MS50 ... | reverse complement strand
TAAAACATTTTTAAGACAAGGAGGCAAGAATATGGCAAGAAGGAGGTTACACATGCGTAAGACCAGACAGATAATAAGGTTAGCAATGAAGGAGGGGCTACCAGGGAGGGTAATAGCGAGGTCTCTAAAGGTAGGCAGGCAGACAGTGAGTGATTATCTACAGAGGGCAAAGGTGGCTGGCATTAATAGGTGGGAAGATATAAAGGACTTAACAGAGGAAGAACTTGAAGGTCTTTTATTCCCATCAAAACAAAGTTCAGTGGGGTGCAATAAGAGGCAACCCTTATGGCAGGGAGCTTGAGAAAGAAACAACAGGTAAAGATACCAGAGATGGTAAAATATGAAAAGGAGGCGGCCTTAATAAAATAAGAATCACTGGCCTTGATAAATAAAAACAGATGGCCTTGATAAATAATATTCACCGGCCAGATTGATAAGAATAGGCATAAAAAAGATGGAAGTCAGGACAAATATTACTATTCTGGAACTACAAACGACTTTTGAAAAACTGATTATTGATTATCAAGGAGTTATGAAATGAAAAAGGCAGAAATTGGGGTGATTTTTGATAAATTTGGGTGTAAACTTAACAAGTTGGGTTAAGTAAACCTAAACGGTGTTACGGCTTAAACCCATAAAAGCCTTGTGACAGCGCGGGATATATTGTAGCAGCTGGAAGGTTACATTTAGGCGTGTGGTTGGCGGTGTTGAGGTGGGTGGGTGGGTGGGTGGGGGTGGTTGGTTGGGGGTGGTTGGTTGGGGTCAATAAAAAGGGTTTACCCTTCATTAAGGCAAACCCTCCACTATTGACCTATTTTAAATTATGACCTTACTGACTCTGTAGCTGGTGTGGCGACCTCTTTTGCCCTCTTTAGAGACTCAAGGGCAGTGCCTGCAGCCCACCCCATTACACCTGCGCCGAAGATAAAGGTCACTGCTGATACCATCACACCTACAAGCATAGAGACTGCTACCAAAACCCTTGCCAATACGGTCCCTGCCATTGCTGCCCCAAAGATTGCCTCTGAGAGCTTAAGCCCGATAAAACCACCAACAAATGAACCCGGAAGTAATCCTACCAGTGCAAACAATATAATTCCAGCCCCTGTCCCAACATAAAGCCCCTCCTTTGCATAGTCTAAAGTCTTCATTTAATCGTCCTCCTTTTGGTTTTTATCTGCTATGATTTTGCATGTAAGGTTGCATCTGCGACCTTCTTTGTCTTTACCACATCCAACATATGGCCAACCATCCAGCCAATCAATCCTGCACCTGCGGTGAAGATTATAGCCGATACCATCACACCAAGCACCATTGAGATACCGACTATTATCCTCGGCATCAGGGCATTATCAAGGGGAAGTCCAAAGAGCATCCCTGCAATGCTTAGCCCTGCTACACCACCTATGAACGAACCTGGCAGGAGACCTACCAGTGTAAAGAGAACCAGTCCAACTCCGCTTCCTATATAAAGCCCCTTTTTTGCTGAACTTATTGTGTTCATCGCCTTGACCTCCTTTTTCATATTCTGTAGATGTAGCAGCATAAACCATGCCATCAAAAAAGTCGTTAATTTTATTGGGTTAACCATATTGCATGGTTTGCATAAATGCAAATCGCACCGCCATAGGTGCATAGATGCAAATCCTCATAAAGGGCATTGATAAACAGGGTTTGACAACCCTTAAAAGATTTGATAATATTTGGCATTTCTGAATGGGAGCAGAGACCTTTTTCAAGATATTTATAATACCCCAATCGTCAATCAGAAATAGCCGTTTTTAAGTAATAACCTGAAAAATAACTATTTTTAGGGGGTGTTTTATGTTAGATTGGGCCATGAGGTACTCTAAAGAACTCAGTTTAAGCAAAAGGGTCTTTATTTTAGCTGTTATGTCAATCATGTCGGTCTATTCAGTGGCAGCCCTGTTTATTTATCTTTAAACTAAGTCAAAGATTGAACAGATTAGCGTTGAGGGTATGAAGAGAGAGGTGCTTTTGGTAAAGGAACAGATTGCACTATTTAATGAAAGCGCAAAGGACACAGCCGATAAGTTCATGAGGGTCTTTGTTAGCCTTTTACCTTCGGGTACTGCTGCTATTAGGTCTGGTAATTCAATACCTGATCTCTTCACGGTCCAAACGGAGGGCTCGGTAGCGACAATATTCAAGAAAGAGGGCGACGACTTCTTAAGGATTGCTACATCCCTTAAAAAGGAAGATGGCAGCAGGGCAGTAGGAACGACCCTTGATAGGACACATCCAGCCTATAAGCTGCTCCTTAAAGGAGAAACATATGTTGGTAAGGCAACGCTTTTTGGCAAGGACTACATGACAAAGTACATCCCTGTCAAGGACTCCTCAGGGGCATTGTGGGTGTATTATTTGTCGGTTCAGACATAACTAAACCATTAAAGAGACTCAAGGACCTTATGGCCTCCATCAAGGTCGGTAAGACAGGATATATGTATGTCATTGACACCTCTGAAAAGGATAAGGGTAAACTCATAGTCCATCCAGCTAAGACAGGCCAGAACATACTTACATCAAAGGATGCAAAGGGGAGAGAATTTGTCAGGGAGATGATAGAGAAAAAAGAGGGGATAATCTACTATCCATGGATTAATCGGGAACTTGGTGAGACCTCTGACAGGGATAAGGTAGTTGTATACACACATTACGATGAGTGGAAATGGCTTATTGGAATTGGCACCTATGTAGAAGAGGTGGAGCAAGAGGCCCTTTATGTGAGGAATATGATGTGGGTGACTAACATAGTTGGGGCTACCTTTATCTCTCTACTCATTTTTATAGTTATCCAGAGGGCCCTGATGCCAATAGCAGATATTGCAACAAGGCTTGAAGAGGTAGCCAGTGGTGATTTTAGTAGGGTAGGTTTTGGTAAGGGCTACAGAGACAGAAAAGATGAAATAGGTCTCATTGCGAGGAGCATTATAAAGGTAGAGGGTTTTATACAGACAATGGTTAGAGAGATTAAGGATGCGGCTAACCTGATCCGGTCAGTTATAGGATTGCTTGAGAAAAATATTGATACCGTAAAAGAGAAGACCAATAGTCAGACCTCTCAAGCACACCAGATAGCCACTGCAACAGAGGAGCAGTCCTCTGCAAGTGAAGAGGTTGCAAGATCTGCAGAGCAGACAAGCATCCTTTCTAATGAGGTAAAGGCAGCCAATGAGATGGTCGCACAAGAGGTAAAGGAGCTCGTGGGCGTTGCTCAAAAGCTCGCAAAGGTAGTGAAGGATGTCAGGGTCTGAGCAGGATGACATATTTCTATTATCATGCCCTTGATGGTTTGAGATTGTGTATGGTGATGGTTTAAAAGAGGTGATCTAGGCCAAATTTTCAAGCCTTCTGGCCTGAGGAAGATACTGTTTCCCCTCCATGTTACCTGCATGTTATAGTGCTCAATGGACATTATGAGGGCCTTTTTAGCGATAGACATTGACAGGGCGGTTAGAGATGAGGTCTGTAATTTCATAGACCAAGTCTCTAAGACGACAAGGGGGGTGAGTTGGGTCAGGCCAGAAAACATACATCTAACCCTAAAGTTTCTCGGTGAGGTTCAAGAGGGGACTCCAGAGGCAATAGCAGCAGGCCTTAACCCTTGGCTCACTAAGCTTCAACCCTTTAGTTTATTACTCAAGGGTGCAGGGGGCTTCCCCAATTTAAAGACCCCTCGTGTCTTATGGGTAGGCATTGATTTGGTTAACCAATTAAAGGCCCTCTACGATACAGTAGAAGATGTCTGCGAAGGATTGGGGTTTCAGAGGGAAAAGAGGCCATTTTCACCACACATTACTATTGGGAGGGTAAAAGGGGTGGTGGACCCAAAGGCCCTGTCTAAAATGTATGAACGGGCTCAGCATGTTTGGGGAACAACTTTAGTTGGAGAGGTTAATATCATGAGGAGTGTACTTAGGCCTACTGGCGCTGAATACTCGGTGCTTTTATCTCTAAGGATTGGTTAGCCTGTGACCAAGTTTTATCCCTTTTTTCAGGCTCAAGTTTTAAGGAATCGGTAATTATTATTAAACCCCAAAATGCAGCTAACCCTAATAACACAAGGGCTGGGCTGACACTTAGTTAGATTAAGAGGCGGGTGATCCACTTGAGGAGAATATTTCTTTGGCTGTTGTTAATCTTCTTCCTACCTAATATTACTTATTCACACCCCTTTGATTATTGGCACTGGAGAAACCCCTTGCCTCAGGCAAATACCTTGAGGGCCTCAGCTTATGGCAACGGTATATTTGTTGCTGTTGGTTATTATGGCACTGTGGTCCTTTCAAGCAATGGCGCTGATTGGACATACATAGACACAGGGACCTCAAAAAGCCTTTATGGCGTTACATATGGTCAGGGTATATTTGTAGCAGTTGGAGAAGAGGGGACAGTCATTCATTCAAGGGACGGCAGGAATTGGACGGTCTTAAATGTTGGTGTAGTGCAGAACCTCTTTGCCGTATCTTATGGTCATGGCAGTTTTGTCGCAGTAGGGCAAAGGGGTATTATTATCAACTCCACTGACGGTCAGAGGTGGAGGGTTGTAAATAGTGTTACTAATTTCAATCTAAATACTATATGCTTTGACCAATCTCATTTCTATGTCGTGGGTAACGAGTTATCCTTTTTTGATACTAAATACATCTTGATAAGGTCAGGTAATGCAACGGATTGGCATATCGTCTCTGAGGGTGAACAGTTCTCCATCTTTTCTATCTCCTGTGTAAATAATAAGATCATTGCGGTTGGCACAACCATAGATGTTGATGATTATGGATTGTTTCATCAGATCATTGCCTATTCAGATGACAATGGCTTGACATTTACAGTGCAAAAATTTGAAAGGGGTGCCTTGTATGCCATATCAAATCTCAGAGGGCGTTATATAGCCGTTGGAAATGCAGGTAACATCTTGACATCAATAGATGCAAGACAGTGGAATTATCAGTCCCCTGTCATTAGCGATACTGTCTTTTCTGTGACCTCATCGGATACTGTCGCTGTGGCATTTGGTGGCAGGGGTAAGATTATCAAATCTCAAAATGGTATCAATTGGCAGGAGGTCTCATCAGGTATTAATGACCCAATTTCAGATATGGCATACTGTCAGAAGAAATTAGTAGCAGTTGGCCAATATGGTAGTATCATAAGCTCAAGAAATGGGATTGACTGGCAGTTAGTAAGGCAGGGAGATGGCATATCAATCAATCGCATAATTTGCACACCAGAAGGCTACCTTGCTGTAGGGAATAGGGGGTTAATAATGGCCTCAACAGACGGCATCAATTGGATAAGGAGGGACTCGGCAACTGATGACCACCTAAATGATGTGATATACGAGAACAGTAGGTATATTGTTGTGGGTGGTGGCAAGATGGAGCCTGATTATCCTACAAATATTATCTTGACCTCTGAAGATGGCATCATTTGGAATAAGGTCCTATCAGAGATATCCTTTACAATAAGGTCTGTTGCCTATGGCAATGGGGTCTATTTAGCCATTGCAGAGAACAGTTATGTGTATAGTTCACAGGATGGAAATAATTGGAAGAGGCTACCACAGGATCAATTTACTTTGAGGGATATTACCTTTACAGGACAAGAATTCCTTGCTGTTGGTGGTGAGTATGACTGGATTAGTGATGGGTATCAAGGTGTCATTTTGAGTTCAATTGATGGAACTAACTGGGATAAAATAACAATCCCATATTCTTATATGCTGTATCGTATAAAGTGTCTGAATACACGATGTGCCTCTGTTGGTGGGCAAGGGACTATATTAACGAGTGATGGAAGAGGTGGTTGGCAGAGGAGATCTTTTAAAAAGACCGAGACCCTTTATGGCATTGAATTTTACAACAACTCCGTATTAGTTAGTGGCTCTTTAGGGGCCATACTCCAGTCAAATACATTAATAGATGATGTGCCTGAAGAGAGGTGGTCCTATGTGCACATTGATAGGCTCTTTAAGCACTTTATCACTTATGGTTGCGACCTCTCTAAATTCTGTCCTGAAAGGCTAATGACGAGGGCAGAGGCTGCGGCATTTATAATAAGGGCGAAATTTGGTGAAGATTTCACATATCCTCAGGGACAGTATTTTTTAGATGTCCCCGTAGGACATATGTTTTTTAAATACATCCAAAAGTTAAAGTCAGAAGGTATAACAAAGGCAGAGGATGTGTTTTATGTGGAGAGGAGCATCACGAGGGGCGAGATGGCAGCCTTATTGATAAGGAGTTTATATGGTGAGGATTTTATTTATCCTCAAGTGCCCTATTTTACAGATGTCCCCGAGACCAATCCATTTTTTAAGTATATTCAAAAGTTAAAGCATGAGGGTTTGACTACACTAAACAACCTGTTTAATCCAGAGGTTTATTTGAGCAGAGAGCAAGCAGCCGCATTTGTATCACGGGGCTATAGGCTGTCGGAATGAAATAAATGCCCCTTTATTAACCCAAAAATGCATTTACAGTGGAGGCAGGACTGCCAAAACCCTTTGAACGGGGGCTGAGCTTTGGCTGTATAACCCCCAACGCACGGCTTAACTGAGACACAGCTCCAGAGGGAAGAGGTAGGATTGAAATTATCTACTTGTCATCGCACTGCCGACTACTTTATGCCAGCGCCTTATTTATAGCGGCATGGAGCGCTGATAGGGCAAAAGGCTTTTGTAAGAAGGCCTTTGCCCCGCTTTGCATGAGCCTTTCTATGCCTGCATACCCCTCGTTAATAAAGCCCGAGCATATGATTACCTTTACATCAGGATTGATCTCCCTAAGGGCAGCAAAGACCTCGTTACCCCCCATCTTTGGCATTATCATATCTAATATCACAAACTTTATCGCCTCTTTATGCTCAATGTATTTCTGTAGGCCCTCTTTGCCATCCTTTGCCCCAATGACACTAAAACCAATAGTCTGGAGCATGTCGCTACTTACAGTCCTCACTTCTTCCTCATCGTCAATTATAAGCACAAACCCGTGACCCTTGACGATACCCACATCCCCAGTGGCCTCCTCTACAGAGGGCCTTGTAATTGGTAGATATATATTAAACCTTGTGCCTTTACCGGGCTCGCTGTATAGGTTAATATAACCATTATGGTTAGTAACAATGGAATGGACGATATAAAGCCCAAGCCCCGTGCCCTTTCCAGCAGCCTTAGTGGTGAAGAATGGGTCAAAGACCTTCTGCTGGAGCTTTGTATCAATGCCTGCCCCAGTATCTGAGACGCTGATCTTTACAAACTCTCCCTGTGCGACCTTGTCACCCAAGGCGTGATTTTTAGAGACACCAACCTTTTGAGTGGCTATGGTTATAATGCCTCCCTCTGGCATTGCATCCCTTGCGTTGACAGTAAGGTTCATCAGCACCTGATGTATCTGGGATGGATCTGCCAATATCTCAGGCACAGCACTGTCAAGTCGTGTGACTATCTCTATGTCCTTTGGCATGCTGTGCCTCAGTATTTCAACCACATCGTTAACTATCTTGTTTATATCAACCGCCTTGACCTCTTGCTTTTCCTTACGGGTTATGGTGAGTAGTTTTCTCGTGAGGTCTGCAGCCCTCTTAGCGGCATCGTTTATGATCCTTATGGGTTTATAGAAGCTGTGAGACTCTTCCACCCTGCTAAGGAGCAGCTCAGAGTAACCGCTTATGGCAGTAAGGATATTATTAAAGTCGTGGGCAATACCGCCTGCAAGGGTGCCTATGGCCTCCATCTTTTGAGCCCTAAGGAGTTGTTCATAGAGCCTCTTTTCATTGGTTATGTCTCGCTGGATGGCCACAAAACTCCGTTCCTGTTCAAATTCAAGTGGGAATATAAAAGAGGCAACATTTATGAGTTCACCCCCCTTTGTCCTATTTACAAACTCCCCCTGCCATGGCCTACCCGACCTCAAGGTTTCCCAGATATTTTTGTAGAAATCCTCGTCATGGTAACCGCTCTGTAACAGGCCTATATCTCTACCAATTGCCTCCTGCCGACTGTAACCCGTAATCCTTTCAAAGGCTGGGTTTACATACTGTATGGTACCCTCACTGTCGGTAACAATGACCATCTCAAAAGAGGACTCTATAATCAGCTTAAACCTCTCTAATTGACTAAGGGCCTCAGCCTTATTTATGGCCAAGGCCACATCTGCCGATATGGCCCTGAGCAGGTTTTCATCCCCCTCTGTAAAACCACCCTCTTTATTGCCAAAACAGATCACACCCATAAGCTCCTTGATTGCGTAAAAAAGTGGGTATGAAAGTAGGTTATTTATTATCGGATGCCCTCAGGGAAGGAACCAGAAAATGAGGGGTGTGCTGAGAGGTCATTTATCCGTAGAGGCTCCCTTGTCTTCATCAGCATACCAATTATCCCCTGACCCATAGGAAATGACCGCTTATCAGTAATGATGCCCTCGCTGGATATAAACCTGTTTGCCCCTAACTCCCTATTAAATAGGAACAAAAAATACCTCTCCGCACCAATCAGTTTGGAGGTCTCTCTGAGGATGTGGTTTATTGTCTCCGATAAAGAGGCCTGTTCATAAAGGGATATGGCAATGCTGTGTAGCGTCATATAATGGGCAGTCTGTCTCTTTAGGTCTTCAAAGGCACTGTTAATTGCCGAGCCAATGATGTCCATCTCAGTGATGCCCGTTTTATTTATGGTCCTTGATGATGCAATGTCATTTACTATGCCATCTATAGACCTCTTGACCACGGTACTATAGAGGTAATACACAATTGCCAAAATGACTACAAACCCAATTACGATAAAGGGGACCAATAGCCTTAGGAGCCTCTCAGTGTCACTTATGCGTGGTTTAGCCACTGTAAAGACATGCCAATCCCAGCTTGGGAAATAGAACCTGAAGGCAATGAGCTCAATACCGCTATGCTTAAAGGAGAGGTATTGCTTGTCTTTAAGGAGGTTTAATAAATCATCTTTGGATAAATAACTTAGCGAAGAGGCCAACACACTATCGGCAGTGGTCACAATGCCTTGAAAGCCATTGTTTGACCAATATAACTTTATCTCCTCAAGGACATCCTCCTTTTTAGCACTCACTACCGCCTGGTTTCCAATGAGGCGGGCAGTAGAAAGCTCATTGATAGCCCTTTCTAAGAACTTCTTTACCTCAAAGGTCTGCTGTTCTACAAAAAGTGCCCTATAATCTCTTACAACACCATCCACAGCCCTCTTTGTGGTATATACGCTAAAGGCCCCTATGACAAGGGTTATTATGAGTATTGGCAGGATTACCCTACACCTGATGCTGTTTTTATCTAATCTCATTTTATATGCCTACCATACATCATGTTATTTCTCTCTAACAGTTGTAGATAGTCCCCAGTGGGGTTAATGAAGCCATACTTGATGGTCTCATCCCAACCTTGCATGAGTAGCTCGTGTCCTTTATTACTCAGGGGTTTTAGTTTCAGCATAGACCTTATGAAGATGGTCTTGACTGTCTCGGGTGCATTGGTTGATGCCATAAAGACAAAGCCTGGTATTGGTTCAGAGACCTTGATTTCCCTGTAGTTATGACCTTTTAGTAAAACCAATACATTGTCCCTCAAGCCAATAGCACTTACAGTGCCAGCCATCATGGCCTCAATCAATCTATCAAGACCCTGAAAGACTATAAACTGCGTGTTTTGCTCATTAAGTCCCTCTTTTTCTAACATCGCCTTTGTAACGATATATGCAGCAGTTATGGGCTTAAAGAGCCCTACCTTTTTACCCTTTAAATCTTTCAGGGCCTTTATTTCAGGGTCCATAGTTATTAGCAATATCTTCATGCTGACCTTGCCCTCATCATTTAGTGCAAGTAAGATGGGCTTAGCCCCGCACCCCTTATACACCCTATAGGCCAAAAAGGGGCCTGTAAGTATAATATGGACATCACCTTTACAAATACCTTCCTCTAAGGCCTCGTGGCTTGTATAAAGCCTGAATTCCCAATTAATAGGGGTATTTTTGTTGAGATACTCTACAACTGGGTAATAGAGTTGCCATATCTTCTCAGGGGCATGGACAGGTACAACACTAAATATCACCCTTTTCCCTGATTTGGCCTCAGCAATATGGGTGCCAATCATAACGGCCACAAACACGAGCAAACCTATTAGGCAGTTCTTTTTCATGTCTTTTAATCCTTCGGTAAAGAAAAGTTTACATCAAATGGCACCCTTTATCAATAGCCTTTTGGTTAAAAAGGTGTAACTTCCCCTTATATTGAGGCAAAAAATAGGTGTCAAGCAAGGCTGATTGCTGTTGCATTAGAAAAAGACGGCACAGCCTATTATGACGCCGTCATATTTGCCTCTGACCCTAAACTAAAGACCCTTGAGTCACTTAATAATAAGACATTTGGATATGTCTGGGGAGCGACCACTGCCCATATAATCCTTTTTAAGATACTAAAAGACGCAGGTGTTAGTGTAAAGCCTGTTAGGTACAAGAGGCATGATGACATCGTCAAGGATGTGCTCTTAGGGAAGCTTGATGCAGGTGGTGTCAAGGGCTCTATATTGGAGGGTTTTTCAGGGCAACGATACCACATCATTAAGAGATACGATAGAGTGCCCATGTTTGTGCTTTGTACCCATACCGGTGTTGATAAAAGGGTTGTTAATGCCGTCGTGGATGCACTAACCAAACTTAGACCTTTGGTAAACCCAAAGGATCGTAAAATTACCCCAAATTGGGGCGAAGAGGCGAGGTATGGGTTTAAGACCCCTGATAAGACCTTCCTCAAGGAGTTAAATAGGCTAGAGCTCTGGACAGCAGAGATATTAGGGCAAGAAGATGCTAAGTGAACATATTACCCAACACTCACCCTAACCCCATGGTCTAATACACCGTTATTGCAATAACCGTGGGCATTCCACTGCCCTTCCATTGGCTGCTTACTGTCTGACTCATCAGTTGCCCTTGAAAGTATGGTGTGTTCACCCGAGTTTGTAGCATGCCATAGATACTGCCATTGTTGCCAGGCATATTTAAGGCTTGGGCCAAAGAGCTGTGCCTCAGACCACGAGAGGCCACCATCAAAGGAGACCTCCACTGCCTTAATAGCCCTTGGACCTGCATAGGCCATCCCCAGTATGAGAATTTTGCCCATTTTTAGGGCCTCTCCCTGTAAGGGCTTGGTAATTATTGACTTGACCCTAATCTCTGTCACTACCTCGCCTGTCTTTGGGTCTTGCCCCTTTTGAAAGACCCTGTAGGCCTTGTCCATAAAGTAGCCCTCGTAGGGATGAGGCATTATTACGATCTTATTTAACCACTTTACGGAGTTTGCACCGTACCATCCGAGGGGTAATGCCCTTAAGGGAAAGCCGTGTTCATTTGGGAGGGGCTCTCCGTTCATCTCATAGGCAAGTAGGGTGGAGTCAATCGCCTTATCAATAGGGATGCTCCTTATGAACTCCACGCCAGAACCACCTACAGGCCTACCAAAGCCCTCAAAGGCCACATGTAAAGACCGTCCTGTAAGACCCGCTTCTTCAAGCAGTCCCCTCAGCAATACCCCTCCCCAAAACACATTCGCCACCCCACCAATAGTCCACGGGTTTCCGGGAGCCTTTTCTTTTAAAAGCGATCTGCCGTTGCCCGAGCACTCAAGGGTATTTGCAATGTTTGCCTTGGGCAACTGTAAGAGGTCTTCGTAAGTGAGCACCAATTCCCTTTTGACCTCGCCTGTAATGGTTAATCTCCAGTCCTGTAATGAGATCGGATGCTCAGGTATTGCACCCTGATTCCTATTGAAAAACGCCCTAATTGGCGTAATCCATGACCTCAAGGCCTCTGTGGGTGGCTCGGCATTAAGAGGACTCTCGGTCATTATCCGCTTTTTTATATCCATGTCTCTCCTCCACTATATATCAAGTCTCAGACAGATTATATTTCAGCGGCTATAAAAACTGCAAAGATTGAGGTCTAAGCAAGACTAAGGTTCATGAGTAGGGCCGAGACAGTCATCTCAACAGAGTATTTTCTTGATTCCTTGCCGTAGGGCACGAGGGCCCAGGTCCACTGTCTATAGGGTTTGACCTTTGCTAACAGTGGAGCGGTTATGTGTCTCTCTATTTCGTTACCATCTTTATCAAGGTAAGACATCTGCCAGTCTGAGATGAGACAGACAGGACATCTTAAGGCCTTTAGTGCCTCAAAATGGCTTTTCATAAGCTCATTTTCCCACAATATCAGGTATTCTGAGTCCTTCCACTTGAGCCTTTCTTTGAGATACTGTATTGGGATGTATGATAGCTGGGACAGCAGATTTAGCGATATGACAAGACTTGTGTGGTCATCACAATCAGGTAAATATGGTTCAGGGGGTGGGAGGTGAGAGTTTGGACGAGGTTTACTGAAATATATCTTTTCCGCAATCCCAGTAACATCAGCAGTGATCAGCCGCACATTATCAAAGATAGAGGTGACCATCTTCATAGAAGGCATCAAGACTATATCCACGAGCACGACTTGATTAAAGGACAGGGATAGTTCCCTAATGGGCAGGTCTAACAAAGAACCGCAACCCAGCACTACCACCTTTTCTCTATTACCACACATCTCTATTACGCTGGTAATGGTCTCTTTAGTGTTGTCAATATGAGACTGCCAACCCTCCTTGCATCTCTGATACCTTGCCTCTATAGCAATTGCCTCCTTGAGGTACCCCATATCCCTGACATAGTCAGGTACAGAAATGGTTATGTATCTAAACAGTTCTTTTATCATAGAGGTCTAAAAGTGGTGGCATTAACTCATTGCTATCTCCAGTAGCTGACAAAGCTATAACCATTTGAATGAATGCTGAAACTCTGACGGTATATAGTTGGGATGAATTTTAAAGGGAGTTCTCCGATTTTTTGGGGAAAGTGGCATAACCCATAAAATACCTTATGAATGCCATAGTAAATGGACTTAGGTCATTTTTAGCCCTTTTCAAGACTCAATATTCCTGTTATCCAGTGCCCTATAAAGGGCATCCTTGACGGCCTCTACAGTAGGCTGAACCTCTATAGGTCTATTTGCATAGGTGCATGGGAAATCAAGCCTTGATTCGTGATAGGCCACCTTAAAGTCTGTGAATTTTAGTCCATGGGCAGTAGATATCACCACCACACACTCTGACCTGTCTATCTTTCCTGCCTTGACAAGTTTTATAAGTGCTGCAAGGGCTACCCCTGTGTGAGGGCAATTGAACATCCCTGTCTTGTCTCCAAGGGCTGCTGCATCGGCGAGTTCCTGTTCTGTGGTGTCAACTACCATGCCATTAAATTCCCTTAAAACCCTTACGGCCTTCTCATAGCTTACTGGGTTACCGATCTGTATGGCGCTTGCGAGGGTCTTTTGGGCCTGTATGGGCTCAAAGACCTCAAAGTTCTTGAGATACGCCTTATAGAGGGGATTTGCCCTTTCTGATTGTGCAACGACTATACGAGGCCTTTTATCAAGCATACCTAAGTCTTCCATCATCTTGAGGCCCTTACCAAGGGCAGCAACATTGCCTAAATTACCGCCTGGGATGATGAATACATCAGGGCACTGCCAGTCAAATTGCTGAACAATCTCTATGCCCACCGTCTTTTGCCCCTCCACACGGAGTGAGTTCATGGAGTTTGCAAGGTATATGGTCTCGTCCTTTGTGATTTCTTTTACCACCGACATACAGCCGTCAAAGTCTGTATCAAGGCTGAGGACAAGGGCACCGTTTGAGATGGGCTGGACTAATTGGGCAATTGAGATCTTACCTTTTGGCAAAAGGACTATTGATTGGATACCAGCAGCCGCACAATACACGGCCAATGCTGCCGATGTATCGCCTGTAGAGGCACAGGCAACGGCCTTAATAGGGGCACCATCACTTATCATCTGCTTGACCTGAGATACCAACACAGTCATACCCAAGTCCTTAAAGGAACCACTATGGGTATTACCACAGAGTTTGACCCATAGGTTATCAAGGCCAATCATCTTGCCAAACCGCTCGGCCCAAAAGAGGTTTGTCCCCCCCTCATACATGGAAACTATATTGTTGTCGTCTATCTGAGGCAGTACCCACTCCTTTTTGCCCCATACGCCCGAACCAAAGGGCCATTGGTTGGTCTTGTAGCGTTTATCAAATAGCCTCTTCCATGTGTCGGCCTTTTTCTTTTTTAGGGCCTTAAGATCGTGCTTGACCTCAAGCAGAGAGCCGCAGTTTTCACATTTATAGATAATCTTGTTTAAAGAATAGGAGGTCTTACAGTCTTGATTAATACACTCAAACCACGCATGGTATGACATGTTATGTCTCCTCGTATTGTTTACCTTTTATAACCTCTTCCCAAAATCCTTTGCATAATCGTGACAGGCCCTCATGCCTTCTTGGCTAACCACCTGTGCTTCCTTTAAGGAAAGGGGACCAAGAGTGGTCATGTTCATTTTATAAACGTGTTCCATTGTGTCAAAGATAATACCTGCCGACTCCCCACTATGGGTGTGAGAGCCAAAGGCACCACCAAGTTTACCCTCCAGGCCTGCCTTCTGGGCAAGGAAGAGGAAGGTCTTGAAGTTCTCGGTTATGTCTTTATGATAAGTGGGGCAACCAAAGAGATACCCATCATAACCATGAAGGTCCTTTTCGGACTTTATCTCTGGAATCCTCTTAGTCTCTACATCATTCCCGCTAAACCTAATTCCCTCGGCAAGGTACTCGGCCATCTTCTCTGTCATACCAGTACGGCTAAAGAATGCAATTAATACCCTCTTCATAGTAATCCTCCTTCGTAATGTTATCAATATTTAAATTTAAAGTCTTGACCATAGAGGCAACATTAATTTCAATAAGTTCAAAACAGGCTTTGAGCCCTCACCACTTTGAGAAGACCGTATCCTCTGCAGCCTTTAAAACTGTCTGTGCCTTTTCTGGAAAGATTGTGATATAACTCATGTAAGGGAGAACTTCCCGATGTCACAACGGTAGTTCGTATGAAAAGTAAAGTTTGATTCCCTTCTGCTCAACATATTTCCTCACAGGGGGAGGGGCCTGATAGGTAACAGCCACTATCACCTTTTCTCCGCTAACATAAGGCTCTATCCTCTTTACAGACCTCAAAAACTCATCTACATCCCCCTTTTTCAGTTGGCTCTTACACTCCCCTATTACCCACACCTCTTTACCATTAACTCTCGCCCTACCAATGATGTTTACCTCTTCGTATTTATCTATGCCCACTTCTATGTAGTCTCTCCTAAGGCCCTCTATGACCTCAAGACCAAAGTCCCTCTTAAGGAGCCCTACAAGCCCCTTGTATGCCCTGTCTTCAAGCACATAGCCAACTGTGTGCGAGAGAGTTCCCAGATGCTCTCGTGTCTTTTTGTGCTCACCTACAAGCCTTTTGAGTTCCTCTTCTGTCTTCTTCTGGGCCTCCGTAAGCTCATCTATTGCCTTCCAGACCCTGCTAAAGTTTTCCTCTGTGGTCTTCTTAAATGACTCAAGAGACTGCTCGGTCTTTGCCTGTGCCTCCGCAAGCTCATTGATGCGTTCTTCGGTCCTCTTCTGAGCCTCTGCAAGTTCATTGACACGCTCTTCGGTCCTCTTCTGTGCTTCTGCAAGTTCATTGACACGCTCTTCAGTCCTTTTCTGTGCTTCTGTAAGTTCATTAACACGCTCTTCAGTCCTCTTCTGTGCTTCTGCAAGTTCATTGACACGCTCTTCAGTCCTTTTCTGTGCTTCTGTAAGTTCATTAACACGTTCTTCAGTCCTCTTCTGTGCTTCTGTAAGTTCATTAACACGCTCTTCAGTCCTCTTCTGAGCCTCTGCAAGTTCATTGATGCGTTCTTCGGTCCTCTTCTGTGCTTCTGTAAGTTCATTAACACGCTCTTCAGTCCTCTTCTGAGCCTCTGCAAGTTCATTGATGCGTTCTTCGGTCCTCTTCTGTGCTTCTGTAAGTTCATTAACACGTTCTTCAGTCCTCTTCTGAGCCTCTGCAAGTTCATTGATGCGTTCTTCGGTCCTCTTCTGTGCTTCTGTAAGTTCATTAACACGTTCTTCGGTCCTTTTCTGAGCTTCTGCAAGTTCATTGACACGCTCTTCAGTCCTCTTCTGTGCTTCTGTAAGTTCATTAACACGTTCTTCAGTCCTCTTCTGTGCTTCTGTAAGCTCATTGACACGCTCTTCAGTCCTCTTCTGAGCCTCTGTAAGTTCATTGATGCGTTCTTCAGTCCTCTTCTGTGCTTCTGTAAGTTCATTAACACGTTCTTCAGTCCTCTTCTGTGCTTCTGTAAGCTCATTGACACGCTCTTCAGTCCTCTTCTGAGCCTCTGTAAGCTCAACTATTACCTTCCAGACCCTATTAAAATTTTCCTCAGAGGTCCTCTTAAATGAATCAACAGCCTGCTCGGTCTTTGACTGGGCCTCTGCAAGTCTGTCTATCCTCTCGCTGAGGACACGCACTATCTCCCTCAGTTCCTGAAACCCCTCTTTAATGAGTGTGTTGGCAATTTCCATATATAACTTGTTGGCAAGCATCGCGAGGCTCTCGGCCTGAGAGGGTGCAAAGGCCATTTTTAGTTCGTCAAGTATCTGCACTGTATTAAGCATAGACAAATTATACCATTAACATTAAATTTAATTGCCTACAAGGAGCTCAATGAGTCTATCAAGCTCGTCAAGGGAATAATACTCTATCTCAATGCTACCACGCTTATTGCGGTGGTGGATTTTCACCTTTGTGCCGAGGGCACGGGTGAGCCTGTTTTCAAGTTCTGCTACCTCTAAAGGCTTCTCTTTGGTTTTTTTAGGTTGGCTATGAGAGGTAATTAACCTTTTACAAAGCTGCTCAGCTGCCCTTACGCTAAGCCCCCTTTTTATGATCTCCCTTGCAGCCTCAATCTGTTTAGACCTTTGTTCTATGCTCAGTATTGCCTTTGCATGACCTATAGAGAGCTCTTGGTTATTGATATGGGTCTTTACTTCATCGGGCAGTTTGAGGACCCTCAGATAGTTTGCAATGGTCGCCCTTTCCTTACCGACCCTTTTGGATAGTTCCTCTTGGGTAAGGTTAAATTCCCTCATGAGCCTGTCAAAGGCATCGGCCATCTCTATGGGGTTTAGTTCTTCCCGTTGAATGTTCTCTATAAGGGCAACCTCAATGGCATCCTGTGAGGAGTAGTCCTTTATGAGGGCAGGTATCTGTTTGAGACCGGCTAACATCGCTGCCCTCCACCTCCTCTCACCAGCTATGAGAAGATAGGCGGTGTCCTCAGCCCTTGAGAGTATTACTGGTTGTAGTACACCTTTTTCCTTTATAGACTCAGCCAGTTCTTTGAGTTTTTCATCGCTGAAGGTCTTTCTTGGCTGGTATTCATTGGGCCTTATCTTATCCAAATCAACATAAATTATTTCCTCCCCCCTGCTGGGCAAAAGGGAGTTAAGGCCTCTTCCGAGGGCTGTCTTCATTTAATATCTCCTTACAAAGGGACTGGTAATTTTGGGCACCCTTTGATCTTGGGTCATAGAGAACTGCAGGCTTACCAAAGGATGGTGCCTCTGCCAATGTAATATTTCTACTTATAACAGTATCATAAACCTCTTCTGGAAAGTTCTTTTTGATCTCCTCATAGACGCTGTGTGAGAGGGAGTTTCTGCTGTCAAACATGGTCATAAGGATCCCCTCAATCTTGAGGGCTGGATTAAAGGCCCTCTGCACACGGCTCATTGTATCATAAATAAGGCTTAGCCCCTCAAGTGAGTAATACTCGCACTGTACTGGTATAAGAAGACCGTCAGCAGCTACCATAGCGTTTAGCGTAAGCAGACCGAGCGATGGGGGACAGTCTATAAATATGTATCTGTAATTGTCCTTTATCGGTGCAATGGCCTCTCTGAGCACCTCCTCCCTCCGCTCTCTGTTTACGATCTCTACTTCAATTCCCAAGAGGTCTATAGTAGATGGTATGAGATGTAAATGGGGTATTGCGGTCTCTATTATTGCCTTTTGAATAGGTAGATTGGCGTTGTAGATGTCGTATAGGCTATATCTGAGGTCTTTCCTTGAAATGCCCAGACCACTGGTAAGATTACCCTGTGGGTCGGTGTCAATAACAAGGATATCTACCTCAGCCATTGCGAGTGATGCAGAGAGGTTTATGGCAGTAGTGGTCTTGCCAACACCACCCTTTTGGTTTGCTATAACAATCGTCTTACCCATATTTCAGTTTAGTAGAAACATTTTAACCTTTTCAGTGTTATATAGCAAAGTTCTACCCAAATCCCGATTTAGGAATTATGCCGAGATTGGCCCCAACATTTTTTATTGGCATCGTTCCCCCGGCTATTCTTGCTATAGATATTCACAAACTCATTGTAGCATCCCAATCAGGGGTATTGAGGTGGATTGATGCCCAAACCATGAAGAGTATTGGCTTTGTAGCGATACTCATAAACTGGGGATTTGCATTCTGGTGGTTTGTCTTGTCTCTGATTATTGTGGCCCATTATATCAGAAATATCCAGTTACCCTATGCACTGTCCTGGTGGGCCTTTACATTCCCTTTTGGGGCACTTTCTATCGCCTCTGGAGTTGTAGCAAAGGTGACGGGCTGTAATATCTGTCAGGTTCTGTTTTTATTAGTGCTTGCCATTTATTTAGGCATCTGGTCTATTGTAACCTATAAGACCATTGGCAATACATTATCAGGTAAGGTCTTTTAGCCTACACACTAAATAATGCCACGGTGCAAAAAGCAGAGGATATGTAGTTGTGCCTTGAGGATGCTAAAAGGGCAGGTCTTTAAGCCTATTGGTATACCAGCAAAGGACCTGCCCAAGATTGAGCTCCAGGAGGATGAACTGGAGGCGCTCAGACTCTGTGACCTTGAAGACCTTACCCAAGAGGAGGCAGGCTTAAGGATGGGCATCTCAAGGGGCACTGTGCAGAGATTGCTTGAAAGCGGGAGAAAGAAGGTGGTTAAATCTATAGTGGGTAAGCATGCGTTGGTAATAAAGGAATAGAGTAGTAGGTCACTAAAGGAAGATTATTCATTTAAACTCCACTTTCGCAATGGTGCATGCAAAACACCGAAAATTGTCGTTCTAATCAAAATGATGTGGGGAATCTTATTCCTCATATTGCAAAGATAAGACCCCCCGACTTTGACCATTTATTTCCATAACACATTCCTGAGTTTGTCCTGAAAATTCCCCTTAAAACACCCGTAAGTGCTTGATATTATTAGATGCGATTTTTGCCACTCCAATTTTTGTAGTATAACTTTTATATTTATTAATGCTTTTTAATATTGACATCTAAGTCTATTTATGGTATAACATTAACTATGTTCCTTAAGATCGTTAAATCAGCTAACAAAACTGACTATATTTATGTCGTTGAAAGCTATCGTGATGACAATGGCAGCATCAATCACAGGTATCTCTTTAGCCTCGGCAAGCTTAAAGATTTCATTTCAACACCTATATTTAAAAAGTTAGCTCAAAAAGCCCTCGCATTAGACCAAGGCTTTGATATGGGAGTTGCTGATCTATCTTGTTTAAGTGAAGGTGAAGTTCTAAAATACGGGCATTTTGTAATCAAGAGACTATGGGATAAGTTTAATCTTGATGAGATGTTAGGCAACAAGATTAACACAGCAAGGAAGAGAAGATTTAATATTTCAAATGTAGTTTTTTACATGGTATGCAAGCATATATTGGAGCCTGACAGCAAGCTTGGCATGTATGAAAGTCAGGACAAGAGACAGATGGAAACCCTTATGGCTCACGGCTTAACGCCCGAAGAAGCTGTGGATATAATTGTAAAAGGCATATTGAACTAAAAGTGCATTTTTTGCACCTTCAGTGCAGTTTCTGCGCTATTTTTAACTCTGTAATATAAATTATTTTTGACTTATTTTAACTCCAGCCTCACGCCATGTCCTTTATTTTAAGCATATCAGCATAAGACCGGTAAAAACATATCAAAAATTATTATTTATTGGCATAATGTTTGCTCATTACTAAATAGCTTGACGATCACCGCTTTAGGTGATAATCTTAAGCCAAAGGGCGCATCCGGGGTAATGTCAAAAGTTTTATGAAAAACAATTGCAAAACATCTTGAAATATAAAAGAAACCCTCCCCTTTGAGGGGAGAGGGAAAATAACTTTTGACAATACTTATTAAAAAAATCAGGAGGCTGAATATGAAATCGTACATCGTATTATTAACAGTATTTATTGTAATGACAATTGTATCGCCGTCTTATGCATCGGACTCAAAAGACGCAAAAGATGAGTGGTATTCACCGCAATGGCTGACCTCGGCTCCCTACTCGCCTATCTTTGAGGTGCGGGATACAGAAAACAAATACGGTCGCTACTCCAAAGAGACGAAGACCATAACCATAAAAGACCTTATTAAGTATCATGGCCACTTCTGCGGCGGACTTGTAGAAAGCGCGGCGTCATTGCGGGTTGTCTTTGACATGCTGTTTGCTGACAGCATTGTAGACCGCACCGACCTAAGAATTGTCTCAAACAATTCCGCCTGCGGTGGTGATGCAGCGGCATATCTTACAGGCGCACGAGCGCGTTTCAATAGCCATATCATAGACAACTCACTAACCGAGAGAGAATTCTATGTTCAAAAGGTCTCCACAGGCAAAACAGTTCATGTAAAACTCAATCCTGAGGTCTATCCAAAAGAGGTTAAGACGCAGATGAAAAAGATTGAATCAGGAAAGTTTGAGCCTAAGGATATTGACCTGTTTCAGGAACTCCAATGGGCTTAGGCAAAGCGTATGGTCAATAAACCGCTTAAAGAGTCTTTTACAGTTGAAGAGATCAAAAACTATAAATGGCCTGAACCCTCATGCAAAGAACTCGGGAAAAGAAAAGATAATGATTATAAAAACATACCGGCACGCTAAGGTGTCTGTTTACAGGAGAAATCGTTTATGAACCAGAAAAAGGCAGTTATATGCCGGCATATCTATGTGTTGAATTGCAGTTTTTTAGTGAAACTTGGTTGTCTCATTATTTTGCAAATCAGTTTGGCGCTTTTAATGCCATTGGCTGCTCATGCCGAAAACTTGTCCCTTAGGGAATGCCTCTCTGCGGCATTGATCAACAACCCTTCGATAACTGAGGCTAAGTTGAATGTGCAGGCCGGAGAGCAGGGGATTATCAGCGCCCGGGGCAAGCAGATTCCGCGTATCTCCCTTGAGGCAAACTATACCAAAAGGCAGGATCCGATAGCATACATCCCTGCCCAATCTCCGCAGATTGGGGCGCACTTCAGCGACAGCTTTGCGTCCTTAAGTCTTATGATGACCATGCCTCTTTATCAGGGCGGCCAGATAACAAACGGTATAGAATTGGCAGAGCTTAGAACAATGCTTTTACAAAACACCTTGAATTATACAAAAAATGAACTTATAGCCAATACTGTAAACACATATAACAAACTCATCCAGACTGCACGGTTAAAAGAGGCCTCACAGTCGTCCCTCAAGGCGCTTGAGGAGCAGCACAAAAACGCCCAACTTTTCTTTGATATAGGTAGAATCGCAAGGGTTGACCTGCTGAAGATAGAGGTGCAGCTTGCCAATGAGCGTCAGCGTCTGTTGTCCTTACAGGAGGCGGAAAAGACTCTGACCGCCACGCTCAGATTCCTTATGGGACAGAGACAGAACGGGGCGTCGGAATCCACATTGAACCCCACAGATTCCCTGACAATGGCAGATATGCAGGCCGACTTTGCATCAGGACTGAGCATCGCACTGAAGAGCAGGCCTGAATACCTCAGCGCACGCGCAGGTGTGGATGAGGCAGAATTAAATCGCAAGCTTGCCGGCGGCAGGATTCTGCCCACAGTGAATGCCTTTGCCGGACATCTCAATCAATATGGCTTTAAGCCGGGCTATCAGGAAGGCAATTGGGTTGCAGGCATAAATCTAAGTGTGCCTTTGTTTGACCGTTCATTGTATGCTGACTATAAGCGCGAAAACATCCAGAAGTCGCGCGCAGAGCAGCGTCTTTTATCCATTGAAAACCAGATAAGGCTTGATGTGCAGACAGCTCTGTCTTCTTTACAAGACAGTAAAAACCGGGTTGCTGCCGCTCAAGAGGCAGTTGCTCAAGCAGAGGAGTCTTTCCGCATTGAACAGCAAAGATACAGCACTGGCGCAGGAGTCATGTCGGATCTGCTGCTTGCTCAGGCCGCGGCAATGACAGCGGCAGCCAATTATACACAGGCCTTGTTTGATTATAATGCCGCTGTTGTCGCATGGCGTAAGGCAACCGGCGCACTGGAGGAATATCTGAAATGAAAAGAAAAATTACAGTTGTGATTATTGTACTGCTGTTGATTATTGGAGGTTTTATCGTGGTCAGCAGCAAACAGAGAAGTCTTGCGAATCTGCCCAAACCACAGACGCCTTTGCCTACGGTTGAAGCGGCTGCTATAAGCCGGGGAACATTGGATGTGACCGCCCATTATCTCGGCAGCATAGAGCCTTTGACAAAAAGCGACATATCGGCAAGGATAACCGGCAGCATCCTCAGCATAACCAGGCGGGAAGGCGACAGCGTCCGGCAGGGCGAGGTTGTCATTACTATTGATGATCGTGAACTTATAGACCGCTCTATGGCGGCAAATGCCGAAATGCTGGCAACAATGCAGAGGCTTGCAGGGGCAAAGAGCGCCTATGAGACCCAGAGGTCAATATATGAAAGAGACGCAATACTGCACAAGGCAGGGGCAATCTCACAAGAGGCATTTGAGCGCTCCCGCGCAGCCCTTGACGGCGCAAAGGCTGCTGTCCTTGCATATGAAGAGAGCCTCAAGGGTCTTGAAAAGAATATATCTATTGCCAAGACTCAGGCCGCTTATGCCCGCATTGCCGCACCCTACAGCGGCATTGTCTCCAAACGGTGGGCAGAGCCTGGCGACCTGGCTGTCCCGGGCAAACCAATACTGACCATAGAGAAGACCTCATCATACAAGGCGCTTGTCCAGGTTCCGCAGGAGGAATTGACCGGTATCCGTCCCGGCACGACGGCGCTGCTCACTAATGGCGACCGGACGGTATCGGCAAAAATAAACAGGGTCTATCCGGCTTTGGGCAAAAACCTGCTATCTACGGTAGAGATACTGCTTTCATCATCGCCCTTCAACCTCCCATCTTCAGCAACGGTAGGCGTGGATATAATTACAAAGCGGGTCGAAGGGTTTATTATCCCTGAGCAGGCAGTTGTCAGGGGCGCTCAGGGCAATTTTATATATATCCTCAAAGACGGCGCAGTGCATATCAAGCCGGTAAAACTCCTTGGCGCCGGCAAAGGCAAGGCTGCCATTAGTGGAGAGTTAAGCGAAGGAGAGTTGGTAGCAGTAGCACAGGAAAACAAGCTACTCACACTGACGGATGGAAGCAGGGTAAATGCTATCTTCACACCTGAAGGCAACGGAGCCGTTACCGGAGGCGCACGATGAGGTTTGTTGAACTTTATATACGTCGCCCCCATCTTGTTTTGTCCTTTGTGTTTCTGCTTTCAGCAGTCGGGGTGATGGGATATTTTAAGATGCCCTTCAATCTCTTTCCTGATGTTGACAGACCTCAGATCACTGTAATTACGGTGATGCCAGGTGCATCCGCAAGCGACGTGCAGAGCGACATTACCCGTCTGATAGAAAAGGAGATTTCCACCATCGATATGTGCCGTAAGGTTACTTCCACATCTAAAGATGAGGTTTCGGTTGTAACTGCTGAGTTTGAGTATGAAAAGAGCCTTGATGCTGCTGCCACCGATGTGGCAAACGCAATTAGTAAGATTGCTGCAAGACTGCCTCAGGGAGTTAGACCGCCTCAGATATTTAAGATTAGCCAGGCAACACAGCCGGTAATGGCGATTGCCCTATCGCCAAAAGAAGGCTCTCCGGCAGACCTGCGCAAGTTGAGGGAGTTGGCAGACAATCAGATAAAAGAAGAGCTACTGAGAAATCCTGAAATTGCAAATGTCGAGACCTTCGGTGGTTATCAGCCTGAAATTAGGGTAGTGGTTGATCAGGATAGACTAAACCGTTTCAGTATATCACTTCAGGATATTCTTACTGCTATCAGCGCTCAAAACCAGAATATCCCGCAAGGGATGATCATAAACAGGAGCGGGCAGTATCTCTTCAAGACCGAAGGGGCGGTTAAAAAGCCCGGAGAGCTTGAAGAACTGGTAATTGCCAGACGGGACAGCGGCATTGTACACCTTAAAGATGTAGCAAAAGTAGAAGTTGCAGTACAGGAGCCGCAATCGGCGTATCACGGCAACGGCAAGAAGGCTATAGGCATGAATATTCTTAGGGGACAAAACGGACATGCCTTAGATACAATCAATGCTTTTGACGAAATCCTCCCAAAGCTAAAGGCCCGATTTCCATTTATCAACTTTGAGGTCAGCTACACACAGAAGGATCTGATACAGCGCAGCGTGGACAATATGCTGGAGGCCCTGCGGGATGCGGTCATCATCACGGTAATTGTGCTGTTTTTGTTTCTTGCCAATATACGTACTATGCTGTTGTGCGCCATCGCCATCCCTTTCACCTATCTGATTACCTTTGCATTCATGTGGATCTTTGGCTTTGAGTTTCATATGGTCACGCTAACCGGCGTGATTTTGGCGGTGGGAATGCTCCTTGATGACGCCATTGTGGTGATAGAAAATATAGAGCGCCATTACCATGAATCAAAACGCGACCTGACCGAACTGGTGGCAGGCGGCGTGGAGGAGGTCATGCTCGCCATTTTCTCAGGCACTTACGCCACTATTGTGGTCATCATACCAATAGTATTCATCGGAGGCTATGTCCAGACCGTATTGCGCCCGATGGCTCTGTCATTGACCATTGCCCTAATTGCCTCCTACATAGTATCTGTTACGATTATCCCTATTCTTGCGCCGTTTATACTGAAAAAGGGCTCCGCTGAAAATCGCTTTGAGAAGTTCATAAAGAGGGGCAGCGATCTTTTTGTCAACGGCATCAGGGATTTTTTCAGCGGCATGCTTGCAACTGCCCTAAAACATCGTTTCTGGTTTGTAGCGGCTGCCTTTGTCATCCTTATAATAACTATGAATTTTGTCAAACCCCTTGTAGGACAGAGTGTGCAGCCGCCCATGGACACCGGCATTATAAAGATAAACTTTGAAACAGACGCCAATTCATCGCTTCAGCAGACCGATGATGTCTTAAGCAAGATGGAAGATGCGATTAAGAGGCAGGAAGGTCTTGTGTCAATCAGCTCGGTTATCGGTTCAGAGCCTGCGGTTGTCTCCTTTGGTAGTGGCAAAAACCCGCAGGTCGGCAACATTACGATAAACCTTGTGGATCGTTTTCACCGCAAGCAGTCCATCTGGCAGATTGAGGATAATCTGCAAAGGGAATTCAGCAAGATTGCCGGACTGAAATCCGCTGACTTTTTTGAATTCGGTGCTACAGCCATGTCAAGCATCAAGGCACCTGTAGATGTGATGGTTACCGGACCCGATCCGACAGTCTTAGCAAAGATTGGTGAAGAAGTAAGAGAGAGGCTTTTAAAGGCAGGAGGATTGAAATCAGCATCAACCGCATGGAACATTGACAAAAAGGAAGTTATATTTAAAGCTGACAAGGAGCGCTGCGCCCTGTATGGCGTCTCACCCCGTGAGGTGGCGGCGCAGGCTCAGGCTGCCATATCAGGCGGCATAGCCTCTACATTCCGCGTGGCAAATGAAGACGGCTTCCCTGTGCGGATACAGCTTTCAGAGGGCTATCGCGACCGCCCGGATAAATTATCTCAACTCAAGGTCAATACGCCGCTTGGAGCGGTCCCGTTAGCCTCTTTAGGAAGCATGACTCAAACCTATGTGCCGGCTTTTCTGACGCGGCAGGACATGCAAAACAGCATTGACATCTATGGCTACAAAGGCAAAGCGGCGCTTTCGCATGTGATGGATAACATATTAAATGAACTAAAGGGGATCAAGCTACCTCCAGGCTACAAAATCTCCCAGGAGGGCGACTCCAAACAGGGAAAGACCAACTTTGCGCAATTAACAATGGCGCTTGGCATTGGCATGGTATTGTTATATTTTTCGCTGATTCCGGCATTTAAGTCCTTCATTCACCCCCTGACCATTATGTCCGCCATACCGCTGGCTCTGATTGGCGCAGTCTGGTCACTGCTTTTAGCAGGGCGGCAGCAGTCCACAGCCGCCTTTATGGGTGTCATTCTGCTGGCCGGGATTGTTGTCAAAAACTCCATCCTGCTTATTGATTTCATAGAAGTGGCAAAAGAAAAGGGGGCGTCCACTTTACAGGCATTGACCGACAGCGTTAGGGTAAGAACCCGTCCTATTATTATGACTGCCTTCGGCACTGCAGTCGGTATGCTTCCCATTGCCCTTGAACGCGCTATAGGACTTGAGAGGCTATCACCCCTTGCGGTTGTGGCAATCGGAGGGCTGATGGTTTCGACTTTTCTGACGCTTCTTTATGTTCCAATTTTCTACACGATTTTTGAAGACATGACGAAATGGTTTATAAGGATAAAGGCAAGGATCGGTTCAGGCAGAAAATCGCCGGTTGACGCAAGCAGCGATGCGGGACAGGAATAAATTACTCAATCAATAACCAAGAGGAGGCAGACGATGGATATAGTTATTAAGCCATGGCACGGAATACCGAGGGAAAATATCAAATGGCATCCGACTGTTGATGAAGGGAAGTGCATCGGTTGCGGAATGTGCGTTACTGGTTGTGGCAGGAAGGTCTATGGGTTCGACTATGAAAAGAAAAAGCCTGTTGTCCTGAGGCCCAACAATTGCATGGTGGCTTGCGTTACATGCGCTAACACCTGCCTTAAGGATGCCATCAGCTTTCCTCCGGCGACTGAAGTGAGAGAGATCATAAAAAAGGAGAAACTGCTCGCCAAAGCGCTATCTGAGCTTGCAGAGCGAAAAGAAGAACTGAAAGTATAAATCTGTTATGATTACAGAAATCATAAAACATACAGCATCGGATAAAGAGCTTAAGATACTTCTGGACAGGGTAGAGGATTATGCGCGGGTCTATGTTTTTGCGAAGCAGCGACAAAAGGGCTGCGATGGACTTGGAGAGATGGCCAATCTCAAAGATGAATTCAAAGGTGTGTTGGATGAGTTGCTCGGATATTGCAAAAAGAAAAAACTTATCTCCGACGATCTTTTATGCCCTGCTGCATTAGACATTGACCGGCTGTCCGATGAAATAATCAAGGAGTATTTATTGTTATGAAGATAGAACTTAAACCTATAGGTTTTGTAAGAACCGATGTGGAAAAAGTTCCCCGGCATTGGACTGTTTCCGATGCAAAAGGCGCTATAGTTATAGAAGATCAATACAAAGAGGGGCTCAAAGATATTAAGCCAGGACAACGCATTGTCGTACTCTTTTATTTTCATCAAAGCCCTTCGTTTACACATGATTTGCTTGTGCAAAAACCGAAGCACAGCAGTGAATATTCAGGGGTCTTCAACATTTGCTCTCCGGTCAGGCCCAACCCTATCGGCATGTCAATTGTGGAGGTGCTCAAGATAGAAGACAGTATAATATATATCAAAGGGCTGGACATGATTGATGGTACGCCTGTCCTGGATATTAAACCAATGACGGAAAGGACAACATATGACGCTGATTGAAACATCTGGCTCTACTGTAAAATATCAATCACCAGGTAATGTCAAAAGTTTTATGAAAACAATTGCAAAACATCTTGAAATATAAAAGAAACCCTCCCCCTTGAGGGGGGAGGGATAGGGTGGGGGTGAAAATCTGACAGGCATAGCCAAAAGACTTAGAAAAAATTCTACTGAGACGGAGCAGTATTTATGGAAGCATCTCAGGAATAGACAGGTAGAGGGATTTAAATTTCGCCGT
>Ga0308419_1000511_pt1 | contig 28131 bp, 24 predicted proteins | sample HotsprSampleMS50_FD_203674 | JGI IMG/M metagenome (GOLD analysis project Ga0308419, IMG submission 203674) | Hot spring phototrophic mat microbial communities from Mushroom Spring, Yellowstone National Park, Wyoming, United States - 20090730_MS50 ... | reverse complement strand
TCGGTTCGCCGCCGCCCGCGCCCGCGCCCCGGAGGGACGCGCTACCCCCACGCCCCCACCGCCCGCGCCCCGGCGGGCCGCGCTCCATCGTCTCGCGTCTCGGAGGGCCGTGCTCCATCGTCTTGCGCCCCGGAGGGACGCGCTCCCGCCCGCCCGCTGCGCGCAGGCGTTATGTAGGGCACGGCTCCGGCGGGCCCGTGTCCGTGCCGGGGGCACCCCGCCGTTCGGTTCGCCGCCGCCCGCACCCCGGAGGGACGCGCAGGCGTTATGTATGTAGGGCACGGCTCCGGCGGGCCCGCGTCCGTGCCGGGGGCACCCCGCCGTTCGGTTCGCCGCCGCCCGCGCCCCGGAGGGACGCGCAGGCGTTATGTATGTAGGGCACGGCTCCGGCGGGCCCGCGTCCGTGCTGGGGGCACCCCGCCGTTCGGTTCGCCGCCGCCCGCGCCCGCGCCCCGGAGGGACGCGCTCCATCGTCTTGCGTCCCGGAGGGCCGCGCTCCCAAGTGCGCCGCCCGCCCGCGCCCCGGAGGGCCGCGCTCCGTCGTCTTGCGCCCCGGAGGGACGCGCTCCCGCCCGACCCGCTTCTCGCGTGCGTTATGTAGGGCACGGCTCCGACGTGCCCGCGTCCGTGCCGGGGGCACCCCGCCGTTCGGTTGCCGCCGCCCGTGCCCGCGCCCCGGAGGGACGCGCTACGGCGCGTCTCGCGCCCCGGAGGGGCGCGCTCCCAGGCCGTACCGGGTGCACCCCGCCGTTCGGTTCGCCGCCGCCCGCGCCCGCGCCCCGGAGGGACGCGCAGGCGTTATGTAGGGCACGGCTCCAGCGGGCCCGCGTCCGTGCCGGGGGCACCCCGCCGTTCGGTTCGCCGCCGCCCGCGCCCGCGCCCCGGAGGGACGCGCTACCCCCACGCCCCCACCGCCCGCGCCCCGGCGGGCCGCGCTCCATCGTCTCGCGTCTCGGAGGGCCGTGCTCCATCGTCTTGCGTCCCGGAGGGCCGCGCTCCCAGGTGCGCCCGCGCCCCGGAGGGGCGCGCACCCAGGCTCGCCGCCCGTGCGCCCCGGAGGGCCGCGCTCCCTCAAAGAATATGATGCGGATGAGGTTTACTGTACCAGCGCTGCCTGAACCTCTGGTACAAAATCGACCGCGATGAAATATGCTTGTGGATATAGATAATCCTCACCTGATTCATCGATTACGCGTAACAGTCGATGTTGGGCGGCGAGCGCATCTGGAATCACTTCATAAATCTTTCGTCGTTCGAGCGCAGCAGGATAGTCAGTATTATCAATACATATAACGAAATGAACTTGTGACTGGTGTCCTTGCATCTATTCCTCCTTAATCCAGGAGATACTTGATCTTCAATTCTTTCCGACCGATGCCTGTTGCTTCATACCAGTGGAGTTCTGCGTGATGGATCGTGTTATCATCAAGTCGAATCAGCGCAATGCCTTTTTTCTTTCGCCACCGTGCTTTTCCATAGACTTTCCGTAATCGCTCGACTTCTCGAATGCTCGTATTAATCGCAATCGTTTCAATGTCATCGATGTCGTCAATAATATCGAAGCGCATTCCAGATTTACCTGGGTCATTCTGTACAGTGATGATGTTATTATAATACGGTCTGACTAATAAAGACGTAACCGTTCAGATCAGGTCGGCCCGTTTTGGCGGCGAAGCCGCCAAAACGGGCCGAAAGAAAGGTTTTGTGGGGGCTTGCGGCCCCCACACCCCCGCCGACGCAGGTACGATCTGAACGGTTACATAAAGATAAATGTACACTTCTTTCAGGGAAGTTTATTTCCTTTGGCCTTGATTACTTTTCGTGTTGTTTTCGTATTGGTTTTCATATGAATATACGCCGCTGGTCGGTAGGATGGCCCCGCCGTCCGTCCGTGCCCCTGGCCACCCGCTGGGGGGATGTGCTCGCTCGCCCGCGCCCCGGCGGGCCGCGCTCCATCGTCTTGCGTCCCGGAGGGCCGCGCTCCCAGGTGCGCCGCCCGCCCGCGGCGCGCAGGCGTTATGTAGGGCACGGCTCCGGCGTGCCCGCGTCCGTGCCGGGGGCACCCCGCCGTTCGGTTGGCCGCACCGCCCGCTGCGCGCAGGCGTTATGTGGGGCACGGCTCCGGCGTGCCCGCGTCCGTGCCGGGTACACCCCGCCGTTCGGTTGGCCGCCGCCCGCGCCCGCGCCCCGGAGGGCCGCGCTCCGTCGTCTTGCGCCCCGGAGGGCCGCGCACCCAGGCCGTACCGGGTGCATCCCGCCGTTCGGTTGGCCACCGCCCGCGCCCGCGCCCCGGAGGGGCGCGCTCCGGCGCGTCTCGCGCCCCGGAGGAGCGCCCTCCCAGGTTCGCCACCTACGCCTGTGCCCTGGAGTCCGTGCCGGGTACACCCCGCCGTTCGGTTGACCGCCGCCCGCGCCCGCGCCCCGGAGGGCCGCGCTACACGCCCGCGCCCCGGAGGGACGCGCTCCCAGTTATGTAGGGCACGGCTCCGGCGTGCCCGCGTCCGTGCCGGGTACACCCCGCGCCGTTCGGTTGGTCTCCGCCCGCGCCCGCGCCCCGGAGGGCCGCGCTCCCAGGTGCGCCGCCCGCACCCTGCGCCCCGGAGGGCCGCGCTCCGTCGTCTTGCGCCCCGGAGGGCCGCGCTCCCAGGTGCGCCGCCCGCACTGCGGGCTATGAGCGATCTGAGTGTCTGGATTTTTGAATGCTTTGAAGATGCCTCATCCCCCACTGCGCACAATCCCCAGTGTAACTGGGACAGAGTCGAGATGGACGGTCTCGGTATGCGCGACAGATGGCGGTGGGCCAAAGACCAGTTCTGTTGCCAGCGTTTCGGCCTTGAGATATGCGCCCCACACCGCCAGTGTCTCGCGCAGCCAGGCCATGTCGGTCATATCGGCTGTGCTACTCACATAGAGCGTGATACGGTCACTGATCGATAGGTCGGCGTTCTTTCGTGCCTCCTGCACATTGCGCACCAGGTCACGTGCCGCGCCTTCCATGCGTAACTCAGGTGTCACCGTGGTGTTCAATGCCACCAGCATACCATCGTCCTCGGCTACGGTATAGCCCGCAGGCGAACTGGTCTCTACCAGCACCTCATCCGGCAGCAATTCCAGAGTCTGCCCCTGTACTGTCAGCGTCACCGGCTGCCGGGCCTCGATCGCATGCGCTACTTCCCGCGCCGCCGTCGGCGCCATATCGCGTAGTGTTGCGGTCAAGGCAGGTACCAGCTTGCCATACTTCTTCCCAACGAGACGTAGGTTGGGCTTGAGCCGATACTCCACCAGATCGGTTGATGCATCCAGGTAGCGCACCGCCTTGATATTCAACTCATCGGCCAGTTCAGACTCAAAGCGCCGTGCCCCGGCCAGGTCGTCCGGTGTGCTACACCGCACCCACAACTCACTCAGGGGCTGGCGCACCTTCACATTCGCCTGCTTGCGTGCAGCACGGCCCAGCGACACCAGGCGCAGCAAGGCCTGGGTATCAGCGATCAACTGCTCATCAATCAATGTCGGTTCCACCTCTGGCCAGCGCGCCAGATGCACGCTGGCTGGCGCGGCGGTATCAACCGTCGTCACCAGGTTGCGGTAGATCGTCTCAGTAATGAATGGTACAAATGGCGCAGCCAGCTTTGTCACCGTTACCAGACAGGTATAGAGCGTATAATACGCTGCCTGCTTATCGGTATCGGCTTCACTCTTCCAGAAGCGGCGGCGATTGCGGCGCACATACCAGTTTGACAGGTCATCGACAAAGCACTCGATGGCGCGTGCAGCCGTCAACACGTCATAGTTCTCCAAACTGGCAGTCACATCACGCACCAGCGCGTTCAGCCGCGCCAGTGCCCAACGGTCGATTGAAGCCAGTTCTGCCGGTTCGCTACGGGCAACCTTGCCTGGCGTCCAGCCATCCAGGTTGGCATAGGTAACAAAGAAGGCATAGGTGTTCCAGAGTGTCAACAAGAACTGGCGCAGACTCTCGCCCACCTGTGTCACACTGAAGCGGCGCGGGTTGCCAGGCGGGCTGGCACTGAAGAGGTTCCAGCGCAACGCATCTACGCCATATTGCTCAAATACCTCCCACGGATGGATCACGTTGCCGCGACTCTTGCTCATCTTCTGTCCCTCGGCATCGAGAATATGGCCCAGGCAGATCACGTTCTGAAAGGCGGGTGTGTTAAACAGTAGCGTCCCCAGTGCGTGGAGCGTATAAAACCAGCCGCGGGTCTGATCTACTGCCTCGCAGATATAATCGGCTGGATGCGCGGCAGCAAAAATCGCCTGGTTCTCAAACGGATAATGCCACTGTGCTACCGGCATTGCGCCACTGTCAAACCAGCAATCGGCCACGTCAGGAATACGACGCATTGTGCCATGGCCGTCAGGTGCCTCCCAGGTCAGTTCATCCACATAGGGCCGGTGCAGATCCAGATCCTTGAGCGAGCGTCCGACTTTCTGCTCCAGCTCGGCCACACTACCGATACACTCCATATATGCGCCGTCATCGCTTACCCAGATCGGTAACGGTGTGCCCCAGTAGCGCTCGCGGCTGACGGCCCAGTCAATGTTATTTTCGAGCCAGTTGCCAAAGCGCCCATCACGGATGTGATCCGGCACCCAGTGGATGCGCTGGTTGTTGTCGATCAACTCCTGTTTGAACGCTGTGGTACAGATGTACCAGGACGGTTTGGCATAGTATAGCAGTGGTGTGCCATCACGCCAGCAAAACGGGTAGCTATGGCGAATACGACTGCTGCGAAAGAGCAACCCGCGTTCCTTCAGGTTGCGGGTAATATCAGGGTCAGCATCCTTAAAGAACTTGTGCGCAAAGCCATATTCGGCCAGTTCGGGCATCACCTTGCCGTTCAGATCGACCGAGAAGAGGGTTGGTAACCCATAGCGCCGCCCGATCTCCAGGTCACCATAGGCAGGCGCAATGTGTACGATGCCGGTACCATCATCCAGACTGACAAAATCGTCGGCAATGACGCGGTAGGTGTTGTCCCAATCGATCGTGTCGCCTGGGGCAGGGACGCCGGTGAACAGCCGCTCGTAGCGTAGCCCAACCAGTTCGTGGCCCTTGAAGGTGCGGATGATCGTTCCTGCCTCACCCAGCACGGTTGGTACCAGCGCTGCTGCCAGCAGGAGCCGCTCGCTACGTTCGGTAGCAGGACTGGCAGTTGTTTCCTGACCGTTGGCGGCAACCGTTGCAGCGCTATATTCCACCAGCGCATAATCAGCGTCTGGATTGACTGCCAGCGCCACATTCGCCGGTAGCGTCCAGGGTGTGGTCGTCCAGGCGACAAAGCTGCTGCCCACCAGCTCTGTCGCCAGTGGATGGGTAGCGGTCGAGCCATTGCCCGCACCCGGGCGCTGTACCCGAAACCTGATCCACACACTGGGGTCATCCACATCATCCTGAAAGCCCAGGCTGACCTCGTGATCGCTCAGACTCGTGCCACAACGCGGGCAGTGCATCGTCACCTTGTAGTCACGCTTGAGCAGGCCACGATCCCAGAGCTGGCGGAAGATCCACCACAGCGACTCGATATACGTGTTGTCGTAGGTGATGTAGGCATCCTCGCTGACCCAGTAGGCGATGCGGCGGGTAAACTGCTTCCACTCCTGGATGTAACGCCAGACGCTCTCGCGGCATTTTGCGTTGAACTCGGCAATCCCATAGCGTTCAATGTCGGGTTTACCGCTAAATCCTAGCTCTTTCTCAACCTCGATCTCAACCGGTAGGCCGTGGGTATCCCAGCCCTCACGCCGCCCGATGATATGGTAGCCCTGCATCGAGCGAAAGCGCAAGATGATGTCCTTGAAGCAGCGGCTGATGGTATGATGAAAGCCGGGCTTGCCGTTTGCGGTTGGCGGCCCTTCGTAAAACACAAACGGTTTTTCGCCTGACTGCAGCGACTGTTCGATGATACCCTCTGCGTACCACCACTCCAGGATTTCCTTTTCCATGTGTGGAAAAGAGACACCGGTTGTTACGGGTTGGAACATGTGGGACTCCTTTTTTATAGTTAGAACACAGGCACGACACAAAAAAGCCCCGCCCCCATCAGGGACGAAGCTTATACTCCGCGATACCACCCCGCTTCAGCACAAAGACCGATGACAGATGGCAGATCTGCAACCTGGTTTATCAGGCAGCCCAGATCTCACATCTCGTATCGCCCATACGCTGCTCTCGGCGAGAGTCTAACAACTCTCCGTCCAGATAACGGTGGACGAAACCGGGCGGGGCTACTGGCGTATTGCGTTCACCGGCCGGCTCAGGGGCGATCTTCAACGCAGCTCAACCAGCCTGGCTTCCACCATCCCAGGCTCGCTGCTGGCGCGGACTGCGTCTACTCGTCCCCGTCAATGCTATTGCGCCTCTAAGTATAGCAGCCACCGTAAGGAACGTCAAGGTCTGGTGGCATAGTAGGGCTACGTCACCGTCCACCCGCCCGGCGGCTGACGTCGCGGGATCGGGCAGCGAAGCCCGCCTGCGCGGGCTTGCACGGCCCCGGAGTGGCCTTTACCCACCGGAGCCGAGGCGTTGACACCCACGGTATGGCCGCTCAGCAGGACTGTGACGTAGCTCTACAGCATCAGCGCTGTCGTCTCCACAGGCGTGGGAACAGGCGCGGCACCTGCTGCTGGTAGGCCCGGTAGTCTGCACCAAATTCGCGCACCAGTCGCTGCTCTTCAAAGAAGGTGCCAATATAGAGATAGGCCGAAAAAATGATCGCCAGCACCAGGCGATTGATGGTCATTTGCGGTGTCAGCCAGATCAAAATCAGCCCGCAAAAATAGAGCGGATGCCGTACCCAGCGATACAGGCCCGTCACCACCAGTTTGTCATGCTGAGGGACTGGTGCAGCAGAGAGGCAGTTTAGTTGCCACAGTCCCAGAAAATGCCAGGGATCGGTCAACCAGACGCCATAGACCGTAGCGGCCAGCGCTGCCGCCTGACCGAGCAGTGCCAGCCATATCCACGGCGACGGCAGGGTATAGAGTAATCGATCCGGCAACCAGAGCAACATGGGCACAAAGGGCAGCAGCAACAGACTGCTCGCCACGTTGTACACCAGGCGATACCAGCGCGCTGCCGTTGCCCCCCAGGTTTGCTGTGCCCAATCTTTCGCAGCGTGGCTGGCGGCCAGGCTGTGCGCGGCGGCGTAGCCCAGAGCATAGCCGCTGATGAGGATGATACTGATGATCATCAGGCAGACAACTCGCGCACTGCCAGGCGCTTCATATGCGCCAGGATCGCACTGATTCCATTCAGGCGCTGTGGTGTCAACACCTTGTGCAGTCCCATTTCCAGATAAAAATCGGACGGAATGCCCAGCACCTCGGTCGGCGTCGTGCCCTGCACCCCTTCGCACAGCAAAGCTGCATAGCCACGTATCGTGGGTGACTCCGCCGGAATGTCGAAATAGAAGTACATCCCCTCCGGGCCATGCTCGGCATACACAAACACGGGCGTCATACATTCGTGAACCTGATCCATAGCATCACGTTGGGAGTGCAGATGATCGGGAAGCGGTGGCAATTGTTGGGCAAACTCCAGCAACAGATCCAGCTTCTCCTGGCCTTCGCACAATCGGAAATCTTCAATAATCGCACTCAGGCGTGGCGGTATCGCGTTTATAACATCGCTCATTCGATCTCCTTTCCTATTCCTTTGCCATCAGATCGCCTGATCCGTAAACGGGCGGTCTACCGGTTGGCAAAGCCCGCCTGCCCAGGCTGACGCGCCAGCCACGCAGGTGGCGTGCAGGCGAAACCGGTCGGTGGATGACCCACTGCGTCCTGTTGTGAACAGGAGTTACGCGGTGTACGGAGAGAACGCAACCGTTCTTTCCCTTTGCGCCTGTGCGTTGCAAATCACACCACACATCTTGCACATGATACCAGCAATTGCGCCAGGCTATTCATGCTACCATGTAATCAGTATCGTTTATACAAAACGGTTGAGAGGAGATCATACGTGAGCAACATTGATGTAGCTGAGGTACGTGAGTGGGCGCAGGCGGGGGGGGCGATTGCCCGTGGCCATTTCAATAACGTTATCGGCCAGCGTAAGCCCGATCGCTCCTGGGTCACGGCAGCCGATGTCGAGATCGAAAGCTTGTTGCGTGAGCGCATTCTGGCGCGCTATCCCGACCATGGAATTATGGGCGAGGAACAAGGCCTGTATGCCACCGACCGTGAGTTTGTCTGGGTGCTTGACCCGCTTGATGGTACCGACGCCTTTGTCAATGGCCTGCCAACATGGTCGATCTCGATCGGCTTGCTGCGCCAGGGAGAGCCATATCTGGGCGTGATCTATGTGCCGATCCTGGGGGATTGCTACTGGGTTGATGCTCAGGGCAGTGCCTATCGCAACGAAACACCAATCCAGGTCAAAGATAGCACGAGCGTGGATCGCAACGATTGGATGCCCGTTCCCTCACGGGCGCATATCAACTACGTCATCCGCTTTCCGGGTAAGACGCGCTCGCTCGGCAGTCTGGCGGTTCACTGCTGTTACGTAGCGCGTGGCAGTGCCATCGGCGCTGTCATCGGCCATCCGTATCTGTGGGATATTGCCGCCGGTCTTGCCATTCTGTACGCCGCTGGTGGCACGGCGGTCACCTTTGATGGGCAACCGTTGCAAACGCGCTCGCTGCTGCAAGGTGGTTCCACCAGTCAGCCGCTACTGATTGCCCCAACCGCAATGATCGCACACCTGCTACCGCTGGTAAGTCAGGCGCGGTGAGAAGCGATGGGACAGGCATTGTCCTCATGTGAACTTCTGCGCTGTGTTGAACGCAAAGACGCAAAGCGGTGAGGCTCTGCATATACGCCGCCCTGCTGAGAAAGAGCGCGTTGTTCACGGCGATCAGCCAGCCACCATCGTTGATCAGCGAGCGTACTTTTTAGATTAGTAGAATCATTCAGCATGTTACACCACCCTCTATCAGGTTGTACATTCGGACGCTCAAATGTCGCGTTGCGCAATGTGGGCATTGCCTGCATTGCGCTGCATTGCCCCGCATTGCTCCGCAACGACCAAGCATGGCAATCATAGCACTTGTTGTAGGGCAATGTGGGCACCCCTTCTGGGTGCCCCTACGATGATCTGCAATGGGGTATTGCTTTGCACTGCCCGCATTGCTCAGCATTGTTCCGCAACGACCAGGCATGGTGCTCCTGGTGCTTGTTGTGGGGCAATGTATGGCCATGCAGATACCCACGAATGATGTATCTCTGCTGTGTCCGCCAACGCATGAAACCTGGTCGAAAGGGTTTCGCCTGTGCGCACACGGTTGCGGGCGATTGCTTATTCCCAGCCCCGCGCATACTGCTGGACAGCCAGGTAAATTACACGCGGTGTACCATCAGGTGCCACAAAGTTCCAGTGGTCGGGATAGGAGCGGGTGGCAAAGGGGGTGCTGAACTGCCAGAAGCAGACGGCTTCGAGCCAGTCATACGTTCGTGCCAACTCATAGGCCGCGATTGTCCAGCGAATACGTTCGGCCGGTTGCACCGCCGCTGCCCAGCGCGGATGATCGTTCCAACCACCCTCGGTAATGATCATCGGTTTATCGGTATCGCCGAAGTCATCCATCAGCGCACGCACCAGCTCGATCCGCCGAAAATTCACCTCGGTTGGCGCGGGATCGGTATCAGGTGGCACCTGACCACCGTAGGTATGCACGGCCCACTGATCGAAATACGGAGCCGCGCCTGCATGATAAAGTGCGGCCAGATACTGCATATCATCCATACGCACCGTCCCATCACCCAGCGATTGCCCCGGTGACAACCCGCCCGCAACAACAATCGCATCCGGCACGGCCGCCTTGACGCGGGGATAAACGACCTTGAGCAGAGCTGCATACGCGCCGGGATCGGGTGGTCGTTCGCCCCACTCAAAGCTCAGGTTGGGTTCATTCCAGATAATCAGGTGGCGGACACCATGCGGGCGATAGCGCTCGGCAAACGCCACCACATAACTGGCATAATCGACATAATGCGCGGGATCAAGATAGCGGTCGGTCGTACGTGGGGGACGCGCCCACTCCGGCACAATATCCAACCGCGCCACCACCTGCAATCCCTGGCGGCGGGCATGCTGCACGATCATATCCGCACCTGTCCAATCATACCCATACCGCGAGCGGGGCTGTACATACGACCAGGGAAACAACTCCACAATCCAGGAAGCGCCCATCTCGCGCACCTGCTCCAGCGTGCGCTGGATATAGGCCTCATCGCCGACGCCGGCCAGTCGGGTATGGATACCCACCAGAGGATTGATCGTCTCCACCTGCTGTTGAGGTGGTAAATTCAGGCGCACTGGTAAGCGGAGTGCGAACAACTCAGCCGTTAGAAGGGAGCTGGCAAGCAGAACAACCACAACGTACTTTAGCAGCACCAATTGTCTGTATCTGGACATCCTCTGCAGCATCCCCGTATGCTTCTATCTACCCTACCGCCGTCGTTTGTGGCCAGACAGTCGTTTGCGACGCGTGTCAATGTGATCGGCAATCACATGCACCAGATCGCTAATCACAACCCCCGCGATCAGCAATAAGGCTGGCCGCGAACCGTTGCGCATGGTATCCCAGAGCCACTCTGAAAAGACGCGGTGGTAAGCCACATCAATGTGCAGCAGATAGCCTACAAAGCTCAAACCTGCCAGGATGCCGGTGAGCACCAGATACAGATAGCACAGGCGTAGCACGCCCGAAAACCCGGAATGCGACAGAAAATGGCGATGCGGTACGAGACGCATATACGGCACCCAGATCGGGCGAAACGGCCCCCAGCGATCATCTATTTTGCCATCGAGATCGAGATCAGGCGATAGCATCCATGAGCCAAACAGGTGCGCCCCTACTATTAACAGCGTCCCGGTATAAGCGGCCTCGGGCGCATCATCAAAGCCATAGCGCAGAGCAAAGTAGCCGGGGACAATTAACGCCCCTGCCGTATAGAGGGCAATGTGATCATGGGTTGCTGCTGCTGGCATCTCAGCATCCTTTCTCGATTATAAAGCACGGATCAACCAGGTTGAGCATAGTCAAAACGATAGGGATCATACTCGATATGATAGCAGGCGTAGCGCAAAAAGAAAAATGCCAGGGATAACCTGATCGCAGTCCTAAAAGAACAGGAAGGATGCGGTAATAGGCGATTGTGGCGGATAAACTGCGCAGATTGTTGTGAGTGGGTGACGAGGAGACTGGCCAGGTACCGACGCTCCGTGTCGATACCTGGCAACCGTATCAGGCACTAATTCCCATTAGTATCGTCGTCATCATCGTCGTCATCAACGGGTGTGGCTGTCGGCATAACTTCAACCGGCGTCGCTTCCAGCATGACCGCTGGTGTAGCCTCGACTGGCGTGGCTTCGAGCGAGGCCGTCGGTGTGGCGTCGACCGACGGCGCTTCTGGTGTAGGCACAACCGGTGCCGCTTCCGGTGTTGGCAGCGGCGGTGCTATCCCCGTGTCGTCATCATCATCAGTCAGACCGCTGGCAATCAACGCCTCTTCCCCCAGGAAGCCGAGCAGGATCTCATACTCTGTGCCGGCCAGTTCCGGGTGATATTCCAGCCGCACGCGCTCGAAGTATTGCACAATCCGTCCTCGATCATCGGTAAAAGCGGGGGCAATCGGGTAGCCAAAAGCCAGTAATCCACCCCGCGTTAGCCAGAAGGTGCGGAACGTCGGTGCGATGAGATGGCCGGTGGGCGTAAAGTACCATACCATCTCGGGACTGTCGCCGGGAGGTGGTGGTACCGGTGGCTGACGATAGCCCAGTTCGACTCCCAGCAGGCCGATCAGCACCTCATATTCGGTTCCTGCCAGCGCCGGATGATATTCAAAGCGTGCCCGTTCAAAATACTGCACGATAATACCGCGTTCGGTGACCCGTGGTCGGGTCAGCGGGAGGCCATAGACCCGTAATCCACCCCCTCGATCCCAACGCCCACGGAACCGAATGTCAATGCGGTCGATGGACAGGCGGCGAATAGTGCCAACCATCAGCGGTGGGGTGACAACCGGTGCAACGATCACCGGCGGAAAGACCGTATCAATAAGGATTGGCTCCATCTCGCGGCGACCACGCGAGTCGCGGTAGCGGAGTTTAAGGCTCATTTTCACGCGCAATTCGCTGCGACCATCGCCCCTGGTCTTAAATTTGAGGTCGAACTTTATTTTACCTCCGCGACGGACAACGTTGTACTGCCCAATGCCGATCACGATCTGGCCCGCACGGATTTCATGGACATACCCGATGCTTTCCAGGAAGGACAGATCGACCAGTTCCAGATCGTCAGTATCGATGACTAGGAACATATCGCTAGCGCGCCCACCCGTGTTGCCGATGTTGACCGTAACAATCACAAAGGCAATATTATTTTCGACCACAATTCGGGTTTCAGGGCGTTCGACGATAATCACGGCTGGTGGATCGCGGCGCGGAGAGTCATCACGACGATCATCATCGGCACGGCGCTCACATTCAATGCGTGCCAGCAGGTTATCGAGGGTATACACGCCACTGAATGAGTTCACACGAAAGCGTAACTGGCTGATGCGAGCCGGTGTAAAGGTACTGGGTAGACTGATACCGGTCAATCTGATCTGTTCACGACCGGTAGTGAATACTACGTCCATTGTTCCTGTAGCCAGGCGGAAACGAGCATCGAGTTGCACCTTACGCACCGTACGACGAGTCTGCTCACGATCATCGTCGTCGTCATCATCATTGTTGCCATTATCGTCGCCATCGTCATCATCGTCGTCATCATCGTCGCCAGTGGTATAGACCGCTGCATTCAGATCATCATCGTCATCATCGTCGTCGTCATCAGTGCGTCGCTCAATCAGTACGCCATCACGACTCAAAAGGCCATTAGCGGTAAAACTGAAGATCTCAAAGAAAGTGCCATCATCCAGTTCCAGGCCAAATGTAGCTGAACCAGGTGTCTGCGTCAAAGCGGTGAAATCAGCCATTACACGGAGATCATACCCTCGTCCTGGCGGAAGTGGCGGTAATCCATCAGGATAATCAGCAAATCGTAGTAAGACCGCACCATTACTGGCGCTGCTGCCCTCGATTTCGAGCGCACGGCCACTGACGTCTGGCCGTCCGGTGACAATCGCTACTGGTGCGGAGGTAGCAACGATACTACCAACCGCCATAGCAACCGATTGATCAACCGCAATGAGGCCGACTGGCAGTGTGTCAAAGTTTGATCGCCATATATCGCGATCACTACACACCACTTCATCGACATCCTCTCGCTCAACCTTAACTTCAACATTGTCGATGGTGTAGGTACCACTGAAAGAGTTCGCACGGAAGCGCAACTGATTGATGCGTTGTGGCGTAAAGGCTGCAGGCAGACTCAGGCCGGTTACCTCCACACGACTACTACCGCTACGTAGCGTTATATTCACCAACCCTCGATCAAGTCGGAATTTTGCGTCGAGGTCAACTTTGCGACCAACCGCATAGGTCAGGCCCAGACTCACGCCAGCACGTGTCAACAAACTACCAGTGCCAAAACTAAAAAGCTCAAAGAACGTGCCGTCCGACAGTTCCAAACCAAAGATCGCGCCTTCCGTGTCGGTAACACTGGCGGTAAACTCGGCTTTCAGATCGAGATCAAACCGCCGACTGTTCGCCGCTGATGGTAGCCCATCCGGATAATCACGAAACCGTAGCAGCACCGAGCCACTGCCAGCACTGCTGCCATCCACTTCCAATGCGCGCCCACTGATGCCCGGTCGTCCAGTAACAATTGCAACCGGTGCAGTCGTGGCGACAATGGTCCCTTCCTCCACCGCAAGCGCATCTCCGACCGCCAATGTTCCTACCGGTGCGCTATCGAAATTCGCCCGAAACACGCTGCGTACTGATGGTTGAGCATAGGTTGGTCTGGGCCAACTGATCGCCACTGCCTCAAATACCAGCAGGAGCGTGATGACGATGGACAATGAACGTGCAACCCGTTGTGACCGCCGATCCATCCGCTGTGTCCCCTCTTTGTTCATAGATTTACCTTTCTGTTCACTAAGGGAACGAACCTCTGCTTTGCCAGACAGCCCGCATATGCGAGACAGCCTGACATCTCTCCAATAATACCGTTATCTAGATGAGCGCCCATGTATTATGGGCGAGTATGTAGCTATTTTTCGTAGCCATTTTCATTGTAGATTCGGATTAGGGAGCAAGGGTTGGGCAGGTTGGAACGATCGTCAGATCGCGCTAGAATATGCTCCGCGACAGTTTGATCGCATGGAAACTGTCACTGGCGAATCGTGTCTGCAGAATGGACACCAGGTTATACCGGATACGGCCCCTGATCACAACCAGAGTCCCGGTATCAACCGGTTTCGTGTCTTACGGGCTATTACAAGCTGCGTAAGTGCGTACAGATGATCATCGACATCTGGTAGAACGCCTGTCATGAAGAAAGAGAGAGTCAGAGATAAAAAATACATCGGTATGTTGCTTCTATTTTGGGCACAACCATACTTGACTTGTAACGAATCGATCCAGTATAGGTACACATCTGTTTCTATAGCAATCCTACGTCAGTTGTGAAGCACTGAAGGCCAGGCTTTTGCCTGGATGGAGCGCGACCAGGCGAGGCCTGGACTCTGTTGTCCGATTGGTATCAGATTGCTATAGGTTTCGATCAACATAAAGGAGTGAAGCTACCATAGCATGAAAATGCGGTTAATGTAAATAGGTTAATTGTACTATCCTTCACCAGTACCCGTAGAGTACTGTACGCAATGCCAGGTGGTACCACACCGACAGGAGACACCACCTGGCCCACGCTCATCGGGGCCGTGCGGTGCTCCAGGAGCCGCAATGCCTCTTCAGGGTCGCCTGCTCCCGCCCACCGGAGCCGTATCCTACGGTAACACAACCCGGTTTGTCAGAACCATCGCCTATCAACCAGTTGTCGACTAAGACGCTTCATATGGTATGATATGATGTCTAGATACGCGATGGTCGCCATACGTCCCACAATGGGCAGAATGCCACCACGCGGTAGACAGCAGTCGTTGATCGTTGCTGGTTCCTGGTTGTTGTCGGTCGGTTCTTTATCGCTGTAATTTTTTGCATAACTTACGTATGCGGAGGCAAACATGACCCATCCAGATCACTCAGCCCTGATTGAGGCCTGGGCCGCTACCTGGTCATCTGGCAATGTGGAGCAACTGCTCGCACTCTTTACTGATGACTGTCGCTATGAAGATGTTACGGTGCAATATGTCAACGAGGGGCGAGCAGCCTTGCAGGATTTTGCGCAGAAGGTTCTTACGGCTTTTCCTGATTATCAGATGAAGCTGACGTGGTGGTTTACCACCAGTGACACCGGCGCTGCGGAGTGGATTGCAACCGGTATACATCAGCATGATTTTCCAGGTTTGCCGGCAACCGGGAACCAGTTTCAAGTGCGCGGAGCATCAGTGTTTGAATTTCGTGCCGGTAAGATCTGCCGTGTTTCCGATTATTGGGATCTGCTGTCAAGTGGACTATTGCCTTCAGCATGAAGAATAATAATGATGTAGACACCTTTCAAGATGAACACCTGACGCATGTGCGCGCTCTGCACCAGATATTTACCTGGCTTGCAGTTGTCGCCGTGCTGCTGACTATCGTTGAGTTGATTGCCTATGTGTTCACTCGGAGTGTACCACTTGCGATTATTGGTGGCATATCGTTTTTCTTTTTTTTACTGACATTATGGGAACGGCGCCTGATCCACCGTGGCAGGATGAGCGACGCGGTTATTATGCTGTCAGTCGCCGTCCTTATTGCGGCGCTGGTCACTTCCATTATTTTCCCAACTATCACGGTGGTGCTGGTTATCGCCTGTGTCATGGCCGTCACCTTTACATTGTCCTTTCTCAATCAGCGTACCGTACAATGGATTCTTGTAAGCGGTTGGATTATAGGTACATTCGTTACGATACCAGGACGAACAACGCTGGTTTCGCCTCTTTTTGCACCACCCCCGGTGTGGTCTACCGATCTCATTGTGGTTTTCGGTACCCCAGCCTTGCTCGCAGTTACTCTGCTGACATCGTGGCAGTTTACCAAGCGTTTGAGTACCAGCCTGACCCAGGCTCGGCATAGTAACGCCGCGTTGCGCCAGGCCCAGATTGCACTCGAAGCGCAGCAAGCGATCCTAGAATCACAGGTTATCGAACGTACCGCAGCACTCCAGGCGATGGTGGATCAACTCCGTGCCAGTCAGGAAACAATTCGAGTTCTGGGCGCACCGATTATTCCCGTGTTACCTAATGTACTGGTGGTGCCACTGATTGGCACCCTCGATGTACCTCGGATTCACGATGTGCAGGAGCAGCTACTCCTGGATGTTCATCGTCAGCGAGTACGGTACGTTATCCTTGATCTCACCGGCATTATGCTGATTGATACCGAAGTGGCGCGAGCGCTACTTCAGATTGCCGGCATGATACGCCTGTTGGGAGCCGCGGCAGTGCTGGTGGGTATTCGGCCTGAAATTGCACAGACGCTGGTCGCGCTGAACATCGAGTTTGACGCGATCCGTACCTATGCCAGCCTCCAGGAAGCGATCAGTGTGCTGGCACGTCAACATGACACACAGTACGTATCGTAAATATCACTGTACATCGGGATCCCGGCCAAAGCCGGGACAGCGTTTGCCCCAGGCGAAAGCCGGGACACCAGTGCTTCACAATAGGATTGCTCTACAATCAGCAGGTTAGTGGAACTCCTGCTACAATCCGCGTCATAGCTGTTGACCTGGGTAGGCGCCAGGAATGCACCTGTGCCGCGGCAAAGCCAGGAGACGACAGGCATATGCTCCTGGCCTGACCGCGGTGTGTGGACTGATATGTTAGGGCAATAGTTCACCAGCAAACCAGGTGCTGGCCGAGACCCAGCCGTTGTTCCCACCGCCGTGTCCCTGGTTGACATAGAACCAGCGGCTGTATTCCGTCACTTTCCAGGGGCAGATGGCACAGGCCCACGTCCGTCGCGAGCGCCAGGCATAGCCGTATGCCAGCGGGTAGTGGTTGAGCCATCCCGTCCCGATAATTGCCGGTGTGCGCCGATCACGGATGGAGTTGCGCGCACGTTCACGCAAGCCTCCGGTCGAAATACCCAGCACATGGTAGTGTGTCCGTATCCTCGCGCCACTGCGCCCGGCCAGATAACCAGATGCGTCACTCATACGCCAGGGGAAGGTTGGCCCATTCCCAAAGGCACAGAAGGTGCCAATCCGGTTGCGAATCTCCCATGTCATATTGCGTACACCCGTATCCATAAACCGTGGCGCAACCGCGTCGGCACCATAACCGCCATTCTCACGGTATAGTCCCCAGCGACCTACCCAGGTGGGATTGCCGATCGCGGCCTGATTGTCGGCCCAGCCGAACAGCATGGCCCATGCTGTGGCACCGCATCCACTTGGACAACTGGAGGTGTTCGGTGGGGAATTGGCCGGGATCTGGGTGTAGAGCCGCTGATCACTGTCAGTTCCAGCCCAGTAGTATGTCCACGGCCCCCAGGCGCTCTGGAGCTGCGCACCGGCCGGGCTTGCCGCCAGTTCACCGGTTAGGACGGCTGCAGGTGGAGCAGAACCATTGATGATCAACGGAAGCCAGACCGTAGGCTGCTCTACCGGCTCAATCAAGGTGACAATGCCAAACTTGCCGGTTTCGCTGGTGCCATCTCCGTAGTTCAACGTGACATCGAAGAGTACATCGTGTCCCGGATCAGACTCAACCGTAATCTGGAACAGCGCTGGCAATCCCTCCCGTTCAATCGTCTCGGTACGAACATGAGCGGCACCCTCGCCCGTGAGCGTTGCGGGTGAGGCCAGTGCCGACAGCAGGGTTATTGAATAGACATCGCCCTTCACCAGAATTTCGCCAAACCGGGCGGCATTGGTTTCTATCTCCCAGTCCTCGCTGGCCTCGCGCCGCAGCCCTTCCAGCAAGGTGCCATAGGCCTCGCGGTAGCCCTGTTTCAAGCTTGACCAGGACTCCCATCCGTCGATCTTCAGCTCCTCTGGCGGTTCTGGCCCGCTGATCCTGAGCGTACCACTGATCGTGCGTGTATTGCGATCATCCGTCGTCTCCTGATCCGGTTCCCAGACTGCCGAACCCAATGCAACCGGTTCATCCAGCCAGGCTGGATCCATCCCCGTTACCTTTGCCAGCGGCGTGCCCAGTTCCGCCACCAGTTGACCCTGCTCATCTTCGGCGGCGTAGGCCAGGGCATCAAGTTTGTAAAATTTCACCGCTCGCCGATCATTCTGATTGGCAATGGCGGCCATGCGTTGCGTCGGCGGCTCGCCCTCGGAGTCCCAATGTGGAATAGGGAAGTCATGTTCGCCCGTGGCAAGAATGATAAATCCGGCTGGTACCGTATCTGCCAGGGCCGGTTCTGGTGCCGGTACCTCAACGCTAAACTCATAATAGGCTGCACCAGGCAGATCAGGGCGGTAGAGTGCTGTTACACGCTGGCCCAGTCGGGCTTGATCCCAACCCGGTGCCATTTCACTGAAGCGCATCTCTTCCACCAGTTGTGCCGCCCGCCGCCGTAGCTCAAATGGCGCATCAACGACGAGTGTGGCCGCACTCCAGGTGTCTGGTCGATCATAGCCAGCGCCAAATGGCCACAGGCGATCATCACCCACGGTAGTGATCCAATGTTGAGCCAGCGCCAGACCGATCACCCGATCCCAGCCACCTACTAACTCGCTACTGATCCGAAATTCTGCTCCTCGCGTGGGAAACTCGCGGCTAATGTTGCGATAGATACCCGCCCACTGACCGTCAACCGTCAGTGTCGGCGTATAGTTGCCCGTTCCTACACCGACCCGCGCACGCATGCTGCCATCAACATGCACCTCCAACGATAGATCGCCGGCCTGTGCGAATGAATCGCGGCTGTAGTTCACATCCAGGTACACTGCAGCCCAATTGTCGGGCGTGGTTGATGCTGGCACGGTCAGGCCATCGAAACAGACCCATAAGTCCTGTGTTGTGTGCATAAGATAGACACTGGCCTGTTCGACGAGAACCTGTGCGGCGTCCTTATATCCTTGCTCACTCGCACACACTCCGTCCAGTTCCGGCACCGCAGCTACCTGCGGAATCATAAGCGTCGTAATTCCTGGTTGAACATCATCGGCGGCAGCGGCCGGTTGTGCTGTCACTGGCTGGACTGGCGGCGTTGCCAGTTGTGCCAGCAGTGCGCTCACCAGCAAGAGCGCACATACTGTCCCTATGCGCATCATCCTTCGTTGCATCCCAACCTCCTTATTGCACGTCTCACCTGTTGTGTTGCTGATCGTAACCCCCTGTGGATCAAACATCCATTGTCTGTAGTAGTACAACGCATCGTGCTGACAGCGGAAATAGCCGTGCATCTATCCCGTGCCGGAACACGACTGCCTGAACGATTACTGATGGATGGTATCAGTATAAGCACCGACCGTGAGGAAACCGTGAAGAATACTATGCTCAAGTGAAAATGTGCAGAATGATCGTTTTACTACTAACAGCCCGTATTGGCATTGTGCTAAGTCGCAATCGTTGTTCCGATAGCAATCCTATCTCAATTGTCGGAGTCCCGGCTGATGGTTTTTGAATAAATATTCCGCTCTGCGCCTACCCGCCCGGCGGCTGAAGCCGCGGGCTACGGGATGCGAAGCCCGCCTTTGCGGGCTGGAGCGGGTCATACCGGATTCATGACGCAAACTCCATAAGCCGGGGTATCGCTCCGTCCAATCTCAAGCCGGAACGCCAGTTTTTACAACTCCTGGAGGATTGCTCTATCTTCCTTCCACTACTACGATACATTTCAACAGACCGGCTGTTTCTCGTACTTCAACGAAACTTCGTCGCAGCGGGGGTGCGGGGCCTGCGGCCCCCGCCCATGTTCCCTTTCTGGTATGGTACCGCGACGCCGCGCCGCGCCAGACAGGAGATTGCAGAGGAAGCTCTTGCCGCTCCAAATCCCTTTCCAGGGCAAGTCGTGTTGGAGTACGAGATGGACAACCCAGGCATTGTAATGTCATCGCAAGCTCATTTGGCGTATCCTGATGCTGTCGCAGAACGCTCAAGACGTTTGCGGCATTCCCACAATGCTTTGGTAGACGCAGTTTTGTGAAGTGGTGAAAGACCATGGCTCATTTATCTATTTCGGTTTTCGGATCGCTGCGGGTGACACTGGATGGACACCCTGTGACCGCGTTTGAATACAACAAAGTCCGGGCACTGCTGATCTATCTTGTGGTGGAGGCCGCTCATCCTCAGCAGCGTGACACCCTGGCCGCGTTGTTCTGGGCAGATTTGCCGCATTCCGCGAGTCGGCTCAATTTGCGCCAGGCATTGGCGACACTGCGCCGCGCCATTGGCGATTCTCAGGCGCATCCACCTTTTTTACATATTGCACGCGATATGGTTCAATTTAATCAGGCCAGCAGCTATACGCTGGACAGCGAACAGTTTTGCACGCTATACCAGCGTTGTGCCAATCATTTTCACTCCTCAGCCGGGTATTGTACTGACTGCATAACCTGGCTCCAGCAAGCGGTGTGCCTGTATTGCGGCGATTTTCTGGCGCAGTTTACTTTAAAAGACAGTCTGGCTTTTGAAGAATGGGCGCAGATCAAGCGTGCGGAATACCACCGTCATGTACTGGATATGCTGCGGCAACTGGCCGACAGCTACGAATATATTGGAGCATATGATCAGGCTTGTCACTATGCCTGGCAACAACTCACACTTGATCCCTGGTGCGAGGAAGCACATCGCCAGATCATGCGCTTGCTGACATATCGTGGTCAGCGCAGCGCGGCACTGGCGCAGTACCAGCACTGCTGCCGAGCACTGGAAACCGATCTGGGCGTACCGCCTTCTGGTGAGACAGTTGCGCTGTATGAGTCGATCCGCGATGCTTTTCTATGAGCGTGGCTTACCGCTCAGCGCATATCCCACTTGACGTTACCCATGTAAAATGCTATGATGGTACAAAGTTAAGTTATTTGCTTATATTTTGTAGGACTTACGTAGTGGTATGGTCAGTTCATCGTTTCGGCTTCAGCAGATTTGCTGTTTTTCACTCTGTTTCGTTCGCCTACCTTCGGAAGGAAATGGCGGCAAAAAAGATACTGTGTTCAAGTGACTGCGTAAATTCTTAATTTTACAGGCGTAACTCATGCGAATCTCAAGTAAAGGTGAATATGGTTTACGGGCACTGTTTGACCTGGCACAACATTATGGGGAGGGTCTGGTGCAGAGTGATGACATCGCCAACCGTCAGGGCATTCCGGTCAATTATCTTAACCAGATGTTGATCCTGCTCCGACGCGCAGGCATCATTGAAAGCCTGCGTGGGCCGCAGGGTGGGCATATGCTGGCCCGCCCGCCCGACCAGATTACATTGCTCGATGCGCTCACCGTCCTCGAAGGTCCACTGATGCCGAGTGATGCGACCCGCGACGATCTGGTGCCCACCAACCTTGATGATCGTGAGGTGATGAACGAAGTCTGGGAAGGCATACGTATCACGCTTGAAAGAGCGCTTCGCAATATTACCCTGGAAGATCTGTGTCAGCGTAAATACCAGCGTGCAGGTCATGTGATGTACTATATCTAGGATCATAGTCTGGACTGCACAGGTCGGGCTTCATTTCCACGATCGCGCAGCCGCGCGGCCTGCCTGTCTATGGGCGGGCGACCGGTGAGCGAAGCTAGCGTCGGCGGGCTTTGCGCGGGTCGCCCGACGCTTCAGTACACGTGAGTGCGCACCTCCGTAGGGCACGGCTCCGGCGGGCCAGGGTGGGCCGTGTTGTCTATCCGTTCGGGTGCGTGTGGGCCATGCGGTGTCGTCGCGCTTCAGTCGCCGTAGGGCACAACTCCGGCGGGCCAGGGCGGGCCGTGGCCCCTGTCCGTTCGGGTGCGTGTGGACTGTGGGTGTCGTCGCGCTTCAGTCGCCGTAGGGCACGGCTCCGGCGGGCCAGGGTGGGCCGTGGCCTCTGTCCGTTCGGGGTACGTCTTCCTCCGTAGGGCACAGCTCCGGCGGGCCAGGGCGGGCCGTGGCCCCTGTCCGTTCGGGGTGAGTGGGCCGTGCGGTGTCGTCGCGCTTCAGTCGCCGTAGGGCACGGCTCCGGCGTGCCAGGGTGGGCCGTGGCCCCTGTCTGTTCGGGGTGCGTGTGGGCTGTGCGGTGTCGTCGCGCTTCAGTCGCCGTAGGGCACGGCTCCGGCGTGCCAGGGTGGGCCGTGGCTCCTGTCCGTTCGGGTGCGTGTGGGCTGTGCAGTGTCGTCGCACTTCAGGATAGCAACGCATGGCTACACGCTACCGTAGGTATGCCATCGCCCTCCCGTTGATCGAGGCGCACTAGAGTATCAGACCCTGACTCTCAAGCCAGAACCGTAACGCCGACAGGATCGCCAGAATAACCAGCGTCGGCACAAGCGCGATCGTAGCTGGTCGCGCCAACTGGATCGGGTGTGTTACCGTTCCTTCATAGCCCATCAACAGACTCACCAGTAGCACATTGACCAGATATAGGACACCCACAATCCCAAAAAACGAGATAAACGCCAACGGCCAGAAGAGCATTTCCAGGTTGCCATACAGTGCCACCAGCACCAGGAAATTAATCAATAAAACTCCGCCCAATTCTACCAGGTTTTTTAATGCCGGCTGTTGATCGTCAACATTTTTGCGCAACGTGGTATTCAGAATCAACAACAGCATTACCGCAATACCCACGCCCATGCCCATGCCGGTCAGCGTGCGCAGGCTGTTGCGCGGCACATAAAAATAGGGTAACCCCAGATCAACAAAGAGCGAGTTAAAGCCATCGACAGCCATAATCGCCACGAACGCCAGCAGGATGGCTGAAATCGACCAGGGCGGAACGCGGCCCGCTCGCCCACGCCCAATCGCCCACAGATACACGGTGGTGATTAAAAAGCTGCTGTAGATGCCGCTGTTACGGGCACAGATCGGAAATTGCATGGTTCCAAAGAAAATATTATGCTGCTGGGCACAAATACCATGCACCACCGCATACATTTTCCACTGGAGCGGCAGGCCCGGCGTAAATAGCAGTGCCAGCAACAGCACGCTCAGAAAACCCAGAAGCGCATACCCCCAGCGTCGTTCACGAGCCATATGGGGTGCAGGCACGGGTATATCTGCCAGGTGGTAGGGCGGGATGGACCGATGCGCTACCTTCAGTGTTTCTTCTGGCGCTTTGTCTCTCATTGCATCTCCTCAACCCGCTGTTTAATAAAATCAAAATTCATCAACCCGATATGTTTATAGCTCACGATACCGTCTGTATCAATAAAGTACGATGTGGGCAGATTGATCACCCCAAACCCCTGGATAATATCGCGATCAGGGTTGGCAATCAGCGGAAAGGTAACACCCAGCTTCTGCGCAAACCGCTCAATCACGTCCACCTGTTCACTATGATTAACCGCCAGCACCACCAGGCCGGTATCACCGAGTTGTTGAGCGGCGCGTTCCAGGTCGGGCATTTCTACCTCACAGGGAGCACACCAGGTAGCCCAGAAGTTAATCAGCACCTTCTGGCCGCGCAAGTCGCGGAGTGTGTGGGTGCTACCATCGGCCAGCGTATAGGCAAAGTCAGGGGCGGGATCACCCACGTGCAGGCGTGGATTGGTGACCGTCTCTAGCAACTGACTCTCGACCGCAATCACCGCCGGGCCAGGCGCTGTGGTCGGTTGCATCACCCGGTTGCTACCACACCCTGCCAGGAGCGCCAGCAGGAAGCTCATCAGCATCAGTATCACGTGCCAGCGCTGCCCTGCCTGATCTCGTTCAATTATCGTTGGCTGAACCGCGTTCGTGAACATAAGGTACCCCTGTAAACATATACCACCCCTGACGACACACATGATGCTTACCAAAAACATAACGCTACGGGCCAGACGCTGGACGTAAATCTCGCTCCAGGCGGGGATAGATCCCTAATACTACAGCTACCGCAAACAAAACACCCGTAATCATCCGCAACCACCAGTTAAGCGAACCAATCGCGTCATTCGTGCTACGCAGCGCCAGGTCTGGCACGATATCGTCAATCAGATGGGTCGTACCATCCAATGCGAGGGGCAGTAGTAACAATAGCATGAGACGCAGACGTATCGGGCGCAACGTCTGCCGTACTCGCGCAAAGATAAGCCCGCCCACAAACAGCGCCGTATACATCGCGGCCTCGCGGTGACAGAACGCCACCTGGTTGCCCAACAGAAAAAAGGATTGTGTCGGGCGCTGGTGGCACAGCGGGGTATATAGGTAAAACAACAAACGGCCAGCCTGTGTATAGCCCAGAGACACCAGCAGTGGCGCGAGCCAGGGTAATCCACCATAGACCAGCACCATCCCGTTGATCAACATGAGCCAGTGATCAAAGCACCACAGAACAGCGCGATCGATTATACGTATGTAGGTGGATTGTGGTGTCATTTTTACCGTGTTGTATAAACTGAAATTATGCGTGGTCTGGTACGTGTGCCAGTCATTGCCTGACCCTCAAAGCCATTATAGCAAGTCCAATGGCCGCTGTCCAAACCCTGTACGCCTGGGAGCGCGGGCATCCCGCCCCCTGGGCGGGAGGGCGTCTCGCCCTCTGCCCGCTCCCCCTAAGAGGGAGGGCGTCTCGCCCTCTGCCCGCCCCCCTAAGAGGGAGGGCGTCTCGCCCTCTGCCCGCTCCCCCTAAGAGGGAGGGCGTCTCGCCCTCTGCCCTCTGTGCCTGGGAGCGCGGGCATTCCGCCCCCCTGGGCGGGAGGGCGTCTCGCCCCCCTGGGCGGGAGGGCGTCTCGCCCTCTGTGCCTGGGAACGCGGGCCTCCCGCCCCCCTGGGCGGGAGGGCGTGCTGCCCGCCAGCGCCCTGATTTGACAAAGATCGCACCTCTTGCTATGCTCTTTTAATGATACATTGTATCCTTAAGGGTAATCCTGGTGTAATGAGACCACCTGTTCTGATCCTGCGCGATACGCGATAATGGATAGGGTGGATAAGGAGATCTGCTATGAGATTATACCGCGTTCCGAACCTACTTGTCACGCTACTGGTTCTGCTGACGCTGCTGAGTGCCTGCGGTGCGAGTGAGGCGACCGTTGCTCCAACGGCCGAGCCGCCTACGCCGATCGCCGAGGCAACGTCGGGGCCTGCACCAACGACAGATGACACCGCCGATATGACTGACCGGCTGCGCGTTGTTGCCACTTATAGTATTTTGGGAGATATGGTACAGAATGTGGGGGGGGACTTGATCGACCTGGCGGTGCTGGTCGGTGCTGGCAGTGATCCGCATGCCTACGAGCCAGTACCCGCAGACAACGTCACGTTGTCACAGGCCACGCTCATTTTCGAGAACGGCCTGGAGTTTGAAACCTGGCTTGACCGCCTCTACACGGCCTCTGGCTCTCAGGCGACACGTGTTGATGTGAGTAAGGGTATCGATCTTATTCGTGCCGAGGATCATGACCACGATGCCGATGCCGACCACAGCCACGATGCTGATGCCGACCACAGCCACGATGCCGATGCCGACCACAGCCACGATGCCGATACCGACCACAGCCACGATGCCGATGCCGACCACAGCCACGATGCCGATGCCGATCACAGCCACGATGCTGACCACGATCATGGGCATGGGCATACCCACGGTGAGTATGATCCACACATCTGGCATAGCGTTGCCAATGCCCGCATTATGGTGCAGAACATCACCGCTGCCCTGGTCGCTGCCGATCCTGACAATGCGGCTACCTATGAAGCCAATGCTACGGCCTACCTGGGTGAACTGGGCAAACTGGAATCGTTTATTCAGCAGGAGGTAGCACAACTCCCTGCCGAACGGCGCAAACTGGTGACGACGCATGATACCTTTGGCTACTTTGCCCGCGACTATGGCTTTGAGGTTGTTGGCACGGCGCTTGGTATTACAACCGAAGCGGCTGACCCGTCCGCAGGCGAGATTGCCGCACTGGTCGCTGAGATACAGGCCGCAGGCGTGCCGGCCATTTTTGCTGAAAACATCGCCAACCCACGCCTGATGGAGACGATCGCTCAAGAAGCCGGGGTAGAGATTGGCCCGATGCTCTTCACTGACGCGCTGGGTGAACCGGGAAGTGCCGGAGAAACCTACATTGATATGATGCGCTACAATGTTACCGCCATTGTTACCGCCTTGCAGGAGTGACCGGGTGCGCTTCGCCTACAACCGCCGGTATTATGCCGCTCCCCTTTCCGGCGCACCAGCGCTCGAGGTACGCGATCTGACGGTCGTGTACCCTGGGGCAACCCATCCCGTGCTGCATGCCATCAGCTTGATTGCCCAGACCGGCACACGTGTAGCGCTGGTTGGCCCCAATGGTTCGGGCAAATCAACCCTGCTCAAGGCGGTTGCCGGGTTGTTGCGCCCGCAGCAGGGCACAATCAGCATCTATGGGCTACCGGTGGGCGGCTGCCATCATCGTGTGGCCTATTTGCCCCAGCGCAGCGAAATCGATTGGCGCTTTCCGGTCAATGTACGCCGCCTGGTACTGGCTGGACGCTATGTGCATCTTGGCTGGCTGCGGCGGCCAGGTAAAGCCGACTGGCAGCGGGTCGATGCGGCGCTGGAGCAGTTAGGCCTGGAGGCGTTGGGTGAACGACAGATCGGTGCCCTGTCAGGCGGCCAGCAACAGCGGGCGCTGCTGGCCCGCGCCCTGGTGCAGGAGGCCGATCTGCTTTTGCTCGATGAGCCCCTCACCGGGGTGGATGCAGAAACCCGTGCAACGATTGCGTCAGTTCTCGATGATCTGAAACAGCAGGGCAAAACATCGTTAATTGCCACCCACCACCTCGACCGTCTGGCAGATGAGTATGATGATATTATTGCCCTGGAGGATGGGCGGCGGCGGGCTTTCACCAACGACCATGTGCTGGTACATACTGATGGTTAATACGCCTGCCGTGTTATTGTCAACCTGGACTTCCGGCTTGAGCCGGGACTCTGGTGCTGAACAACACCCTCCCAGGCCAGGCCCTGGACTCCGGTTTTTCACAACTGATGTTAGGTTTGCTCTATGATGGAAATGGAAGGCTTTGATCGACTGGCCTGGCTGCTGGAGCCGTTGCGCTTTGGCTTTATGCGCACGGGCCTGATGGCTGCAGTCCTGGTAGGCATCAGCTGTGCCGCGCTGGGCACCTATGTAGTATTGCGGCGTATGGCCTTTATTGGCGATGCACTGGCGCACACGGTGTTACCGGGCCTGGTAGTGGCCTATCTCAATCGTTGGAACCTCTTTGGTGGCGCGATTGCCGCTGGCATTGTCACCGCCATCAGTATTGGCTGGGTCTCGCGGCGTGGCCAGATCCGTGAAGATACAGCCATTGGGGTTATTTTTACGGCGATGTTTGCGCTAGGTATTCTGCTGATGAGTACCGTGCGTTCGTTTCGAGACTTTACGCATATGCTGTTTGGGAATATTCTGGGCGTAAGCCAGGCCGATCTGCTACTGATTGCGATTATCGGTGCCAGCGTTATTGCGACGCTGGCGCTGTTACATAAAGAGCTAGAGTTGACCTCCTACGATCATATCCATGCCCAGACGATCGGTATTAACGCTGATCGTCTGCGTTTTACGCTGTTGATTCTGCTGGCGTTCACGGTGGTGACAAGTATTCAGGTGGTGGGGGTGGTACTCACCAGTGCGCTGCTGGTCACACCAGCAGCCGCGGCGTCGCTGGTCACCAACAATCTGCCGCGGATGATGCTGGTAGCCTCGTTGATCGCGGTGTTCTCTGCCGTGGTGGGCCTGTATGCCTCTTTCTATGCCAATGTTGCCTCTGGTGCGGCGATTGTGCTAACCTGTACCGCTTGCTTCGGAATCGCCTGGGCGATTAGCGCTGTGCGCCACCAGATGCGGAAGCGTTGAAGCGTTGAAGCGTTGAAGTGCGGGCGGCGGCCAACCGAACGGCGGGACGCACCCGGCCCGGCCACAGGCACGCCGGAGCCGTGCCTTACACGTGGAGCGCGAGGCGCGAGGCGTGAGGCGCTGCGAAGCGGAAAGCGCAAAGCG
>Ga0308419_1000505_pt1 | contig 28491 bp, 22 predicted proteins | sample HotsprSampleMS50_FD_203674 | JGI IMG/M metagenome (GOLD analysis project Ga0308419, IMG submission 203674) | Hot spring phototrophic mat microbial communities from Mushroom Spring, Yellowstone National Park, Wyoming, United States - 20090730_MS50 ... | reverse complement strand
GGTGAACTCGGCCACCGGGGAGATGAAGCTGACGCGGCCGTGGGCGATGGCTGGCGGATAGCCGGCGCGGATCTCCACGGGGTCACCCAGGCGGATGGCGGCGAGGGACGGCTCATCCACCCAGACGTTGAGCCAGGGGTGGGCGAGGTCGGTAAGCACGGCGATGGGCGCCCCGGGCGCCAACACCTCGCCTGGTTCGGCGGCACGCACGGTGATCACGCCGTCCCGAGGGGCGAGGACGGTGGCCTCGGCGATGCGGTGGTTGATGGCAGCGGCGGCGGCTTGGGCGGCGGCGCGCTGGGCGCGGGCCGCTTCGATCTCCTCCCGGCGCGGCCCGGCCAGGAGCTTGTCCAGCTCGGCGCGCAGCGCGGCCACCGCCCGGGAGGCGACCTGCGCGCGGGTGGTGGCGTCGTCCCGCGCCTGCTCGGTGGCGGTGCCGCGTTCCACCAGCGCCGTCTGGCGCCCCAGCTCCCGGGTGGCCGCGTCCAGCTCCGCCTGGGCCTGGGCGAGCTGCTCCTCGGCGCGCCGGATATCCTCGGCGCGCGGCCCGGAGACCAACAGGCGCAGGCGCGCGTCGGCGCCTTCCATCTCGGCCCGGGCGCGGGCCAGCTCGTGCTCGGTGGCGGCGGTGTCCAAGCGGGCCACCACCTGGCCAGCCCGTACCTGCTCGCCCTCTTGGAAGGGGGCCTCCAGCAGACGGCCGCCCACGGTGGCGGCCAGGCGCACCTCGGTGGCCTCAATGTGCCCCGAGGCGCGAATGGCGGCGGGGTCACCGCCGGTTCCGCAGGCAAGGGGGAGCAGGGCGAGGGCGGCAACCCCGGCGGTAAGTGCGGGATTTTGACTCATCGGGGACCTCCGGGGGTAGCGATGCCGTGGAGGAGGACGTCGGCCAGGTAGCCGGCGAGGTGGCCGGGGGAGTCGGGCTCACCCAAGGGAACCCCCAAAGCGCCCATGCGCTGGCGCACCGGCAGGGTCGCGGTCATGAACGTCACCGTGCCCAGGATCATGAGGTGGGTGAGGAGAGGGTCGACGGGGCGCAGCTGCCCGGCCCGTACGCCCTCCTCCAGCACCCCGCGCACCAGGGCGAAAAGCTCCAGCATCTGGGCGACCACGGCGGCGGGCAGGTGGGCGGCGCCCGAGGCGATCTCGCGCAGCATGATACGGGGGTGTGCTGGCAGCTCCTCCACCAGGGAGACGATGGCGGCAATGACGCCGCGCAGGCGGTCGGTGGCGGTGCCCGGTTGGGCGACGGCTGTCGCCAGGCGGGCGCGGGCGTGGGCGAAGTTGCGGGAGAGCACGGCGGCGTACAGCTCAGCCTTGTCCCCCACGTGGTAGTAGAGCATCGCCTTGTTGACGCCGGCGCGGGTGGCGATGGCGTCCACCCGGGCGCCGCCGAACCCTTCCTCGGCAAACACTGCGGCGGCGGCGTCGAGGATGCGCGTCACGGTGGGGTTTTCGAAGGCTCCGGCCGAGGCGGTCACGGGAGTGTCCCCAGAAAAAAGAATGGTTGAACCATATGTTTAGTTATACCGTTTGGTGTGGCTTCTGTCAAGAGCCCGGGAATTCCCCAGTGCTGGCTCACCTTTCCTAAAGCCGTGAGCGCCTTGTCCGGGCCAGCCCAAGCCTGGTCGGCGACCTCGTCGGGGCCGCGACCCTATGCGGCCGCTGCCTGGCTGGTCCTGGCCTTCAACCTGGCGGTCATCCTGTGGGGTGCGTATGTGCGGGCCACCGGCTCCGGCGCCGGCTGCGGCGCCCACTGGCCGCTGTGCAACGGCGTGGTGATCCCCCGCGCTCCGCAGGTGGCGACGCGCATCGAGTTCACTCACCGAGCCTCAAGCGGGGTGGCCCTGCTGCTGGTGGCGGGGATGGCGGTGTGGGCGACCCGCCTGTACCCGCGGGGTCACCGGGTACGCCGCGCCGCCGCCGCCTCGCTGGGCTTCATCGTGGTGGAGGCGCTGCTGGGGGCGGCGCTGGTGCTCTTCCGCCTGGTGGGGGACAACCCCTCCCTGACCCGGGGGGCGGTGGGCGCCCTGCACCTGGCCAACACCATGGTGCTGCTGGCCTGCGTGGCGCTCACCGCCTGGTGGGCTTCGGGGGCGCCGCCGGCGGCGTGGCCGCGGGGTCGCCCGGCGTGGCTGTGGGGCACGGCCCTCGCTGGCCTGGTGCTGGTGGGGGCCTCGGGGGCGGTGGCGGCGCTGGGGGACACGCTCTTCCCCGGGGGCGAGCGGGCGGCGGCGCTGGCGGCGGGGTTGCCGTGGGGCACTGAACTGCTGCTGCGGCTGCGCATCGCCCACCCGTTCTTGGCGCTGGGGGTGGCAGTGGCGTTGGGGGCGGTGGCGGTGGCAGGGCTGCGGCGCCCGGCGGGGAGCGCCTCCTCGCCCCTGGCGGTGGCGGTGATGGGGCTGTTGGTGGTGCAGCTGCTGGCCGGGCTCGTCAACGTGGTACTGGCCGCGCCGGTGTGGCTGCAGCTGGTGCACCTGCTCCTTGCCGATCTGCTGTGGATCGCGGTGGTGCTCCTGGCCGCCGCACAGCACCCCGCCCCGGCGGCTGTCCCCGGGTAGGTCGGGGAGTCGGCTCCCACCAACGGAAACAACGTGGGGACCTGGGCAGGGCCGGCGGAACTCTTCCGTGGTTCTCTCGGGGGCAGCACCGTCAAGTCTCGGGAAGCTCTCCTAACAACCACACGCGGGGGACTGCCGGTACGCCACCTCCCCACGAGAGGGGCTGCCGGCGGCGGTGGGCGATTACGGGAAGACCAGGTGGGGGACCACCCCGGCCTGTAAGGTGAGGGGGCGGCTCCAGGGGCCGCCCCGGCACGGGTGCACCACCAAGGTGTAGCTCCCCTCGGGGAGGAAGTTCACCATCACGGAGCGACCTGCCAGGGGGGCGGGGCCGGGAGGGAACTCCACCGCCAGGGCCAGGGGTAAGCCTGCTCCGTCCAGGAGACTCACGGCACAGGGGGCGGGCGCCTCCTCGCGCACCTCCAAGGTGAAGGAGCGGTGCCGCCGAGACACGGGCACCTCCAGGGGTTGCCCCCGCCGGAAGGGGCCCCGGAGGGTGAGGACGGCGTGGCCGGGCGCCGCCACCACCAAGGCCCGCACGTCGCCGGAATCGATGGGCAGGTGAAACACCCCCGTGGGGTCGCCGGTTTGGGAAAGGACCACGTACCCGCTGGAGGTTTCTAAGCCAAAGCGCACACTGCCGGGCAGGGGCACGCCGCTGTGGAGCTCCCGCAGCCGCACCACCAACCCCTTCCTCGGCTCCAGGAAGAGTTCCACCTCTCCCCGCTGGCCGGGGCGCAGGCGGGCCGCTGCTCGGCCGTGGGCCCCCTCGGCGCTGGCCAGTACCTGGAGCGCACCGGCCGGCACGACGGGGAACACGCACCTCCCGAGAGCATCGCTTACCCCTTCGCGGACCCATCGCCCCTGGTCGCCGGCGAGGACCTGGACCACAGCTTCCTTCACCGGCTTGCCCTCGCCGTCCAGCACCCGCACCCGCAGGCTGGCCCCCTCCAGGACGAAGGTCGCCTCCGTGCTCCCCTCCAGGCGCCACTCCCGGTCGTAGGCCACCTCTCCGTCCGGGGTGGCGATCTCCACCCGCCAGCTCCCTGCCCGGGGCAGGCGGGCGGTGAACTGGCCGTGGGCGTCGGTGCGGTGACGCTGGCGGGGGGGCAGAACCTGGGCCGCCGGCAAGCTGAGGACCACCGTGCAGCCGTGGCAGGGCTCCCCCCCGGGCTGCACCACCCGACCCAGCAACCGCACCGGCGGCGGCAACTCCACGGTGACCGCCCAGGTGGGCCGGTCGTTGGGGACTAGGAGGTGCCGCTGCACCAGGATGCCGCCGCCACGGTCATCGAGGACCACAAGGGTGGCGGCGCCGGGCTGGACTTCCTCCACCGCGAAGCGCCCGTCCGGCCCCACCGGGGCCTTGGCCAACGCCTGGCCGGCGGCGCTCACGGCCACCGCCAAGGACAGCTCCGGGTACTCCTCCACCCCCCGCACGTTCCCCTCCACGCGCACCCCGCGGGGCAGGAAGAGCTCGAGGGAGACCTCTCCCTGCTCGGGTGGCACGGACACTATTCGGTTGGCGCCCGCCCGGCCGGGGGCCCGGGCACTCACCCGAAAGGTGCCCGAGGGTATCCCGGCCATGCGGCAACGCCCGTCGGGGGCAGTGGTGCACTCGGGGAGCTGCTGCGCGTCGGGCAGCCCGGCGAGGGTCACGTGGGCCTGGGCCACCGGCGCCCCGTCCCCGGCACTGCGCACCCGCACCACCACCTCGGCCCCCCGGCTTAAAGAAATGCGCCGCCGATGGGATCCCGTCTCCAGGGTCCACTCCTCCTGCCACTGCAGGAACCCCTCTTTGTGGGCGGTTACCAGGTAGCTGCCCGCCGGCAGGTGGGGGACTACGGCTTCCCCCGCGGCGTCCGACACCGCGGCGGCCTCGCTCCCCACCGCCCTCGCTGACAACCTCACACTGGCTTTGGGCCAGAAGGTGATCCGTGCTCCTTCCACTGGCCGCCGGTCAGGATCCACCACGGCCAGGGATACCCACGCCGCCGGCTCCAGCTCCACCTGGACCACCCCTTCGGGCGGCTCGTGGAAGACCCGTCGCCACAGGGCGAACCCCTCCGCCACCACGCGGATAGCCACCGGGTAGGGGAAGGGGACGGGGTGGCAGCTCGGCCCCTCCTCCCCCTCCACCGCCGCCGTCTCGCCCTCCTCCACCGCCGCCCGCGACCCCTCCTGCGCCACGTCCACCCCCACCCGGTAGGAAGGGACTGGCTTTTTTCCCGATGCGGTAATCACCGCCAGGCATACGGTGTCCGCCTTCGCCAGTTGCAGCGGCTCGGCGAACACCTGGGGAGCCAACCCCACCCGTCGCTCCCGGCGGTGACCCGCCGCCGAAGCGGTCACGATCACCTCCGCCCCCGCCGGGGGGGCGGGGAAGGAGGCCACCCCCGCCGAGTTGGTGGTGAGGGTGAAGGTCGCGCCCCCTTCCACCACCACGATGACCTCCGCCCCCTGCACCGGCTCGCCGGTGGGGCCCACCACCTGCACCTGCGCTCGGTGGGGGTTGGGGGTGAGGCGAAAGGTCCGCACCCCTTCCGGGTCCCACACCAGGAGTGTGTCCCCAGCGACCACGATGGCAGCCGGTGCGGGAGCCTCCAGGTGGAAGGGCACCGTTTCCGCCCACCGCCCGTCGGCCGTAAGCCGGTCCACGACGCCCGCACCCCCCAGCCACACCCAGGGCGCCCCCTCCTCGTCCACGGCCAGCGCCTGGGTTGCCCTCACCAACTCGCAGGAGACACACCCTTGAGCGTCCACCCGCAGGCGGGCCAGCTGCCGCTCCTGCTGGCGCCGCAGCTCAGCTGCATAGGGGCTAGCCAGCTGCCGCTCCCAGCGGAGCTGCCCGTCGGCCTGCCACGACGCCACCAGGGGCCAGTACCCGTGGGCCCCCAGCCACCCCTGGCCAGCCGGGAGGGGAACTACATGCCAGGTGTTTTCCACCTCCTCGAAGCCGGGCCGCGGGGGCCTCCGGCGCGCCCCGAGGCGGTCCAGCACCTTCCCGCCGACCCCCACGCGGGTAAAGGGGTAGCTGGGGTGGGCGGGGGTGGTGAGCAGCACCTCCTGGGCGCTGAGGGCGGCAGCGGCGCAGGGCCGGTCAGCGAGGGCCCAGGGCCCCTCCCAGGTGCCATCGGCCAGCCGCCACAGGCGCTGGTGGACTCCGTCCACCAGCCAGGTCCCCTCCTCCCCCCAGGGGGCGAGGCCGAAAAAGCCCGCCCCCTCGGTGGCGCCGGCCCCTTCGGGCAGCGGCCAGGAGGCGGGGGAGCTGGGGGGGGAGCTGGGCGGCCACGGCAGGCGGCCCACCACTCGCGCCCCCACGTCCACGTACCACACCGCCCGTCCCCCGCGGGCCAGCAGCTGGGCCGTCGCGGGCAACCTTTCCCCCTCTGCGGGCTGGAAAGCGACCACCAGGTGGTGGGGCTGGAAATAGTGGGAGGGGAGCTCTCCCCCCCCCCCTTTCAGGATCAGAAAGGCCGAGGCAGCCAAGGGACGCAGTAGGGCCATAGGCACCGCCTTGCCACTTCGATGGTGAGTTTACGGCAGCGGCTCCAGAGGTTCGTCGGGGACTCCCGACTGGCCACAGGAAACGACGATGGTTACGGTTCGCACGCAGCGGGAGCCGCAGGATTCCTTCCACGTGCAGGTGACGGTTTCGCTGCCGGCGGTGCAGGTGGGCCAGGCAATGTTGCTGCTGGCACTGCACCCTACAGAACCGCCGCCTGGGCAACTGGCCGAGACGCTGCAGCTCCACCAGCTGCCCTGCGCCCCTGCGGCCAGCGCCAGGGCGGCCGCCACCACCGTGAGCAACCCGAGATTCCATTTCATAGTCATACTTTGCGCTTCCTCCCTTGTTGATTTCTTCCATGCCATTGGCCAATGGCGAAATCATTCTCTCTCAAGAAACTCTCAAGAAACTCTCTCGTGTGTCAATCCCTCAAAAGCGGGGTATTCGTCAGCGCGAGAGTGTCGGAAGGCGGCTTGGGAGCCGCTGTCCTTTCAAGAGACTGCGCCCGCTCAATTGGACTGGTGACGGCGATCAGGCCGCCTTCTGCTGGATGTGCACTCTCACAGGCTCGCCCGCACCAGGAACACTCCGACCTGCGTGCCGACAGCGCGTCGCCGAGTCTACGCCTGTTTCATCTATCCGGGTGCGCCCGCGCATGGGAACTCTCTTGTAAAGCCTCCCGGAGGCGGAATGTCGCCACTGTTGACAGGTCTCCCCTGGGCAGGTCGTTAGAAATGCCCCGTCGATCACGTCCACAGCACTCCTGCAGCCCGAGCTCGCTGTGCCCCGTCGCCGTCGCTGCGGGTTCTGGCAGGTGCCGCCGGCAAAGGCCGGTGGCACCGCCGCGGTGAGGCATTAAGGGGTCGCTGACTGCCCCGGTCGGTGGTCGGGACAGTCTAAACGCAGCGCCCGGACCGCCAGCGGCTGTTCCAACAGCTGACAGTAGTAGCCCGACACAGAAGTGCTGCGCAGGTAGGCGCAGGTAAGGCACAGGCCGGTGGGGGCGAGGTGGCCGGTGTGGACCAGGGTCGCGATGAAGTGCAGAAGGGCCTCGAGCAGGCGATCCTGCTGAGGGGCTGGGAGGGCGCGGAGAGCGGCGAGCAGCGGTTGTGCCCAATCCACGGCCCGGTGGTACAGTTCCCGCCCCGCCGAGGTGAGGGAGAACAGCCGTTGACGGCGATCCTGCTGCCCCAGGTTGGAGCACACCAACCCCTGGCGGACGAGGTGGCTTAGGGCCCGGGATATGGTAGGGCGGCTGACCCGCAGCACGGCGGCCAACTCCCGTACTTGGGCGGGGCGGGCAGCCAGCTCGCCCAGGAGCGCCCCCTGGAGAGGGGGCAGGTGGGTGGCGCGCCATTGGGTTTGACTGATGACCCGCGCCAAGCGCTCCAACGCGGCCACGGTCTTGGCGGGGGCGTCGTCGTGTCGCTGGGCCAGCGGTGTGCAGGGCCTCGCCATGGGGGAACGATAGAAGAGCCGGCCCGAGCAGGCTAGCCCGGGCCGGCCGAGCCTACTCACGCCAACGGGAGAAGACGTAGTCGTGGGAGCTCTGGGATTGGTGGCAGAGGAAGCACTGGGTTGCAGCGTCCTTGACCAACCTCTGGCTGGGATCGCCGCCGGCAAAGGCTTCGAACCCCCACCCGCCGGTGGCGGCAAAGCGCTCGGGGTCCTTCTCCATGACTGCCAAAACCTTGCGCTTGCCCTCGGTGATCGCCCCAGCTTCGGCGGGGGCCTCGAAGAGATCGAAGACCAACACCGCGCCAGCTTTGTAGGTGCCAGTCCGCAGCCCCTTCCGGGCGGCGGCGTTGGCGTAGACGTGGTGGATGCCCCCGAAATCCTGGTACAGGGGGTGTCCCTCCTGCAGCACCATGCTCTTGACGTGGTGCCAGCTGCGGTACCCGGCGGGGAAGGCGGGAGCGGCGCTCTTCTGCGCTTCCACCCACCACGCGCCCACCAGCACGAGGGCCACCAGCCCAACGATGATGAGTACACGGTTCTTCACGGTTCATCCCTCCTTTCCCACTGCGGGGTGATGCCCGTCGTTACCGCCGGGGTGGCGGCGAACGGGAAGGTGGCCAACGGCGGTGATGATCTATCATTAGCTAAGCTAATGATAAATTCCACAGCGAGGGGTGTCAAGTGATCCGGCGCGCTGCGGCGGGGCGGGGCCAGCAGCGGCCCCGCCCCACCCGCGGTGGGGAGATCAGAGGAGCGGGATACCCTCTCGCCGGCAGTGTTCCTGGATAGCCGCGGGCCACACGGAAACCTGGACCTCACCGATGTGCACCTTCCGCAGCAGCACCATGGCCAGGCGCGATTGCCCCAACCCGCCGCCGATGGACGGCGGCAGCTGGCCGGCCAGCAGGCGCCGGTGGAAGGGGAGGTGGCGGCGCTCCTCACACCCCCGCGCCTGCAGCTGGGCCAGCAGGCTCTCCGGAGTGACTCGGATCCCCATGGACGACAGCTCCACCGCCCCGCCCAAGGTGGGGTGCCACACCAGCAAGTCACCGTTGAGGCCGCGGCCGCACCCGTTGGGGGTGATCCAGTCGTCGGAGTCGGGGGCGCGGCCGTCGTGGGGGTGACCATCGGCCAAGGGGGCGCCAATGCCGATGATGAACACCGCGCCGCACTCCCGGGCGATGACCTCCTCCCGCTGGCGCGGGGTGAGGCGGGGGAAACGGGCGGCCAGCTCTTCGGCGTGAACGAAGGCAAGCTGGGTGGGGAGGGTAGGGGGTAGGGTGGGGAAGTGCTCCCGCAGGTGCTGCTCGCTGCGGCGTAGGGCGGCGTAGAGCTGGCCCACGATGCTCTGCAGGAACTCGACGGTGCGCTCCGAGGGGCGTATCACCCGCTCCCAGTCCCACTGGTCCACGTACAGGGAGTGCAGGGCGTCCAGGCGCTCATCGGGTCGAATGGCGTTCATGTCGGTGTAGATCCCCTCCCCCGGGCCGAGCCCGAGCTCGGCCAAGGCGAGGCGCTTCCGCTTGGCCAGGGACTGGACCACCTCCAGGCGCGCCTGCCCCAGGGCGGGGGCGGTGAACGAGACGGGGCGCTCCACGCCGTTGAGGTTGTCGTTGAGGCCGCTGTCGGCGGGAACGAACAGCGGCGCGCTCACCCGGCGCAGGTTGAGGGCTTGGGCCAGCTCCACTTCGAAAATGTCTTTGAGCAACTTGATGGCCCGTTGGGTGTGCCAGGGGTCCAGGATTGGAGTGTAGGTTTCGGCGACAGATTCCATGGTGCGGTGCATGTCCTCTCCTTAACTTGGTGCAGCTTCGACCCGAACAGGGCCCGGCCAAGGGCGCCCCGCTGACCGTCGGGTCAGTGAGTGGAGTGCGGTGGGTCTGGAGAGTTTCGGAGGCTACGCCGGCGCCGCGGGGCGCGGCGCGGGGCAGCCCCCTAACGATTGGCGGGGCACAGGGGAGAGGGGTTGGCGTTGCGCGGGGAGGGGCACGGCACCACTGCCAGGGTGGTCACAGCGCGTGAAGGGCACAAGGTTCGAGACATGGGCTCCTCCCTTCCCAAAAGGTGAGCGTTATCTTGAGCGCAGGGACGGCTTTTTGTCAAGGGGCGGCGCAGCGGCACAGCCAGGGTACGTTCTGGGACCGACGGTTCCGACGGGCCCTCCCTTTGGCCACGGCGTACCGTCGCTCCCACCGCGCCGGCTCCCCAACGTCCGGGTTGACCGCAGTGACCATCGGTGCGGATCACAGCAGCCAGGCGTAGCCCACCTTGAGAAAGAAGGTGCGGTTGCTGCGGGCCAGGTCCAGGCGCTCGCTGCCGTCGCGGGTGTCGGCGTAGCCGGCGAAGGCCACCGTTTGGGGGTTCAACTTGTAGGACAGGAGGACCTGGGTGAACAGGTGGGACGTGTTGGCTGCCACCGCCTTGCGGTAGAGGTGCGCATCGCGCTCCACCTCCAAGTACTGCACCACCAGGCGGGCAAAGCTGTTGGCGGTGAACTGGTACACCACCCGCGCTTGGGCCAGGTGGGCGGTGTACAGGCGCCCCTCGTCCACCTGCATGCGTTCCCGCACGTGGTCCGCCTGCAGGTACAGATGGGGGCCGAGGTTGAGAGTAAAACCCGGTTGTAGACGCGTGGTCCGGCCGGCGCGGCCGTTGGCGTAGTCGATGGCGTCCCCCAAGCGGCCCGCCAGTGAGGCAGTGAGGTTGCCGCTGGGGCGGGCATTGAAGAAGAAGTTGGCGCGACTGCCGCTGTACGTCTCCCCCTCGTACACTTCCTTGAACGACGTGGTGCGCAGGTTGAGCCACGACTGGTAGGGCCCTTCAAAGCGCGCGAAGACCTCGGCCGTCTCATCGCTGAGCTGGCCACGGTGGTCCTCCGTTCGCTGCACCTCAGCGCCCACACTGGCCCGGGTGAGGAAGGCGCCCGGCGCGCCCCAGAAGGTGCGCTGCCCACCCACCTCGCCGCCGCGGGTGTCTACTCGGGTGACGAAGCCCAAATCGGCGCGGAACTCGGGCGCGATGGCGCGGTACCACGCCCATGCCGCCCAGTCGCGGGTGTCGTGCAGGTACTCCAGGTGCAACGCCGTCCCCGCGAACTCCCCTGCCGGCTGATGGTTGTCGGCGGCCACCGCCGCGGGGTAGCGGGTGGCGGAGCGCAGCAGCTGAAAGCTCAACGTGTCGGTGGGGGAGAGCCGCAGCAGGGCGTCGGCGCCGGCCACCCGGTTGTGGTAGCCACTCCCCTCCCGGGCGGTGGCGATCACCCCCAGCGTCGACGCCGTACCCACGTCGTGCCGGTAGCGGAAGGCGCCGCTGGTGTTAGCCAGGTCGTAGGAGCCGTAGGAGGAACCCTGGTTGGAGGGAAAGAGCAAGTTCAGCAGGCGGTCGCGCGCCACGAAGACACTGAACGCCTGCGGCCCGTGCTTACCGGTGGTGCGCACGCCCCAGGAGGGGTCAGCCACGGCGCGGGTGTACACGGCGTCGATGGGGGTGGAGAAGAAATCCGCACCCTCCATGAAGAAGGGTCGCTTTTCGGGGAAGAAGAGGGTGAAGCGGGTGTTGACGTCCAGCTGGGCGACGTCCGCCTCCACCTGGGAGAAGTCGGGGTTCAAGGCGGCGTTCAAGGACAAATTGGGGGTGATCCCCCAGCGGGCGGTGAGCCCCCCGTCCGTGCGGAAGGAACCCCGTCCCAGGCCGGAGGCGGGGTCGGCCTCGTCACGCAGCAGGTCGGTACGCTGCGACGTCACCGTGGGGGTGAGCTCCACGTCGTGTCCGGGGGCGATCCCCTCAAGCCCCTCCAGACGGCCGATCTGGCAGAGGAAGCAGTTGTTGCTGCGGTCCAGGGGCACCGACATGATCTGGTGGCGCACCTTGCGCGGGTAGGAGCGAAAGAAGGCGATCCCCCAGGTGTGGGAGTGGGAGCCGTTGGGGAAGCGGATGGAGCGGAACGGGATGGCCATCTCCACCTGGTACCCCTCCGCCGTGATGCGGCCGGCCGAATCCCAGATGGCGTCACAGCTGGAGTCTTCATTTCTACCCGAGGACACCTCGTTGCGCAGCGAGTCCCCCTGCACCCCCAGGGGGTTGACCAGGAACTGATAAGCGCGGCGCTGGTCGTTGAAGGTGTCTAGGATGACCTCGATGTAGTCGTTGCGCCACACGCCGTCCCGATCGCTGAGGTGAGCGCGGATCTTCCCCGGTTCCGGGTCGAAGCAGCGGCAGCCGACGTAGAGGGCCTTTTCGTCGTAGGTGACGAAGCACTGGGCCGCCACCGGGGCAGGGAGGTTTTCCCCCGGCTGCACCTCGGTGTTCACGTCGATGGGAACGGCGCTGCTCCAGGCCGCCTCGTCCAGTACGCCGTCGATCTGGATGGGTGAGGTCGTGCGGGTGATGCGGTAGGTGACCGACCATGGAGGCCGCTCCTGCCCGCCCTGTGCGGTGCTGGCGGTCACGGCCAGAGTTGCCAGACAAGCGCTGGCGGTTGCCAGCCTGAAATCGTGGCGCACGCTCCTTTCTCCTCCACGGTGGGGTATACGCGCGGAGTGGGCGCCGTGTTCTCCCTCCCAAGTAGATGGGCTTCACGACGGCTTCACGCCCTGTGCATGCGGTCCTCACATGGAAGGGAGAAGTTGAAATCCCGAGGGCGGCGAGGGCCGCGGCGCCGCCCCGGGAGGAAACGGACGATGCCCTCAAGGCCGCAGATAACCATGAAAAAGATGGACATGCACGTGCACTCCTGCTTCTCGGTGGAGAAGATTCCGGGTGTCAAAGGGGTGACTTTTTCCCCCCGCGAGACGCCCGACGAGATCTACGCCCGCGCCAAGGCGCGCGGCATGGATTTCGTCACCATCACTGATCACGACACCATCGCCGGTTGCCTCGATCTGCTGTCGCGGCGCCCCCAGCTCACCGATTTCGTGGTGGGCGAGGAGGTGTCCACCCAGCTGCCCAGCAGCGGTCTGACGGTGCACATCAACGTGTACGGACACAACGAGGAGCAGCATCGGGAGCTGCAGCGCCGGCGGCCTGACGCCTTCGAGGTGGTGCGCTACTGCCGCGAGCAGGGGTTGTTCTGCGCGTGGAACCACCCTTTTTATCGCGAGAACCTCTCCACCATCGAGGAGCGGGAGTTCATGGAGCTGGTGAGGCTGGTGGACGTGCTGGAGGTTCGTAACGGCGGCCGTATGCAGGTGCTCAACGTGCTCGCCGAGGAGCTGGCGGTGCGCGAGGGCAAGGCGATGCAGGGGGGCTCCGACACTCACACCGGCAACGTGGGCTCCGTGTATACCGCCGTGCCGTGCCACGATGTGGCGTCGTTCTTCGCCGGGATCCTGGCCGGTCGCAGCCGCATCGTCGGCCACCACTCCACGCCGCGCACCTTCATGCTCCACAACTACCTGGTGGGGCGGCAGAGGGTCATCGAGGAGCACTTGCGGCGCGCTCGCGGGGCCGCGGAAACACTCCGCGTGCTCATGCTGGGGGCCCTCTCCCTCGCCTTGACGCCGTGGATCGTGCGCCGGCACTTCAGGGGGCAGGAGGAGATGGCGCGGCTGGCCCTGGACCGCCTGGGGACACTTAACCACGTCGAGACGTGGGTGCTGGACGCCGCCTGACCGCGCTGGTCGGTCGTTCGGTCATCGCTCTCCTTTGACTCGGCGTACCACTTCCAGGATGTTGGCGGTGCCCCGCCGCGGCAGCCTCCTGAAGCCGGACCACGCCGCCCCCGCTAGAATCCCCTCCTGCAGCCACTCGTGCAGCCACTGTCCAGCGGTGCCTGGGGAGTACTGCTTGAGACCGGCGCCGCGCTGGATCGCCCAACGTCGGTTGAAGCGCTCATGGGCGCCGACGGGCGGCGCAAACACCATGGCGAGCCCGACGGCGCCGAAAAAGGTCAGCTCGGACGGTTTAGTCCACAGAATGTCGGTGTGCAAGAGCAGCTGGTTGAAGGCGGCAAAGTAAGCGGGCAGGGAAGGCGCACAGAGGACCTCCACGTCGTCCTCCCGTTCCCCGGCGAGCCCGGCCGCGGCCAACCAGTCCCGAAATCGCGCCGCCAACTCCTGCCGTACTCCGGCCACCAGCGCCAAGCGCAAGCGTCCCTCCCGCACCATGGGGGCGAGGGAGCGCACCAGCGCCCGGACGATGCGGCTTTGCGCCCCAGCCCCGCCGACGGCGAAGGTGAGGCGCGGGGGCCGGCCCACTTCTGCCGCGGGCAGCGGCCCCAGGACGTGGGCCAAGTCCTCCCGGTACTGCTCTCGGAAGGCGCCGGCCGGGTCCAGGCGAACCAAGCGTGCCGCCAGCCGCTGCCGCAGGTCGCTTTCGTCGGAGCCGCCAACCAACTCCAAGGGGAGGGGAAAACCGGTGACGTGGATGCGGGAGGCGGGTACGCCGTAGGCGCGCAGGCGGCGCAGCGCCCGCTCGCTGGGGACGCAGTACTCGATGGCCGTGCCGCGGGGCTGCCGGGGCGCCCAGATGCGGTTGAGGTCGCTGTCGGTGACCACGCACACCACCCGCGGCACGCCCGCCTCGGCAGCCGCCAGGGCAGGGGCGAAGAAGGTGGTGAGGAGACAGTCGCCGCTGCGCTTGAGGTGGCGGATGAGGTTGTCCCCCAGGCCGCGGCGGACGAGGTGGTGCAGCAGTTCCACCGCCAGAGTCGGGGAGGACTGATCGCGGTACGGGTAGAGGCGGGGAATGGCGGTGAGGCCATCCAGCACGCGGCGCAGGGCGGGGCCCACCAGTGGCGCTTGGGAAGCTCGGGAGAGCAGGGTGTAGACGGTGCGCAGACGGTCCCAAAGGCGCTCCTCCACTGGCGAGGAGAACGGTTGGCGGTCCACCTCCACCACCTCGACCCCCAGCGCTGAGGCGAGGGCGTGGGCGGCGCGCAGGTGACCGTACCCCATGTCTACGGCGGCCACCAGCACCCCGCCGTCGCCTGGCGCGTTGGCCGTTTCGTTTCGCATCCCCATCCTCAGCAGAGTACCAAAGACGCCGGCTTTCATGGGATCTTCGTACCGTCTTCGCGCCGTCTTCACACCCCGTCCTCATGGTTTTCACATGGGCGAATGGCTACTCTGCGTGGCCGTCGGGGTTGGGCTGGCGGCCCGCGCGGTGATGGTGTTCGCCCAACGCCGGCACCTACGTGACTGTGCGGTGGCTCCTTCGGCGTCCCTGCCAGCGGTCAGCATTCTCAAACCCGTCAAGGGCATGGACGCGGATCTGGAAGCGAACCTGCGCAGCGTGTTCGAGCAGAAGTATCCTGCCTACGAGGTGATCATCGGGGCGCAAAGCGCCGACGATCCGGCGTTGGAGGTGGCGCGGCGGGTGGCTGCGGAGTACCCCGGCGTGCCGTCGACGGTGGTGGCCGACCCCCGCGAGGTGGGGCCCAACCCGAAAGTCGCCAACCTGGCCAACCTTTTGCGCCACGCCCGCTACGACTACCTCCTGATTTCGGACTCCAACGTGCGCGTGGAACCGGGGTACCTGGCCGACCTCATGGCCCACCTGCAGCAGCCGGGGGTGGAGCTGGTGTCCTCGCCGATTCGTGGGTGCGGCGCCACCAGCCTCGGCGGGCAGGTGGATGCGCTGCTGCTCAACACCTACGTGATGGGCGGTGTGGCCGCCATGCACCGGCTGTTGGGCGGCGTGTGCGTGGTGGGCAAGTCGATGCTGCTGCGCCGCACCGTGCTGCGCGAACTGGGGGGGTTTGAGTTTCTGGCGCAGTTCCTCGCCGAGGACCAGGTGTGCGGCCAGGAGGTGGCGCGGCGTGGGTACCGCGTCGCCCTTTCCAGTCGGCCCATCGATAACATCACTGGCGCCCCATCGCTGCGCCAGGTGGCCGGGCGCTACCTGCGCTGGGCCAAGATTCGCCGGCACATCGCCCCGGCGGGGTTCGCCGGCGAGCTCCTGCTCAACCCCGTGTCCGTAGCGGCGTTAGGCCTGCTGGCCGCCCGCAGCGGGCTGGCTGTGGCGCTGCTCCTGACGGCGTGGATGATCTCCACGGCACTGGGCTTCCTGGCCGAACGGGCGGCCGGCGTGAGGCGCCCGTGGACGGCCCGCTGGTGGCTGACACCCCTTGCGGATCTGGTGGGTGCCGCGGTGTGGCCGGTGGCCCTGTTGTCCCGCACCGTCACCTGGCGGGGCAACGCCTTGGTGATCGGCCGGCGCACGCGGCTGTCCCTCCCCGACGGGCTGGACGTGCTCCCCGATCTCCACGAAGCTCCCGAAAACTCTTAAAAAACGCCCTTGGGGGCGCGGCGGCCCTCGGCGCTCCCGCCGTCAACTGGACCGCGGGCGGCGCATGGTTTACCCTCTGGGCAGCGCGGGACTCACGGTCGGTTGCTAGGCGGCGGGAAGCTTGGGGGGGAGCTTGCAAACCATGCGGGTCTTGCTTGTCAAGCCACAGGCGCAACTGGGGCCAATCTTGGCGCTGCAGCGCTTCCAGCTGCTGGAGCCGTTGGAGTTGGGGTACCTGGCGGCGGCGCTGGACGGCCAGCACACGGTGCGGGTACTGGACTTGCGGTTGGCGCGCCGCCCCTGGCGGGCCTTCGCAGCGGCGTTGGCGCGGTTTCGGCCGCAGGTGGTGGGGCTGTCAGGCTACAGCCACGAGGCATCGATTTTGAAGGAGCTGGCGCAGCGGGCCAAGGAGGCGCTGCCCCAGACCAAGGTGGTGGTGGGCGGGCACCACGCCACCGTGGCCCCCGAGGATCTGGCCACCGAGCACGTGGACGCCGTGGTGCGGGGGGAGGGGTGCGCGCCCTTTCGCGCTGTGGTGGATCACCTGTCTCGCGGCGAACCGCTGTCGGGCATCGCCAACGTGGTGGTGCCTGGCGAGGATGACGGAAGTCGCGGCCAATGGCCGCCCTTTCCCGACCCGGCGCAGTTGCCCCGCCCGCGCCGCGACCTGTGGGAGTGGCGCAGGTATCGCTCGGTTTGGCTGGAGGAGTCGCCCCAGCCGTGGCGCAGCATCGTGCCACCGGTAGCCCAGGTTCGCACTTCGTTCGGCTGCCGCATGAAGTGCAGCTTCTGCATCGTGCCGTTCCTGTGCGGCGGTCAACACCTGCCCCGCCCAGTGCAGGCGGTGGCCGACGAGATCGCATCCCTTTCCGCCCAGCACGTGTACTTCTCCGACGACGAGAATTTCATCGATGAAGCCTTTGCCGCCGCCCTGGCCGACGAGCTGGAGCGCCGCCGCGTGGGCAAGCGTTACTTCGCCTGGGTGCGGGCTACCACCGTCCTGCGTTCGCCCGAGCTGCTGCGCCGCTGGCGCCAGATCGGGTTGGACGCCGTGTTCATCGGCTTCGAGTTCGCCACCGACGAAGAGCTGCGCGCCGTCCACAAGGGGGGCACGGTGGCCATGAACGAGCGCGCCCTGGAACTCCTGCGCTCCATGGGGATCGCCGTGCACGCGGCGTTCATGCTGCTGCCCGAGTACTCGGAGGACGACTTCGCCCGCCTCCGCCACTACGTCAACGCCCTGCCTCCGGTGCAGTGCTCATTTACGGTGTGCACGCCGTCCCCCGGCACCCCCGACTACGAGGCCATGAAACCCCGCATCTGGGTGCCTAACCCCTACGACCTGCACGACTGTATGCACCCTTTGACCCCCACCCGGCTGCCACTGCGCCGCTTCTGCCAGCTGTATGCCGAACTGGTGGCGGCCGGGGTGGCCAAGACCCCGCTGCGCGCCGCTCGCCGGCCGATTCCGCCGTTGGAGCTGTGGCGGGTGACCATGGCCGCCCGCGCCTATGCCCGTGCCTACCGCACCATGTATCGGGACTACCCCCGCGAGCTGTGGGATGTCCCAGGGACCTGCAGCCCCTAGGTCGTGACAGATCAAAAAAATCCCTACCATGTGCGTCGGCCAGGCGCGTATTCTTGGTTGTCATGTATACTACTCGTGAGGTTTTTATGACGAACGCTCTCCAGCCGCGCTGGCTGCTCTACGGAGCCAGTGGATACACCGGGCGCCTGGTGGCGGCCGAGGCGGTGGCACGGGGCGTGCCGCCCATCCTGGCGGGCCGCTCCCCGGCCCCTGTGCACGCCGTCGGGCGCCAGCTGGGCCTGCCAGTGCGGGTGTTCCCCCTCGACGACGGGGCGGCCACGACGCGGGCCCTGGAGGGCGTCGAGGCGGTGCTCCACTGCGCCGGTCCCTTCGTGTGGACTAGCCGCCCCATGCTGGAGGCGTGCCTGGCCGCCGGCGTCCACTACTTGGACGTGACCGGCGAGATTCCGGTGTTCGAGGCGGTCCTGGCTCGCGGCGAGCAGGCGCGGGAGCGGGGGATTGCCGTGGTGCCCGGGGTTGGCTTCGACGTGGTGCCCACCGATTGCCTGGCCGCTCGGCTGGCCGCCGCCCTGCCGGGGGCGAACCGGCTGGAGCTGGCCTTCGCTGCCAGTGGCGGCGGGTGGAGCGCGGGAACCATGCGGACGATGATCGAGCTGCTCCCCTTAGGCGGCGCCGAGCGGCGGGATGGCCGCATCGTGCCCGTGCCGGCAGCCGCGTTCACGCGACGTATCAACTTCACCCACCGCCGCCTGGTCGGCGTCAGCATCCCCTGGGGCGACGTCTCCACCGCGTTTCATACCACCGGGATCCCTTCCGTTCGGGTGTACCTGGGTTTGCCGGCGGCTGCGGCCCGGCGGCTGCGGCGTCTGGTGCGGCTGGCCCCGGTGCTGCGCTGGACCCCCCTGCGGCGGAGTGTGCAGTGGTTGGTGGCCCGGGTAGTGCGCGGCCCTGACCAGCAGGCGCGCGCCACCGGGCGGTCCTACCTGTGGGGCGAGGTGCGCAACGGCGAGGGAAGCTGGGTGCAGGGAAGGCTGGTGACCCCTGAGGGGTACGCGTTGACCGCCGCCGCCGCTGTGGAGTGCGTGCGACGGGTGCTGGCTGGGGCGGTGCCGGCGGGGGCGTGGACGCCGGCGCAGGCCTTTGGCCCGGCGCTGGTGGAACAGCTCCCCGGGGTCCAGGTGGAGCCCCTTATTGCCTGCGCCCCCGCCGCGGGGGCGGGGGCCGAAAGGGCCCCACGGCCGACAACCTAGGCGCGCCGGCCGCGAGCACCGCGGTGCGGGCCTGCTGGCCTAGGCTCCCCGTCGCCGCCCCGATCAGCGAAGCTACCGCCTCGCCCGAGCGGCGGTCCACGGGTAGAATTTTTGGCAGCGGTGCCCCCGGGGCGCCGACGAGGTGCCACCATGACAGGTACGCTCCGTCCGAGCCGGTCCAAGACCGTGTCCCTTCGCCTCACCCCAGAACAACACGCCGCCCTGGCGTCCGCGGCGGCCCAGAATAACCTGCCGGTGGCGGCGCTGACGCGGCTCTTCGTCGATTTCGCCCTGGCGCGTCTGCACCAGGGCGACCCCGAACTCCACCGAGTCATCCGCATCAGCCGCGGCGGCTGAGGGTGAGACGGCGCCCCCGGGGCGGCACCTCTCCCCGCGGTGCCCAGGGCTGCCCTGTCTTGGCTGGAGAGGTTTTGCTAACCTCGCTACCACTCTGGCGCGGGGAGGTGACCACAGTGTTCGCCGACGGCCTGAGCAAAGCCCAACGCCTGCTGGAGTTGCAGCACCTCTTCTGGCGCGGTGTGGGCCGGCCCCTGCGCACGGTGGAAATCGCCCACCGCCTGGGCATCAAACCTCGCACCGTCCGTAAATACCTCACCGAGCTGTCCGCCACCGGGCGCCTGCCGATTACCCGCCAGGGGCGCGCCTGGACCCTGGCTGAGGGCGCGCGGCTGGAAGTTTTGCCTGTCCGCTTCCTGTTGGAGGAAGCCACCGCCGTCTACCTCGCCGCCCGTTTGCTGGCCCGCACCGCCGACGAGCCCAACCCGGCCGTCGCCAGCGCCCTGGGAAAACTCGCCAGCGTCGTGCCGGCCGAGCTGCGCGGCTTCCTCGACCACCTGGCCGCCCGCGCCTGCCCCGCCCCGGAGGGCCCATTCGCGCAGGTGTTCCGCACCCTCGCCTACGGCTGGGCGCTGTCCCGGGTGGTGGAGTTGCAGTACGAACCCCGCTCCCGCTGCGGTGCCCCCCTCACCTGCCGCTTCGAAGTTCACCTGTTGGAGCCCGGTGCGGCGGGGTGCGCCCTCTACGCCATTGGCCGCGCCGAGCCCCCGGGCGAACTGCGCACCTTCAAGCTGGAGCGCATCCGGGCCGCCACGCTCACAAGGGACACCTTCCAGGCGCCCGCACTGGCGGAGACGCTGGCGCGCCTGGACGCTGCATGGGCGGTGTGGCTCTCCGATGGCTCGCCGGTGATCGTTCGGCTGCGCTTTGCCCCCGAAGTGGCTGCGCGGGTGCGGGAGACTCGCTGGCACCCCTCTCAGCAGTTGGCCGATCTCCCCGGCGGCGGCGTAGAGCTCACCCTGGCCGTGACCTCCACCGTGGAGCTGCGGCCGTGGATTTTGGGGTGGGGAAGCCTGTGCCAGGTGCTGGAGCCCGAGGCGCTGCGCGCCGACATCGCCACCGAGCTGGCCCGCGCCGCTGCGGCCTACCAGCAACCCCCGTCCCCGCCCGGCAGCGGCCCATGACCCCCCCTCGCCCCCCCGTTGCGCACCGCCCGCCCCTCGCCCTCCCCCTCCCAATCGGCCCGTGCTGGGCCCCTTCGGGTCGTATTCTTTATTAGAACGTCCAGACGGAGGAGCTATGACTCCCTCACCTAGCACCGGTTCCGAGGTGACCAAGATGGGCTCGACGCCTCGCGGCGGGAAGCCCCCGCGCGAGGTGTGGGCCCACAGCGCCAATTCGCGCGGCGAATGGCACGATCTTCGCGAACATCTCCAGGCAGTTGCTGACCGAGCTAGGGCTTTCGCTGAGCGTTTTGGGGCCGGGCCGTGGGGCGAGCTGGCCGGCCTGTGGCATGACCTGGGAAAGTATTCGAAAGCGTTCCAGGAATACCTTCGCCAGGCAAGCACCGACACCCATGTTGGTGAGATCCTCGGCAAGGTTGATCATTCTTCGGCAGGTGCGCAGCACGCTGTCAACAGCCTCGATATCCCGGGGCATCTCCTCGCTTACGTCATCGCTGGACATCACTCGGGGCTTTTAGATGGCCGCGGCGGTGGACCGAGCCTGGAAAGTCGTCTGTCCAAGACGATCGAACCATGGGCCCATGCGCCGCCCGAGGTTATTGCACGAGAACGGCCCGAGTTGCCGCGGTTCGTGGCAGAGGCAATTGGCAGAAGAGACGGATTCTCGGTAGCTTTTTTCGTGCGCATGCTCTTTTCTTGCCTGGTAGACGCGGACTTCCTCGACACCGAGCGGTTCCTGGATCCCTCCCGGGCGGCTGAGCGCCCACGGTATTCGGAAGGAACGGTGTCGACGATGGACGTTGTGCTAACCTCGTACCTGGAAAAACTCCGAAACGAGGTACCCACCACAGCAGTCAACCGCCAGCGGACGCAGGTGCTTCAGGACTGTGTGCGCGCCGCCGGTCTCGAGCCCGGCGTCTTTTCGCTTACTGTCCCGACCGGCGGCGGTAAGACGCTTTCCTCGTTGGCTTTTGCTCTCAAGCATGCCATCTTTCACCGCCTGCAGCGGGTTGTCTATGTCATACCGTTCACATCGGTTATCGAGCAGAACGCTGAGGTGTTTCGAACCATATTCGCGCCCATGGTGGCCCAAGGGTTTAACGATCCGGTTGTGGAACACCACAGTGCTGTAGACGCGGGCGCGGAAAGCGTAGCCAGCCGCCTTGCGGCTGAGAACTGGGATGCGCCACTTATCGTGACCACGAGCGTGCAATTCTACGAGTCCCTTTTCGCAGCCAAAGCTTCCCGTTGTCGGAAACTGCATAACCTGGCTCGGTCTGTGATCATACTGGACGAGGCTCAGGCGCTGCCCGTTGACGTCCTAGCGCCTTCTCTACGAGCGCTGCGGGAGCTAGTGGCAAACTATGGTGTCAGCATCGTTCTGTGCACTGCGACTCAGCCCGCCGTGCAGCGCCGCGACGGTTTCCCCATTGGTTTGGAGGGGATCCGGGAAATTATCCCGGCCCCGAGTGTCTTGTACGCCAACCTCAAGCGCGTCGAGGTCGCAGACCTCGGCCGAGTGGCGGATGAGGAGCTGGTTGAACGGATCCGCCAACACGAGCAAGTGCTGTGCGTGGTCAACACCCGTGGGCACGCCCGCGTTCTCTTCGAGCGGCTAGGCGAAGAGGAATCACATTTCCACCTGTCGGCACTCATGTGTCCTGCCCATCGCAGTCAGGTCCTTGGCATAATTCGCGCCCGGCTTTATGCCCGCCAGCCGTGCCGTCTCGTGGCAACCCAGCTGATCGAGGCCGGCGTCGACATCGATTTCCCTGTGGTCTATCGCTCGCTGGCCGGAATCGATGCAATTGCGCAGGCGGCTGGGCGTTGCAACCGCAACGGTAGCCTGCCCCATCCGGGAACGATATTCCTCTTCCGCCCTCAGCAAAGGATGAACGAGCGGTTCCTTGCCGACACGGCGAATGCCGCCGAGCAGGTATTGCTGGTGCACTCCGACCCGCTGGCCCTCGGTACGGTGGAGGCGTACTTCAAGCTCTACTACTGGGACCAGATCCCGCGTTGGGACGCCCACGGGGTTCTCGATAATTTCCAGCTGGTCAACGATCGTCAGTTCCCTTTTCAATTTGGCTTTGCCACCGTTTCGGACTGCTTCCGCCTGATTCAGGACAACGACAGACCGGTAATCGTGCCGTGGGGAGAACCCGGCCGAGCGCTCTGCGAACAGTTGAGTCGCAGCGGCACGGGGATCAGCGCTCGCCTCCTGCGCCAACTACAGAGATACACAGTCACAGTACCGATTGGTTGGTGGCGCAGTCAGGTCGGGCGAGCGATCATGTTGGTTCACGAACAGTACCCAATGTTGGCGAGCCCTGAGGAGCACTATTCGGAACGGCTTGGGCTGCGCCTCGCCGGCGGGCAAATGCCCTTTCTTGAAATCTGAAAGGAGGTGGGAATGACGTACGGCATCAAACTAATAGTGTGGGGCGAATTTGCCGCTTTCAATCGTCCCGAAATGAAGGTGGAGCGCGTGTCCTATGATGTGATGACACCCAGCGCAGCACGAGGGGTACTTGAAGCAATCTACTGGAAACCGGAGATGCGTTGGGTAGTCGACCGTATCCACGTGCTCGCGCCCATCCGGTTAACCCATATTCGCCGTAACGAGATCGCAAGCAAAATACCCGTGAAGGGCAGAAGGGGGGTGGCGCAGGCGATGACCACAGGCAGGGGACAGTTAGGTCTGGAGGTATCCCAGGATCGTCAACAACGCGCCGCCATCGTGCTGCGGGATGTGGCGTACGGAATCGCGGCGCACGTTGAAGTCCGCGTGGCGTTACCTGGCGAAAAGGCTCCAGAAGCCAAGCACCTTGAGATGTTTAAACGACGAGCTGCCACTGGCCAGTGTTTCCACCGCCCGTATCTGGGTTGTCGCGAGTTCCCGGCTAACTTTGCGCTGGTAGACGAGTTCCCACCATGTCCAGATGAGTTGAAAGGCGAGCGCGATTTCGGCCTCATTCTTGACGATATCGACTTTGTCGATGATCCCAACGGGCCTATCGTCGAATCCCATCGTGGCAGGAGGGTGCGTGCAGAACCTCGGTTTATTGCGGCGCTGTTGCAGGACGGGGTGCTCGACTGCCGTGTCGGGCGAGCGAGGGGAGCGTAAGATGATTCTTGAATCACTCTATCAGCTCTACGAGCGGTTGTCGCGTGATCCGGCCTACGAGATTGCGCCCCCCGGCTATAGTCTTCAAAAAATCACCTTTAAGGTTGTCATCACACGTCGTGGCGAGCTTTACGACCTCCAGGATGCCCGCCTAACGAGGGATGCCCGTCCGCAGCCACGGAAGCTGATCGTTCCAGGTTTTGGCAAGCCTACTGGCGCTGTTACCGACGAATCCGTGCATAAGAAAGTGCTGCTGCTGCGCAACGATCTTCCTTTCTTGGTTGGTGTCGCGGTAAAGGAGGTCCCAGGGCGGGAAACAAAACGTACGCTGGTCTTGGCTCGCAAGGAGTTTAATGCGTTCAAGAAGTTTCATCTTGATATTGAGCACGAGATCGACGACGAGGCGTTTGCGGCGGTGTGTCAGTTCTTGCGAACCTGGGACCCCGCTCTCGCTCTGCAGCGCGAGGAGTGGGCTGAGTTTGCCGGTGGCCAGGGGGTTTTCCAGCTGGTTGGTGAGACGGGATGGGTCCATGATCGGCCGGCGGTCAAGCAGTGGTGGGAAAACCGGCAGCGAAAGAGCGCGGAAGGTGTTGTAGGGCAATGCCTGATTACAGGCCATTACACGAACTTGGCGCGTCTCCACCCCATGATCAAAGGCGTCGGCGACTCCCAGCGTTCGTTGGTGGGGTTCAATTTCGACGCGGTCGAATCCTACGGTAAGAGCCAGAGCTTCAACGCGCCCGTCTCGGAGGAGGCCGCGTTCCGCTACGCGACTGCGCTCAATGCATTGTTGGACGGGCCGCAGCGCACCAAGCACAGGATTCTTATCGGCGACACTACGGCGGCGTTCTGGACCGAACGGCCGACAGCGACCGAGGATGTGTTCGCTCCCTTCGTAAAGTACGGGTCGACCCCCCCGCCGGACGCTGAGGAGGTACAGGATCTGGGTGTCCGGAAGCGGCTTGAGCTGTTCCTGCGCGCTCTCCGTCAGGGTCGTGAGGCGTACGCGGAGCTCGAGACGGAACCAGAACGTACCAGATTTTTTATCCTCGGTTTATCTCCCAACGCGGGGCGCCTTGCGGTGCGGTTTTTTCACAGCGGAACCCTCGGCGATCTCCTCGAGCGTTTACGATCCCATTACCTCGCCATTGCTCTCGATGCTCGACCGGCGACGCAAAAGCACGCCGCCGATCCGGAGCTGCCGCCGGTGCAGTTGCTCCTCGATCAAACCTGTCCCCGTCGCAGCGGCAAGCCCGAACGCGACAAGATCCCGCCAATTCTCTCCGGCGCCCTGCTGCGCGCCATCGTGACCGGCGCAGCCTATCCGGAAGCCCTGTTTTCCGCGGTTGTCCGGCGTATCCAGTCGGACGGCGAAGTCACCTACCCACGCGCTTGCGTGATCAAGGGCTACTTGACCCGAAACCTCGGGAGGGAGGTCAGTATGGCTTTGGACACCCAACGGGAAGATACCGCCTACCGGTTGGGCCGCTTGTTCGCGGCCCTCGAAAAGACGCAGACGGACGCACTCGGGACGCAGCTAAATGCTACTCTGGGCGACCGCTTCTACGCCGCTGCCTCGGCAACGCCGAGGGCGGCGTTCCCCCAACTGCTACGTACCTATCGACACCACCTGGCGAAGCTTGAGGGAGGGCTCAAGGTGCACAGGGACAAGCTTGTTCAGGAGATTCTCTCACCCGTGTCCGCTTTTCCGGCGCATCTGGGGCTAGCCGACCAAGGGTTGTTCGCCATCGGTTACTACCACCAGAGAGAGGCGTTTTACACCGCCAAGCACGTGCAGCAAGACGAGCAATAGAAAGGAGATAGAGAAATGAACCGTATCGACTTCGTTTACTTTTTCGATGTCAAAGATGCCAACCCTAACGGCGACCCGGACGCGGGCAATTTGCCCAGGGTCGACACGGAGACTGGTGAAGGCCTGGTCACCGATGTGTGCCTGAAGCGAAAGATTAGAGACTTCGTGGCCTTGACCAGGAAGGACCAGCCGGATATGCGAATTTACTTTTCGAATGGTGCCGTCCTCAATCGTTTACACCAGGAGGCCTACCTGGCTCTCGGCGAGGAGCCAGTGCCAAACAAGCTGCCAAGGGACCTGGAGAAGGCGTGTCAACTCACCCGATTTATGTGTCAGAACTTCTTTGACGTTCGAACGTTCGGTGCGGTCATGAGCACCGAGGTGAACTGTGGCCAGGTGCGAGGACCGGTACAGATTTCCTTCGCGCGGTCAGTGGAGCCGATCGTGGCCAGCGAACACGCGATCACGCGTAGCTCGGTCACCAACGAGCGCGACGTGGAGAAGGAGCGGACCATGGGGCGAAAATTCACCGTGCCGTACGCTCTCTACCGGGCGCACGGATTTGTGAACCCATTTCTCGCTCAGCAAACGGGGTTTTCGCCCGACGATCTCGAGTTGCTCTGGGAAGCTCTCGCCAATGCTTTCCAGTTCGATGCCTCGGCCGCTCGCCCGGCCGGGAGCATGGCGGCCCGAAAGCTGATCATCTTCGAGCACAGCTCCAAGCTGGGGAACGCACCGTCGCACGTTCTGTTCGAGTCTGTCAGGGCGCGGCGGCGCGAGGGCGTGGAGGTGCCGAGGTGCTTCGGCGACTACGAAATCCGCATTGAAACCGCCAAAATTCCCCAGGGCGTGGAAACCATCGAACGGCTTTAGCCCGGGCGTGGCGCGACTAGGTGCCCTTTGCATGCAGAACCACAAACATTTAGACCGGCGAGTGGCTGGCGACGGGCCGGGTTCAGCCGCGCCTGCTGGCCCCGCTGCGGGCGTTCCGGTACCTACTGGTCTTTTTGTGGAGGACGATCTATTGCCGCTGTCGGCGCTGCAGCATCTAGTGTTCTGTGAGCGCCAGTGCGGGTTGCTTCTCATCGACCAGGTGTGGCGGGACAACCCGCTCACCCTCGAGGGGTCGCGTCTGCACCGGCGTGTGCACGAAGAGGCCCCTCGGCGAGAGGTGCGTGGCGACCTCCTCATCGCCCGTGGCGTGCAGCTCCAGTCCCTTACCCTGGGCGTCGCCGGTGTTGCTGACGTGGTGGAGTTTCACTGCGTGGGCGCCCCCAGCCGGGGGAGGGAGCAAGCCCCGTCGGGTGCGGTCCGGCTAGGCGGCGTGACCGGCTGGTGGCGCCCGTTCCCGGTAGAGTACAAGCGCGGCAAGCCCAAGCGGGATTCCTGCGACGAGGTGCAACTCTGTGCACAGGCTATTTGCATCGAGGAAATGCTAGGGGTGGCGCTGCCCGACGGCGCACTCTTTTACGGCACCACGCAACACCGGTATGAGGTCCACTTCACGAGCAAGCTCCGGGAACAGACCCGCCACGCGGCTCGCCGCCTCCACGAACTCTTCGCCGGAGGCATTGTGCCCCGTGTGGAGCGACAGGCAAAATGCAGAAGTTGTTCACTCGTCGACGTCTGTCGGCCCGATGCCACGTCTCCCGATCGATCGGTTTCCCGTTACCTTGCCAATGTCGTACGGTTCCTTCATCGGGAGGAGGGAGTGGAGGGGGTGTGAAAAAGCACTACAACACCTTGTACGTAACGACGCAGGGGGCCTACCTGGCCGCCGAGGGCGAAACCGTTGTGGTCCGCCATGAGGGGAAGGACAGGGGACGGTTCCCTCTCCATATGCTCGAGAGCATCGTTTGCTTCGGACAGGTGTCATGCAGTCCTTTCCTTGTGGGGCGATGTGCGGAAAGGGGTATTGGCATCAGCTTCCTCTCCGAGCGCGGACGGTTTCTCGCTCGCGTGCAGGGTCCGGTGTCCGGCAACGTTTTGCTCCGGCGGACGCAGTATCGGCTTGCGGATGATCCCCAGGCAGCAGCCCGCGTGGCCCGCAGTGTGGTCCTCGCTAAGCTCGCCAACAGTCGAACGGTGCTCATGCGCGCGGTGCGGGACCATGGGGGTACGCCGGGTGTGCAGCGCTTGCGGGAAGCTGCGGCCGCGTTGGCTCGGGCGGTAGACCGGTTGGACGGCGCGCCAGAACTGGATGCGATTCGGGGTGTCGAGGGAGAGGCGGCAAGAACCTACTTTCAAGTCTTCGACGACCTCATCGTTGCGCAGAAAGACGGCTTTCGGTTTAGTGGTCGTACTCGCCGTCCGCCGCGGGATAACGTCAACGCTTTGCTCTCGTTCGTATATACCATTCTCACCCACGATACGGCCTCGGCTCTTGAGGGCGTTGGCCTGGATCCCCAGGTTGGGTTCCTGCACCGCGACAGACCAGGCCGCCCCGGATTGGCGCTCGACCTGGTCGAGGAGTTCCGCGCCTTTATGGCCGATCGTCTCGTCCTGTCCCTGGTAAATCGCCGTCAGCTTTCGCCTTCGCGTTTTATCGAGGGCGAGACTGGGGGCGTCTGGATGGACGATGATACCCGCAGGGCTGTTCTCGTGGCCTATCAGGAACGCAAACAGGAGGAGATTCGCCACCCGTTTCTTGAGGAGACCACGACGGTTGGAATGCTTTGGCATCTGCAGGCCTTGCTGCTTGCTCGTTATTTACGCGGCGATCTTGACGCCTACCCAGCGTTCGTGTGGCGGTAGGAGGTAGCTATGCTTGTGGTCGTCAGCTACGATGTGTCAACCAAGGATCCAAGCGGTGCTAAGCGGCTGCGACGCGTTGCGAAGGCGTGTGTCGACGTGGGCCAGCGAGTGCAGAACTCAGTTTTTGAGTGCATCGTTGATCCGACCCAGTGGACCAAGTTGAAACTTCGCCTTTTCCAGGAGTTCGATCCTGAGGAGGACAGTCTGCGTTTCTACTTTCTAGGGGCGAACTTTAAGAACCGAATCGAGCACCATGGTGCAAAGAAAACCCTTGACTTGGAGGGCCCGCTGCTCTTGTGAGCGGCCGGCGCGAACCCCCGGCGATCATGGATTCCCAGGAAGGTTCGCGCTGAGTAGAAGTCGTTCTTTGACAAATGAGTACGAGTTAGGTGCAGTCACCGGAGCACTGGTGGACGGCCCATCGTCGCAGTTTCGCGATAGGCGTGCCGGAAGTGGTGCTCTGGCGTAGAATCAGAAAGGAAGAGTCGCGCCCCGCGGGGGCGCGCGGATTGAAACGGTGGCGTAAACAGTCGGGTGATCGCCGTCATAATGTCGCGCCCCGCGGGGGCGCGCGGATTGAAACGGGCATTTTCCCGATCGCTCTGCTCGCCGGCGAAAGTCGCGCCCCGCGGGGGCGCGCGGATTGAAACTTAATACACACATATCAAATACTGTAGGTATAGGGGTCGCGCCCCGCGGGGGCGCGCGGATTGAAACTCATGGTCGCATGCGGTCTGACCTGAACATCAAGCGTCGCGCCCCGC
>Ga0308419_1000503_pt1 | contig 28514 bp, 19 predicted proteins | sample HotsprSampleMS50_FD_203674 | JGI IMG/M metagenome (GOLD analysis project Ga0308419, IMG submission 203674) | Hot spring phototrophic mat microbial communities from Mushroom Spring, Yellowstone National Park, Wyoming, United States - 20090730_MS50 ... | reverse complement strand
GGTGTGCCTTTGTGCGGGAACCAGTGCTGCGTACTGATACAGATCTTCACCAGCAGCAACATAACTGGCACCTCGATCAACACACCCACGACGGTTGAGAGTGCTGCTCCTGATGTCAGGCCAAACAGCATCACCGCCGTGGCGATGGCTACCTCGAAATGGTTGCTGGCCCCGATCATCGCCGCTGGTGCAGCTTCTTCATACGACAGACCCAGCGCTTTCGCTGCACCATAGCCAATGCCGAAAATCGCCAGCGTCTGGATGATCAGCGGCACAGCAATCATGCCCACGATTAGCGGGGAAGTGAGGATAACGCCTCCCTGGAGCATAAACAGAAAGATCAGTGTCAGCAACAGTGCTACCATCGAAATGGTTCCCATATGTCTAAGGAACACGCCCTCGTACCACTCAATGCCCTTGCGTTTGATCAATTGCGTGCGGCTAATATACCCCACTACGAGAGATACGCCAACATAGAGCATCACGCTCAGAAAAATCGTCAGGAACGGCACAGCCATATCAGATACGCCCAGCAGGAAGTTCCCCAAGGGTGCGTAGAGTAGTAACATGGCCAGCGAGTTGATCGCCACCATCATCAGCGTCAAACCCATCCGCGTCCGCGCCAGATAGCTCCAGACTAGCACCATGGCGGTGCAGGGCGCAATGCCTAGCAGGATCATTCCCGCCATATATTCGCTCGCCATCGTTGGATCGACATAGGGTGCCCAGACAACCCGGAAGAACAACCAGGCAAAGAACACCATGGTAAAGGGCTTGATTGCCCAGTTGATCACTAACGTCAAAATGACAGAGCGCGGTGCCTTGGCGACATTGACCACCTCGCCAAAATCGATCTGTACCATAATCGGATACATCATCGCAAACAACAAGATGGCGACAGGAATGTTCACCTGGGCGATCGCCATGGAGTTTAACCACCTGGCACTCGCTGGGAACAATGACCCCAACGCAATGCCGACCACAATACATAATCCGACCCACAGCGTGAGATAGCGCTGAAAGAAGCTGAGATTATATGCTTTACGCGGTTTCATCGTGTCTGCTCTGGCCGTGTTCATTCAAAAACCTCCTCGATTATATCAAGCGTAAGCCGTGTTCTCTGCGGCCCACATGCCGGTTGCCGCTGCTGCATACGCGACGGATCAAAGAAAGCGCCAAACGTGGCGTTTAATGCCTGCAATGCCGCCTGGTTGACCGAATAGTACACCCATCGTCCATCAACCTGATCCCGTTCCATATCCACCAGTCCCGCCTGACGTAACACGCTTAAGTGATGCGAAATCAGGTTCGGGGCCAACTGCAACTGCTCCCCCAGTTCACAGTTACACTGCACGCCCTGCATCAGCAGGTCGAAGATTTGCAGACGGCGTGGCTCGGCCAGCACTTTCAGCCAGGCCGCCAGTGTCTGCAACTGATCGAATTTCGTTTGCATATCTTCTCTTCCCTGAGATACTTCAACCATGATTGAAGTATAATGCCACAGGCAAGAAAGTCAAGTGAAATTATCACAATTCAACATCATTGTGGTGCGGCTTCACGCCCGCTGGTGGTGCGGTTGAGTGTGTACTGTCAGGCGTCCGTATCGTCAGGTTGACCCTGTTGGGCCAGCACCACTTGATCACGGCCGCGGGTTTTGGCCTGATAGAGAGCGGTATCAGCTACCTTAATGACTTCCTCAATAGTCAGACCATGCATCGGAAAGCTTGCCACACCGATCGAGATCGTTATGGTCGGCAACTGCCGGTCGTTATGCTGAATCTGCAGATCTTTGATACCAGTGCGGAGTTCGTGGGCACGATGGTAGGTATCCTCCAGTGGAGCATCGGGCAGAATAAGAATAAATTCTTCACCACCATAACGACAGGCCACATCGCTCCCACGAATATGCTCTTGCAAAAAGAGTCCCACGGCCTGTAGGACAGCATCGCCACCATCGTGGCCCCAGGTATCGTTGAACGTCTTGAAATGATCAATATCGAGCATCACCACGCCAACCGGATGCTGATAGCGGATAGCGCGTTGCAACTCACGCTTTACTGTCTCTTCCATATAGCGCCGGTTAAACAGGCCCGTTAGCGGGTCGCGGATAGATTGCTCGCGTAGCTGCTGGCGTAGCTGTAGATTTGCCAGCGCGAGGGTCAACTGCTCGACCAGCATCAGTCCTAACCGCTCCAAACGTTTCTGGATCTGGGGCAACCGAATCTGTGCACTACTCAGGCGTAACACCCCCATTTTTTGCTGGTCGGCAATCAGGTGAATACACAGGCATGGATACGACGGCACTCCGGCGATATGCTGACAATCCTGACACACATAGACATTATTGGTACGCTGGTGCCGATGAGGATCAAAGATCTGGCATAACTCGGGATCCAGGGGAGCGGTACCGCTATCCGAGCGCCCCCAACTGGCAACAACTTCAAATACACCACTGTCAGGATTGCGTATATACAGCGTGCCCGTATGCTCCCCAAACAGTCGCTGACCAATCCGCGCCACCAGTTGATACACCTCGAACGCGGTCGTACAGGCCTGGAGCGCCTCACTAAACTCATTCAACAAGGTCAGGTCTCGGTTATGATGCTTTAACTCATTCAGCCAGTGTGCCAGTTTGATATTGGCTCGTTGTAACTCGGCTTCGGCCCGTTTACGCTCTGTAATATCGGTGATAATCGCGATCAAGGCTGTGGGTATACCCTGATCGTTACGGATGGACGTGAGCGACAGATCGCCCCAGAAGGTGCTGCCGTCACTGCGAACGTAACGTTGTTCCATCCGGTAGACCACCAGTTTACCCTGGACAAGCGCCTGCATTGCGTTCCAACTCTGTTCTCGATGCTCGGGATGGGTCACATCCAGGTATGTTGTCTGAGATAATTCTTCAGGGATGACACAGATCATATCCGCCCAACGCTCGTTGAACTGGATATAGCGTCCCAGCATATCGAGCAGCACGACCCCGACCGCAGCATTGTCAAAAATGGCCTGTAACTGTGCCTGGCTGGTCTGCAATGCTACTTCAGCCCGCCTGCGCTCGGTTACATCCCGAAAGCTCCACACCCGGCCCGCAATTGTGTTCCGTACCCGATAGGGAGTGGTATACCCTTCAAGGATGCGACCGTCCTGTAGTTCGATCAGATCATAGCCCTCCATCTCAATCAGATCACACAACTCGGCCACACGCCGAATAAAGCCGTCTTTGTCTTTCACCTGTGATTCGAGCAGGGTAAACCGTTCCTGGTGCATAAAACGCGTTTGCCAGTCATCTGGTAATCGCCACAATTCTACGAAACGGTGATTGAAGGTGACAATGCTGCCATCCTGAGCCACCACCAGCACGCCATCAGCAGTTGACTCAATGGTCGCCTTCTGGCATGCCAATGACTGCTCTAACTCGGTTTCAATCTGTTTGCGCTCCGTAAAGTCGTGTAAGATGCAGCATACGTGCTGGGGGTTGAGCGGGTGGATGAACCCCATAAACCAGTGCGTCCCAGTTGCCGTAGCCAGATGATAGTCAATAGGTATAACCTGCCGAATGGCAAGTGCCTCGCGAATCTTCAGCAGCAACATATCGGCCTGGGGTGCAGGAAATGTATCGTGGAGCGTCTTCTGGTTCAACGGTTGGTTGAGTTGAGCCGGCAGGATTGGATGGGTGGCAAAGATTTCCACATAATGCCCTTCCATGTCAACGACCAGCATGATATCGGATAACTTTGAACATAACGTATGGAGATAGGATGCACGGTGTTCTAAATCAGACACACGCTGTTGCAGGAATCTATTTTCTGCCTGTAATCGTGCCAGAGACACATCTGGGGCAATCACTGTATCATGATTGTTCATCATACATTGTCTTTCCAGATTCTTTTTCGCCCACACCAGGCACCTCATTTTGTCAAAAACACTGAATACTAGCCATAATAGTAGCCATCTATAGCAACTCGTGTTATTTTGTTGTTCTGGACATATACGGTGCTCTCCGCGTTCCATAATGTCAGGGTACCATGCATGCCAGCGATAGGGCAAGCCATGGTATGATGTGTGCTGGTGAAGGAAGATCGAATGGACGTTATGGCCTGTTTAAAGCGATGCTGATGATTTTTGCGTCTCGGCATTTTTCGCTAATACCGACCAGGAGATCAGCAACGAGGTAATTGCTTGTGTTCGTTTATGTTATACCTATACGGTAGCTAATACCAGCTTGTACAACAATAGTACCTTTGTCCTCTGTGAGGTGTCCCGCTTGTCATAATCCAGGCATTGCGTACAGGGTTCATCAGTTGGGACTGCGTTGCTGCACGACTCATGGAGAAAGGCTGTAACGCAGTGTTTGTTAGTTCTTTTGTGCTGATAATTCTAAATGACACGCGGTATGCGGCGGTATGGTCAGTTCGTCTTTTCGCTTGCGGTGGCCTTCCAGCGTTGGAAGCGCTAGAACGTTCTAATGCTGGAAGGTAACGCTCTGCCGAAGGCGAAAACCATCTGGTTATGGACGACCGCGTACCACATGTCAATGACAATGAAAGAGGTGAGATATGAGTACCCCAGACCAGCCGCCGTCGTCTCCATTCGAGTCGCCAAAGGATACGCCGGAGGCACGGGTACGCCGGGGGTGTTTCGGCGTTGCTATTTTGATCGCTGCGATAACCTGGATCTTCATCTTGCAGACGGGTAATCTTGCCTGGAGTTTGCTTCTGATACTGGCAGTCCTGGCGCTCCTCGTGCGGCGGATGGTCTAATGATATTGTATGGAAAACTCAGCTGTATCTTACCTGTCAGGTAACAGGGGTTACGCGGTGGATCACGTTTTTCGGCGCTTGATCTCTTCTCCCGGTCAACGCATGCGAAACGAATATGACCACGAAGGAAGGCCTTAATACACGAAGATGCCGTGACTCTGCGGATGATAGGGTGGGTGTCTGTATGCCACCACGTAACTCGTGTCATATTATATAAGAGTTACACGGTGGAGGATGAATGCTCCGACATAGCAGGTCAGCCATCCACGCATAGCGCCGCGAATCCACGAGTAGGCCGTGCCATCATCGGCAAATGATCGAGGTTGACTGGATCATGCGCCGCTATGGGTGTACACCGTGTCACTCCTAATAAAGGTTCTTTCGATTGATCAGCGGTACCCGTTCTGAGGAACGTTCGCCTGCCGGGGTTGCGGGGGCCCGAATTTCCCCACTCCCCCATCGGAACGAGGACAAACGTCACAGCAGTATCGAGTGAGTCTCCGATTGCGTTCATCGCGTCCGAAAGCGATAAAGCGTAACACGACCAAACAAACCGGAATAACCTTGTAATAATATAGAGGTACGCGGTATATCCGGTCAATTGCTGAAGGTCAGGATGTCAGCACATCAGGATTGCTAACGATCTCGATCCTCCAACCCGGTTTATGCCAGACCTTTGCGCTCTATCTTTTGTATTAACTCGACTAAGGCCTCGATTGCAAAGGGTTTTTCCAGCCAGAAGATACCTTTCGCCGCTAATGAAGGGCTAATTTCCTGCATGTGTTGTGTGGCCATGGCGCAGACGATCAGTGGAATATCACGCGTTTTTGGATCAAGATAGAGCATATCAATGAGTGCAAAACTCTCGATCAATGTATCAGAGCTTATATCACACACAACAATATCAGGTTCCTTTTTCTTGATTTGCGTAAATGCGTCTTGATATTGTGGAATATTCTGTACATCAAAATTATTTTCGACCAGAAAATCAACGATAAGATTGAGGAGTTCTGGATGATCATGAATAATCATGACTCGCTTTCTTCGTGTCACAACGTAACCTCCAGATATATAGCAATCCTGCTGCGACAACGAGACTGCATCGCGGCCGGGGCCCAGGGGCCTGCGGCCCCTGCGCCTGGTTGCTTTCTGGTGCGGCGCAGCTTCGCCGTACCTTCTTACCCGGGAGATGTCTCGTTGTACTACATCAGTTGAGAAGAAAGGGAGTCCCGGGTTTATTCCTGGAACAGGTTTGATCTAGCAACTTGTGTGCCATAAGGCCATATCGTGTAGGGATGCCATACTCTCACGTCGGCTCCCCATACGTAATTGGTAGCGATGTTGCATAAAGTGGGGCTATGCCGCTTACGTTCTGTTCATATTGGACAGCAACGGGTTCCTGGGAAGTATTCTCTAACCGTCAACACGGCTACGGTAGACGGCTACACGCCACACCTCTTTTCAGACAGACGCTTAGACCGTCTGCTACAACACCTCTTTCAACATTGCCAGCAACTGTTCAATTTCAAACGGTTTTTCGAGCCAGCGGATACCACGTGCCGCCAGTGAAGCCCGTATCTCCTTCATATGTCTGGTAGCAGTAGAACAGACAATAATCGGAATTTTGCGCGTCTCCGGGTCAAGATACATCATATCAATAAACGCCAGGCCATACGTCTGGGTTTCAAACACAATATCACAAATCACAATATCTGGCCGACTTTGCTTGATCTGTTCAAATGCGCCCTGATGTTTGGGGATCGGCGTGACTTCATACCCTTCTTCAGTCAAGAAATCGACCATAAGATCTAGAAATTCTGGATAATCATTTAAGATTGTCACCCGCTGTTTGTGTGCCATGCACATCACCCTTGTGTTGTCTAGCAATTCTGCGTTCGTAATAAGCGGCAACCCTTGATAGCTAACGCATATTGGAGGGTGGTATCTGCATTTGTTCACGGTATTTTGCCACCGTGCGGCGTGCTACGGTGTACCCCCGTTCTTTCAGCAAGCGCGAGAGATCGGCATCACTTAGCGGTTTCGGCTCGTTACTGATTAACTCGCGCAAGACATCCTGTACACCACGTGCGGCAACAAAGAACTCGCTCAATGGCATCAGTGTCATTTGAGGCAGCAACACCGATTTATCAGTGGTAGCACGACTGACCGTAGATTCATGCAGGCCCAGTTCGGCTGCAATTTCTGTGCGCGTCATAGGGGCAAGGAACCGTATCCCCCGACGCAAGAACGCTTCCTGGCGGGCCACAATTGCCTCACCAATCCGTTGCAAGGTCGACTCGCGCTGGCGCAAATTTGCCAGAAAGGTGCGTGCGCGAGCGATATACTCCTGCACATGGAAACGCTCATCATCTTCCAGAGTTGTCGAGTGACGCGCCAGTTCCTGGTAAAGCGGGTTCAGCCGCAACATACGGCGCGGTGAGTGCATAATTTCGACCCGAAAGGTGTCATCATCACTGTGAACAATTGCCAGATCGGGCCGCTGATAGTGTACCCGTTCAGGGATAGATGCCTCGGAAATCATCGCCTGGGCCGGATACGGCCAGAGATGCTGCTGGATAAAATCGCGCACGGCCCTGACCTGGTCGGTGCTAATCTGCAACCGGCGGGCAATCCGTGTATAGCGATGTGCACCGAGATCTTCCAGGAGATCGGTAATGATTTCACGGGCATAAGCACAGGTCACCCCCTCGGCAGCCAGGGCATCAAGTTGTGCCAGCAGACACTCACGTGTATCGTGAGCGGCAATGCCAGGTGGCCCCAACTCGCGCAACGATTGTAACACCGCGTTGACTCGATCGAACGGGACATTGAGTGTCGTGGCAATATATTCAACGTTGTCGGTCAGGAAACCCTGGTCATCAAGATTACCAACCAGTGCCTGGGCAATCCTATGTTCGCTTTCTGGCAGGCTGGCGTGCAGATCGGCGAGTAATCCTTCAGCCATGCTGGGAGGAGCAGCGATAAACAGAAACGCATCAAACTCGCTATCTTTGGCCAGAGATGGCACGTGTTCCTCACCTGTCGAGTCATAGGCACAGCGCAAGCATAGCCCCTCAATGATCGGCCCGCCACAACGGGTACAGGGTGCTTCGTAGGTTTCCACTTCTTCCAATGCAGGATTCTCAGAAAGTTCCTGCTGTACCACCTGATGCAGTGCCATGCTTGGTAGCGTCAACAGATGGGCTAGATTGAGAAGGGCCGGAGTGACCCGCATGCTCATCTCCGGGCTCATCGACATATCAAACATCCTGGTATCCTCGATCCAATTGTTTCTCAGGAATAGCCAGCAACCGCGCCGCCGCGGCACGATTACCCCCTTTCTGCTCTAACGCCAGCGTAATCAGTTGCGCACGCACATACCGCAGAATAGATTCGAGACTTTGCCCCTGGTTGAGCAGCGGCATCAACGCCACTCGGAGCGGATCTGTCTGGTTATCCTGCCCATCACCGGGTATTAACAATTGTTCTGGCTCGATCAACTGACCTTGTGACAGCACGACCGCACGCTCGATGGCATTTTCCAACTGGCGCACATTACCGGGCCAGTGATAGTTGAGTAACCACTGCATCGTTTCTTCAGTCAGGCGTGGCGGTGATCCATCGGGACGCTTCGGCTGACGCGACAAAAAATATTCAACCAGGAGCGGGATGTCATCCTTGCGGTCGCGCAGTGGTGGCATGTGAATATTAATCACATTCAGACGATAATAGAGATCTTCACGGAACCGATTTTCGGCGACCTCTTGCTGCAAATCACGATTGGTGGCCGCAATAATACGTACATTGGCCTTGATCGTGATGTTGCCCCCCACCCGCTCAAAGGTACGCTCTTGTAACACCCGGAGCAGTTTCTTCTGGGTAGCGGGACTCATCTCGCCAATCTCATCGAGGAAAATTGTGCCCTTCGCCGCCTGCTCAAAGCGCCCCTTGCGCTGGCTCATCGCTCCGGTAAACGCGCCCTTCTCGTGTCCAAATAATTCACTTTCAAGCAATGTTTCAGGCAAAGCAGCACAGTTGACCGGTATAAACGGCCCATCGCGGCGTGCTGAGGCATGATGAATGGCCACCGCCACTCGCTCCTTGCCTGTACCCGAATCACCGGTGATCAGCACCGTCACATCGCTGTTAGCAACGCGCCCGATCAGTTTATACACTTCTTGCATCACGGCACTCCGCCCGATCAACAGATCGCGCGGATCTTTGGCCTTACCCTTACCTTTTGTATCAACGGCCTGAGCCTGGCGTATGCGCCGACGATACTCCAGAGCACGTTCGATCAGCGCCAGCATCGCATCGGGGTCAAAGGGTTTCGCAATATAGTCATAAGCACCATGTTGCATGGCCTCGATGGTGACCGTTGAAGACTCCTGGGCAGTTACAATAATCACAGGAAAAGTATTCCCTCGCTCACGTAACTGCTGCAAAATACGTAAACCATCCGGGTCAGGCATACGTACATCCAGGATCGCCAGATCTGGTTCAGCTTCCTCAATTGACGCCATTGCCTCGGCACCAGAACTTGCCAGACGTACCTGTGCCCCACTGGGTTCGAGCAAGTCCTGAAACAGCTCCCGAATATCGGGTTCATCATCAGCCACAAGTATGGTGCTTCCGGTTAACACAATTCGTGTCCTTCTCGTGCTCGTACTCCAACGAGACGTCATCTCGGCCAGGGTGCGGGGGCTGATCGAAAGACGAGGAGAGAGCGGAGAGAACCCTCTATTCTCACCCCTCTCTCCTCTTCCCTCACTTCTCACCAGCGCCGCGCCTCCCTTCCCAGGGGGGGCTCGTTAAAGTATGAGATACTGGGTTTATGCTGAAGTGGTATCCATTATACCAGTATTCGCAAAAAACTGCGTTCTGGAAGAGCATCAGAGTCTGTGGTATACTCTTTATCAATCACAGAAGGTACGCCATCGCTCGTCGCGAACATGGGTCAAGACTGCTCATGAATTGAGCCGAATCGGTCAGAGCACTATCCTATTTGTTTTCGCTCCTCGTTGCCGAGGCAAAAAAAGCAGACTGATTTTACCATCGTGTAACCCGTGTCAATCTTTGTTCCGGGTTGCGCATGGCGGATCGACAAGATCTTTCTCTGCGAACATAATGGCGCGGATTGTGCTACAAACAGCGATGTGATCAACCCGATCATCAGCGTCGCAACGATAGTATACAGAACGTACGCGGTTGTTTCTTACTCAATGGTTTACACCTCTGGCAGAGCGGTATCTTCCAGCGTTGGATCGTTCTAACGCACCAACGCTGCCACTGGCACAACCGATCGGCAAATGACCTGCCGCGTAGGTTCTGGTATCCACAGAATCATGCCAACAGAATTACAACCCTCAGAGGATGCCTCAACGGATTCCATGAATCGTTACAATATGCTGGTGCTGACACTCTCACACCAGGCAGCCCAACTGCAAACAGTTGTGGCAAGTTTTCCTGACGGGGTCATGATTGTCGATCATCTGGGGTCTATTTTGCATATGAACGCAGCCGGGCAAGAACTCCTGGGCGATGCGCCATCCACGCATATTCAAGAGCATGTCTGGCGCTATCACCCGCATACCCTGGCCGGTGATCCCATACCAGCAGAGGAGATACCTCTGGCGCGGGCGTTGCGTGGTGAACGTGTGGTGGATCACGAATATCTGCTGCAACGCAGTGATGGTACCACCATTCGCGTCAACGTGAGTGCCAATCCCGTCTATGACCAGGAGGGTGTCCTGATCGGTGCCGTATCTATTTTTCGTGACGTTACCGAACGACGGCAGCAGGAAGCAGAGCGAGTACAACGCTTGCGAGAACTGGAGGGTTTGCGCGAGATAGCACAGGCGACCGCACTGGCGCGCAAGGAGCCAGCGATCTACGGTGTACTGGTGGTACGTCTGGCACGTTTATTGCAAACAGACCTCTGTGTGTTGTTGATGCGCGATGACCAGGACGATATGTTTAAGGCCTGTGTACCAGCGTATGGCATTGATGATACTGCAATAACGCACTATACGCTGGCATTCGAGGTGGTGAGTCAGATACCCTCACTGGTTGAAACCGATCGTCCACTGGTGCTTGACGTGCGTGATAGCGAGATATCGGAGGTACATGGGCATATCTTACGTTCATTTGGTGTGCAGAATGCTATTCTGGTACGCCTTGAAACACGTGGGCGCATCATCGGGTTGATTGTAGCTGGCAATAAAAGCGCCCATCAGCGCTTTACGGAAAGCGATGTACGCCTGTTGCAAACAGTGGCTCCCCAGGCTGCGCTGGCAATTGAAAACAGCCGGTTGTACACCCAGGCGCGGCATATCAGCGTCGAGGCGCAGGTGCAGGCACGCCATCTGGCACGGATCAACGACGAGTTGGATGCTTTTACCTACTCGGTGTCGCATGATCTGCGCGCTCCGCTGCGAGCGATTAACGGCTTTACCCAGTTGTTGGAGCGCAGCCTGCCAGATATACCAGAGCGGGCACGCCATCAACTCACACGCATTCGCGTCAATGTAGAAAAAATGAGCAATCTGATTGATGCATTGCTCACTTTTTCGCGGGCGGGGCGTCAGGTACCTGAAAAGGCCAGTATTGATACGACGGCCATGATGCGCGATGCACTGCAACTCTATGCGCAGGATCTCCTCACCTGCCAGGCTCAGGTCGTGCTCAACGACTTGCCCCCCGTTCTGGGTGATGCGCGGCTCTTAGAGCAGGTGTTTGCGAATCTGATCAGCAATGCCATCCGCTATCGGCGCATGGAGGAACCGTTGTCCATTACCATCAGCGGTACACAGACCGGTGGCATGGTACTACTGGTGATCCGTGATAACGGCAGTGGTTTTGATATGCGTTATCATGATAAAATCTTCCAGGTGTTTCAGCGTTTGCATACCGACGAGTCAGTGCAGGGGACGGGCATCGGGTTGGCACTGGTACGCAAAATTGTCGAGCGCCATGGGGGACGCATCTGGGCTGAAGCAACGCCAGGCAAGGGGGCTGCGTTTTTTGTGGAACTACCCGCGCCTGGGCAACCGCAGGAGAACCAGGATGAGTCAGAACACAGCATTGCCACTGGCGATTGTGCTGGTGGAAGATAATCCAGATGATGAAGAATTGACACTGGCGGCACTGGATGAGTATCGCCTGCGCAATCCAGTGGTGGTGTTGCGGGATGGTCAGGAGGCGATTGATTATTTGTTCCGACAGGGTACCTATGCCCAACGCACCTCTGCACAACCGCATTTGATCTTGCTTGATCTGAAACTGCCCAAGGTCGATGGTCTGGAAGTGCTACGGATGATCAAGGCCGATTCACAATTGCGGCGTATTCCGGTGGTGGTGTTGACCTCCTCACGCGAAGAGGCCGATGTGATAACCGGCTATGATCTTGGGGCAAACAGCTATATTGTCAAGCCGATCGACTTTGAGCAGTTGATAACCACAGTACGTACGATAGGAAGTTACTGGCTGATTGTCAATGAACATCCCCCAGTCTAATAAGGCGATAATAACAACGCCTATTCTCCTGGTTGAAGACAACCAGGATGATATTGAACTGACGCTGGCTTTCTGTGCCGATGTTGCACCCCATCTGGTCTTTCAGGTGGCAACCACTGGCGCAGAATGTCGGTCTGCCCTGGCGGAGACGACCGATCCGCCCTTCGCGGCAATTGTTCTGGACTATACACTGCCTGACAGCGACGGCCTGGCATTGCTCCATGAGATTGTAGCGAGCGACTATCCCGCTCCAGTCGTGATTGTCACCGGGCGCAACAATGTTGAAACGGCTGTGGAAGCAATGAAGGCCGGTGCTATGGACTACCTGGTGAAATCGAGCGACCATTGGGAGCATGTGCCCCGCGTGATAGACGCAGCGATCACCCGCTATAAACTGATCCAGGAAAATCAACGCCTCCAATATGCATTGGAGTTACATACCGTTGAACTCGAACTGGCAGCACGGAAGGCCCGGTTTGAACAGGAACGCCTGCTGGCGGTGATTGACCAGTTGCCCGAGGGAGTGATTATTTTTGGCGAAGATGGGCAGGCTGTGGCTGCCAATCGTGCGGCGGAAGGACTCTGGGGGCATGCCTTCATTCCGGTGAAGCATATGGCTGAGTATGGGCAGTATCGCCTGGAAAATCTTGATGGCAGCCCGCGTTCACCCGAAGAAACCACTGCAGCCCGTGTGTTGCGCACAGGTCAACCAGTGATGGGCGAACAGGCAGTGATTGTCCAACCTGATGGCAAGCGCATTACGGTGCTGGTAAATGCTGCACCTCTCCTGGATGGTGATAGCACGGTGATCGGAGCAGTGATTGTTTTTCAGGATATTTCCGAGATAAAACAACTCGAGCGCCTCAAGGACGAGATCTTGTCGATTGCCTCGCACGAACTGAAAAACCCTCTGACAGTGATTATGGGCTATAGCGCACTTTTGAAACGCACGCCAGCCGTTGAGCAGGATGCACGCGCCAGCCGTGCGGCTGAAACCATCCGCCAGCAAACCTTACGCATGCGCCGTTTGATCGAACGTCTGCTTGATCTCTCGCGGCTGGATCTGGGGCGCATGGTGCTCCAGATAGACTCGTTTGACCTGGCCGCGCTGCTCCGCGCCATTGCCGAAGAACAGCAATCAATGGCGCCCAGACATCGGATACATACGGTTCTGGAGCAAAATACCTGCTATATTGATGGTGACTATACGCGCCTGGAGCAAGTGCTGGTCAACCTGGTGAATAATGCGATCAAATATAGCCCGAATGGAGGCGATGTGGAACTATCGCTGGCAGTGCGCCAGGAGGTTTCGCTCCCTGATGCGGTGGCTGGCTCAGATTTCCCGCAAAATGGCGGGCCATTTGCGCTCATTCAGGTGCGCGATTCGGGTATCGGTATTGCGACTGAGGCCCGCCACTCCCTTTTTACGCGCTTTTATCGCTCGAAAGAAGCGGCGTATATTGCGTCTGGACAGGGTCTCGGCCTGTATATCAGCGCGGAGATTGTACGCATGCACGGTGGTGTCCTCTGCGCCGAAAGTGTACCGGGAAAGGGAAGTACTTTCAGTGTGATCTTGCCTATTACGTCGCCAGTTCCTTCCGTTGATAGTACGTTGCGCTAACCCCTGTAAGCGCATGTTGATAGTGAGAAATATATGGCTGATGAGACAGATAGTACCTCGGAACATGGCTGGAAATGCTCCATTCATACGCTGCCTATTGCAGCAGTTTATACTGCTCTGGACACGCAACCAGAGGGGCTGACACAACAGGCGGCAGAGGCCCGCTTGCAGCAGTTCGGGCCGAACACCATCCGTGAAGTACCAGGCAAACCCTTTGTCCTGACGTTTTTCTCCAATTTCACCCATCTGATGGCTCTCTTGCTGTGGGCTGGTGGGCTGGTAGCCCTTGTGGCTCAGTTACCACAACTGGCCGTGGCGATCTGGATGGTCAATCTGATCAATGGTGCCTTTAGCTTCTGGCAAGAATACAAGGCGGAAAAAGCCACGGCAGCGCTGCGGCACTTGTTGTCACCCTATGCGCGGGTGCTACGCGATGGCAAAGATCAGCGAATTCCGGCCACCGACGTTGTACCGGGTGATGTGCTGCTCCTGACCGAGGGCGATCGCATCGCAGCCGATGCGCGGCTGGTGCAGGAAGCCGAATTGCGCGTCGATCAATCAACCTTGACCGGCGAGTCGCATGCGGTGCGTAAAACCAGCGAGGCAGTATTGCAGCCTGATCTGGCGCATGTCGAGATTCCTAACCTGGTATTTGCCGGAACCAATGTCGTTTGTGGTACGGGCAAAGCAATAGTGTTTGCCACCGGTATGCGTAGCGAGTTTGGAACCATTGCTGGCTTTACCCAGAGTGTGGACAATGTGCCCAGCCCGCTCCAGCAGGAGTTAGGGCAGATTACCCGCATGGTATCGATCATTGCCGTCAGTGTTGGAGCGCTCTTTTTTTTATTGGCTATTTTTCTAGCGAATATTGATCTGGAAGAAGGGTTTATTTTTGCGTTAGGTATGATCGTGGCGTTTGTGCCAGAAGGGTTGTTGCCAACTCTGACCCTGGCACTGGCACTGGGCGTACAGCGTATGGCGCGCCGCCAGGCATTGATCAAGCGCCTGTCGGCTGTGGAGACGCTCGGTTGCACCAGTGTGATTTGTACCGACAAAACTGGCACGTTGACCCAGAACGAAATGACAGTACGCGCTATCTGGCTGCCCCCTCACTCGTTGACCGTGACCGGAACCGGGTATGCACCAGAGGGGCAGATCCTCAAAGATGGGCAGGTACGCCTGGCTACCACCGATCATGACTTGCATCAGCTACTGGTTGCCGCCGGGTTGTGCAACAATGCACGCCTGGTGCCACCGCATGCTGAAACGAGCCACTGGACAGTGCTAGGGGATCCAACCGAAGCAGCGCTCCTGGTGGTCGCCGCCAAAGGCAGCGTGGATTTGCGGCAGGCGGTGCAGCAGATGCCGCGTCTGCGGGAAATACCGTTTGACTCTCGCCGTAAACGGATGAGTACGCTCCATCGGTATGCCGATGGTACACCGGATATCGCCCAGGCTGCTGACCCCACGCCGACTCCGAGCGAGCCGCAGACAGTACTCTACATCAAAGGTGCGCCTCAGGAAATACTGGCATTATGCACACACATCCGTGAGCATGGACAGATACATCCCCTCGACACTGAACGTTATGCCCAGATTATCGCGGTCAATGATATGTATGCCCGTGATGGATTGCGAGTGCTGGCGGTAGCGATGCGTGTGCTGACTGCCAATCCAATTGACTATACCCCGGAGCAGGTCGAGTGTGATCTCACATTTCTCGGTCTGATTGCAATGCTCGATCCACCACGAGCCGAAGTGGCCGAGGCGGTTGCGAAATGTCACCGTGCCGGTATTCGCATTGTGATGATTACCGGTGACTATGGGTTAACTGCCGAGAGTATTGCGCGGCGTATCAATATTATCTGTAGCCCCCGACCTCGTATTCTTACGGGAGCCGAACTGGACAGACTGGACGATACGACACTCCAGGCAGTACTTCAGGACGAGGTTATTTTTGCACGGGTGGCTCCTGAACATAAACTGCGCGTGGTGAAAGCATTACAAGCCCTGGGACACATCGTTGCCGTTACAGGTGATGGGGTGAATGATGCACCGGCGCTCAAGAAAGCCGATATTGGCGTGGCCATGGGCATTACGGGCACGGATGTCGCAAAGGAGGCAGCCGATGTCATTTTGACCGATGACAATTTTGCCTCAATCGTCAGTGCGGTCGAAGAAGGCCGGGCAGTGTATGCCAACATCAAGAAATTTACGGCCTATATCCTTACCAGTAATACACCAGAAGCGATTCCCTTCGTTATCTTTGCGCTCAGTCGTGGGCGTATTCCCCTGGCCTTAAACGTCATGCATATTCTGGCGATTGATCTGGGGACGGATATGGTACCGGCCCTGGCGCTGGGCAGTGAGCCGCCCGACCCTGGTGTGATGGAACAACCACCGCGTCGTCTCGATGATCATATCATTACCCGCGCTATGCTGGTGCGGGCCTATTTCTGGCTCGGACTGGTGCAAAGTTTGGCGGTTATGGCTGCTTTCTATTTCCAGTATTGGACACATGGGTATTGGGGGCAGTGGTTGGACTTGCCGGCAACTGGTGAATTGTATCTGTCGGCCACAGCTATGGCACTGGCGGCAGTGGTGGTCACCCAGATCGGGAACCTGTTTGCACAGCGTACCACACATACCTCGCTCACCCGTATCAACCTCTTCAACAATCGACTGGTATGGATCGGTATCCTGGTTGAAGTGATTCTGATTATATTGATAGTGTATGTTCCGTTTTTCCAACAGATTATTGGCACAGCCGCTTTTCCGCTGGAGAACTGGCTCTTCCTGCTGGCATGGATGCCAGCACTGTTGCTGATGGATGCACTACGCAAGACCGTGCAGCGTGCTGGTCAGCACCCGGTGGCAGCGCATTCTTCATCATGAAATGATGTTGAAAGACACATCGTCACGACATTTGCAGCACGTGACCCAACGAGGAACGGTGATCGTCCGTTCTTGATGTGTTTTCTCGATACATAAACACTGGAGATCGTTATGCGTATCATTATTATTGGTTGTGGTCGTGTCGGGGCCGGGTTGGCCCATGCGCTGAGCCGACGCAGACACACGCTCATTGTGATCGATCGCGATCGAACTGCGTTTGAACGCCTGGAGCCTACATTTCGTGGTCAAACGATTACCGGCATCGGTTTTGATCGCCAGATCCTGTTGCAGGCTGGGATCGAACATGCCGATGGTCTGGCTGCCGTCACCAATAGCGATGACGTCAATATCGTCACCGCCTGTGTTGCCAGCCAGATCTTCAGCGTTCCCAGGGTGGTAGCGCGGTTGTATGATCCCCGCAAAGCTGACATCTATCGCCAGTTAGGATTGCAGACCATTTCGGCCACGGCTTGGGGCATCAATCGCATTGCTGAACTCCTCTGCTATTCTGCGCTTGATCCCGTTCTCAGTCTGGGCAATGGGGAGGTAGATGTCGTCGACACGCTCGTTCCACCACTGCTGGTAGGACGGATGGTGCAGGAGGTCACTATCCCGGGTGAGGCGCATGTGGTCGCCATTAGTCGCGCCGGCCGTACCTTCCTACCAACACTGGGGACTATCTTTTGTTCGGGCGATCTCATTCACTTTGCAGTGTTAACCGCATCAACGGATCGTCTTGCCAGCCTGTTGGGGTTATCGTAAGGAGGGTATCGCATGGCATCGCAACGACGCGTCATCATTGTTGGTGGCGGCAACGTAGGCGCTGATCTGGCGACGTTGCTGCTCGATAAAGATCATGCTGTTTCTGTCATTGAAATCAAGCCAGATCGTGTTGTGCGGTTGCAGCACGATCTTCCAGCGGGTGTGGTGCTGTCAGGTGATGGTACCGATCCGGCACTGTTGCGCAACGCCGGCATGCAACAGGCCCAGGTGGTCGCCGCAGTAACCGGTGCCGATGAAACCAACCTGGTGATTACCAATCTGGCTCGCTTTCAATTTCGTGTACCACGCACGATTGCCCGCGTGAATCACCCTCGCAATGCCTGGATGTTTACGCCAGAAATGGGCGTCGATGTGGCCCTGAACCAATCCGACTTGATGGCGCACTTGATTATCGAGGAGATGTCACTGGGTGATATGATGACCTTGCTCAAGCTACGCACAGGCCAGTATTCATTGATTGAAGAGCGGGTGCATCCCCAATCGTTGTCGGTGGGCAAGACCATCCGTGATCTTGGGCTACCGGAAGAGTGTGTCTTCACCGCCATCATTCGCGAAGGGCAACTCCTGGTGCCTCGCGGGACAACGATTATTCAGGCTGGCGATGAAGTGCTGGCAGTGGTGCATGCAACGCAGATGGAACAATTGGCGGCTATTCTCGGCGATGCTTCATCTGCATAAGGGTCTGTTGCCCAGGCATTGATTGCGCAGTATACTAAGATCCACGCATATGGTTTGCACGATGAACCGGGTGTCCATGGGCGAGAATAGAAGCCCTAGCTCTCAATAGGATACGTTCAAGCATAGAACCCTGTCCACGTGCCATATATCAAAGAGAAGCATGAATAATCAGCAACCAAACCCGGCTGGTCTGCGAACAGAGCGATGTGTTGACGAAGCCCGGCAACTGCGTGGAAACCTCAAGATCTTTTTTGGCGCAGCAGCCGGTGTGGGCAAAACCTATGCTATGCTCGAATCTGCCCACCAACGTCGGGCTGAAGGGATTGACGTGGTCGTCGGTTACATCGAGACCCATGGACGAGGTGAAGTAGAAATCTTGCTGGAAGGTCTGGAGGTGCTACCACGGCGAGTTTTTGTCCAGCATGGCACACGCCAGTACGACTTTGACCTCGATGCAGCCCTGAAGCGTCACCCGACACTCATACTGTTGGATGAACTGGCGCATACCAACGCGCCCGGCGCACGCCATGCCCGGCGCTGGCAAGATGTTGAAGAACTGCTCGATGCGGGTATTGATGTCTATACCACACTCAACGTGCAGCATCTGGAGAGCTTGAACGATGTCGTTGCCCAGATTACTGGCGTGGTGGTGCGCGAAACAGTGCCTGATCGCATTCTGGCACTGGCCGATGAGATCGAGTTGATTGACCTGCCACCAGGCGAACTGCTGCAACGCCTCAAAGAGGGGAAAGTCTATGTATCCGAACAGGCTGACCTGGCGGCACGCAACTTCTTTCGCAAAGGCAACCTGATTGCCTTGCGCGAACTGGCGCTACGGCATCTGGCGGCACGGGTGGATGCTCAGATGCAGATCTACAGGCGCGATCACGCGATTGCACAAGCCTGGCCAACCACTGATCGTATTCTGGTCTGTGTCGGGCCTGGCCCGTTTTCCATGCGCCTGGTGCGGGCCGCCTGCCGTATGGCAACCGGGTTGCACACCGAATGGCTGGCAGTACATGTCGAAACGCCTGCCTTCCACCGCATCTCACAGGCTGATCGGGAGCGGCTGATGCAGACGCTGCGCCTGGCCGAGCAACTGGGGGCAGAGGTGGTCACCTTGAGTGGCCAGCGCGTAAGTGAAGAGATCGTCGCCTATGCTCGGACGCGCAACGTGAGCCGTATTGTGATTGGGAAGCCCTCACATCCACGCTGGCGGGAGCTGTTGTTTGGTTCGATCGTTGACGATGTCGTGCGACGGAGTGGTGAGATTGATGTGTATGTGATCACCGGGGACACGCCGATCACGCCTACACCAACCTACCCACACCTGGAACGCACAACTGACTGGTTAACCTACGGTTGGGGATTGCTGGCGGTCGCAGTTTGTACGGTGCTGGCATGGCTGATGTATCCCTATTTCGATCTGGTGAACCTGATTATGATTTATCTCCTCGGCGTGGCGATGATTGCCACCCGTGGTGGGCGTGGGCCATCGCTGCTGGCCTTGATCTTGAGCGTACTCGCCTTTGATTTTTTCTTTATCGAACCTCGTTTTACCCTCTTTGTCGAGGAACCCCAGTTTCTGCTCACATTTGCGATTATGCTGGTGGTCGGGTTGCTGATCAGCACCTTGACCGTACGGGTGCGGCAGCAGGCTGCGACTGCCTGCCAGCGTGAACGGCGGACTGCTGCGTTGTATGGCTTGAGCCGGGAGTTTGCCAGCAAGCGCGGCCTCAAGAATCTTCCGCGGATCGCGGTACGTCATATTGCGGAAGTGTTCGACAGCCAGACGATCGTGCTCCTGCCCGATCAGAACGGTCATCTGACCGTGTATAGTGGCGATCCTGACCGATTCCAGTTCGATGCCGGTGAGCGTGAGGTGGCACAGTGGGTGTATGACCATCGGCAGACGGCTGGCCTGGGAACGAATACCCTCTCTAGAGCACGAGGGTTGTATTTTCCATTGACTGCCTCACAACGCACGGTAGGCGTGCTGGGCGTACGCCCGGCCCAACCGGAACGGGTACTCTCCACCGAGCAATTTCATTTGCTCGAAACGTTTGCCAACCAGACGGCTCTGGCGATTGAACGCGCATTGCTGGCCGAGGAGGCGCAGCATGCGCGAGTACAGGTTGAGACCGAACGCCTGCGCAATGCATTGATCAGTTCGGTCTCACACGATTTGCGCACGCCGCTGGCAACGATTAGTGACGCGGCCGGCAAATTACTTGAGGGTCAAGAACCCGTTGATGCTACGACACAGCACAATTATTTGCAAGTTATTTATGCCGAGGCAGATCGTCTGAATCGCCTGCTGACAAACCTGCTCGATATGACCCGCCTGGAATCGGGTGCAGTGACGCTCAACAAGGAATGGCAGACGCTCGAGGAGGTTGTGAACACAGCGCTGAACCGGCTTGAGCGTTATTTACAGGATCATCCGATCACCATCCAGATGACATCCGATCTCCCACCAGTCCTGATTGACAGTATGATGATCGAGCAGGTATTTATTAATCTGCTGGAAAATGTGATCAAATATACGACTGGTGGTAGTTCGATCGATATCTCAGCGCGGGCAACTGATACCGAGGTGATTGTTGATGTGGCCGATCATGGCCCTGGTTTTCTGCCTGAGGATATCGATCATATTTTTGATCGATTCTATCGAGCTCAACCGACAGGGCATGGTGGCGCAGGTCTGGGACTGGCGATCTGTCGCGTGATTGTAGAGGCGCATGGTGGGCGCATCTGGGCCGAAAATCGGCCCGGTGGCGGCGCGGTCTTCTCCTTCACGCTGCCGGTTGATGAGGTGCCGCCAGCGATGGACATCCATGCGTCCATGGTTGCGAAAGCACCTGATATGTAGCCTGTAGGAAGCGGCTTTAGAGAGCAGAGGACAGGGGACAGGCAAGATACCGTGGGGTTCTTCTGCATACACGCCCTGCTCTAAACCGGCTCGTCCCCCTCTCTCTGAAAGGAGGGGCGATCTGCTTCACCCGCATCTCAGGCTACTTTCCGCTGCCAACGGCGCAACAACGTGGCTCGCCGGGCCTTCTTGCGTGCCTTGTGAGCAGCATAAAACGGATCGCTGGCGACAAGTGAGCGCCGTGTAGCAAGGCTGCGCCCCGTTATCAGCCCGCTGACAAAGTGCGTCAAGTCAGAAAGTGAGGCGATTTTGTCGGCCACTACCAGCACCCAGCCTTCACGCGTCGTCGGCGCAGGGCCAAACGGATACATGTGGCTGATGATCGCATGGCAGACCGACGCAGGTTCACCAATTTCAGCCGCCAGCTTTGCTGCAATTGCCCCGTGTGTGGTCAGTGTTCCCAGCCGCGAGTCCAGGTCGTGCAGGATCGCCGCTCTGGTACAGATATGCGGATCAGCACCCAGTATTGGTGCCAGATGATACGAATAGTACGCCGAACGGAGCAAATGATCATGCTTTGAGACCGCGTGATGTATATGATAGCGTGTCTCCATCACTTTCGGGTGTTCTAGTAAATCAGCGATCATGGTGTGGTACATTCACACCTCCTGTGTCAACCATTGTGTGCCGGGCAGCGCCGGTGCGTACGAATGTCACCCGACACCTCTCATTCTACTCTGCCGTTCACCGTCTGTGCAAAACAACCGTCATGGTTATACCATAGTCTGGCAACATAGGCAATGCTAACTCGGCGGTGGTAGAGCGATGTCAACGTCCCGTTGATCGGCCGTACCGTGATTGTCAACGCCTCGGCGCCGGTAAGCAAAGGCCACCTCCCTCGCTTTGCAAGCCCGCGCAGGCGGGCGTCGCCGCCCGATCCCGAAATGTCAGTCACCGGGCATGCTACGATAGCAAAATCCGACTTTTGACAGCCTGCGTTATAATAAGTAAAATAAAGGTTATTCCGTTGTATCGGCGGTACCCCTTCCAGGGAATGTTCATCCATGAACCGCCAGGAAGGGCTATACCCTGCCTAACCCACCCACCAGAACGGATACACACATCACAAAAGGATCACGTGGGTCTTCGATTGCGTGCATCGCGTCTGCAAATAGCTAACATAATCAGGACGTACATGGTCGCGTACACTCGCCATCCTTCTCACCTACGGCAGTGTGGTAGAGTCACTGTGTTCGCGCCGGATGTCCATCGAAGGCGAGTACGTTGACCAGACCACCGTATCAGTTCTAAAGATGATCCATCAGCCCATCAAAGGTACCCGTATATGTCCATACAACTTGATTTTGAGCCAGCGCAGCCAATGCTCGCCCAACACAGGGATCCACAACTCTGCTATACCCTTGTGACACTGTCTGCTCAGGCGACCGGGAGCCGCATACGTGCCGTGAACTGGGCACTGGTGGCCGACGCCAGTCGCTCGATGCGCATACCGATTGTCAACGAGCAACAATTTCGACAACTCGTGCGTGAAGGAAATGCCCAGGAGGTACTGATCGATGGCATTCCCGTCTGGCAGCTGGCGCACCCTCTCCCCTCTGACGTGCACGGCATGGCACCCAGCGCACTCGACTACACCGCTCGCGCCCTGCATAGCATTGTCGAGCAATTGGATCACACCGATCGTTTCAGCCTGGTAGCATGTGCTGAAGAGGCCGAAATTTTGATTGGGAACACCAGCGGCGCGGATCGCTCCCGGCTGGTGCAGGGGATCGGGCATCTCAAGCATACGCACCTAGGAGAAGAAACCGATCTGGCACAGGGGGTACAGCTGGGCTTACAAGAACTGGAACGCGGGCGGAACAACATTGATGCCCATACGGAGCGGTTGTTGCTGCTTACTGATGGGTTTACCCGACACCCGGAGCGCTGTCTCGCTCTGGCCCGGCAGGCGGCCACCACCGGTGTGACGATCAGCACGATTGGTCTGGGCGGAGAGTTTCAGGAGGATCTCCTGACTGGTCTGGCAGATGTCAGTGGCGGGCGGGCGATCTTTCTGGGTGACGCCGAGGCCATTCCGCATGCCATAGCGCAGGAACTGGCGATGGCCCGTAGCGTGATACTGCGACGTATCACCCTGACCCTGGCGATGAGTTACGGTGTCACGCTGCGACGCGTGACACAGATTCATCCCACCCTCAGAATGCTCGAAGTCATCCCGTCAACGAACACCTCCCCGACCTGGATCGCGCACGTGGGTGATCTTGAGCAAACGACACCAGTGGTTCTCTTGCTAGAATTGATCGCCCCCCCTATCTCGGCAGCAACCACGGTAACGCAGCAGCACGGTGGTGAACAACCAGCAACGCCGCGTGTGCGACTGGCCCAACTCACGCTGCACAGTCGTGATGTGCCAGCAACAATGTATGATCTGGTGGTCAGTTATGTCTCTGCGCCGCCCCCCTTACCGCCAGTCGTGCTGGATGCCGCCGCACGCGCAAATGCGGCCTGGCTCCAACGGCGCGCTTTGGAAGCAGCCAGTAGCGGCGACCAGGCCAGCGCGATGGCCCTGCTCCGGGCCGTAGCTGCCCGTCTGACTGACCTAGGGGAACCAGGGCTGGCCGCGACTGCGCTGGCTGAGGCGGCAGCACTACAACAGACTGGTCAGACCACACGCCTGGGTGTCAAAGAACTGACCTATGCTACCCGGCGGCTGGGGCATGGATAAGAAGTGAGAAGCGAGGAACGAGAGGCGATAACCCTCTATCCTCACTCCCCTCTCCTCTCTCGCTCCTCATGATCTTTCGTCACACCTGATGGGGGATTGCTATATCATGGGCATGCTTCCAGCGTTCCCTGTGGGTCGGCTTCACGTCCAAACCAGGCCACAGCGTACTGCTCATAGACGGCGATACCCATGGCCTGCCACGGCCCCCAGTTATTCTGCTCAATGATGACATTGTTATGCCCCGGACTGCCTTGCCAGCCGTTCAAGGCTCCAGACGGAGTAGCACCTGCCGATGATTGATAGGAAATTTCATAGCCGTTGCCGGTATATATATTGCCGGTAATTTCGCGTGGTTTATCCCACATTCCAGCCGCATATCGATGATCAGACGTATAGCACACCGGACTCCAGTCGCCCTGGTCAGACCAGCTATGCAGGTTACACTCCATACCCCGGCTATCGGTACCCGTGTCTGGTCGGTGCAAGTGCAGATCCAGCACATGCGCCTGGGCAACATGCGTGAGCGATTTTGAGATCGGAACACTCGGCAAGCCGTTCTGGTTGCGATAGGCATTGATCAGGCGGGCCAGTTCTACATCCTGTGCAGTCAGGCAGGCACCCGGAATATACTGCACCGCTGGCGCTTCGGTAGGTGTGGGGGTGGCGGTAGGCACGTCGGGTACTGGTGTGGCTGTCGCAGTGGCCGTCGGAGTGTCTGTGCCAGGTGCTGGGGCAGGATAGGGTGGCAGTGCCGGTGGCTGTGCCGGTGTTCCTGTGTCCAATGCGCGAACCTCGTTGCCCAGCAACCCTAATAACACCTCATACTGTGTCCCCGCCAGTTCGGTGTGATGCTCCATGCGCCGTCGTTCAAAGTATTGGACTGTACCGCTCCAATCGTCGGGTTGATCAAAAAACGGCTCGGTGATCGGGTAGCCAAACCGCTCCAGCCCACCATTGCGTTCCCAATAGCTTTTGAACGGCTCACACAGGCTATGCCGGGTTAGCTCAAAATAGAAGCACCCATCCGGTGCATTGTCCACCTGTGGAAAAGATTGCCAGGGTCGATTTTGAATTTCGAGCAGCGCCGATCCTAATCGACCAGCGAGTACCCCAATCGAGCCGTGATCCTCCAGACGATCACGTTCAAACCACTGGGTCGGCCCCGTCCAACCATCATTGTTGGTTTCGACCCGTAGTTCGGTGGTTGGATAGCCAAACACCGGCAGGCCACCATTTTGTTCCCAATAGGTACGAATAACCCCCTCGATACAAAAGCCCGTTTCCGTAAAACAACGTGGTTGCTGGGCATTGGTCGCAAGCGGGCGCAACCAGATCACCAGCAGGATACATACGCAAACCGTCAACAAAACTCGCTGTGGCATTGATTTCGGTCTCCTCTGATAATGTCATATTCGTAAATGGTACCGTTTCAGTATTATATACGAGTTTCTGGTTTGTAGCCATGGTTTAGAACTGATGCGGTGAGTGTTTTATGATCGGCATTACACCCTGATATGCTCAAGTGTCATCCTGCTCAGTGGCAACAATGCGCACCCGCGTCCAGTCATTGGCGACCAGACCCTGGGGCGTAAAGATCAACCCCTGCACGGTCGGGCGCACCAGCACATTGACGCGGGGGCTGTAAAGCGGTAGCCAACCCACGTCGGTGACGGCAATTTGCTCGGCGGCGTGGTACAGACGCAGCCGCTGCTCACGCTGTTGTTGGGCACCCATCCGATCCGCCTGATCAACCAGGCGATCAAATTCAGCGTGTGACCAGTGTCCATTGTTATTGGGTGAACCCGTGCGCAACTGTTGCGAGAGAAAATTCTGAGGATCGGGATAATCTGCGCCCCAGACACTCAGATACATATGTAATCCCTGTTCAGGATGGTAATAGGTCGCATCCAGCCGGTCAATGAACGTGGTCAGATCCAGGCCTTCGAGTGTCACCGCCACGCCGAGCGTATCACGCCAGAAACGGCGTAATGCCTCGGCGACGATCGCGTTATCGCCCTCCTGCCCATAGGTCAGCGTTATGGGCGGTATATCCTGGGCACCAACATACCCGGCCAGATGTAATGCCGCCCGCGCACCGACTGGATCAAACTCCAGTCCCTTGACGGCCAGTTGCGAACCTGGCATACCCATGGGCAAAATCCGCTCCGTGGGAACGACGGTATTCGAGAGTATTTGCTGAGCCAGTGTCTGTTTATCCACTGCCAGGGCGAAGGCCCGCCGCACAAACACATTATCAAACGGTGGCAACATGTTGTTGAAGCCAATATAACGAACAATCAATGCAGGTGCGGTGCAGAAATCAGGTAATACCTGCACCTCCGCCACATGCGCAGCCGGGATGCCACTCTGACTACTGCCAGTTATATCCAGCTTGCCGCGCCGGTAATCTTGATACGCCTCGGTGTTATCAGGATAGAACGGCAGGTGTACCCCGGCCACGCCTGGGGTACCGCGCCAGTAATATGGATTGGCCGTCAACACAATCTCGGTACCATGATGCCATTCCTGTACCCGAAATGGGCCAGTACCATATGCCATCTCAATCCAATCGTCACCTGATTCTGCAATAAGTTGGCGTGGAACGACAAAGCTAAAGGGGAGCGCCAGTTGTGACAGAAAAAAAGCCCGTGGTGAGTCAAGCTGGATCTCAAGCGTGTGATCATCTATGGCACGAATGCCCGGGACTGTGCTGGTACGCCCCGCCACCATGTCTTCTACGCCCACAATATGGCTGAGTTGCTCGCGGATGCCAAATGCGGCATGCTCAGGATCGAGCGCCCGGTTAAAGGAGTAGACAAAATCGTGCGCCGTCACCGGGTCACCATTCCCAAACCGAAGATTGCGACGGATGCGAAAGGTATAGGTGGTACCATCCGGGCTGACCTGCCAGTGCTCGGCACCATCAGGTTGCACTTGCAGATCGGCATCGAGCCGCACCAGGCCAGCAAAAATCAGCTGCGACACGGTAATCGACTGTTGACTGCTGGGTCTTGCCGGGTCAAAGTTGGGCAGATCATTGACGCCCTCAATACTCCAACGCAGCACGCCTGTCGACGGTGCCTGCGTCGGGAGGTTAAACAACTGACAGGCGCTTACCAGTAACAGGAGGAAAATGAGCATCAACCGCATCATGTGCGTTCTATGTTGGGCGTTCATTGCATATTCATAGTATGTTTATGGTATGGATTGTTTCAGAGCCATGTCGCTTGTCAGGCGCAAACCCATCACGTCGGACAGTTCGGCCAGCATGCGTCGGGCTTCAGAGACATCACGGTTCTCGGCTGCTGCCGTGAGAACATCATGCGTCAGGGTTGCCAGAATCTCCAGCGCCAGCGGTGTGTTCAAATCATCTGCGAGTGCCGCATCAAACGCGATGCGCCCGCGGGTCAGGTCAAGGGCCGTATCCGTACCACTGCTCACGTGCAATGCATGCCGTAACTGGGTAATTCGGGTCTCGGCGTGTATCACGGCGCTACGTTCATAGGCAAAATCCGCACGGTAGGGAAAACTGAGCAGATACCAGCGCAAGGCATCCGCTCCGTGATCGCGTATCGCGTCACGGGCAAAAACCAGATTGCCCAGGGATTTACTCATCTTCTCGCCATTCAGCCAGACCAAGCCGGTATGCATCCAGAAGCGCGCAAAGGGCCGGACACCCGTCACCGGCTCGGTCTGGGCAATCTCACAGGCGTGATGGGGAAAGAGCAGATCGCGCCCGCCACCGTGAATATCAATACTCGGCCCCAGATAACGGGTAGCCATCGTACTGCACTCGATATGCCAGCCGGGTAACCCCATTCCCCAGGGACTCTCCCAGGTCGGATCACCGGGATTCCCGGTACGCCAGAGAACAAAATCGAGAGGATCGTGCTTATGGGGATCATGAGGATTATTACCACGCTGGTTGGCCATCATCAGCATCTCATTATAATCCAATCGGCTCATTGTGCCAAACTGGGGATCGGTACGTACACTGAAATACACATTTCCATTCCGGGTATAGGCATGCCCCAGGGCCACCAGTTGGGCAATGAACGGGATCATAGCATCGATCTCCGCACTGGCACGCGGAAAATAGGTGGGCGGAAGAATATTGAGCGCCCGACAATCAGTAACAAAGCGCTCAACATTCTGCTCGGCCAGCTCCTGCCAGGAAATTCCATCGCGCACCGCACGTTCAAAGAGCGGATCATCGACATCAGTGACATTCTGACAGTATTCGACGGTCGCTCCATGCCAGCGTAAATAGCGTACCAACAGATCAAAAACCAGATAGGTACGCGCATGCCCGATATGGGTAGTATCATAGGGTGTCACCCCACACACATACAGCTTGACCGAACGATCAGTGGGAACCACAAACTCACTTTTTTGCGCGGTATAAGAGTCATATAACAGCATATTTGCTCCAGGTAAAATAGGCAGGTTGCAGCAACTGTCCGACGCTCAATCTCGCATACTGATCACGGATGCGCCGCAATCGTGTTGGAGATCGCATCCGCCGCCAATGCGGTTGATCGTAGACCAGGGCGAACTGCAACGATGGTTATGTCATCGTGCTGCTCGGCTGTGCCCATAAATTCCCGCACCTGCTCCTGTATCAGCGCCACCAGGTGAACCAGC
>Ga0308419_1000498_pt1 | contig 28654 bp, 25 predicted proteins | sample HotsprSampleMS50_FD_203674 | JGI IMG/M metagenome (GOLD analysis project Ga0308419, IMG submission 203674) | Hot spring phototrophic mat microbial communities from Mushroom Spring, Yellowstone National Park, Wyoming, United States - 20090730_MS50 ... | reverse complement strand
CATGGCTCTTAGTAACCGTTTTTCAGTAGAAGCCGTAGATGCGCTGTACGAAGGCATAATGGCAGCCTGCAAAGACTACAAAGTAGATTTGGTAGGTGGCGATACAACAAGCTCGCGCAGTGGGCTGATAATTTCCGTTACAGCTATTGGGCGCGCACCCAAAGAAAAAATTTCTTGCCGACATACTGCACAAAAAGGCGATATTATTTGCGTATCAGGCGATTTGGGCGGTGCTTATGTAGGCTTACAGTTGCTGCTGCGCGAAAAAGCCGAATTTTCTGCCAATCCTCATATGCAACCCCAATTAGAACCTTTCGCTTACGTGGTTGGCAGGCAGTTGCGACCAGTAGCTAAAACTTCCCTTATTTATGAGTTGGACGACTTAGGTGTTGTACCTACTGCTATGATTGATATCTCCGATGGGCTAGCATCAGAACTGTTACACATTGCCAAAAGTAGCCGATTAGGCCTTATTATCTATGAAGATAAAATTCCTATTGCACAACAAACCTACGATGCAGCCATCAACGAGTTCAAACTTGTACCTTCTGTCTGCGCTTTGAACGGTGGCGAAGATTATGAGTTGCTATTTACTATCAACCAAAAAGATTACGAAAAAATCAAACTACATGACGATATTTCCTTCATTGGTTATATGACTGATGCCTCCGAAGGCTGCCAAATGATTACGCGCGGTGGTCAGAAAGTTCCCATTACAGCACAGGGTTGGACACATTTTTAGACATTATCTAAAATTAAAATATAAAACCCTAACAGTGGACAAAATTTCGTCAGGATTTTTTGTATTTTCAAAAAGTCCTTCAACTTTGCAAAGCCTCTTCAATCGTTTCACAATAACGAATATCAAAGTCCTCAAAGCGAAAATCTGGATGGTCTTTTACAATACCTTTGCGACCTATTTCAACAGCTTTGCGGAAAAAATCATCCTTAGGTAACAACTTGCGATACACTGCAAGGCCATATTGCTTCATTTCCTTTTTCCATTCTACGTGATACCACACCATAGAAGCCTGATGAAATACTTTCAGATTGCGTTTGTCCAGAATCATTTTTTGAGTCGGATGCTCTTTTATATATGCGCCAATTTGTGCAAAAATTTCCCGGAAGTCTTTCATAGGTACATAATCCGTTTTCAATATACATATGATAGTTGAAGCACCGTCAAGAACTACCACCTGCGCATATTTATTATCTAAAAGTTGGTGTTGCATAGGATAAAAAAGTGCGTTCTGCTCTGCAAAGATATACAAAAGACATATTATAAAATTAATACTTAGTTAATAAAACTGCCTCAGTTCAAGCACCTATACCACTCTGTATTAGCTCTTGAGGCAATCATTGCAGAAGTTTTTTGTCTTTATTAGGACGAGCGATATCAAATTCTCCTGAGCATTAGACTGGGGCGGCACTGTCCGAAGGCATCTTTTCCACATAAAGGCTGGTGCTAGGAAAGGCAAATTTTATTCCCATCGTCGCAGCCAGTCGAATAATGCGCAGTATTATTTCTTCACGAACAAAAAGCTCTTCTTTTATCGTGGATACCTTTATAAACACTTGAAAAAGAATCTGAATGGAAGAGTGAGCAAAATCAAATAAAAAAATCAACATATCCTCTTCATCAATATCTGGATGAGTGATAGCCATAGAGCGAAGCCCTGCAACAAATACCTCCATCAAATCCGGTGGAGTATCGTAAGTGATACTAATCATTGTGCGAAATCGACGCTTTTGTCGCATACCCATATTTTCTAACGTCAGATCAGCAAGTCTGCCGTTGGGAATAACTGTTACCGAATTGGCAAAAGTTCTGATTTGGGTGCTCCTAAAACCGATATATTCAACTTTTCCGTCTATCTTATCGCCAATAATCCAATCGCCATTTTTGAAAGGCTTGTCCAGAAATATCATGACCGAACCAAACAGGTTTTTGAGCGTATCTTGTGCCGCAAGGGCAACCGCCAAACCACCAATAGAAAGACCAGCGATAATACCTGCTACATTCAGGTTAAAAATATATTGCAGCAAATAAACAGCTGTTGCAAAAACAATCAGCACCCGCAAAACCCGCTTAAATAACAAAGCCAGTTGCTCATTGTAGTTCCAGCCATTTTTTTGATAAACTTTTCCTATATAATAATCGCCTAATCGTATGGAGCGGTAAAAAAATGTGGCAAACTGTATTGTCCAAATCACGCTTAGCGAAGGATACACGTAGCGCATGTAGGCGATTGGCAATTGCAGCACAGGCAGGAAAGAGTGTAGGAAAAACAACATGAAAGCCACAATAAGCGGCTGAACCACAGGTATCAGGTAAGCTTCCGCAAAATCTGCCTGATCGCGTTGTTGGAGCATCGCTACTGGTACGCGGATAAGTAGGATGCTTGCTAATTTGTACAGTAAGAAAACAGACAGGAGCAGTATAGCCAAACCCGCCCATTGCCAAGCTGTCAATAGTAAAAAAGTTTGCGGCGGGTTAAATAAATCTACACCCAATAGTTCTCTTGTGTTGATAATAAATACCAAATCATACAATTCAGGAATGAGCTGTATGGTTTCTTTGGAATAATACCAATTATTACCCACTTTTTCCAAATAAACCGGATAGCCCAAATGACTAAAAAGAAAGTAGGTGTTCGGGTTGCTCATGGTCGTATCCCGATAGTTCGGATTATCGGGAATAGTTGTCAAATCAATATATTTACCTAAACCCTCATAAATTTCTTTCAGCATTCGTGCACGTTTGATGCGCTCTTTCTCACTAATCTCATTGCGCAACTCAGGATGGTTGAAAGGGGCAGCTGCCGACTTGGCAAAAATTTTCCCTTGTCGTTTTTCACCAAAACCTAAGTTTTTTAAATGCGTTTCCACTGCTTCCTGAGGTGTTGCCAATTGAACCGACTGCGCCGCTACCGGCAGAATGACCGTTGCCAACCATAGGAAAAAAAAGCAAAAAATACGCATATGAAATGTCAGCATTATTCTCATATCAGCCTGATTACAGAAATCTCGATTGTAACAAAAGTTGAACAAATATAATCGGGCATTGGTTACTTTTGCAATATGAATCTCATTCGTTTCTTTACTTACTTCACAGCCTTATTCCTCTTCACCAATTGCCAAGGCAATAAAAAGGGCGGCATTGCCAAAGGTGAAACCGCACCTGATTTTACAACAACAGACCTTAACGGTAATACATACAAACTAAGCGATTTTAGAGGCAAAGTAGTGCTACTGTACTTTTGGGCTGACTGGTGTCCAATGTGTAAAAAGGAATTCCCCGAAACACAAGCCTATTATCAGAAACTACAAAGCGATGATTTTGAGTTAATAGCCATCAATGTATCCCAACCACGTGAGGTTTCCAAAACGTTCCAACAGAAGTACAAAGCGACCTTCCCAATGTTACTCGATACTGATGGTAAAATTTCTAAACAATATGGTATCGAAGAACTTCCAACGAACTACTTTATTAACCCTGAAGGCAAAGTAGCAAGGCGAATTGTGGGCTGGATAGGCGAAGCACAAGTAAGGGTGATGATTAACCAACTATCTAAAAAAAAGTAATATGAAAAACGCTGTTTATTTTTTCACCTTTAGCATTTTTTTATTGCTGAATGCCTGTACAAGCAGCACTAATGAAAAACAAACTACTAATAATCAGCGCTGTGCCCAATGCGGAATGCCTATTGAAAAATATCAGGCTTGGAAAGGCAAAATTATTGCCAAATCGGCTACTAAGCATTTTTGTTCGCCGCGTTGCCTATTCATCAACAGCCAAGTCCATGGCATTAGCATGGCAGACAGTGTTTTTGTTACTGACTACTACCAGCAAACACTCATAGATGGCAGACAAGCCTATTACGTCATCGGCAGCGATGTCATCGGGCCGATGGGGCATGACCTTGTGCCGCTTGCCAACAGACAAGCCGCAGAAGATTTTATAAGGGAACACAAAGGAGAGCAAATATTAACTTTTGGCGAAGTTAATGCAGAAACAATTCAACGACTTAGCAAACATTACATGCATTAACTCATTATCAATTTTCAGTGCGGCAGATACGCTCATAGATAAGCGGCGTATCATACGGTGTAACTTGTTTGCCATCGCGGATGAGTAGCTCCATTACCTCTAATCGGTCTTTGCCAATGGTTTCTTCTAATGTAAATGAACCTCCCGGAAATTCATTAGGGGCTTTGATGTAAAAACCGCGTTCTGTTTGTGTATAAACGGCAGGTTTGAAAGACGGCGAAGGTCTTAAAGTCTGATAGTTAAATCGCAAAGCGTGATTGTCGTTCCGAATGTCTTTGGGTGGAACATCTTGGGGTAACTGCATCGAGTATAGTTTTACTTGTCCTTCGGGCAAAGCTTCAAAGAAAAACAGGTAGGGTTTAATAATCGTATCGCCCTCTGCATACTTATAATAGCTTTCTTCCAACAGAAAGAAACCGTTTAGTTGAGCGGGTAAGTTATCTATCTTGCTGTCAGCTACCCGATTGACATGTTTGGCATAGGGGTGTATTTGTTTGCCCTCTTTCAACTCTGCATCTACCTGACGCTGATTGTCAAAATCACCTGTAATATACGTCCGGAACAGATGAATCGGATGATTATCAGGTATTTGTGCATTTGCCTGTGTCATAAAAAAACTGCTTGCCAACAGGAATATTTTTTGCCATGTTTTCATAGTTGAAAGTTACATTACAAGCTGCATAATTGCAAGATTTTCATTGCAATTCGCAGCAAACATTCTATATTTGCAGTCCTTTCGGGTGAAAGGCAGCTTCGGCTGTAATTGTTTAACCAAAAAGCCTGTGCTTTAGGCACCGAAGCAGGGGTGTATAGCAGGTGCAAATAAAAATTCAATGAGCAAAGATCAACTAACTGAATTTGACTGGGACAGCATTACGTCCAACAAATTAGGTGGTAATTACTCTCCATCTGAAAAAAGCCGCCTGGAAGAACTGTATGCAGGCACACTGTCTGAGATAAAGCAGAATGAAGTTGTGAGCGGCACAGTAGTAAGCATCACCGACCGTGATGTAGTATTAAACATTGGTTTCAAATCCGACGGATTAGTACCCCTGTCGGAGTTTCGCGATTTGCCGGACATCAAAATTGGCGATACAGTTGATGTGTACGTAGAAAATCCGGAAGATACCAATGGTCAGCTGATTCTTTCCCGCAAAAAAGCCAAAATTGTTAAGGCTTGGGAAAACATCGAAAATGCCTTGCAAAATGATTCAGTTATTGAAGGTCTCGTTAAGCGCCGTACCAAAGGTGGTCTGATTGTAGACATATTTGGTGTGGAAGCATTCTTGCCTGGTTCACAAATTGATGTGAAACCCATTCGCGACTTTGATATCTATGTAGGCAAGAAAATGGAGGTGAAGGTAGTGAAAATCAACTACTCTAACGACAATGTAGTAGTTTCTCACAAAGTTCTCATTGAGAAAGACCTCGAGTCGCAACGCGCTGAAATCCTAAATAACCTTGAAAAAGGTCAAGTTCTTGAAGGTGTTATCAAGAATATGACCAACTTTGGCGTATTCATTGACTTGGGCGGTGTTGATGGCTTGTTGCATATTACTGATATTTCGTGGGGGCGCATTAATCACCCCGAAGAGGTGCTCAGCTTAGACCAAAAAGTAAACGTAGTAGTCCTTGACTTTGACGAAGATAAAAAGCGTATATCCTTGGGTATGAAGCAATTGATTCCTCACCCATGGGATAGTTTGCCTGCCGATATTCAGGTTGGTTCTCGCGTAAGAGGCAAAATCGTTAACGTAGCTGACTATGGCGCGTTCCTCGAAATTATGCCAGGTGTAGAAGGTTTGATACATGTTTCTGAAATGTCATGGTCGCAGCACCTGCGCAACCCGCAAGATTTCATTAAAATTGGCGATGAACTAGAGGCTATTGTATTGACACTCGACCGCGAAGAGCGCAAAATGTCTCTGGGCGTAAAACAACTCACCGAAGACCCATGGACAAAAGCTGACATTACCACCAAATACGCTGTAGGCAGCCGCCATACTGGTATTGTACGCAACCTGACTAACTTCGGACTGTTCTTAGAACTAGAAGAAGGTATCGACGGTCTGGTACACGTTTCTGACCTTTCATGGACTAAGAAAGTGAAACATCCTTCTGAGTTTATTAAAGTAGGTGAGAAACTCGACGTACAAGTGTTAGAGTTAGACATCGAGCAACGTCGTTTAGCATTGGGTCATAAGCAACTCGAAGAAAACCCTTGGGATACGTTTGAAACCATCTTTGTTCCAGGGTCTGTTCACCGCTGCACCATCATCAGCAAAAATGACAAGAACGCTGTGCTGGAGCTGCCTTATGGTCTGGAAGGCATTTGTGCGTTGAAAAACTTAACCAAAGAAGACGGCAGCAAAGCTGAAGTAGGCGAAACGCTCGACTTCAAAGTGCTAGAATTTGCCAAAGACGAAAAACGCATTGTATTGTCTCACACAGCTTCTTACAAAGAAAACAAAGAAGATACAAAAGCTGCAAAGAAGTCTAAGAAAGAGGGCGAAAGCGAACATGTTGCCAAACAGGAAGATTTAGGTCGCGCTACCTTAGGCGATTTGGAAGCTCTTTCTCAATTGAAAGAAGACTTGGCGCGTAACGAAGAAAAAGAATAATCTTTGTTCGCTATTCGTAAAGAAAAACCCGGCTGATAGTAGTCGGGTTTTTTCTTTGTAAGTTCAAAGTCTTATCCACAAAACATGATTTTCATCTGACGCAAAATGCTATGATTAACTACCGACAATATTTTTTTGAAGCAGGTGTAACCTACGACAGCTACTTACGGCAAGCTGAAACAGACGCGCGGACTGAACCTAAAACAGGCTATCTGTCCTATGTGCCGCTAAATTTGCAACGCATGAGGCGTATTAGCAAACAAGTTCAACTTGGCAACGAATTGCTAACAATTATCGCTTGCTTAACAAAGCCCATTTACTGGCTTGTCATCAGTGAAAACTGGTGCGGTGATGCAGCACAATCAGTGCCTGTCATGTCCGCTATTGCAGAGGCTTCAGCAGGTAAGATACAAATGAGGCTCGTCTATCGGGACAGGAACCTTGAGCTAATAGATGCACACTTGACCAACGGCAGCCGTTCCATACCTGTGCTTATTCAATTGGATGAAAATTTTCAATTAATTGGTACATGGGGTCCGCGTCCTAAAGAGGCGCAGCGGCTTTTTTTAGAATGGCGCGCAGCAGGTATCCCTTTTCAGGAATATGCGGAAAATTTGCACAAGTGGTACGCAACAGATAGGCAGCAGTCCATTCAGGCAGAAATTACTTTATTACTTCGTCAATCACTGATTGGCTAAAAAAATCCTGTTATATTTACGCGGTTTTGTCAAATCCTCAATCTGTTATGTCAGTTATTGAAAATGTTGTAGCCCGCCAGATTCTCGACTCGCGTGGTAACCCTACCGTAGAAGTAGATGTATTCACCAGCGATGGGCATATGGGGCGCGCCGCCGTTCCTTCGGGCGCATCCACAGGCACACATGAAGCCGTAGAACTTCGCGACGGCGACAAAAATGCCTATCTTGGCAAAGGCGTGCTAAAAGCCGTAGCCAATGTGAATGAAACCATTGCAGACGAACTATACGGTTTATCTGTTTTTGAACAAAATCTGATTGACAAAATTCTTATAGATTTGGACGGTACTCCTAACAAATCCCGACTGGGAGCAAATGCCATTTTAGGAGTGTCGTTAGCTGTTGCCAAAGCTGCTGCTAAGTCTGCACGCCTGCCACTGTATCGCTATATAGGCGGCGTAAGTGCCAACACACTGCCCGTTCCGCTGATGAACATTCTCAACGGCGGTGCACATGCCGACAATGGGATTGATTTTCAGGAATTTATGATTATGCCTCTGAAATTTGAAACTTTTTCACGCGCCTTACAGGCAGGTACGGAAGTGTTCCACCACCTGAAAAACGTATTGAAAGGCAAAGGTTATTCTACTAACGTAGGCGATGAAGGCGGTTTTGCGCCCAATATCCAATCGAATGTAGAAGCCGTTGAAGTAGTGTTGCAAGCTATCGAGAAAGCAGGTTATCGCCCAGGCGAAGACATCATGATTGCCATAGATGCTGCCTCTTCGGAGTTCTACGATGCGGAAAAAGGCATTTATCATTTCAAAAAATCTACCGGTGAGCAACTAACCAGTGCTCAAATGGCTGAATATTGGAACGACTGGATTAAAAAATATCCAATTCGCTCCATTGAAGACGGTATGGCAGAAGATGACTGGAATGGCTGGAAAATGCACACAGAACTTTCTGGCAAAAACTGTCAGTTGGTAGGCGATGATTTGTTTGTAACAAATGTAAATCGTTTGCAGGAAGGTATCAACAAAGGCATTGCTAATTCTATTCTCATCAAAGTAAATCAAATTGGTTCGCTGACTGAAACCATTGCAGCGGTAAATCTTGCCAAACGCAACAGCTACAATAGTATTATGTCGCACCGTTCAGGCGAAACAGAAGATAGCACCATTGCTGATTTGGCAGTTGCACTAAATACGGGTCAAATTAAAACTGGTTCTGCTTCGCGCTCCGACCGCATGGCAAAATACAATCAGTTGATTCGCATCGAAGAAGAACTTGCTGAAAACGGCTTCTTTCCAGGTATGAATTTTTGAGCAAGCATTTCAAAAAAACGGATTTGAAGTTTTACAAATCCGTTTTTATACTTTAATGTATGACGAATGTAACGCGCTCTCAGTATAATAGTTGTTCCCCCTCTTGTGCTACTCCGTTAGGAGCTTCACGGATACCTATGCAGCCCCTACGGGGCATAAAAATGGGTGAGAATGGTTGTAGCGCTACCAATATGCAATCCCTGACGGGATAAAATGTACGTGGTATATGATTCATTTCGATATAAATATTTGGTTGGCAATTGCATGAGCAACTCAAAATTTGAGCGCTTCCACTTTTCATTAGCAATTAGATTAGTCAAAACACTCTGAATGTTAAATTGCTGATTATCAATCAAACAGGCAGCCTGTCGTATCAGTAAGCAACAAGGATAAATGACAATTGTCCGAAAGATTTAGGTAAAACACTACACCTCCTTTGCTTATTGGAAGCACAGCCGATACTCTGGAGAATAAAAGCCAAGTAGTATCTACCTGACACAAATGATGGTGAAAACTTCCTTATAATTGCGCGAACACTTCTGCATCACTACTTAACTTGCTTGTCTGCACAACCCGAACCAATTAGCACAAGCTCTTTATAGTAGTCTGCTCTTCGATCTTGCGTATAGATCTGCACGAGCAAAAATGCTATGAAAAATATTGCATGATAAAACGCTCCATAAAGGAATCCTTCACCTCCTGATTGAGATAAAAATGAAACTATCCACACGTGGCGCTCTTTTTGATAACAATGCGGACGTCAGAGAAAATAATACTTTCTTTGGTTTATTAGGCGGAAAATATGCCCTGTTTTGTCAATATAGACATAGCTGCCCCTGCGCAGTTTGCCCAAATCTTATATACCAATAGGGTATTTCTGAATTGTAAAGGAAAATTAGATAAAAATTGAAAGCCTCAGCATAACGCGATGTTATGAGAGGCTTGCTAATAGGTTGCTGCTATCAACGGACTACATTATGACTTAACGTCGCCTCAATTTGTCTTTTAAAATAGTTTACAAAATTACCAATAGGCATACTGCCAAGGTCGCCTTCACCCTTTTTGCGGATAGACACGGTGCGGTCTTGTTGCTCTTTTTCACCCACAATTAGCATAAAAGGTATCTTTTTTACCTCTGCATCGCGAATTTTGCGCCCGATTTTCTCATCGCGCTCGTCTAAATAGCCAGCAATGTCATGCTCTTGCAACAGGTTGAAAAGTTCCTGCGCATAATCTTGATATTTTTCGGAGATTGGTAATACAGCCACTTGATCGGGCGCAAGCCAAAGCGGAAAGTTACCCGCGCAATGTTCGGTCAGAACTGCCACAAAGCGCTCCATTGAACCAAACGGGGCACGGTGAATCATCACAGGGCGATGGCGCTGATTATCAGCTCCAATATACTCCAATTCAAAACGGTTCGGCAAATTGTAGTCCACCTGAATAGTACCTAGCTGCCACTTGCGACCCAGCGCATCTTTGACCATGAAATCCAGTTTAGGTCCGTAGAAAGCCGCCTCACCGTACTCTATTACGGTTTGCATGCCTTTTTCGGCAGTTGCTTCAATAATTGCGCTTTCTGCCTTTTCCCATAGCTCATCATCGCCGATGTACTTGCTGCGGTCTTCTTTATCGCGAAGGGAAATTTGTGCAGTATATTGGTCAAAACCTAATGCCGAAAATACATACAATACAAGGTCAATTACTTTTTTAAACTCTTCTTTAACCTGATCAGGGCGGCAGAAAATGTGTGCATCGTCTTGGGTAAAACCGCGTACACGAGTCAGACCGTGTAATTCACCGCTTTGTTCATAGCGATAAACAGTGCCGAATTCTGCCAAACGCAGCGGCAAATCGCGATAAGAACGCGGCTTGGCTTTGTAAATCTCGCAGTGATGTGGACAGTTCATCGGTTTGAGTAAAAATTCTTCATCCTCATCAGGAGTATGAATGGGTTGAAAAGAATCTTTACCATATTTGGCATAGTGTCCAGAAGTAACGTACAATTGCTTGCTGCCGATGTGAGGCGTTACTACCTGCTGATAACCAGATCTTACCTGTGCCTTTTTCAAGAATTGCTCCAAACGATCGCGAAGGATAGCGCCTTTAGGCAACCAAAGCGGAAGTCCCTGCCCTACTCTTTCGGAAAAGGTAAACAGTTCCAGTTCTTTGCCCAATTTGCGGTGGTCTCGCTTTTTGGCTTCTTCCAGTAAGGTCAAATACTCTTTCAGTTCTTTATCTTTTGGGAAGCTGATGGCATAAATGCGGGTCAGCATTTTGTTTTTCTCATTGCCTCGCCAGTAAGCACCTGCTGTGTTTAATAATTTCACAGCTTTGATAAATCCTGTATGAGGAATATGAGGTCCACGACACAAGTCAGTAAAATTACCTTGCCGATAGAAAGTAATTTCACCATCATTCAAACCTGCAATCAGTTCCAGTTTGTAGGGGTCGCCTTTCTTGGTGAAATAAGCTACCGCCTCTGCCTTAGATACTTCTAAACGTTGGAAAGCGTTTTTCTGCTTGGCCAATTCCAGCATTTTGGCTTCTATCTTTTCAAAAGCATCTTGGGTAAATACATGCCCATTGAAATCAATGTCATAGTAGAAGCCGTTTTCAATAGCAGGGCCAATACCCAGTTTGATACCTGGATAAAGGGCTTCCAGCGCTTCTGCCATTAAGTGAGCAGAGGAATGCCAAAAAGTAGATTTGCCTTCTGAATCGTTCCATGTGAGCAGTTGCACAGTAGCATCTTGCATAATGGGGCGTGAGGCATCCCATACTTCGCCGTTGACTTTAACTGCCAGCACATTGCGCGCTAAACTTTCGCTAATACTTAGCGCAATGTCCATTCCGGACGACCCCTTAGCAAACTCACGAATGTTGCCGTCGGGAAGGGTGATCTTGATGTTCATATCAGACATGATAAAAATCAAAAAGCGCTTGCTTACAGCTGCAAGCGCATGTTGCACGCCGCTCGGGCAAAATTATTGGAATTTATTACTTAGGAAAAAACTTTTCACGAATAGCACTTATGCGCTCCTGCGTTTTGCCTGTTTTATCGTCTTCGTACTTGTTAGCTAATTGCAGTGGCTCACCCCCAATATTACCATAAATGCGCGTGTCTTTTGCATTAACTGGAACTAACTCCGCGCGATTATGATTTTTAATGCCACAAGAGGCTGCTCCTATCAGAAGGAACGCAAATAATGCAAAGCAAATTTTCTTCATTATTTTACGATTCGGTTTAACAAATTTTAAAATTGTTGTGAACCAATAGCTGGAAGCCCTGTATTAGCCATGTTGGTTGTTGCACGGCTTAACAGGATTCCCGATTCATTGTAAAGTTCTGCTACCGCATTGACAATTGTTTTGCCTGCGCGGATAACTTTTGAAGGTGCAATCACTTTTTCACCTATTTTTGCAGGTGCAAGAAAATCAACTGACAAATTTACTGACACATATAAATGCTCTAAACCATAAAGTGCGACAGTCATGCCGACAATATCATCCAAAATGGCTGAATGAATTCCACCATGCAACATGCCTGCTGGATTAGTCATTTCTTTTCGAACAACAAATTCAGCCTCCATTTCGCCCTGCTCCACCATGCGCAAAGTGCCGTTGAGCCATTGAGTAAATGGCGGTGCGGGTATTTCGGAGGCTGGCTGCCCAATGTACTGTCGAAAATATTCCAGCATGTCAGATTTTTTGCGCAAATATAAACAAGGTGCTTTTCAAATCCACTACCTGCTATATCGGTAAATGGCTTTCTTTTATTGCACTACTCTGAGGAGATAGCTCAAGAGCAATTGTGAGTGTTTTTAATTTAATCCTCTCCCAACAGCCTGCCAATCAAAAGAAGCTGCCCTCGCGAATCTAGGGTGGCAAAAGTATAGTATCTGATTTTTTGTTAATTACACATTGAAACGGAAGTGCATAATATCGCCGTCCTGGACGACATATTCTTTGCCCTCAATGGCAATTTTACCTGCTTCGCGGCAGGCTGCTTCAGTGCGATATTTTACATAGTCGGACAGTTTAATTACCTCGGCTTTGATGAAACCACGCTCAAAGTCGGAGTGAATTACGCCGGCAGCTTGTGGAGCTTTCCATCCGCGATGTATTGTCCATGCACGAACTTCTTTTTCGCCTGCCGTAAAGTAGGTAATCAAATTCAGAAGGTCATAAGAGGCACGAATCAGGCGGTGTAAACCTGAATTTTTCAGCCCGTATTCTTCCATAAACATTTTGCGCTCTTCTAAATCTTCTAATGCAGCAATTTGTGCTTCAATGGCAGCGCAAATAACTACTACTTGTGCATTTTCATCTTTGATTGCTTGTTTCAAACGCTCCACATGTTTGTTGCTGCCCTTGGCAAGATCTGATTCTTTTACATTGGAAGCATAAATGACGGGTTTTTGGGTAAGTAAGAACAAATCGGCAATAGCTTCCCACTCGTCAGCTTCTGCTTGAGCGGTGCGAATATTTTTTCCTTGTTCCAAATGCGATTTAAATTTTTCCAAAGCAGCCCATTGTTTCTTGCTTTTGGCATCGCCTGACTTGGCAGCGCGCTGTACTTTGGCTAATTTTTTTTCTACTGACTCCAAATCGCGGAGTTGTAGTTCGGTATCAATGATTTCTTTATCGGCAACTGGATCTACTTTTCCGGCAACATGGATGACATTTTCATCTTCAAAACAGCGAATGACGTGAATAATTGCATCTACCTCGCGGATATTTGCCAAAAACTGATTGCCTAGTCCCTCGCCTTTGCTTGCTCCTTTCACCAGACCTGCAATGTCCACAAACTCAATAATAGCCGGAATGACTTTCTCAGGATTTACAATTTTAGACAGTATGTCCAAACGCTCATCGGGAACGGCTACCACACCTACATTCGGCTCAATTGTACAAAACGGATAATTAGCCGCCTCGGCTTTGGCGTTGGAAAGTGCATTAAACAAAGTAGATTTGCCCACGTTAGGCAAACCAACAATACCGCATTTCAATCCCATTGTATTTAATTTTCAGGGCGCAAAGGTATGCAATTCAGGCAAGACTTTTCAGGGCTGCAACCAATTTATCCAAATCGGCTAAAGTGGTGTAAAGGTGAGGCGTAATACGTACTCCTTTCACAGTCGGCATGTCAATCGCCACGGTAAAGATACGATGCTTATCATACAGATAATCAGCTAATTGCATGGGAGTCATACCTTTTGCCGCCACATTGCCCAAAGCACAGGAGCGTTCACGTGCAAGCGGCATATTGAGCGTGATATGTGGCATATTGGCGACTTGCTCTGCCCAGTAGTGGCACAAATAGCGCAGGCGTTCCTCTTTGAGTTCACCGCCAATGAGGTGATGAAATCGGACAGCATTGGCAATCGCTAAATGGTTGGAGCAGGGCTGTGTACCGTTGCGTTCAAACTTGCGGATGTTACCTTCGCCTGTAGAAATATCGCCAAAGAGAGGCCAAATGTTAGCTATTTTTTCTTTGCGAATATAGAGCATCCCTGACCCCAACGGCGCACACAACCATTTGTGTAGGCTTGTACCGTAATAATCACAGCCTAAATCAGGAATTTTAAAATTTAATTGACCAAAAGCATGTGCGCCATCAACAAAAACTTCTATGTTGTGAGTTTTTCCCAAATCGCACAATTTGCGTACAGGCAAAACTTGCCCAGTCAAATTAATAACATGTGTTACCAGCATGGCTTTTGTACGGGCAGTTATCGCTCGGGCGTAGGCATCCAAAATTTCCTCATCACTTTTTGGGTGCAGTGGCAGAGAAATTTTTTTGACAACAATGCCTTCTCGTTTGGCACGCATGTGAACAGCTTCGACCATATTAGGATAATCTTGGTCGGTGATGATAAACTCATCGCCTTTTTGTATCGGCAAACCTGCAATCAAATTGTCTAAGGCTTCGGTTGTATTACGCAAAAGAGCTATCTCATCGGGCGAAACACCGGCAAATTCTGCTAACAGACGGCGGATATTTTCACGCTCATCAAACTGTCGGCGGCGCATATAGAACGTATGCAAACCGTTAATTTCCTGAATGTTAGCTATCCATGCCTCTTGTATTTCCAGCGGCATAGGGCTAAAATAGCCGTTTTCTAAGTTGATAAAGTGCGGCGAAGGACGAAATGCCCGCTGAATAGGCAGCCAAAAGCGCTCATCGCGTGCCAGTTTGTCTGTGTCACCGTTTCGGAAAGGCGCAAGTTCGGATGCTAGCTGAGCAAGGACTTTTTGGTGAAAAAGCACTGTGCTTGCTGCTGTGGCAGCCAGTGTGGTGCGGATAAAATTGCGTCGTTGCATATGTTGTTGAGTACCAAAGTAATTTAAGCCAATATCGGAAACTTTTTCAGGCTATATTAATAAACAGATGGCTTAATTTTGTAGTTAAAATTTGTAAACATTTCTCTAATCAAGCAAGTTTAGAAGGCAGACCATAGAAATCATGACACAAGAACCTGTTAAAAGAGAAAAAAATACTCTCGGAGACTACCTCGCGCTAAGTCCTATGATTGATTATTTTATGCGCGTATTCAAGAAAGACGGCGGCAGCAGGCATATCAATTTCAACCTTCGCATGATGCATGGCATTAATCGCATTTCTATTCTAATGTTTTTATTTTGCCTGATTGTTATTATTATCCGCCGGCTTTTCCTGTAAAAACTTTCATACTTTTTTGTTATTTGCATAGGCTTGATAAAATGTACATGTGGAGACCTTAGGAGAACCCAGTGCGTCATTAGCAGATACCATGAAAAGTTTGCTATTGGATGAGCAAGCACTTGTTTTTCAGAGTCATTGCCGATGCGAATAATAGTAGATGGTGGCTGTTGTCAATGATTTTTTTCTTGTTGCAAACAGTTAGCGCACAAAAAGTAACCTACACAGTAGAAGGCAGCGTTCTTGATGCAACAGATAATGTGCCACTTTCGGGAGCGCTTGTTGTAGTTACGTCCAATATCAGCAACCATCAAATGCGCATTATTACTGACCAAGCAGGCAAATACAAAGTAGGCTTACAACAGGGACAAACCTACACAATAACAGCACTGTATGAGGGCTATTTTGTACAACCTGAAATAAAAATTAACGCTGTTGGTGATTCAATCAATTTTAAGCTCCCTATTAAATTAAAAAAGATTGAAAAAAATAAGCCACTACGAATAGATAGCATTTATTTTGACATTGTTTCAGACTCTCTTTTACCAGAGTCCCAACCTGCGTTACAGTACTTACTACTGTTGCTTTCTCTGAATAGCCGCCTCAAAGTTGAAATAGCTGTACACACCGACTCGCGCGGCAATGATGACTTCAATAGAGCACTATCGCAACAAAGAGCAGAACGCATAGCTAATTACTTGATTAGCAAAGGTATAAATAGCAGTCGCATTACTCCCAAAGGCTATGGCGAAACACAACTGGTAAACCATTGCCGCAATGGTGTCAAGTGCAGCAATGCCGAACACCTTGTCAATCGGAGGACAGAACTGGTTATAGTAGATTATTAAAAAAGATTGTAAACTTATCTGTATGCTATTCGTATAAACTCGTAAATTGTCAAATTACTTACGGTCATGAAACAACTTGCCAAATCTCAGGAAAACAAAGTAATAGCCGGCGTATGCGGAGGCTTAGGTCGCTACTTCAATGTAGACCCCGCTCTGCTTCGTGTGGGTTTCGTAGTAGCAGCCGTTTTTGGTGTGGGTATGCCTGTTGTTCTGTATGTTATACTCGCCGCAATACTTCCACAGGAGCGACACTGGTAAATGAATAATAGCGAATAGAGTTTTCTTTGATCACTAAACTAAAACGCAAAAGCTGCACGTGCAAAAGTACAGCCTTTTCTCAGCAGTGGTTTTTATTGGTTAGTCTATCTTCAAAATAGCCATGAATGCTTCTTGCGGCACTTCTACGCTGCCGATTTGACGCATGCGTTTTTTGCCTTTCTTCTGCTTTTCCAACAGTTTGCGCTTACGGGAAATATCGCCACCATAACATTTTGCCAATACATTTTTACGCAAGGCTTTGATAGTTTCACGGGCGATGATTTTACCACCAATAGCTGCCTGAATAGCAATTTCAAATTGCTGGCGAGGCAAAAGTTCGCGCAATTTTTCGCAAAGTTTTTTGCCCCATTCATAGGCTTTATCGCGGTGAACAATCGCTGAGAGAGCATCTACTTTTTCGCCATTGAGCAAGATGTCCAGCTTGACCATGTTTGATTCGCGATAGCCAATTAGTTCATAATCTAGTGAAGCATAACCGCGTGAAATGGATTTGAGCTTATCAAAGAAATCGAATACCATTTCAGAAAGCGGCATTTCAAAAATCAGCTCTACGCGGTCAGTGGTTAAGTAAGACTGCGATATAAGGATGCCTCGCTTATCTATGCAAAGTTTCATGACAGGTCCGATATACTCTGCCTTCGTAATAATTTGCGCTTTGATATAAGGCTCTTCAATCCAATCCAGCACACTTGGGTCGGGCATTTCGGAAGGTGCTGTAACGGTAACCTGCTCGCCCTTCTTTGTATACGCGTGAAAGGATACCGACGGCACTGTTACCAATACAGTCATATCAAATTCACGTTCTAAGCGTTCTTGCACAATTTCCATGTGCAACATGCCCAGAAAACCGCAGCGATAGCCAAAACCCAAAGCCGCCGAACTTTCTGGCTCCCAGACAAGGGCAGCATCGTTGAGTTGCAGTTTTTCTAATGATGCGCGCAAATCCTCCAATTCGGACGTATCAACTGGATAAATGCCAGCAAATACCATTGGTTTTACTTCTGAGAATCCTTTGATGGCTTCGGCACAAGGGCGTTCTACGTGAGTGATTGTGTCGCCCACTTTCACCTCACGTGCAGACTTGATGCCTGAAACCAGATAGCCTACATTGCCGGCAGACATTTCTTGAACAGGCTCTTGTTTAAATTTTAAAATGCCTATCTCATCGGCATTATATTCCCTACCTGTGTTGAAAAATTTTACTTTATCACCTTTTTTAATAGTTCCATTAACAACACGGAAAATAACTTCTACGCCGCGGAAACTATTAAATGCTGAATCGAAAATGAGCGCTTGTAGCGGCGCGTTAGGGTCGCCTTTGGGCGGTGGAATGCGCTCAACTACTGCATCCAAAATTTCTTTAATGCCAATACCTTCTTTGCCACTAGCAGGGATAATATCTTCGCGTTCGCAGCCAAGTAAATCAACCATTTGGTCTTTTACTTCTTCGGGCATAGCGCCAGGCAAGTCAATTTTGTTCAGTACAGGAATAATTTTTAGATTATTGCCCAAAGCAAGGAATAAGTTAGAAATTGTCTGCGCCTCAATACCTTGCGAAGCATCTACTAATAGCAGTGCGCCCTCACAGGCAGCAATAGAGCGAGACACTTCGTAAGAAAAATCAACATGTCCGGGAGTATCAATCAGATTTAGTATATAATTTTCTCCATTGTAGTTATAGTTCATTTGAATGGCGTGGCTTTTGATGGTAATGCCGCGTTCACGCTCCAAATCCATATTATCGAGTAACTGATCCTGCATTTCCCGCTTAGCAATCGTATTGGTATATTCCAGTAAGCGGTCTGCAAGTGTGCTTTTTCCGTGATCAATATGGGCAATAATGCAAAAGTTGCGAATGTTTTTCATAGGCTGCAAAGTTAACGCGCAATCAGCGATATAACCTATTGTAAGCAAAAGGGTTTGCAGAAAAAATTGCATTATTCCTATCTATTCCGTAATTAGCGAACCAAACAATAAGAAGTAAAAGGCGAGGGTTACTTCCCTGTTGAAAATGAAAAAACACAACTTGACCTTATGAGCATAGCTGCTTCACAACGGCTAATGTCGCTGGATGTATTTCGCGGCATTACCATTGCCGGAATGATTCTGGTGAATAATCCGGGGTCTTGGTCGCACATGTATGCACCTCTTAGCCATGCTGACTGGCACGGCTGGACACCCACCGATTTAGTATTTCCCTTTTTCCTATTTATTGTTGGTGTGGCTATTGTGTTTGCCCTTTCGGCAACCTTAGAACAAAGCAAAGAGGGCAAACGGGTAGCCGTTCGCAAAGTGTTGATTCGTTCGGCAAAAATTTTTGGCTTGGGACTTTTCATGGCAGCCTATCCTTTCTGGGACTTTGAAACCATGACTATTTCCCAACAAGTAACCCACATCCGCATTATGGGCGTGCTGCAACGCATCGCGCTCTGCTACCTGATTGCTTCACTGCTGTTCCTGTACTTGCAACCTGTCATAATTTACCGCATAGCAATTGTTCTACTTTTAGGATATTGGGGGCTAATGATGTGGGTAGAAGTGCCCGGCTACGGTGCAGGTAATATTGACTCTGAATTTGGCAATTTGGCAGCCTATGTAGACCGCCTGATTCTGACCGAAGACCACCTTTGGGCAGGTGCAGACCGGCAACGCGACCCCGAAGGATTGCTAAGTACGCTACCTGCTGTTGTTACAACCATCATAGGCATCCGTGCAGGGCTTACCATGAAAAACAAAGAATGGACAATTCAACAAAAAACCGTACAATTGTTTGCCGAAGGTTGTCTCCTTGTTATTATCGGCTATGTGTGGGATTGGTTTTTTCCTATCAATAAACCCATTTGGACAAGCTCTTACGCCGTCTTTACAGGTGGACAAGCCATGTGCGGGCTGGCGCTCTGCTGCTACTTTATTGACCAACGCGGCTATCGTCGTTGGGCGTTTCCGTTTCAGGTCTATGGGGTTAATGCCATCATCGTATTTGTTATGAGCGGCATATTGGCTGAAACATTCGGACTGATTAAAGTTGATAATGAAACGGGCAAAGTGAGCGTCAATACGCTTTTGTACCTATTTTACAGCAAATTTTTAAGCCCTAACAATGCTTCCCTTGCCTATGCACTCACGTGGGTGAGCGGCTGGTACTTAGTATTGTTGTGGATGTTTAGAAGAAATATCATCATCAAAGTTTGATATGGCAATGGCTCAGGAGTTCATTTGGGGCTTCGATTTAGGGGGTACTAAAATAGAAGGCGTTGTATTGCGTTCACCTCAGGCAGATGATGTAGTAGCCCGCTTGCGAATAGATACCGAAGCTGATAAAGGCTATGCACACATATTGCAACAAATCAGCTCCCTTTGCAACAGACTTGCCAAACAAGTTGGGCAGCGCCCCCGTAAAATCGGCATAGGTACACCGGGCAGTATCGACCCTGCCACAGGTCTCATGCGCAACAGCAATACTGTGTGCCTCAACGACCAACCGCTGCATAAAGATTTGGAAAACCTCTTACAAATACCTGTTTATATGGCTAACGATGCCAACTGTTTCGCCTTGGCAGAAGCAACGCTTGGTGTTGTATCTGAAAAACTATCCTGCTTTGAGTCGGTTTTTGGCGTAATTATGGGTACAGGCGTTGGGGGCGGTGTAGTTTTCGGTACACCTTCGGGCGAAGCGCTACTCATCAACGGTAAACAGGGTATTAGCGGCGAATGGGGGCATAATTTTCTGGATGAAAGCGGTGGGCTCTGCTACTGCGGCAAAACGGGATGCGTGGAAACCATCATTTCTGGTACAGGACTGCAACAATACTACATGCAAATAAGCGGCAAAAAAGACAGCCTAAAAGCTATTTATCAGCGCTACAAAGACGGCACAGACCTACATGCTGCAGCCACTATTGATCGTTTGGTTCACTTTTTTGGAAAAGCGATAGCTAATGTAGTTAATATTTTAGACCCCGACGCTATTGTATTAGGCGGTGGTGTGGGCAATATTGCTGAACTGTACACTCTAGGTGCAGCAGAGGCAAAGAAATATATCTTCAATAAGACACCAGAGATTTTATTATTGCGCCCTAAACTAGGCGACAGTGCAGGCGTATTTGGGGCGGCTATGCTTGCCTTTGTAAACAAAGGATGATTTTTGGATGTGAAGTTACTCGAAAACTGTATATTTGCTCTAAACTTCAAGCAATTACAAACTACATAACAGCTACACTATGAATTATAGCAATATCAACTTAGTGATGCTTGTAGATGATAACGACACTGATAATTTTATTAGCAGACGCATCATTGAGATAACTAAATTTGCCCCCAAAGTTGAAGTCAAGAATTCGGGAAAATCAGCGCTTGAGTATTTAGAAAATGCTAAAGACGACCCTTTATTATTGCCTGACCTGATTTTTTTGGATATTAATATGCCTATTGTGGACGGCTTTAGCTTTCTTTTCGAGTTTAGCCGCTTCCCCGAGAATGTGAAAGACAAATGCAAAATTGTTGTTTTATCAAGCTCGGATAACAAACGCGATATTGAACGCATCATCAATGAAAAGTATGTGATTACTTTCATTACCAAGCCACTTACCGACGAGGCACTCAAAAAAGTAAAAGAAAAGCTGAACGGCTTACACTAATTGGAAAATAACGTACCCGGCTGTGCAGGAGGAGTAATGTTTAGGTGCTTGTAAGCCAGCAACGTAGCTTCCCTTCCTCGCGATGTACGCTTAATATACCCTTCCTGAATCAAGAACGGCTCGTACACCTCCTCAATCGTTTCCGCCTCTTCGCCGCAAGCAGTTGCAATGGTAGAAATCCCTACAGGTCCTCCTTTGAATTTTTCGATAATCGTAAGCAGAATGCGGTTATCCATTTCATCTAGACCGTTTTTATCTACATCTAACGCAGCAAGCGCCATTTCAGCAATATCGATAGTTATTTTGCCTTTGCCTTTTACCTGTGCAAAGTCGCGCGTGCGACGCAACAAATTATTGGCAATGCGAGGAGTACCACGGCTGCGGCGTGCAATTTCGTAAGCTGCTTGGTCATCTATCGGAGTCTGTAGGATTTTACAAGAACGCTTGACAATGCTTGTTAATAACTCAGCGCTGTAATACTCCAGCCGTGCATTGATGCCAAAGCGCGCCCGTAGTGGTGAAGTCAGCAAGCCAGCACGGGTGGTAGCCCCAATCAGTGTAAACGGATTTAACCCAATTTGTATAGAACGGGCGGAAGGTCCTGTATCGAGCATGATGTCAATTTTGTAGTCCTCCATAGCCGAGTAAAGGTATTCTTCTACGACAGGGTTGAGCCGATGGATTTCATCGATAAATAGTACATCGCCCGGCTCTAAATTGGTAAGTAAACCAGCAAGGTCGCTGGGTTTGTCCAAAACCGGTCCTGAGGTTATTTTAATGTTGCTGCCCAATTCATTGGCAATAATATTAGAAAGTGTAGTCTTGCCCAGACCAGGCGGACCGTGAAGCAACACATGGTCTAAGGCTTCGCCACGCATTTTGGCAGCTTCTACAAAAATTTTTAAATTTTCAACAATTTTATCCTGCCCAGCAAAATCATTGAATGTAAGAGGACGTAACGCACGTTCTATTTCTCTATCTTCTTTGCTTTGGCTAGGTTCGCCACTGAGATAGTCTTTGCGCATAGCAAAACGATTTATGCAAAGTTAAATATCTAATAATTGAAACGCTGCCTTGTATGCGTATATTGAAGCGTCCGCATTTTTGGGTAATACTAATTAGTCTGGGCTGTCTTGCCTGCCTAAGCTATATTATTCTATGGCAAAAACCGCTGCGCGCCAATAAAAGCAACATGACGGTAGCTTTTGCTGTCAAAAAAGTCAATGCCAACTACGGCAAACGGGTAGAACTGTATGCTAAACAATTAGACTTGCCTGCCGATTATTTCAAAGCGTTAATTTTATTAGAATGTTCTGCTAATTATCCACCTAGCAACCGTTATGAACCTCGTGTTTTTGAACAGTTATTAGCCGTGCAGAGCGGCCAACTACCGGAGTATAGCGGTATCAGGCAAATCCATTTAAAAGGATACAGCCAAAAAATACTTCAGCAAATGGCTACTTCGTGGGGGCCTTTGCAAATCATGGGGTATCACTCTATACATCTTGGCATCCATATTGATAAATTAAAGAGCGAACAAAGTTTGTACTATGGTATGGTTTGGGCAAAACAGAACTATGGTTATTTACTTAAAAAAAAGGCATTTCGCGATGCTTTCCATTTTCACAATACTGGTAAACTATACCCTAAGTGGGGCGCTCCGCTTACCTACGACCGCTATTATGTAGGGAATGGCATTTTGTACATGCAAAAACTTTCGGAAAACAACGCTTCGTCTTACACCAAAGCTATGCAATAACTACTATCCCAACGTTAAGACTCATCTAATTACACTTATGAGCAACCGAATACTGACAGTATGTCTGCTGCTAATGGCAGGCATTGTACATACAGTATTACCTCAATCTTTGAAAAAGGTAATTACACACTTCGACTCGGTAGATACTGCTGTCAAAGAAGAATACTTTGTCAAAGAAAAAGATGGTAAAGAAGTGATGCATGGCTCTTATACGAGCTACTATAAAAGCGGCAAGTTGAAAACCAAAGGACAGTTTGAAGAAGGGAATATGGTAGGTCAATATTTACGCTACTACGAAACCGGAGAACCGGAAGCCAAAGGCAATTTTATCAATGGTAAGCGCGAGGGCGTTTTTGTTGAATTTTACCCAACAGGTCAAAAAAAATTAGAATATGAATGTAAAAACGACAAAAAACAAGGCGAACTCATCGTTTATGACCCGCAAGGACGCATTTTACAACGCGGCAAATTTGTTGATGATGCACTGCAGGATACTTTCTATACCTACTTCCCTAATGGCAAAGTAAAGTCTAAGGTTGTTTTTGATCGCGATTCGCTGCACGGCCCGGCGATTGAATATTATGAAAACGGGAATCCCAAAGAAATTGCCCATTACAAACGACACCTACAACACGGCAAACTGACTACTTTTTATGACAACGGCAATCCTCAAAGTGAGGTTTACTACATTAACGGGCAAATTTCGGGCGATACGATTCGCTCTTACTTCCGCAACGGGCAGCTGCAAACTGAAATCTTGCGCGATAATCAACGATACAGCGTATTTAAAAAATTCAGCCCTACAGGTAAGAAACTCATGGAAGGGCGCGTATTGATGAAACAAAAAGGCTTGTTGGAAGGGCAAAACTCTATGACCGCTATTTTGGGTGCTGTCCTTCACGGTGCTGTCAAAACTTACTATGAAAGTGGTGCATTAAAAAGTGAACTCCACTACCAACAGGGAAAATTGCAAGGCACTAACGACTATTACTATGAAAACGGTAAACTGAAAGAGCGCATCATCTATCGCAACAACGAACAAGACCGTAAAATCAAATCGTATTACGAAAACGGTAATCAGCAAACTATACAAGAATATGTAGCCAACAAACCCACTGGCACGTGGGAATACTACCACGAAAACGGACAATTGCGCCGCCGCGAGAAATACGTAGAAAACAGAATAGATGGTCTCCGCCCTACTTGGCACAGCAACGGCAAACTTGCTGCTGAAGAGAACTTTGTCAAAGGCATTATGCAAGGATGGCAGAAATACTATCATGAAAACGGCAATCTTGCCTCCGAACAACTATATAGAAACGGGAAAATCAACGGCGATGTAAAAAATTATCACCCCAATGGTAAGTTAGCCTCTTACGGCAAACAGCTCGGCGACCGCAAAATTGGCAAATGGGTATATTATGATGAGCATAGCAAGCTGCTGCGTATAGAAATATGGCGAAAAGGCGAACTGATTTCTACTACTACCCCACCAGTGAGAAACTAAACAAACACGAATGACAGTTCGTTAATAGGTTGTGCTTACTAACCAACGTTTTGCCGATGGTCACACCCAAGAGTGGCTAAACATGCTGCGTCAGACAGGCGATGCTCCCGCCGACTCATTGACAGCATTGTTATTTGAAGACGCCCCTCGCATAGCGCTGTCTGCGCTGCACCGGTGGGCTGCTGAAAGCCATACATCCATACCACCGATGCTGTATCCCGAGCATCCGTTTTGGTTGGATTATCGCCAAATGCCAGATTGGGCAAACGAAAAAATGCTTCACAAAGGGCGTTTATTTTTTCGGCAACATACTGAGGATATTATGCTGCTGTTGGGTTTTTTGTCATTACCTTATTGTTATGCAGCTGCTGATGGAGCAAAGGTGCTGTATCGCTCGCAACGTATGATAGCCGACACACGCCGCCGCTTGGCAGAAACTGCGCAATTTGTGTTTGCTGTGCATCGCGATGATGCTTTTGATATTGCCCGTCCCCATATGCCGCCGACCTTGCGCTTAATAGCTACTGTTAGGTTAATGCATGCTACCATGCGCTATCACATCCGCCAATCGGGCAAGTGGGACTATGCTGTGTTGGGAGTTCCTGTCAATCAAGAAGATATGGCAGGTACAAATTTGGCTTTTTCGTTCATTATCATACAAGGTTTGCGAAAAATTGGCTATGCGGTTGCACACGAACAAGCTGCTGCTTTTTTGCATTTATGGAATGTAGTAGGGTATTTTTTAGGTTTGCAAGAACAATTGCTGCCAGTAGATGAAAAAACAGCCGCCCAATTAGACCGCACAATCGCCCAACGACAATTTAAAGCCTCACATGAAGGCGCAGCACTTACCCGTGCGCTTATTAATAGCATAGAACAAAACGTGAACACCTCGCCGCTGATACGGATAAAAGGCTTTGTACCGGCTTATATGCGCTTTTTACTAGGAGATACCCTTGCCGACCTGCTCCAGATTCCTGCTGCCACCGTTCCCCAATCGCTTTTTAGAGTGTATAGACTAAAAAATCTGTGGACGGCTTTAACCGGTAATCAGGGAGCTGATTTTCAGGGGATTCTGCAACGCATCTATGGCAGTCTGACGTATCAACTACCAGAACGATTGCCTTGAAAATATTGCAAATAGTTGCAGAATAGTGAAATAACAAGCAAAAGCCATTAAATTAGCCTAAATTCTTACGTATCGACTATGACGTATTTTCTGTTCGTAATAGGTATTTTCCTGCTCATATTTAGTGCTAATTGGCTTGTAGAGGGCGCTTCATCTCTTGCCAAACGCCTTAACGTTTCCGACCTGATTATTGGACTGACTGTTGTTGCACTCGGTACATCGGCACCTGAAATGATTGTAAATCTCACTGCAAGCATAAAAGGTGTTACAGATATGGCGATTGGCAATGCAATTGGCAGCAATATTTTCAATGTGATGGTTATTTTAGGAGTTTCAGCATTGTTTAATCCGATAGATGTAAAACATAATACCATATGGAAAGAAATTCCGCTATGTCTATTAGCATCCGTAGTTGCATGGGTAGTTGCCAATGACTCGCTTTTAACCGGAGCTGACAACTCTGTTATTTCCCGCTCCGATGGTCTGATGATGTTGTGCTTCTTCGGAATTTTTATGTATTATGTTACTGATGTGGCTAAGTCAGATACAGATTCGGTAGAACCAGTTGCCATGAAACCACTTTATCAGTCACTGGCTTACATTGTCTTAGGTATTGGGGGGCTTGTTATCGGGGGGCGCTGGATTGTAGAAGGAGGCGTAGAAATGGCGCGCGCTTTTCAGGTAAGCGAGTCGGTCATAGGGCTGACTATCATCTCAGCAGGGACTTCGCTGCCCGAACTGGCTACCTCAGCGGTTGCCGCCTTCAAAAAAAATTCAGACATTGCTATTGGTAACGTGGTAGGTTCTAATATCATGAACATATTTCTTATATTAGGGATGAGCGCCGTAGTTACGCCGCTGCCCTTTAATCCTGCTATGAATGCTGACCTACTGATAAATATCGGCATCAGTATCGCTATGTTTGTTTTCCTGTTTACAGGAAAAGGCAGGCGAATTGACCGATGGGAAGGGGGCTTATTGCTTACCATTTATATTGCGTATATCTCGCTTCTGATTTACCAACAATAACAGCTTTGCTAATGAAAAAGTTGTGTTTTTTCTGGTTAGTGCTATCAGGTATTATTTTGCAATTATATGCAGGCGACAGATTTGGCAGAAGACTACAACAACCTGAACACGCCTATCAATTTACGGAAAACAAAGGACAATGGGAGCCTCAAATCCGTTATCGGGCAGATATTCCAGCTGGATTTCTCTTCTTGATGGACAACAGCATACATTACGGCTTTTATGACCAACAACGCGCTAACGATCTGAAACATGGGAGAAATCTTACCGCATCGGGTGTTTCGCAACTCTCGCGCACCGAGCCAGCTACATCGCCACCAGTGCACACATTACAAGGGCATGGCATTCGCGTGCATTTTGTCAATGCTAATCCTGCCGTGCAAATAAGTGGATGGCTACCCACTGCTGCCTTGCAAAACTACTTCATCGGTTCGGATGAAAGCCGCTGGGCAAGAGATGTAAAATCGTATGCCGAAGTACGCTACAAAGAAATTTATCAGGGCATTAATTTTCGCATTTTCACCCAAAACACCGCGTTGAAGTACGAATTTGAAGTGGCGCCCGGAGCTAATCCCATGAATATTGCTCTGCGCTATGAAGGCGCAACAGGCATCACGCTAGAAGCTAATGGCAATCTGACTGTGCAGTCTTCTTTGCAAACCATTACCGAATATAAGCCTTATACTTTTCAGGTAATTAACGGCACAGAGGTAGAAGTCCCTTCGCATTTCATTTTGGAAGGACAAACCCTCCGTTTCGATTTTCCCAAAGGATACAATCCTGATTATGAACTGATTATTGACCCACAACTCGTATTTTCAACCTATTCAGGTTCTATTAGCGACAACTGGGGCAACTGCGCTACTTTTGACGCTCAGGGACACACCTACACTGGCGGCACAGTTTTCGGCAGGAACTTTCCTGTAACCATTGGCGCATTCCAAGTAATATTTGGTGAATTAGTAGATGTCGCTCTCCAAAAATTCAGTCCGGATGGACGCAACTTGCTGTTTTCCACCTTTCTGGGCGGTGGCAACGCAGAAATACCACACAGCATGATTATCAATAACCGGAATCAGCTGATAATTTTTGGTACAACGGGTTCGGCAAATTTCCCTACTACGGCTACTGCTTTTGACCGAACATTTAATGGCGGCGTGGCTCATGAACCTATTGGCGGCATACAATACTTAGCAGGTTCAGATATTTTCATCAGCATTATTAGCAATCTTGGCAATCAGTTGATAGCTTCTACCTATGTGGGCGGCTCGGGCAACGATGGCGTCAATCTACGTGAAATTCAGGGTATTACATTGCTTTCTCCATTAATCAGAAATTACGGTGATGAACTTCGCGGCGAAGTAGTAGTAGATGCCAACGATAACGTCTATATAGCTTCCTGCACGCGCTCTACTAACTTCCCTGTGCGTAATGCATTTGCCAATACGCTTAGCGGCGCAACTGACGGCGTTGTTTTTAGGATGAATCCTACGCTAAGTATTCTTGATTGGAGTACTTATCTGGGCGGTAGCGGCTTTGATGCGGCTTACAGCCTTCGCATAGCTTCCACAGGCGAAGTGCTGGTTTGTGGAGGCACTACAAGTACAAGTTTCCCAATTACGCCCGGTGCGCTGAACAGCGTCTATGCAGGCGCCACCGATGGTTTTGTCGTCCGATTGTCCGCTGCAGGCGCGCTGCTGAACAGCACCTTTCTGGGAACTGCCAATTTCAATCAGGCGTATTTGTTAGACTTAGACCGACAAGATAATGTGTACGTATTCGGTACGACCGTTGGCGCTTACCCTATCACTGTGGGTGTGTATGCCAATCCGGGTAGCGGGCAATTCATCCATGCCATGCCGCCAACGCTTAACCGCACCTTATTTTCAACAGTTATAGGCGCTTCACGCGGCAGACCTGACATGTCCCCTACTGCGTTTTTGGTCAATGAATGTGGTAACATCTATATTGCCGGGTGGGGTGGATTTACGAATAACTTTCCACCTTATCCTGGCTCGGTAGCAGGTCAAGCAACCTCTATTACGGGCATGCCCATAACACCGGATGCCATTAAAACTTCTGCCTT
>Ga0308419_1000497_pt1 | contig 28677 bp, 26 predicted proteins | sample HotsprSampleMS50_FD_203674 | JGI IMG/M metagenome (GOLD analysis project Ga0308419, IMG submission 203674) | Hot spring phototrophic mat microbial communities from Mushroom Spring, Yellowstone National Park, Wyoming, United States - 20090730_MS50 ... | reverse complement strand
GACACTCGTCACGTGTCCCTTGTGCTCGGTGAAGAGCAGAAGTGGTTTGTAAGTTTCCAAATCCCACACCCTCACGGTGTTGTCCATCGAGCCGGTGAGGAAGTACTTCCCATCGCGCGTGATAGCTATGGAAAGAACCGCCAAGCCATGCCCAAGAAGCGTCTTTAGACACTTTCCGCTCTCGACGTCCCAGACCCTCACCGATGCGTCCAATGATCCACTGAGCAACCTTTTACCGTCAGGTGTGAAGGTGACGGTGTGAACCCAGCCTTTGTGACCGACCAAGGTTCGCACTAATTCGCCCGTTCCCAACTCCCAGATCGAGACTGTCGAGTCGTAAGATCCGGCAGCTATGTACTTTCCATCCGGACTGATCGCCACAGAACGAACCGTGAGGTTGTGTGCTGACCAGCTTCGAATCCTCTGTCTCGTCTCGAAATCCCAGACGACGATCGAGCCGTCTCCCAAACCCGTCACGAAGTACTTTCCGCTCGCTCCTATGGCAAGATTGTAGACACTCGCACCACAGCGTATCGTGTCACCCACCTGTTGAATTGTCTGCACATCGAAGATCTTCACGTCTCCATCTTGAGTGCCGGCGAGGATGTACTTAGAATCAGGCGTGATCGCGAGCGACACGACGGGTCCCACCACGATGGAAAGGATAGGCCTTGCGACGTCCCGAACGAGTCTTCATCCCCCCTTGGATGAGCTTCAAACGTAGTCTAACACGATCCATGATCAGCGGTTTGCCTTGCCTTGTACATGTTCGATCTTTATTCTTATTACAGCGACAGCTTTGAAAGAATCTTGAATGATTCTCTCTGCTTCATTTGTGTAGTCTGGACTGTACTTCTGCGCCAACTTTCTGAGAGCCGGTATGACTTGTTCGTCTTGCAGGATCTCTGCCCTGCCAAAGATGATGACACTTTCGTACTTGGTTGAGAACCCATTCTCCATCACTTGAGAACTCCCAACGACGGTGAAACAAACTCTGTCGAAGGATCTTATACTCTCGATCTTGTGACCTTCTTTTGCAGAATGAATGTAGATGAGACCATCTTCGTAGACGTAGTTCACAGGTATGCCGTATGGATAGTTGCCATCGAAGACGCAGAGGACACCGTAGTTAGACTTTGCCAAGATCTCAAGTGCCTCATCTTCTTTCAAAGCCCGGTCCTTTCTGCGCAGGGGTTTGAAATCTTTGTCCACATCGATCACCTCAAGATGATTTTTTCATGAGTATACCAAAAAGAACCGCTGCGGAATCTTCACGCAGCGGTCCTGACAACTCGGCTCAAATGCCATCTTCCCACCTAAGATACGGATAACCATCGTTTTTCGCCGAGTTTATCGCCCAAACATTTGTGAAATCCCAATTTGAATAACTGCTCTGCGTCTTCATCTGGCTGGTGCTCTTGCCCTCGGCCGTTGAGTGATCTTGGTTCGTGCTGGTCAGTTGGTTGTCCCAGTAGCAGTATGGAGTTTGAAGCAAAGAAGATGCGAAGTTGTACAGAAAGGCGTGATCAATGTTCGAAACGGCGACGTAGCTTTCCGATACATCTGGAACGAGATCGATGGTGTTCATGTTCAAAAAACCAGCAGCTTGCGCCTGAGTACCGATCGTACCTTTCGCGTAGCAGTTCTTGATCAAGATGTTGTTTCCATCCGTAATGTTCAAAAACCCAGCGACACTGGCGTTCGAACCTGCGTTGATTTGAAACCTCGCGTAGCATTCTTGAATGTTCACTTCACCGGTTGCTGGATTGTAAGCAAAACCACCGAAACCACCGATGTCGGAGAATTCTTCAGAATTGGCTGTGATCGAACCTTGAAAACCACACTGGTTGAACGTGTTTAAACCATAGGTCTCTGCGAAGAAACCACCCGCTGTGAACCCGTAGTGTGGAACTTCTATGTTTGCTTGAACAACGCAGTTTTTGAAAGAAAGATTATTCGTAGCATTGCTGAACCCAAGAAAGCCAGCAATCTTGAGCATGTCCATCGTCGAAGTATCCCTCTGCGCGATCAAAGAAGCCGACACGGAACAAGCTTCAAAGGCGTCCGCGCTGAGGTCTTCATCTTGTTCAGCATAGCCGACGAACCCTCCCACGTAGAAGGATGGGTTAGCCTGCGGCGAGTTGAGTATGACTTGGATTGAACAGTTCTTGAAGGTGGAAGCGTTCGCAAAACCGACGAGCCCACCCATGTAGGAAGCCTGAGAGACTCTCGAATTGAGCACGATCACACCATCGATCGTGCTGTTGTCGATTCGTCCAGCCAGAACACCCGCGTTCGAGGCATCTTCGTAGTCAACTTGTGCGTTCTCGAAGACCACGTTGATGATCGTTGCCTCAAAGAGACACCCAAAGAAACCAGAAGATCTATCGCTCGAGTTGTTGCCCGTCAACACCACATGTTCTTTATGGAGAATCCCATTCCATTGTAACTTCCGTTAAAGGGCTTTTCTGGACCCATCGAGTCGACGGGCGTCCAGTTCGCCTCGGTGGGAGTGACCCTCACTCTGAGATCGTTCAGGTCCAAGTCTCTCATTTGCTTGTAGTGTCTCGGTGTGGATGGATCGATGTAGTGTCTCATGTTGTCCAACTGCCGCACGTTCACGATGATCCAGGGATCGTTCTGTGTACCATACCCGCCACCGAACTCTTCGGTTTCAGAATAGGCAGTGAAGTTGATCGTTGAAGCGTTCGAAACGTTCTTGGTGGGTTGTACAGTGCCTGCGATGACGATATAATAATCGCTGTTCTGTGCACTCACCGTAACTGGTCCACTCAAATCTGTGATCCTCCAATTTCCCTTCGTGTCGGTCGTTGCCGTCTTAGTGCCCGCACTGATCGTGACGCCCTGCAGTGGTGTGTCGTCCCAAAGTTTCACAACACCTTGGATCGTGTAAGTTGAAGGTTCCTCTGGTACAAATGATGCAGTGCAGCTGAACAGAAAAAACAGAAGCAGCGTTGAAGCCAAGAGAATCTGCCATTTTCTCATGAACTTTCCTCCTCTCAGGATGTGCAACTTCTCTGTGATGAACCAAGATCATTAAAAAACGGTTAGAGATTTAGATCGAACAGAAGTTCACCTGAGAGGAGGAAAGCAAACCTCACTATCAGGAACTGTTCGGTCTGTGAGAGATCGTTCAACCCAGTTCAGCTGTGGATTGACGATCCCCCTCGTTCAGAACAGGCTATGGTTGTTGCTCCCACTCAGCATCGTTCTGCTCAAATACAACATAATCGTTATATTGTGCAATCAAGGGAACTCTCTGTGTGTATGCTGGCGTTGAGGGACTCAAACTGATTCGGACATAATTGTTTTTCACGATTAGCTTGATTTCTTCATTAGATCCCTTTCCCTTCGCAATCGGTCCACTTACGTGGTGTGGGCGCGTTGGATTGGACGTCGTGGCTGTCAGGTCGCAGTCCTCAAATGAAGGGCTATTCGATCCGCCCACGAAACCGCCCAAACCCGTTCTATCGCTACCTGTCACGGTCAGTTGGGTCTCACCGGTGCAGTTTGTGAACGTACAGCTTTGTGTGAATCCAAGAATCTTTGTATTTGTCGTACTTTTCGTAGTAAGAAAAGCCTTTGTGGTGTCTGATCCTCTCGCCGATCTGGTAGTAATCGAAGATGGCGCGGTTGTCTCGTACGCTGTGCGTGAAGATCTTGCCATCGTCCCGATTGACCTTGAGCACGTACGGCGTGTAAGGAACGGTTCTCACCCTTTTTCCATACCGAACGCGCTCGATCTTCTGCAGAATTTGCTTGTCGACGACCACACCGTCCCAGGTGGTGAGGGATGGGTACAGTTCGAAATGTTTTTCTGCACGCAAGATTTTTCTGTGAGGTGCGCGAGGGGAAATGATGTGAAGCTAAAGCGAAGCAACCTTCACAACGATCGTTGACAGAGGCGAACCGGGCGAGAATTCTCCAATGTCACTTCGAAAAAGAGGGGCGCAGGGCCCCTCTTTACAAGATTGACAGATCAATCTCAAATCCCAAAATTGAACTCGAAAACGTGCGTGAACGGATTGTCACCGTTGTTGACGGTTATTCTCATTTGGTGAGTCATCTGCAGATTGGTTGGAAGTCCCAGATACGCCGCATCACCAAAGGCCATGTAAACGTCGTAAACACCTGGTTCAATGCCGACGAACCATAACTGCCCGAATTCATCAGCTTTTCCGTAATACACTGGGATTGTGTCACTTTGTGGATACATGGTCACGTAGACCTGAGGTGCAGGGTACACATTATTTGAGATATCCCTCACGTAGAACTGGAAGAAAACGTTCGCTCCAACTTCAGATGGAAGATTTTGGGTTAAGGCTCTATAAGCGTTGACCCTGCCCCAACCGCTATCGTGGTCGAAGCCACGTGCCATGATGTCATCGGCGGTGTTGGCTATGTGCTTTCTGATCTGATACGGTGTGTAAGTCACTCGTTGTCGATCCAGTTTTTCCAACAGCAACGCGATCACACCTGAAACGTGCGGTGTAGCCATGCTTGTTCCACCGGAGAAGGCGTACGGATTTTCACCATCGAAGAACTCAACCCTATTCCGCAGAGGCACCGTGGAAAGGATCGTGAAATCTCCGGGAGCTGCGACAGTTATCCACCTTCCGCGCGTCGAGAAATATGTTATACCGTCCACCGCGGTGCTCGCAGCCACGTTTATGACACCAGGATAGCAGGATGGATAGTGGATCTCGTCGGTGTGGCTGTTTCCGGCGGAAGCAACGAAGATGCCGTTGACCACCCTCATTATGAGAGCGATAGTCTGAGCGAGTGTTATGGAATAACCTTTACCGCCCCAGCTGTTCGAAAAGATCCTCGCTCCACGCTCAGCAGCCCACAAAAAGCCATAAGCAACAAGGTCATCTCCCATGTATACAAGTCTCGTCCCCACGAACTCGAATATCACTATGGGCATTATCTTGGCATTCGGCGCAACACCGACGACACCTCTCCCATCACGCTTCGCCGCGATCGTTCCAGCAACGTGCGTCCCGTGGGAGCCACCAAAGGAGCTGTCCATATATGGACTCAACGTCTCACCCGTCCGTGGTCGATACCCTTGCACAAGCTGACCTTGCAGATCTGGATGGGTTCCATCAACACCACTGTCCACTACCGCAACGATGATATCCTTACCGGTGTATCCAAGTTCCCAAGCCTGCGGAGCCTTCACTTTTCTGATGCCCCAGAGCCATTTCCAAAATTCGTCTTCCACCATGACCTGTTTTGTTTCGACAGTTGATTCGAGTAAATCTTTTGCGTTGTCGTTCTTCACAGGTTCGATCAAGTATCTTTTGTAGCTCGGCTCGATGTAGGATATCTTCTCTCGCAACTGAACGTCTGATTTGAGTCGTTCTAAAATTTGGCGTCTGATCTCAGCAAAACTCAACGTGGTTTTGAAGCTAACCGCATTTATCTGTTCGAGCCTGACCCTCACACTGGCATTTGGATCGATCGATTTCACAAGGTCTATCGCATCGTCTATCGAATCTTTGTAGCCAACAATGACTATGTTTTCCATGACTTCAGCATCTTTTTCGATGGGCGCAACTATCTCTTCAAAGGTCTTTTCACTCGCGTTGTTCTTTGGAATATTACTCATACAACCGGCTAAAAACAAAGCCACCAACGTGATCGCTATTAGAAATCTCTTCATCTTTCCTCACCCCCTTTTCACTCACCGGTTGTGAATCTGTTGAAGTAGTCTGCTTCGTTTATCCACATGTCCCAGCCATGACCGCGATCGATAGTTACGGAGGTCGAGGTGCCGTCGGGTGTTACATAAAGAGCTGCTGCCAATGCCAAGCCCCATTCGTAGGTCTTGTACTTTTCAAGTGGTTCGGTTTGAGGAACTGAAGAGCCATCTGGGTAGATTATTCTCTTTCTCTTCCAATTACCACTGCTTGGATTGAACGTTACGGAAACTTGCTGTGGCCCTGGTGTGGTGGTCAAAACATCGTAGAAAATGTGTTGATCGCTCACTGCGGTGTCGTAAATCCGCGGACCATAGTAAGCGTAAGTTATGTATTCGTCGGGTATGAGATTTCCTCCAATCTTTGGTCTTGAAGTCCAATCTCTCCAATCAACGGGTTTCCATACGAAGGTCGGTGTTCTTGAAACGTTCCTTTCATTGTCTGCTGGAGAGATGAGCTTAACCTTGAAAAGATCCAGTGGGATCACTTCGATGATGTTGCTGTTGCCTGATTCAGTGCCGTCTCTGTAGACCGTTCTCACTGTGTAATAGTACTTCTGACCAGGCATCAAATCCACCGATTTGTCGATGGCAAAGTCACCAGTTGTGAAAGCGATCTTTTGCCAAGTTTGACCGTCAGTTGATCTGTAGACGTTGTAACCCGCGCGATGTGTGTCTGGTGCATGATTCCAAGCGAACGCAACAAGTATGTTGGTGTCCTTTATGTTATGTTCTGGTTTGTAGTTTTCAAGCTCGTTCATCATCTCTTTTGGCATGTCTTTGAACAAGATATCTTTAACGGATGTCGGTAGGCTGGAGTAAGGTATGTCCGCATCGCTCGTCCAACCGTAGTACCGCAGACCCGTTGGTGGCACTCGCACTGTCACTGTTGGAACCGAGCTTCTGTTGATTGTCAGATAGATTATCTTGTTCACGCGTGTGCCGTTTGGGGTGTGAACGACCACGTGGAGTGGGATGGTGGTGTTGTTGAAGCGCCCCAGATCGAGCGAATCAGTTGTGAATTCGTAGCTGTTAGACTTGATCGCATCACGACCTGTCGCACTTGGAACGAGCCCCAAACCAATGTATGCCACGTACATGACTACATCGCTTCTCACGGTCAGTTTGATGCGATCGGCTGTGATCGTTGTTGCCTCTGGATCTGGGAGCACAAGATCTGGATCAGCAGTCACAGTGATCTGTAAATTGGGAATCTCGTCGTTGTCGGTCATTGCCCTTCGAGACAACGTTTCAATCTCCGGTATGATGAAAGGATCGTAGTTGTAAATCACGCTTGTCGCCTTGTTCTCACCGGTGATCTTGATGTCGTATCGACCGCCTGGTAGGTAGAACTTCGCATGACCGTTCCAATCGGTAATGCCAGAAATGATCAGGGTATCTCCTTGATAAACTTCGACGTTCACTCCAACCGCCGCTGGTCCGGTCGTGAACTCGACTACCTTGATCGTTGCGAGGTTCCATCCAACGGTGAATGTCGAAACCGGGCTTTCAACGGAATTATTGCCGTCCGAAACCACGACCTTCCAGTAATAGGTCTGCCCGGGTGTCAAGTTGGTGACGGTGTACTCTGGTCTGTTGACTGTAGCGATCTTGGAAAGATTCGAAGCGCTTGTACCTAAGTACACTTCGAAGGTCAAGGCTTGTCCCTCTGGGTCTGTCGCTGTGAACTTCAAGGTCACAGATCTCGTCGAAGCAAGAACAGCAACCTGTGCGTCATTTTGTGGAGAGATCAAAGACACTTCCGGCGCCTGATTGATGGGTACATTGGTAGGAGCGGAGCACGAGAACAACGTGATCAACAAAGCCGCGAGTAGTAACCACTTGAGACTTGCCCTCATGATTGTATCACCCCCCGCGAGATACGTTAGACGTTAGCAATTTTACTATTTTGTATATCATGAGCCAATTTTTTACATCAAGTCTTACGACTTTAGTATATCATGAACTATGTTCGTTGATTATCATCGAACGCACGTCAAAAGCTCAAACCGAAAAACGAGCGAAACACTCTCGTTCAGGTGAACAACTTTGTTGTCACATCTTGGTGGTATTTGACATCAGTGGTGTTCATGTGTGCGCCAGAAATTGGAATTTCTCTCGCGTCAGGTATCGAACATCTATGAAGAACTCGATTCAATACATGATGCGCTCGGCGTCAGTTGCAACGACTGTAGGCAATGTTGCAACACGGCAGCGTACAACATTGAAGCGACGCTGTTGGAATTCCTCCCTTTGGCACTCCATCTGGTTGAATCTGGGCAGTTCGACTCTTGGTTCGCGAAAGCGCAGATGGCGATGCCAAACGACAATTGTGTGCTCTTGGTGGATGAATCGATCAAGATAGAGGGCGGATGTTCCTTCCATCGATACAGGCCACTCGTGTGCCGATTGTTTTCAGCAAGTTACGTGAGAAGAAAAAACAATGTAGAAACTCTATCTTGCCGATTCTTGAAGGCAGAACTTTCAAAGAGGATAGATCGTTTGATAGATGCTCAGACGTTTTTCGAAAGACTGTACGATATCGATCCTTACCTTGCGGTTCGGAGGAGAGATATCAACACAGCTTTCAGAGAGGCTTTAGAGTACGTGGGAATGAGACTTTTGTTGAACACGCCTCCTTCTCTGCCCTTGGCGAGCTGATTATATATATAATAGTCTTCGGACTGCAAGGAGCTTTGCACATGCCGAAAGATTTGACCGAGGGAAACCTCAGCAGGAATCTTTTGTACATGGCCCTGCCCACGATGGGTGGCTTTGCCGTTCAGATACTCTACGATATCGTAGACATGTTTTGGATCGGCAAGATCTCTTCACGCGCGATAGCTGGGGTGGCGGTGTTCTCGGCCATCTTTTGGCTCATCTCCGTTCTGAACGAGATCATCGGTACTGGGTCAGTATCCATGATTTCTCAAGCGTACGGAGCCAAAGACTATGAGCGTGTGAATCGTACGATCGAACAAACGATAGTGTTCAAGATCTTCGTCGCCTTGATCGCGGTTGTTCTGTTGATCATCTTTCTCAAACCTCTGATGGTGTTCTTCAGCAAAGATGAGGAAGTGATCACTGCGGGGCTCGACTACGGTTATTGGCGCATCTTCTTCTTACCCATCTTCTTCGCCACCTATTCCACCTATACAGCCCTTCGAACCACGGGTGAATCGAAACTACCGAACATCATGATGGCGGTTGGCGCTATCATGAACATGGTCTTGGATCCTATCTTCATGTTCGAACGTGTAGCTGGTCTCAACATCAGGGGCTTGGGACTTGGAGTCAAAGGTGCGGCGATCGCAACGGTCGTATCTTCGTCAGCGGTTTTCGTTTGGGGTCTGATCGTTTTGTTCAAAGGTCAGGGCATGATCAGGATAACGCTGAGAGGCTTGTTCAAATTGTACTGGTCCATAGACAAAAAGCTGTTGACGGTGGGTTTACCGAGTGGAGTTGAAATGCTTTTGAGGAATCTTTCTATGATGTTGATGGTGAAACTGTTCGGCATGTACGGTTCTACTGTGCTGGCGGCGATAGGTATCGTCGATCGCATGATGGGACTCGCGTTCGTGCCTTTGATGGGTTTTTCGATCGGAGCGAGCACGATAGTTGGACAATGCCTTGGGGCGAACAAGATCGAAAGGGCGGAAAAGACGGTTTTGCTCGCAGCACTTTACAACGCGCTTTTCCTCTCGGCCTTCGTCGTGCTCGCGAACATATCACCAAGGTTGGTGATCGAGTTCTTCACGAGAGATCCGAACGTGGTCCATGAAGGTGCCTTCGCGATAAGGCTCGGTTCCTGGGTGATGCTCATCGCAGGTTTTTCCTTCTCTCTCATGAGCGCGTTCTTTGGTGCGGGTTACACCAAGGCGGCGATGTTCTCGAGCATCGTGGGCAGATGGTTCATCCAAGTTCCCTATTCCGTGTTGGTGGCGATCGTGCTGAAACTACCGATAAAGTATCTGTGGTTTTCTTTTCTGATCGCTGAGATCGGCGAGATATCTTACGCGTCCATCGTCTTTTTCAAAGGCAAGTGGAAAAGTTACCGTGTGATATGATAAAATCTTGTTGGCGATGGAGTCCGCCACAATCGCCCAGTGGGCTGATGACTCCTACCGTGAGGGTAGGAGTTTTTTGTTTGGGTGAGACGAATGGGTCTTGTTGAAATCAGCTTGAAGGATGCGATCACTCATGCCAAACTGGAATGTCCAATATGTTCGCTCGTAGATAAGGCTTTAGATTCAACCATCGATAGCCTTCTGTACGAAATGGTGAACGACGTGACTGTTAGGTCCGAGCTCCGATCCAAAGGATTGTGCCGTAGGCACGTCGCGAGAATAGAAGCGTATCTGTCACGACACATGGAACTGGGGTACATGGGCTTGGCAATAATCTATTCGGATCTTCTGGAACATCTTGCCGAACTGTTGGAGAACCATTCCGATTTGGATCGTGGCTCGAGTTGTTTCTTGTGCGAGAAGGAGAGGACCTTCGAGTTGCTGTACGCCAAGGCTTTCTTGAACAGCATCGGCGAACTACTTGACCTGTACAGATCTTCCCAGGCAGTGCTGTGCTTCGATCATTACGCCTTCGTTTTCTCAAGGCTCAAGAACTCTTTCAGAGAGACTTTCAAGGCGATTCAACTCTCGAAGTACAAACATCTGATAGAACTGCTCAACTCTTTCGTCAACAAGCACGATTACAGAAACAAAGAAAGCTTCACTCCTGAAGAGCTTGCGGCGAGAAAATCTGCTGGGAAACTCATTGCGAAAAATCTTCATCATTGGAGGCGTTTGAAATGAAACAGGTCGCAGACTTTGCTGAACGCGTACTGAAGAATGTCTCACGCGTGATCGTGGGCAAGGACGAGGTCATAAAGAAGATGCTGGCGGCTTTTTTGAGTTCAGCGCACGTACTCATCAACGACGTACCCGGAGTGGGAAAGACCATGCTCGCAAGGTCTTTCGCCATCTCACTCGGTTTGAACTTCAACAGGGTGCAGTGCACTCCAGATCTCACACCTTCTGATATCACAGGCTTCAACGTGCTCGATCCAAGAACAGGACAGTTCAGCTTCAAGAAGGGAGTTCTCTTCGCAGACGTTCTGCTGGTGGACGAGATAAACAGGGCTACGCCGAGGACGCAGTCGGCCTTACTTCAGGCAATGGCCGAAAAGCAGGTGAGTATCGATGGGATGACGTACCAGTTGAGCGAGCATTTCTTCGTGATAGCGACTCAGAACCCCGTCGAGTTCGAAGGCACCTTCCCCTTGCCCGAAGCTCAGCTGGATCGATTCGCGATCTGTCTGAGCCTTGGATATCTCGAGAAAGAACAAGAGATGCAACTTTTGAAGAGACTGCAGAAAACTCACCCTATTGAATCGCTCGAACCTGTGTGTGAACCAGACGAACTTTCGAGGATGAAAGAATTCGTAAAAGAAGTCTACGTTGATGATTCTGTTATGGATTACGCCGTCAGGATCGTGGCGAGGACCAGGAGCCATCCGGATGTGGCGCTCGGAGCCAGTCCGAGGGGAACCATCGCGCTCGTGCATCTGTCGAGGGCTTTGGCTGCGATGAGTGAGAGGAATTTCGTCTTGCCAGACGATGTGAAGAGCATAGCACTCGATGTGCTTGCCCACAGATTGATCCTCAAGCCGGAAGCCAGATTGATGAGAAAGAGCAAAAAGGAAATCGTAGAAGAGATACTCAACAGCGAGGAGGCACCGATAAGAGGGTGAAACTAAAGCTCAGATCGATCAGCTGGAACGTTCAACCACTCATCGTTCTGTCAGTGACCGCGATCGTTTGGTTGATCTTGAGCGCTACAGTGTTCAGTGTGCTCTTCTTTTCACTGTGTGTCTTTCTGTGGTTGCACTTCTTGGAAACGAGACGAGACATATCAAAATTGAGAATCGAAAGAAGAATCTCAACTGAGAGGGCCTTCACGAACCAAGACGTTTCATTCCACCACAGTGTTGTATCGTCGAAGCGTTTGAAGCTCACGCTTTTGGGACAGATCGAGGTGGGATCTTCGCTGACGTACAATCTGTTCGAGAGAGATGTTTTTGTTGGTTCCGAGCCTGTACGAATCGATGTGAAGACCTCTTTTCCAACCAGGGGTCGGAAGGTTTTGAAGGATCTGTGCTGCTATTACGAGCATCCATTGGGTTTGTTCAAGATCTGGGCACGGTTCAACACGCCGCAAGAATTGCTCGTGTTGCCAAGGTTGATGCCTCTGGAATTCTTCCCATCGCGCTTGAGAGAACCGTTGCCGGGCAGAAGATCCGACTTCAAGTTGTTCGAAGATCCTTTGAGAATTAAGGGATTGAGAGAATATTCGAACGATCCAATCAAAAAGGTTCATTGGAAGGCGTCGGCGAAGTTTGGAAAACTGTTGGTGAAGGAATATGATCACACGGCGATGAGCAGAACCTTTTTGTTCATCGATCTGAACATGGCAAGAGAGATCTTCGCGAGAAACGTTTGGGCACAGATTCGCACCAGTTACGAAGAAGAAGCCGTGCGTGCGGCTACGGCCATTCTGTACTGGCTCTCTCAGGGAAACGACACGATATGCATGAGCATCGTTGGAAAGCAAGTTCTCGAAATGGACTGGGCTTCGCAGGATGGCTGGGTGAGGGCGGTGGAGATGTTGGCGCTCGCCGAGGGCGCAGAGGATGGACCACAACTGAGCGAAGTGCTCTTCTCACAGGTTCCCAAGCTCACCTTCACTTCGACCGTGGTCGTGCTCTCGATGTACTTGACGGATTCGATTCTGCCCGTGTTGCTCGAAGCGAGGGCAAGATGTGCACGCGTCATGGTGTTCTTGATACCGTATGGCTATCGAGATCCAAAATACAGAGCTGGAAGAACCTACGAGATGTATCCTTTGGACATGGTGAAACTCAACGAGAAGGCGAAGTTATTGGAACAAGAGCAGATCATCGTGAGGATCATCAAGCCCAGTCAGACGCTTCAGGAGGTCTTCTATGAAATCGATGAAGCTCGCTGACTTGCTCGTGAGTCTTGCCGCTTGCTTTTTGTCTTTGCTGCTTCTGGGTCAAGACGCACCATGGTGGTTGTACTTGGTCTTGCCCAGCGCTGCCTTCTGTATGACGTTGTTTTTGAACCGAAGATCGGGCTGTTCGGTGCCGTTTTTTTCTTTGGTGCTCTTCGTTTCAAGCTGGATTTTGCTCTACGCGATTGTGAAGGACGGTTTGCAGTCGTTCCTCACAGCGTTGTGTGTCGTTGCCTTGGTGAACGTGCTCACGTCGAAGGACAACTTTCTGTGGCTTTGGCTCATCGTTCTGGGCGTCGCATTGAATTTTTCTTCGTGGATCGAAAGATGGCAGTCTGTGATCGTGTTCGTGATCGTTCTGCTCGTTGTTGTGTTGTCGAATGTTCGGCTCGAAAAAAGATGGTTTTTCGCGCTCTTGTTTGTTTCGATCCTCTGTATTCTGCTTCTTGTTAACCTCAACTACTCGATTGTGGCGCGAATGCTCAGTTTGATTCCACAAAAAAACGCACAGGAAGAAAAGCAAACGGTTCAAATCACGCCAATGGAGCGCATCGCAGAAGAGAGTTCAAACCAGTCACGGAATCGCTCTCGCATCTTTGACATCGCACTGGAAAGGATATTCTTCCCGATCCTTCTGACCCTCTTTGGCGTGTTTCTGCTAACGCTGAGCTTGAAACTGTTCAAATTGAAAGGAACGCTCCTGCTTCTGCTCCTCGGCACAGTGACCTTTGCCGTGGTGTTGTCCCTGCTTTCTATCGTGTTATCGTTCCTAAAGCCTAAGTTCGAACTGACGCAAGCAGAGTTGCCGCAGAACACATTAGAGACGGAAACTCCACAAACCAAGATTGAGTTCGTGGAATCGACACCTGTGAGGGTGGCCGAGACGCAGCGTGATACAAGAAGAATCGTGGATTTCCTGAACTGGGCTTCACTGGCTTTGTTGATCTTCGCAGGCGTTTTCATGATTTATCTGACCGTCTACGTTTCGAAGAACGTCGGTGCCCTGATCGACGAACATAAAACTGCCGGGCCAGTCGCGGAAGAAGACTCACGAAACGAAGAATCCCTGAAATTCTATCTTTCCGAGCGTTTCGTCGTTGAGGGATACTGGTGGTTGAGAAAAAGATTCTTTGCAGGCTTTGATCATCTCACTCCATGCGAGATTCTGAACGTGAAAGATCCATACGAGCCTTTCAGGAAGCTCACGGACATCTACGTTAAGCTTCGTTATGGCAACAAGAGACTGACGAACGAGGAAATCGAAGCGTTCCACGAGCACTTGTTGAAGACCATCGACTGGCTCGAGGAAAATTCGCAAACGCAAGAACCCTCATCCTGACGAGGTTGATGGTGGCGCTTCCACTGCGTTCTAAGGTAGAATGTTTCTCAGAAGAGATGAGAGGTGAGCGTTGTGCGTTTCGTCGATTGCAAGACTGCGAATTGCTCGCTGCCGGTTCTTGAAGTCAACGGCGAGGTGGGGGTTCTGTTCGTTCACGGTTTCACAGGTTCGCCGCACGACCTCACTTACATGGCGAAGAAGACCTGCGAAGCTGGCTTCACGGTCTCAATTCCACGCTTGCCTGGTCATGGTACGTGCGGTGAGGATTTCTTGACCACCACGGCACACGATTGGCTCCGTCGGGCGTTCGATGCCTACTACGATCTGAAAGCGATTTGCAAGGATGTGCACATAGTCGGTCTGTCCATGGGTGGAGTCATAGCGATCATCATGGCGTCTGTTTTGAAGCCAAAGAAACTCGTGACCTTGGCTGCTGCCACGCACCTGAGCAGTAACAGAATAAAACTCGCTAAGTTCGTCGCTCTCTTCAGGGACAAACTCCCAAAGCAAAAATCGCAGACGTATGAAGATCCTGCCATGGAGACTCTCAACAAAGAGTATTGGTCCTACGAATGGCCCAAGCAGGGTGCTGAGCTCTACAAGTTGATCAAGTTGTCGAGGAAGGCTGTGCGGCAAATAGTTTCTGAAACGCTCGTGGTCGCGGCGCGCAACGATGAACTGGTGCCTCTGAAAGCTGCGCAGTTCATCTACGATAACGTGCGCTCTGAGAAGAGAAAACTCTTGATCTTCGAAAAGTCGGGCCACGTACTTTCCAACGACGTGGAGAAAGAAGCGGTCACAGACGCAGTCTTGGATTGGCTGAGATCTTGAAGGAGTGATCGGGTGAGTTGGAAAGTCGTGCTCGCAGGCTTCTGCGTCTCGTTCATTTTCGGTTTTTCCTTCCTTTTCACCAAGAACGCGCTGGATCATTTGAATCCTTTGACATTCCTTTCGTACCGTTTTTTCGTCGCGAGCGTTTTGTTCGTGGCACTCAAGTTTTTCGGTGTGGTCAGGTTCGAGAAAAAGCCATACTGGAAACTCTGGAGATTGATCATTTTTCAGCCCATTCTGTACTTCCTCTTCGAAACGATGGGAGTTGCGAGGATCAACTCTTCTGAAGCCGGCATGATCGTTGCACTGATACCCATCATTGTGAACGTTCTTGCGATCTTCATGCTTAGAGAACGGGCTGATAGTATCCACTACGCTCTGTTGCTCACAGGCTTTCTGGGTAGTGTGTTGATAGTGGGTTTCGATCTGACGGCTCAAAATTTGCTCGGTAAACTGTTGATGTTGCTCGCAGTCTTTTCGGCGGCGTTCTACACGATCAATGCGAGGAAGTTGTCCAAAGAATTCACGCCAGAGGAGATAAGTTTTTTCATGATGATCTCTGGATTCATTTTTTTCACTCTCGCCAGCATGCTTGCTGGTCCGTTCAAACTCCTGCTCAACGTTCACACGGTTTCGGCGGCGATGTATCTTGGAATTCTTTCATCGGCGGTGGCTTTTTATTTGCTCAACTACATGGTGAAACACGCTTCGCCCATTCTGACCAGCTTGTTTTCGAACCTGACCACGGTTGTTGCATGCTTGGCAGGTGTGGTTTTCAGAGGCGAAAGAATAGGCTCCGAACAGATCCTTGGAGTCACGATCGTACTCGCATCACTCTTCGTGATGACGATTAGAAGTCGTCAAACAAAGACGGAATCTTTTGATCATGGCAAAGTTACGCACGATAATGAGAATACGATCCTCCACGTGAATCTGTTGGGGAAGAACCTTCTTCTGACTCCGCACGCGTACCAGAGGATGATCGAAAGGGGCGTGAGCTTGGAGGAGTTGAAGAAGGTGCTCGAGTCTGAGGATTCGCGTGCGCTGGTTCAGAGGAACGGGAGGATCAAGGTGAGTGACGGACACATCGAAGCGATCCTGCAGCCTTCAGCTGGAGTGCTGTACCTCGTGACGGTGATGAAGAAAGGAGAGCGAAGGCGGATTTGATCATCTATTGATTGAAAGATTTCTTTGGTCCTATTGCCTGAACTCACCGCGAAAGAGAACTCGTTGTGACGAAGAAAGTTCTACCTACGAAGAAAAGGTGCGGCGTGAGCCGCACCTTTGTTCATTCGAACCATGCGTACTTGAGGATGACGAACTCTGTGGACAGCAACCAAACGTTCTTTAGCTCTTTCTTGTGCGCTACGATGTTAGTCATGTTGTAGAGGAAGATCCACGGTGCGTCTTGAACGATAATCTTTTGTACTTCCGCGTAGTACTGCAGAAGCTTTTCTTTGTCGAGCTCTTGGGCAATCTTGTCTATGAGTTCGTCAACCTTGGGATTGCTGTAGAAGGTGTTGTTGTCTCCTGTACCGTTCGGATTCACGTTGGCAGAGTGGAAGAGCGGATACAACACCCAGTGACCCTCACCGGTCGAAGGAGCCCAACCGAGCAGGAAAAGCTCGTAGTCCCAGTCTGCCGGGTTGCTCGAAAACAGCCTGTTTATGTAACTCGCCCACTCCATGGGTTTCACATCGACCGTCACACCCACTTCTTTCAACATACCCTGCACGGCCACAGCAACTTCGTAATCGTTGAGGTACCTGCCCTTCGGTGTCAACAGCTCGAGCTTGAGATTCTCGGCACCAGCTTCCTTCAACAACTGCTTCGCCTTCGCTGGATCGTACGGATAACCGCCAGTTGAGTAATAGCCAAAGGTGTATTTCGCAAGCGGTGAGTCGGACGGGATCGCAAGATTTCTCATGATCGTAGCGCAGAGTTTCTGCTTGTCGATCGCATAGTTGAGCGCCTGCCTAACTCTGACATCGTTCAACGGTGGCTTTCTCGTGTTAAAGCCTATGTAGATCACCCTCAAGCTTGGTTCAACCCTCACGACGAGTTTTTCGTCCTTCTGCAGAACGGCCACGAGTGCAGGTGGTGGGTTGAACATCACATCCACATCGCCAGCCCTCAACTGTGTGACCCTCGAAACATCTTCAGGGACAATGGTGAACACGATGCCATTCAAGTAGGGTTGACCCTGTCTCCAGTAGTTCGGATTCTTAACGAGCTCTATTCTTTCTCCAATCTTCCATTCCTTGAGCATGAACGGGCCGGTCCCAACAGGATTTCTACCGAGTTTGGCTGGATCGCTGCCGTATGCATCGATAGCCTTCGGTGAGACTATCAGGGCGGCTTCGTGAGCGAGCCTGTTCAAGAACGGAGAATATGGCTTTTCAAGAATGAACTTCACCGTGTAGTCATCAACGACAACGATCTCTTTGACGATGCCTTTGAACAGACCGGTTCTTCTGAGAGAGCCGTTCAGAACATAGTCATAGTACTTTTTGACCGCCTGGGCATTGAAGTCGGCTCCATCGTGGAACTTCACACCTTTTCTTAGGTAGAAGGTGTACTCGGTACCATCTCGAGAGATCTCCCACTTTTCCGCGAGAGCAGGCGTGATGTTCAACTTTTCGTCAAACTCGACAAGACCGTCGAAGATGTGGCGACACACCGTTCCGCTGATGTTGTCGGTCTGGTTGGCTGGCAGCAAACTGACCGCGTCGGCGCCCATCACGTAGCGAGCAACTCCACCGTACTTAGCTGAGAACGAGAGGACTGCGATCAGAACCAAAGAGATCAAAAGAAACTTCTTCACCAGACACACCTCCCCATCGAAGTTTGGAAATATTTTACCACGAAGTCAACCTTTCTGGACCACAGCGCGAACTCACTAAGAAACGTACATGTCACTCGTCGCTCGACACATTGGTGACTATCTCGGATCTATGAGTCACTTCGCTTGGAAATCGCCTGAATCAGTTTGATGACGTGTAGGTTCTCCTTGACATCGTGCACTCTGACGATGTCGACTCCGTTCAAGACGCAGTAAGCTGTCACTGCGAGGGTACCGTACAGCCTCTCCTCTGGAGGTAGGTTACCCAAAACCTGACCGATGAAGGATTTCCTTGAAGCTCCCACGAGCAGAGGCTTCTTCAAACTGTTGAATTCCGAGATACGTCTTATGATCTCAAGGTTGTCGACAAGCCTCTTTCCGAAACCGATGCCGGGATCGATTATAACCTTGTCTTCCAAACCAATTTGTTGGAGTTTCTCGATCCTCTCTTTGAAGAAGTAGAGAATCTCTTTGACGACGTCTTCGTAATAGGGGTTCTCCTGCATCGTTTTCGGTTCGCCCTTCATGTGCATCAGCACCACCGCAGGTTTGTAGGTCTTTAGAACATCCATCATCGCTGGATCGAACCTGAGGGCGCTCACATCGTTCACCATTTCCGCACCATTCTTCAGAGCTTCCTCCGCAACCTTCGCTTTGTAGGTATCAACAGAAATGACGACATCAAAGTTTTTCCTCACGATCTCGACAGCGGGTACGACCCTGTTGAGTTCTTCTTCTTCGCTGATTCTATCAGAGCCGGGTCTGGTCGATTCACCGCCAATGTCGATGATGTCCACACCTTCTTTAACCATTCTCGCGGCAAAATCGATCAGTTTATCTTTCTCAACACGACTCGCCGCGTAAAAAGAGTCCGGTGTGACGTTAACGATGCCCATGATCAAAGGTTTCTCGAACTCCAATTTTCGACCAGATGGAAGCTCTATGGTACGAACTTTGGTCTCGAAGAGACAGTTCTTTATGTCCCGTGCGATCTCATCGAGGTTCCAGTAATGCATCAAGGAAAGTTTTTCAATGAGCTTTTTGTGTTGCGCAAGCGTTCCCATCGTCAAAACGTTTGTGTGTCGCACCTTCAGCGTGATCGAGTGTTTGTGAACGGCTGCGTCTCCACCAGCGGCGAGCATTTCTTGTTTGATCACGTTCGCGCTGATCGCTGGAACGTCGTAGATGAGCAAGCTCACGAACTCACCTTTGTTTCTGAAGATCGGTATCGACGCAGGATCGACGCCGACTCGCGAGAGATGTTCAACGGGGTTGGTTAGCTTGGTGATCAGAAAGTTCATCTCTGAATCCCTCCAGTAATTGTTTTATCTTCACCAATGAATCTCTGATTATCCTTGCAGTCGCACCCCATATCACGATCCCATCGATGACAAATCTGCACGTTCTGCCACCACCTGGAAGCACGATCTCATCGCACGAAATTCTATCGAACAACGATAAACTGACGAGGTAAAGATCCTGCACCTCAGATTTGTTAAGTCTGAAATGCGGCCGGTCAATTTGAACGAGGAACGCTTGAACGAAGAGGTTTGACTTTCCCGTCACGGTCGAAGACAACGTACCAAGTAAGCGGCAGCGATCTTTTGCCACGCCAATTTCTTCTTCGAGCTCCCGAAACATAGCTTCCACTATTGTTTCACCGTCCTCAACCATGCCTCCCGGAAAGGCAACTTGATTCGCGTGTCTGTTCAAGTGGCGAGCTCTACGTATGAAGATCACATACGGTTCATCGAAGATGAAGACGATCGGAACCGCAACCACGGACAGCAAAGTTTTTTCACCAGGAGTGATTATACCAGATGAACTGTAAGAAATTTATAAGTAACTTCGATTGATATCCTCCACATCTTGGATCAGACCGTAACATGTGTTAAGATTGCAATAGTTCCGACACGGAGGTGATGTATGTGAAAATATGCGTAATTGGCGCAGGCAATGGTGGGCAAGCTCTTGCGGGTTATTTGGCCTTGAAAGGATACGACGTCTCACTGTACAACAGATCCGAAAAAAGGATCGCACCCATTTTGAAGACGAGAAAGATCAAGCTCGAGGGTGAAGTCAACGCGACGACGCAGATTTCTTTCGCGACGACGGACATTTCAGAAGCGATCAAAGGTAGAAAACTTCTCATGGTGGTCGTTCCAGCCAACGCACACCGCGAAGTGGCCGAAAAGCTTGCTTCACTGCTCGAAGATGGTCAAATCATCGTGCTCAATCCCGGAAGAACGGCGGGAGCTTTGGAGTTCGCCAACGTGTTGAAGGAAAAGGGTGTGCAGAAAGACGTTGTCATCGCTGAGGCACAAACGTTCGTCTTCGCATCACGCATGTCGAACCCTGGCGTGGTACGAATCTTCAGAATCAAGAACGCCGTGCCAGTTGCGGCTCTCCCTGCGGCGAGAAACAAAGACCTGGAAGAAACCCTTCTGAAGGTCATGCCCGAGTTTGAACTCGCACCGAACACGCTTTACACGAGTTTCAACAACATAGGTGCGGTTTTTCATCCCGCCACGATTGTCTTGAACGCTGGCTGGGTGGAAACGACGTTCGGAAAGTTTGAGTTCTACTTCGAGGGTATAAGCCCGTCCGTGGCAAAGGTGCTGGAAGCAATAGACAAAGAGAGGTGTGCAGTCGCGAGGAAGTTCGGGATCGAACCCATGACGGCCGTGCAGTGGTTATCCTACGCGTACGATGTGAAGGGAAAGGATCTGTACGATGCGATACACAACAACGAAGGTTACAGGGGCATACAGGCGCCCACGAGCCTCGAAAACAGATACATCTTGGAAGACGTGCCCACAAGTTTGGTGCCCATATCAGCCTTCGGAAAGTTGGTTAAAGTAAAAACACCCACGATCGATGCCATCGTCAAACTCGCCTCGATCATGATGGGCGTTGACTTCTTCAAAGAGGGTAGGAACTTTGAAAGACTTCATCTCAAAGGGAAAACCCTCGAGGAGGTCAAGCGCATCATGGGGGAGGGATGGCAATGAAGATGATAGGTGCCTCCATAGGAAGCTGTGTTCACAACGTTGGTTTGCTCAATTTTCTCAACTTGGCGAGACAGAACGGTTACGAGACGCTGTACATAGGTTCCGCCGTACCGGTAGAGAAACTCGCGGATGAGATAGAGAGACACAATCCTGATGTCGTTGCGATGAGTTACAGACTCGGTGCGGAAGCACTGAGAAATCTTCTGCAAACCTTGGAACATCTGTTGAAGGAACGTGGTCTTCTGAACAAGACATACATCTTTGGCGGCACGGTGGAGACGGCCAGTGTCGCAAGAACGTTCAATTTTATAAGCAAGGCCTTCGATGGGACCGAAGAGATGGATGAAATCGTCATGTTCTTGAGAGGAGAGGCGAGGAAATTACAAAAAATGGAGATTTACCCGCAGAGGCTGGGTGAAAGAATAAAATTCAAAAGCCCTTTTCCTCTCATACGACATCACATAGGGTTACAAACGCTCGAAGAAACCATAAAAGAGATCGAAAAAATGGCAGATTCTCAATTGCTGGACGTGATATCCATCGCACCGGATCAGAACTGTCAGCAGTTCTTTTTCGAGCCAGAAAAGATGGATCCAAAGCAGGATGGCGCCGGTGGAGCACCGATAAGAACAAGAGAAGACTTCGTGAGGTTGTACGAGGCCAGCAGAAGAGGAAATTATCCGCTCGTCAGGTGCTACGCGGGCACGAGACACATGGTGGAGTTTTCAAGACTGCTGAAAGAGACACTTAACAACGCGTGGGCGGCGATACCGCTCATGTGGTACAGCGACCTCGACAGGCGCTCCGACAGACCTTTGCTCGAAGCGATTAAGGAGAACATGGAGGCGATACGCTGGAACGGCGAGAACGATGTGCCAGTTGAGGTGACCGACTCTCACCAGTGGGCTTTGAGATTAGCACACGATGCTGTGGAAGTTGCCGCGGCGTACCTCGCCACCTTCGCGGCCAAGAAGCTCGGTGAAGGAGTACGTGCAACAGTTCATGCTGGAAACACCCGTGGGTTTGTCACCGAAAGGTGACATCGCCAAGATGATGGCGAAAAGGGAACTCGTCGAAAGCCTCGCAGATGAAAATTTCAAAGCTTATCGAATGATAAGAACGGGTCTGATGTCTATGCCAGCAGACCTCGATGCGGCAAAGGGACAGATAGGCGTCTCCATGTTCTACGGCATGGCGCTCGAGCCGCACATAGTCCACGTCGTTGCCTATTGTGAATCTGAGAAGAGAGCCACGGCAAGGGAGATCATAGAGAGCGTCAAGATTGCCAGAAGGGCCATAAACGTCGCACTGCGTGGTGTCTCAGATCCTTTGGCGGATCCATGGGTTCGAAGCGAGAAGGAGCGGATCAAAGAAGAAGCTTTGCAGATAATCGATGCCATCAAGTCACTCGGCAACGGCACTGAAGATGATCTCATCAGACCAGAAGTTCTTTTCGAAGCGGTCAGAGTTGGGATCTTGGACGCTCCGGCACTCAAAGGTTTCTCCGTGGCGAAAGGCCAGGTCAGAACCGCGATAATAGACGGACAATGCAGGTGCGTTGATGAAAACGGAAGAGTAATGAGTGAGAAGGAAAGACTTGCAAAAATTCTGGGGAGGTCACATGAATGAAAGTTGCCGTCGTCTACGATCTTGAAAACCTCGACGAATCACGTGTCAAAATGATCGACAGCGTGTGTGAGGCTTTGTCGAAACATCACGACGTTGAAAAGCTTCCATTTGGCAATGACTTCATTGAGCGCGTCAAGACCTTCGATGCGGTCTTCAATCTGTCGACTGCACACCTTCAAATGCACGTTCCTGCGATACTCGACGTTCTGAGAATACCCTATACGGGTTCTTCTGCACTCGCACACGCTCTTTGCACCGACAAGATCACGACCAAGATCGTTCTTCAGCATTACGGAATACCAACGCCGAATTTTTCCGTCGTACCGGTGGGTGAAGATCCACAAACTCTGGATTTTCGTCCCGCCATAGTGAAACCTTCGAGACAGGGTAGTGCGAAGGGAATCGACGCCGATTCGGTGGTCGAGAGTGTGGAAGCACTCAAAAGAGCTGTGAAGAGGGTGCACGAAGAGTTCAAAGAACCAGCTTTGGTGGAAGAGTTCATAGAGGGAAAAGAACTCAGTGTGGGTATCGTCGCAGAGGAAGTGTTGCCCATACTCGAGATAGATTTCTCCGCCTTGCCCGATGGACTTGAGCGGTTTTACTCCTACAGGGTGAAACATTACTATGGTGAGCAGACGCGTTACTTTTGTCCTGCTCGCATCGATGAAGATCTGAGAAGAAAGATAGAGCATTACGCACGAATGGCTTTCAAGGCTTTGAACTTGAGAAACTACACTCGCATGGATCTTCGCGTGAGGGGGAACGAAGTCTATTTCCTCGATGTGAACTCGCTTCCGATGCTCACTCCAAACTATTCCGACATAGTCAAGATGGCTGAAGCAGCAAAGCTGAGTTACGAGGAATTGATCCTCAAGATATTCGACGACGCAGTGCGTTGTTCAAGAGATTTTTGAAATGGCACCTTTGTTGTACAGATCTTTGAAAATTCGTGCTGGAACCTCGCACAAGATGTAGTAATATAGATCCTTGATGAGAAGAGAGCTGTTCCTTTTTGACGAATTTTACAGATCGAGTTTTGGCACCATCATAGGAGTCGACGAGGCTGGGAGAGGTTGCATAGCGGGACCCGTGGTCGCCGCCGCGGTTGTGTTGCTCGAACCGTTGGATGTGTACGATTCGAAACAACTGAGTGCACACCAGAGAGAGCTTCTCTTCGGGGAGATACAAAAGTGCGCGAAGGTTGGAGTAGGAATAGCATCCGAAGAAGAGATAGACCTCTACAATATCTTGAACGCGACGAAGATCGCCATGAACCGTGCACTCGAGAATCTTCACTATCCCAACGCTTTCGTTTTGGTCGACGGAAAGTCACTGAAACTTTCTCAACAGGGTACGTGCATAGTAAAAGGTGATATGAAGAGTGCTTCCATCGCTGCGGCATCGATAGTTGCGAAAGTGACGCGAGACCACCTCATGGAAGAGTTCCATGAGCGATATCCCAACTACGGTTTCCACAGGCACAAAGGTTATCCAACCAAAGAGCATCTGGAAAACCTCCGTCGTTATGGCCCGACGAGTTTTCACAGGCTCACGTTCAAGCCCGTTCTGGAAATGCTCACTGAAGAACTGCTTGCAAAGATAGTTGAAAGAGATTCACAGCGTTTCTCCGCCGTTCTGAGGAAGATGAACCGAGTTGTTTCTTCCACTTAATTTCCCTTAACTCGCACGCAAAATTCCCCGTCTTAAAATACATCCATATAAAAATTGCGAAGGGGGAGTCGGAATGAAAGCGGAGGATGTTTTGAAGCTCGTGAAGGAGGAAAATGTTCAGTTCGTGAGGTTGCAGTTCTCGGACATCAACGGGAACATCAAGAATGTGGAGATACCCACTCAAGAGCTATCCAGAGCCTTTGAAAGGGGCATCATGTTCGACGGTTCATCCATCGAAGGCTTCGTGAGAATCGAAGAATCGGACATGTACCTCAGGCCGGATCCAGAAACTTTCGCTATCTTGCCGTGGACAATCGATGGTATCAAGAGTGCGAGGATGATCTGCGATGTGTACAAGCCTGACGGAACACCATTCGAGGGAGACCCGCGATACAGATTGAAACTCGTCGTCGAAAAGGCAAAGAAGATGGGCTTTGTGGCCTACGCCGGTCCTGAACTTGAATTCTTCGTTGTACCGAGAGATTCGAGAGGTTTTCCAATTGCGGAGACGCTCGATCGAGGAAGCTATTTCGACTTGTTACCGCTGAACCAAGTCGAATCTTTGAGAAGCGAAGCAGCTGTGGCGCTCAGGACGATGGGCATCGATGTCGAAGCGTCACACCATGAAGTAGCGCCCTCGCAGCACGAAGTGGACTTTCGTTACGGTGAATTGGTCAGGACGGCAGACAATACACAGACCGTGAAGTTGGTTTTGAAAACGATCGCCATAAAGCACAACTTGCACGTGACGTTCATGCCGAAACCTTTCTTTGGAATCAACGGATCGGGGATGCACACACACCTGAGTCTCTTCAAGAACGGAGAAAACGCTTTTTATGATCCCAGCGCGTCGGACGGCCTTTCGAAAACGCTGTATTACTTCGTCGGAGGCTTGATCGCACACGCGAAAGAAATCACCGCAATCACGAATCCAACAGTGAACAGTTACAAACGCTTGGTACCAGGTTATGAAGCTCCCGTGAACATCGCATGGTCGAAGGCCAACAGGAGTGCTCTCATAAGAATTCCGGCCGCCAGGGGCAAATCGACGAGGATCGAGTACAGGGCACCGGATCCGAGTTGCAACACGTATCTGGCACTCGCCGTGATAGTGGCGGCAGGACTGGATGGGATCGAAAAATGCATCGAACCACCTTTGCCCATTGAGGAAAACATCTACGCAATGAGCGAAGAGAAGAAAGCTCAGAGCAAGATAGAATCCTTGCCTGGATCATTGAAGGATGCCTTGGAGGAGATGAAGAACTCCGCTCTGGTGAGAGAGGTCCTCGGTGAGCATATCTTCAGAAAGTTCTTGGACCTCAAGAGGAGAGAGTGGAGAGAATTCAGCATCAGTGTGACGGATTGGGAGATCAAGAGGTACTTGAACGTGTGAAGAGTGATAAACTATGAAAATGTGAAAGCATATGGCCAACATCTTGGTAGTTGACGATGAGAGGAACGTCAGAAATCTCATCAAGAAGATCCTCGAGGAAAACGATCACAGTGTGACGACGATCGCCACCGGCGAGGAAGCTCTTGTAGAACTACGCAAATCGAAGTTCGATTTGCTCGTACTCGATCTGAAGTTGCCAGGCATGTCCGGCACAGAACTGTTGAAACGCATGAGGCAGGAAGGCATAGAAGTGCCGACGCTCATAGTTTCCGCAGTCACCAACGCCGCACCTATCGTCGAAGCCATGAAGCAAGGCGCTGAAGATTATCTTTCTAAACCTTTTTCGGCGCAGGATCTTCTGAAGAAGGTGGAGGAATTACTCAACAGAGAGCAGTTGGGCTTTGAAAGGCTTGCGCGCCTGGTGGAAGAGAAGCTCGATCAAGGTAAGCTAACAACGGCTGAGAAGATCGCGCGCGAGCTCTTTTCGATAAGACCAGATGCTGAGGCGCATTTCATTTACGCGATGGTGATGGAAAAGCTCGGCAACAAGACACTTGCGCACAAGTATTTGAAGGCGGCGCTGGCGCTCGATCCAGACCACAAGAAGGCATTAAAGGAGATCGCGAAGTATGAAGAAAACTGAATCGTTGTACGTGGTGATTGCGGGCTGTGGAAGGATTGGATCGATCGTGGCGACGAGCCTCTCCGTTTTCGGAAGCAACGTTGTGGTGATAGATGCCGATGAAACTGCGCTCGAGAATCTGCCTGAGGAGTTCACCGGATTCAAGATCAACGGAGATGTGACTGAGATCTCCATCCTGAGAGAAGCACGACTCGACAAAGCGGACGTCTTGCTCGCCCTGACGGGTGATGACAACACCAATTTCATGGTCTCTACGGTTGCGAAGAGATTCTTCGGCGTCAAGCGGGTGATAGCGCGCGTCAACGATCCATCCAACGAAAGCATCTTCAAAGAATTCGACATCGATATCATATCGCCGACGAGACTCACAGCACTGAGAATTCTGCAGGAGTTAGGGGTGCAAGAAGCTTGAAGTTCGTAATCATAGGTGGGCAGAAGATCGCTTATCATCTGGCACGCATGATGATTTCGAAGGGCTATCACGTGTACATAGTGAACAAGGATCCACGTGCATGTGAGAACCTTGCGAAGAGTCTTTCTGCGGTGGTCATCTTGGGCGATGGAAGCAAGAAGAGCGTACTCGATCAGCTCGACCTCAGTAATGAGGATTTGGTCGTGGTGCTGACGAACACGGATCGGGACAACCTCATAATATCGCAAATGGTTCGGCACTACTACGGGGTCGAGCGCATAGTCACTCTCGTAAATGATCCAGAGGACATAGAAATCTTCCATCGACTCGGTGTGAAGGCGGCGGTGAGTCCAACAAACCTGTTGTTGCAAACGATCCAAGGTCTTTTGCTCGTCGATGAGATAGAGGAGTTCTCACCCGTTGAGGAAGGGAGGCTCGTTTTCCTGCGTCTCGAGATACCCGAAACTTCCCCTTCCGCTGGTAGAAAGCTGAAGGACATACCACTACCGCACAACTGTGTCATCGGTGCGATCATAAGGAACAACTTGGTTGTGATACCCCGAGGCGAGACGGAGCTCTTGGCCGAGGACAGGGTCATGATGCTCTGCGAGCCGAATGTTCAGTCCCAAGTGATAAAGTTGCTCGTCGGTGAGTGATATGGGACCTTCTCTGAAAGAATGTCGTGTTGTGTTCCACACTGTGGGTCGGCTCTTGAGATTCTTTTCTTTGATGTTGCTCGTCCCTCTCGTTTGGGTCTTCAGAGAAACAACAATTGGCCTCTGCTTTGTGTCCTTCGTGTTTCCCTCGCTTCTGTCCCTCGCGATCGGTTTGATCCTGAATCGTCTATCGAAAGACAGTAAAGAAGAAGTCATAACTGTCAGGGAAGGAGCTGTCATCGTAACTTTTTCTTGGGCAACGGTGATCGTGGTCTCCGCGTTGCCTTACATGATCTATGGGCTTTTGAACTTCTCCCAAGCGATCTTTGAGGCAACGAGTGGATGGACGACGACCGGTCTAACGATGTTTCGAAACGTTGAGAGTCTACCCAAGCCAATCCTGTTCTGGAGAAGCCTCACCCAGTATCTCGGAGGAGCTGGTTTTGCCGTCATCATGATGAGCACGATCATAGGGCCAACGGGTTTGGGTTTTTACCAAGCTGAAGGTCGTGTGGACAACATCGCACCGAACATAAGACATTCCACCAGACTCATAATGACTTACTACCTTCTCTACGCTCTCTTCGGAACGATCGCCTTGAAACTCACAGGTTTGAGTCTGTTCGATGCGTTGAATCATTCCTTCACTGCGCTCGCTACGGGAGGATTCTCAACCAAGAACAACAGCATCGCATCTTTCAACAAATTATCGGTAGAGTTGATACTGATGTTTCTCATGTTCCTTGGAGCCACGGGGTTTGGAATCCACCACGCCTTCTGGAGCAGAGATTGGCACGCTTTGAAGAAGAACAGTGAGCCCAAACAGATGCTGATACTCATTTTCCTCGGCACGGTGAGTGTAGCTTTCGCTGGCGTTGGTAAGGCTTTTTCAACGATGCCGGATGCCTTCAGACACACGGTCTTCCAGATAGTTTCTGCCCTAACTGGAACCGGTTTTTCAACCGTTGATCTGAGATCATGGCTGGTTTTTCCAACAGGATTTTTCGTACTCATAGTCTTCATGTTGCTTGGAGGTTGCATGGACTCAACGTCCGGTGGCATAAAGCAGTATAGGCTGTCCGTACTCATCAAGACGTTCAAGATCTCACTCAAAAGGTTTTTGTTACCCAAGAGTTCCGTCGTGTACGTCGAGATATGGAAAGGTTCGGCAAAAAAGTACCTCGAACCGCAACTGATCAAAGAAGCATTCGTGACGAGCGCGGCGTACATTCTTTCTTACGTTCTGGGAACAGTCATCCTCACACTATTCGGTTATGCCTTTGAGGAAGCCATGTTCGAGTTCGCTTCCGCGCTTGCCGGTGTCGGGCTGTCGTGCGGGATCACGTCAGCGGATATGCCTCTCGGTGCGATGTGGACGCTCACCGTTGGAATGTTCATGGGAAGGCTTGAGTTCCTCGTGGTCGTGTACGCGCTCGCGAAGATCTTTTCGGACTTGTTCAAATCATTTTCGGAACAGGCTTGAGTTCATAGCATCT
>Ga0308419_1000494_pt1 | contig 28698 bp, 24 predicted proteins | sample HotsprSampleMS50_FD_203674 | JGI IMG/M metagenome (GOLD analysis project Ga0308419, IMG submission 203674) | Hot spring phototrophic mat microbial communities from Mushroom Spring, Yellowstone National Park, Wyoming, United States - 20090730_MS50 ... | reverse complement strand
CCTAAATGCCTCGCACAGCATAATGCCATAAAACATATCGCTATATGCGCCTTTATCCTCCTTGGTGTCCAATGATATATCGGCCTTATCTTTATGTCATGTTTACTTATCCTAAATGTCTCCTCTATTTGCCATAACCCCTTATACTGACTTATTAGGGGTTTTTAAAATCCTGTGTTGATTTTAAAGGGCTTTTATGCTAAACGATGGGTTAAGTGGTCAAAGTCGGGAAAAATTACTGGTGCCATTTCCTGTTAGTAGGTTAGCCTACAATCTCTGTCTCTGAAAAGACTATCTTTACCTTATCCACCTTTATTCTGTATCGGGTAGAGGCATATTTTTTTACAAGTTTTTTGGTAGGTTGAAGGACAAACTCTCTTTCGCAGGTTATATTTTAAGCCCTCAAGACGGCTAACCACTCCACTATCATCCCTCACCCTGTTTTGATGCCCTATTATCTTGTATTTAGACACCTCTTCGTCCATGTCAGTGGTTGAGATAGGTTGATTTTTTGGAATTATTGCGTAAGTTGGGTTAACAATTCCCCTTGTCTTTTGATGAATGCCTTGAGGTCCATACCCTCCTGTTTAAAAAGTCTCTCAAAAAATGGTTCCATCTCAGGATGAATGACCTGCCAAAGCATCTCCCCTGAGGCCTGTGCCATGAAAGCCCCATCCACAAGTAGGTCAAGATATTCCCTTTCTCTCGGATTACCCTTTAAGTAAGAAAGCCAGTTCTCAAATACGAGTCTTTTGAGGGTTATCAATGTAAGGGCATGTCCTTTGTGGAAGTCTTCTGAGGCCTTCAAGAGTTCGGCGTTCAGTCTTCCCCCTTCACTGATAGTTAGCCCCCTCTTGTCGGTAGTTACACACCCTGAACCACAGGAATTGCAGGTCTTAATATCTTCCATAAGGGTGTTTTTCCCCTTAAGGGGAAAGGCCCGACACATCAGTGGTCGCCGATCGTAAATGGTGCATCGGTTATTTTCAAGAAAGACACAGCCACCCTTCACTAACATGGCAAGGGTGAAATACAAGAATACCTTTCTACCCCCAATACGGTGTTTTAGGTGAAATCTATCATTACCTTTTTTAGGCACTCCAATACCAATGACAATAGGTGCAGTTTCGTATATGGCCTTAAGCTCTTCAAGGGTGAGGTCTATTAGATTGTCCCTACAGCAGGCAGCAGTACCTGACATGCAATCTATGTACAGGTTATCAGGTCTATTCATCTATGTTCTCCCTATGAGTTTGATCGTATTGTTGCTTCTTTGCTTTCCAACTGTCGCATTATGTTGTCCGTCCGAACTTATGTGGCTGTTACAAAGGCCTTTTGAGAGCCCTATCTTCCATTATTTGGTTTAACACACAGCACCACAGGGCCTGTCAAGACATTCTCTAACCCTCAGCAGTAAGTCACGAGGGGAGATAGGTTTTGACACTACCTGTATGGCTGCCTCTTTGCCTTCAAGGCTCCTGTCTATTATGTCTGCTGTGTAACCACTCATAAACATCACCCTTATATCAGGTAAGAAGGCCTTTATGGCCAAATAGGCGTCTTTACCGTTCATCTTTGGCATTATGACATCGGTGAGGAATAGTTCAATCTTTCCCTCAAAGGCCTTTGCCTTATTGACCGCATCCTCTCCATTGACGGCCTCAATGACCTTATAACCTGCTGACTCAAGGCTGATCTTCAATATCTCTCTTACATCCTCTTCGTCTTCAGCCAAAAGTATGGTCTCATTGCCTTCTATGCTAAAGGTTTTTGGTTGACACACATCAGGTTGCTCTATGGCCTTAGTAACCATAGGAAGGTAGATCTTAAACACCGTCCCCTTATCAGGCTCACTATAGACCCTAACATCGCCGTTGTGTCCTTTTACTATACCATAAACTATTGAGAGGCCAAGCCCTGTACCTTTGCCTGCCTCTTTGGTGGTAAAGAAGGGGTCAAATATGTTGGAGAGTATATCCGTCGGTATGCCACTACCTGTATCACTTACTGATATTACGGCGTATAGACCAGTGTCTTTCAACATCCTCTTTTTTGCATAGAGCTCGTCAATATAGAATGAGCTGGTCTGAATGGTCAGGGTTCCGCCTTTTGGCATGGCGTCTCTGGCATTTGTTGCAAGATTTATAAGCACCTGGTCTATCTGCCCTCCATCTGCCATCACCATGAGGCACTCCTCAGTCAGAATGTTCTTTACCTCTATGTCTTCGCCTATAAGCCTTTTCAGTAGTGGCACGAGGGCTGAGACCTGTTGGTTAAGGTCTATCATTGTAAGTGTAGGAGGTTGTTTCCTACTGAATGTCAGGAGTTGTCTGGTGAGGTTTGAGGCCTTTTCTGCAGAAGCCAGAATATTGTCTAAGAAGCGATATATCGGATTGCCTTCAGGTATCTGTGCCTTGACAAGTTCAGTGTAACCCATTATGGCCGTAAGCATGTTGTTGAAGTCATGGGCCACACCGCCTGCCAATAACCCTACGGCCTCCATCTTTTGGGAGTGGTGGAGTTGGTTCTGGAGGCTCTGGCGCTCCTCTTCGGCCTGCTTCCGCTCTGATATGTCCCTAAAAGATACAACTACACCTATCGTCTCATCTGCCCTTCTTAGGGGTGAGGCTATATAGGCCACTGGTAAGAGAGAACCGTCTTTACGGACAAAGTAATCCTCCTCTACACTATACGGACTCCCAGTGCTGGCTACCTTTATGATTGGACAGTCCTCTGCCTTATAGAAAAACTCCTGATACTCAGGATGGGAGTGGATGTAGTCGTGTACAAACTTGCCTTGCAGTTCACCGAACTTCCATTGAAGGAGCCTCTCTGCAGTATGGTTCATATAAACAAGCTTGCCCTCCTTATCCTGGACAATGAGTCCCTCTCCAAGACCTGAAGTGATGTCCATTAAAAACTGCTCGTTGTATTCAATAGAGTCCATCATCTCTGATATGGTCTTACTGAGAAACTCGAACTCTACTATACCCCTATAGTTGGGTCTCTTCTTGTCTTTGATGTCCGATTCAATAGCCCTAAGTGGTCTTATTACAATACGATGGATGATATAAAAGAGGACCGCCAATGCAGTCAGTGCAAAGAGGGTTGTAAGGAAGTATATCTGATTTACCTTCTGTCGGAGCGTGGCAAAGACCCCCTCTTCAATGGCAATATCAAAATGCCATTGCCAGGGGCGAAATTCAAAGTGTTGGGCAAAGTAGATATTGTCATTAACATAAATCTTCTCCGTGTCTATAATCCCCCCTTTGTGCAGGGCTTTATAAAAGACCTCCTTGTTTAAGACACTGGAAGTGATCAATTCCTGTTTTTCCCTGTTTGTAAGGAGTATTATTAGCCTGTTTCTTTGACCATAGGCTATTATCTCCTCTATGACTGATGTCTGAGCAAGTCGCTCCTTGACTGGATCTGTAAGGCCTTCCTCAATCAGTTTAGTAAATTCACGGTCGCAGATACTGTAGATGTGGCGGCTGTGGTTATGAATTTCGGCCTTGACACTATTGTAGACAAAGTCTGAGAGAAACCTCAGGTTGAAAAAATAAAGCCCCCACCCCAATATCAGTGACAAGACAATAACTGGCATCAGGATGCCTGCTGTAACACTTGATAGGTAACGCTTTATGTCCATCGTGGCTATCTAACTTAAAGATACTCCATGCTCATAATTTATCAAGTGGGCTTGTTGTGACAATTGTACCCTTTTTGAAGAGCGGGGGCATGAAGATTTACCGAATTATTGGCCTTGAGGTAGCCACCTTTTCAGGCCATATTATCTCCATCTTACCCCTTTGCCACTGTGTGATAAAGGAGTGCTGATGCACCTGTTTGCCTGTGCTGTCAATCCCATAGCGACCAATAATGGTCATCTCATCAAGTTTAAAGAGGGTCTCTCTTAGCCTCTCAGGGTCTAAAGAGTTTGCGGCCCTAACAGCACCCTCAAGGACCTGACCTGCCGCATAGGCAAGGGCTGCATGGTAGGGAGGCTCATAACCGTAGGTCTTGAGATAGTCTTTGTAAAACCTCTCGTTCCCCGGAAATTTTACCCTTGATACCCATAAGGCGGTTGAAAAGACTCCATTGGCCTTATCACCCAGAGCCTTGTAGAATTCAGGCGTAGCAGCACCTACTGAGGCGTAAAGGGCTTTGGGCTTAAGCCCTAATTGTTCTGCCGCCTTTATAAAGGCCACGGCATTTTAAAAATGGACGCAAAGTATGATGGCCTCTGCCTTACTTTCTTTAACCGCCTTTACAAGGTCATTGTAATCTACAGTGTTGACATTAAAAGGTATCAGTGCCTTTTGGTTAAGACCATAACGGAAAAGTACCTGCTGGGCAGCCCTTGCGAGGTCTTTTGAAAAGCCGTCTTCAGCATGGACTACAGCAACATCCCTTATGCCTGCTTTAAGGAGTATCTCTGCAAAACCGTTGATAAACTTGCTTGAGGGGGTATATACCCCAATTGCATATTTATAGCCCTTTTCCCAAAGGCTATCACCTGCTGCGCCAGATATAAGGAGAGGTATGCGGTATCTCTCAGCAATTGGGAGCACTGCCGAAGTGAGTTTCGTTGAATAGGGGGCAAAGAGCAGTTGTGCCTCTCCTTTGGTGATAAACTCCTCGTAAATCTCCTTTGCAGCATTGGGGTCGCTCTTATCATCTTTGATTATCACATTGACCTTCTTGCCTAAAAGGCCACCTCTTTCGTTTATATGGCTTTGCCATAACTTAAAGCCATTCATCTGTGCCTTAGACATTACAGAATACTCGCCTGTAAGCCCGAGGGATACGCCGATATTGACCGTATCAATGGCATAGGAAAAGGTAGAAAACAAGAGAATTACAAAGATAGCGGTGCTTTGTATGACAGTAGCCACAATCGTCTCCTTAATAATGTTGACTTAGGGATACAACTTTCCACCTGTGAGAGTAATTGTATCATATTTAGCCCTGTGATTCACTAGTAGCATTTAGCCTTCTTAAGGCCTCGGCCTCTTTAGGCCTAAATTGGGTTGACAAATGCCTTCTTTAATCTCACAATATCCTTGTGCTATGAAAAAGAAGCTCCCCATAGGGATAAGTAATCTTAAAGAGATCATAGAAGACGGCTATGTCTATGTTGACAAGAGCCGATATGTCTATGAACTTGCAAGCACAGGGAAGTATTATTTCCTTAGCCGTCCCCGCAGATTTGGTAAGAGCCTCTTTGTGGACACCCTAAAAGAGGCCTTTGAGGGCAATAAGGAATTATTCAAGGGCCTGTGGCTATATGACCATTGGGATTGGGAGAAGAAATACCCTGTAATACACATATCCTTTGCAGAGGGGAGGCTGGCAAACAGGGGTGAACTGGATAGTTGGATAATAGGGCAACTAAAGAAGAATCAAGACAGGCTTGAGGTAAGGTGTGAGGCTACAGATTTTATCCCCCTATGTTTTTCCCAACTGATAGAGGCAGTGAATAAGGCATATAAACAACCCTCAGTGATACTGATAGACGAATACGATAAGCCCATATTGGACAATATCACTGACACCGAAATAGCAGCAGAGATGAGGGAGGGGCTAAAGAACCTGTATTCAGTAATCAAGGGGCAGGATGCGAATATCAAGTTTGTATTTCTCACTGGTGTAAGTAAGTTTAGTAGGGTGTCTATATTTTCAGGGCTAAATAACCTAAGGGACATCACTATTGATGCGACCTACTCCTCAATCTGTGGTTATACAGAGTCAGAGTTAATAGAGAATTTTAAGGAACATCTTTCAGATAAGGACATAGAAGAAATAAGGCACTGGTATAATGGCTACAGTTGGACGGGTGCTGAGAGGGTATATAATCCCTTTAGCATGCTCAATTATCTACAGACAGGGGTATTTCGTAACTACTGGTTTGAAAGCGGCACGCCCACATTTTTGATAGAGCTATTCAAGCAAAAGAGGTATTACATCCCTCAGTTAGAGAACCTTGAGGTAGGGGAGAGTATCATAGGCAGTTTTGACATAGACTTCATAGAGCCTGAGAATATCCTATTTCAGGCAGGGTATCTGACCATAACTAACACAAAGAGGAAGGGCAATAGGTTAGTCTATTCCCTCACCTATCCAAACCTTGAGGTAAAGCAATCGCTGACGGATTACATACTTGCGGCATATCACTACTCACAGGCAGAGAAAGAGAGGGCACAGAATAGGCTTTATGACTGTCTAATAGAGGGCAATATTGATGGGATAAGGGAGATAATGCACTCACACTTTGCCTCAATCCCTCATGATTGGTATAGGAAGAACAAGATAGACCAATATGAGGGCTACTATGCGAGTGTGTTTTATAGTTATTTTGCGTCAATTGGGGTAGAGGTGAAGGCAGAGGAGCCTACGAGTTATGGGAAGGTAGACATGGCGGTGGTGATGCCAAAGGCGGTGTATGTATTTGAGTTTAAGGTGATAGAAGGAGAGGAAGGGACAGGTGAGGCCTTAGAGCAGATAAAGCAGAAGGGCTATGGAGATAGGTATAAAGGAATATGTAGGGGCGTATTACAATACGCCCCTATTTATTTAATTGGCATAGAGTTTAGTAAGACAAAGAGGCAGATAGTGGGGTTTTATACAGAGAGGCTTAAGTAGGATGAGGGCTAAAGATAGGGCAACAGTGAGTCAGATAAGACAATTTTAGACCTAACTCATTAACTCACAATTTTTGGGTTGCCGTGCATCCACTGTAACTGCATTGTTACATTAAGCACCTTGCCTGATGTTTACGCAAATAGCCTATCCATCCTTAACCATAAGAGATTGTCTATAAATCTCTTATCAATCATGGGGTAATTATAAAACCCAAAGAGGTGAGAGGGACACTGACAATCGGAGCTACCAAAGCCCTTGATATACCAATCGCATATATCCCTAAGTCTCTGGGCTATCAGACACTCTATCCTGTCGCCCGTCCTTAAGGCAAAGGCCTGAATGTATTGGGCATCATCTAATAGATAATCTATATGCCAAAACCTGTTCTTTGTTCTCCTTTTGTGTCTCTCTATCCTGCTTGTGAGATTCTTCATTGCAGAGCCGACATAGACATAATAGCCCTTATAGAATCTTTCCTTGCCCAAAGAGCCGATTGTGAGCACCTTTGAGTCTTTCATCTCAATAACCACCATATAGCAACCCCTATCGTGGGCCTCTTTTGCTAATAGTTCTACTGGTATCATCAATCTCTGCACCGTTTCCGATAACTCAAGATTCTCTGTCCAGCTGAGGCCAAATGCCCTTATCTGGACCTTATCACAGGCACTCAAAAACTCACGGGCAAAGGAGATATCGGTGTGGTAGTCAGGCAGGAAATACCTGACCTCAGGCGAATGGACGAGTATAAGTACATGACACTTGTTACCCTTTTGAGAGAGTTGAGAGAGTTCCAGTAGGTGTCTTCTACCCCTCTCAGTGGGGGCATCGGGAAACATTGCCACCTTCTTACCAAAGAGTGTGCAAGACTTGACCTCAATGTAATGTTGTTCTTTCCCCTTTGTCAGTAAGAAGTCAAACCTACTACCACCAACCCTTGCCTCCGACCTGAGGCTATCATAGGTTGAAAACTCATTGATCAGACCCCTCTCTATCAGGTTACGGGCAACGAGGTTGTTTGTATGGGTATCTAATAGAACAGGCCTGCCACATTTGATTACCGCAACTGCCTTATATCTCAATCCTGCTTGATTTCGCTTTAGTAAGAGGACCTTTACATCGGGCAGCAGCAACTCAATGAGCCTACCCGGATTAGGGAGGTATGCAGAGACCAGATCCTCGCCAATCTGGCACTGCACCACAAACCTGTTTGGCCTATTGATAAAGGTGCCTTCAATTATATCTCCATGAAAGATCGTAATCGCCACTGCCTTTTCCTTTACTGTAAATGATACAATAAGCCCCATGAAAAAGGCCTTTAAAAAATCCACTATGACCAAAAAGAGAGATGACCCAATAAGTCAGCGTTATAGATACTTCAGGGCCCTTTTGAGGCACAACCATCATGCCCTGGGCCTGATGGCCGATATGGAGCAGAGGTATTACAGCGGCAGGCCCTTTACACTGAATCAAATAAGGATATCCTACGAGGAGTTACTTGAGTCTGTCACAGGGCTTGTCTATTGCCTTGAGTCTATGACAGACAAGCAATACCCTGAACTACTGAGGAAGATTGAAGAGATTGATGAGAGGCTGTTTTCAAGGTTCTCTCCCTCCTGTTTAATACCTCAAAAGAGATTGACATTAAGTCTTGAGCAGATCGGCCCTGAGATGAGGGCCTTAGTGGGCTCAAAGGCGTTGAACCTTGCAATATTAAAGAATCAATTAGGATTAAAGGTCCCATCAGGATTTGTTGTTACTGCCAACGCCTTCCAGAGATTCCTTGAGCATAACGGACTTAATCGTTTTATAGACGGTCTATTGTCTGGGATTAGCCCTGATGATTACCGCTCTATCCAACAGGCAAGCCAACAGATACAGAAAAGGATTAGGGAAGGAGAGGTGCCAGAGGAACTCCTTGAGGCCATTGATGGGGCCTTCAGGCAATTGCAAGAAAAGACCGCCGAGGGTGTAATGACTGCTGTTAGGAGTAGTGCAGTCGGAGAGGACACAGAGGCCACCTTTGCAGGCCAGTATGATTCTGTGCTGAATGTAGGATATGCTGCTCTTATTGATGCCTATAAGACTGTGATAGCCAGTAAGTACTCTGCCCGTTCAATCAACTACCGTCTCCTGTATGGCCTTGATGATAAAGACTCACCAATGGCTGTTATTGTGCTTGAGATGATTAGGGCAGAGGCAAGCGGTGTCGTATATACCGTTGATCCTGCCATAAGGCCACACTGCCCGATAAAGATCACTTCTGTATTGGGGCTTGGAGAGGCCCTTGTGAGCGGCAGCACCATGCCAGACATATTTCTGCTTGATAGGCTTGAGGATCGGATAGTTGAGGCCACTATTGCCACAAAGGACACAAGGGTTGTTCCACTTTCAGGCGAAGGCACTGCCCTTCAGGAGGTTGATCCTGCTGATAGGCTAAGACCATCTATTGACGAGAGATTGTTATTTAAGTTGCGTCAGATTGGACTAATGATAGAGGAATACTTTGAGTCTCCACAGGATATAGAATGGGCTGTTGATGACAGGGGCGAAGTAGTCCTACTACAGACGAGGCCACTGAATGTGCCTAAGATGCATCCTGAGGACACACCATTTGATAGAGACATCAAGGCTGAGCCCTTGCTCTCCGGTGGTGAAACCGCATCAACAGGCATATCAGCAGGCAGGGTCTTTGTGTTTGACCACCTGTCTGAAACCTATGATATAGAGGATGACATTATTTTGGTATCAAAAAATGCCTCGCCAGAGCTTGCAAGGTTTATAGGGAAGGTCAAGGGTATCGTTACTGAGGTTGGGAGTGCATCAAGCCACCTTGCCTCTGTGGCAAGGGAGTTTGGTGTGCCTGCTGTATTTGGTATAAGGAATGCCACCTCTGTACTTACAAATGGACAGTATGTTACGGTTTTTGCCGATAAGGCGAAGGTTTATGATGGCCTTGTTGAGGAACTCATAAAGGATATTGTCCCCTCAAGGAGACACATCTTTAACAGCTCAGTCCACAAAAGGATGCGCGAGGTCCTTGATCTGATCTCGCCCCTGACACTAACTGACCCGTATTCTGAAGACTTCAATCCCTCAGGGGTAAAGACCTTTCATGACATTATCCGTTTTACCCATGAGACATCGGTTAGGGAGATCTTTGGCATAGGCGATAGAGGTCGTCAAAAGGGGAATATGGCAAGGAGGCTCAATACAAAGATACCGCTGAACTTCTGGATCATTGACTTGTCAAAAGAGGCTATAAGGGATAGGTCTCCCTTAGATCCACAGGATATAGCCTCAGTCCCTTTCAGGGCTATATGGCAGGGATTTATCCATCCTGGTGTGAACTGGGAAGGAACCATGGGCTTAGACAACTCAAAACTTTCCACCCTCTTTGCCATAGGTGCCACCTCTGAACTTGGAGAACAGCCAGGCGGTGACAGCTATGCAATTGTTGCTGAGGACTATGTAAATATGAGCCTCAAGTTTGCCTATCACTTTGCCACCATTGATGCCCTCTGCGGAGAGATAGACTCCCAAAACTACATCTCTTTACAGTTTTCAGGAGGTGCAGGCAGTTACTATGGAAAGAGCCTTAGGGTCCAGTGTATGGGCAATATCTTAGAGAGGCTTGGCTTTAAGGTTGATATAAAGGGTGACCTTATTGAGGCAATTTACGCAAGGTTTGACAGGGGCTCAACGATCAATGCCCTTGACCAGCTCGGTAGGTTACTTGCCTCTTGCAGGCTCCTTGACATAACGATCGCAAATCAGGACGACATTGATTTTTATACCAACCACTTTTTCAAGGGCAATTATGACCTCATTAATATCAATAGGGACGAGGCACTCCCCTCTTTCTATTTAAAGGGCGGTCTATGGAAGGCCATTACAGAGGAAGGTCACACATACACTATGTATGATGGTTCTCACAGTAGCAGTGGCTCTTTGAGGGGGATTACAAATATCCTTTCAAAGTTTCTGGGTAATAAGCACAGGGCGTTTATTGAATCCCTTGAGAGCCAGCATCACTTACCATTGGCAGTTATAAAGGGTGACAAATTTGGAGACTGTTCTATAGAGTGCAAGATAAAGGTCTTAGGAGGAAAGACCGAAAGGACAGGTGGCATCGTCTTTGCCCTAAAGGACATAGAGAACTATCTCGCCTTTGGGTTTGAGGCCAATGAGGGCTGCCTCACGCTTTATAGCGTCTTAAGAGGCAGGCGGACGGTCTTAGAGAGGAAGAGCAAGAAGATAGATACAGGCATATGGTATAAACTTAGGGTTGAGGTCTCAGGGGTACTAATGAGGGGCCTTTTGAATAACACAGTGATGGTTACCCATGAAGCCCTTGAACCAATCACTGGTTACTGCGGTCTGTGGGCAAAGGGCGATTCAGTCCTGCTCTTTGATGCGGTTGTAATAAACAGATCGTGAGGTATATTGAATATAAGTGTGTAAATTTACAAAACAAGGTTTTAAGCCAATCTCCATTTAAGGTCAAGGAGGTCTAATTGGCTGTAACGACCTATAAATATGCAGGTTTTAAGTTCTTGGTGCAGAGAGTTTGTCATTAGTGTCTAAGGATTGACAGGAGAGCTGGACTTTTTGGTAAATAGAAAATAGCCGATACAATGGATAAATATCCATTTTATAGGACCCTGACCATACATGAGTTAGCCCAAAGGGCAGACAAGGCCTGGGCCATGCTCAAGGCCTGCAACCTATGCCCGAGACAATGCGGTGTTGATAGAACCTCTGGTGAACGGGGATACTGTAAGACTGGAGACCGAGCCTTTGTATCCAGTTGGGGTCCCCATATGGGCGAAGAGAGACCCATCACAGGTCACTATGGCTCGGGTACGATATTTTTTGGAAACTGCAACCTGGGTTGCAAGTTCTGCCAAAATTGGGAGATTAGCCACGAGGGCGAGGGTGCAGAGATGACAGAAAAAGACTTGTCAGAGGTCATGCTTGAGCTCCAGACGAGGAGATGCCACAACATAAACCTCGTTACCCCTACCCACCAAATGCCTATGATCCTGAGGGCCCTTGTATATGCAGTGGAAAGGGGCCTTGAGATACCCATTGTCTATAACTGCGGTGGCTATGAGTCCTTAGAGGCCCTCAGACTACTTGAGGGTATTGTGGATATTTACATGCCCGACCTAAAGTTTGCCGATAGCGATGTGTCAATGAAATGGGCCGATGCACCTGATTACTTTCAAAGGGCCAAGGTGGCCATAAAGGAGATGCACCGACAGGTAGGCAACCTGGTAATCCAAAAAGGTATTGCCAGAAGAGGGCTCTTAATCAGGCATCTGGTCTTACCAGAGGGACTTGCGGGCACCAAAGAGATAGCCCGCTTTATTGCCTGCGAGGTCTCACCTAACACCTATGTAAATGTGATGGAACAATACTATCCCTGTTACAGGGCCAAGGGCGATACCGTCCTTGGCAGGAGGATCACCCGTCAGGAGTATATGTCGGCCATTGAGGCCATGATTGATGCTGGGATAAGGTGGCATACTGATGCTGATTAGGTTTCTTGGTGCTGTAGGTACTGTTACGGGGAGCTGTGTCTATATTGAGTGTAACCAAACGAGGCTTCTTATAGATTGTGGTATGCATCAGGGATACGGCAGCGATGAGCTGAATCGGGCCCCCTTTGAATTTAGGCCCTCTGATCTTGATTATCTCCTCTTAACCCATGCCCACATTGATCACTCAGGCCTTGTCCCCCGATTAGTTAAAGAGGGTTTTAAGGGTAATATCCTTTGCACCCCTGCCACCTCAGAACTCCTTATGATAATGTTGAAAGACTCAGCCCACTTACAGGAAAAGGATGCCGAATGGCATAACAAAAAAGAGAGGAGGGCTGGGGGAGACAGGGTATTCACCCCTCTGTACTATCTCAGTGATGTAGAGGCCATAATCCCCTTTATAAGACCGATACAATACAGCGTCTTGGAACATCTTGGAGCTGGCCTCATGTGTAAATTCCTTGATGCCGGTCACATACTCGGTTCGGCCTCTATAGAGCTGTGGTATCAAGACAGGCAAAGACAAAAGAGGGTCGTATTTTCTGGAGATATTGGTAAACATGATAACCCTATAGTCAGAGACCCAAAACCACCTGAGGACGCCGATTATGTGATCATTGAATCCACCTATGGAAACAGACTACACAGGGGTAAGCAGGAGAGCCTTAATGAGTTTGTAGAGGTGCTTAATGAGACCTTTAAAAGGGGTGGCAATGTAATGATCCCCTCCTTTGCAGTTGGAAGGACTCAAGACTTACTGTTTATCTTAAACATCCTCTCAGGCAATGGAGCCATCAAATATCCCTTTAAGACCTTTGTAGATAGCCCCCTTGCCAAAGAGGCCACAGATATATATCTCAAGCACCCTGAGTGCTTTGACGATGAGACCTTGAGGATATTAAGGGCGGGGAGGAGACTATTTGGTAATGTCTATTTTACCTCTTCGGTGGAAGACTCACAGGCGATAAACAAGATCCAATCAGGGGCGGTGATTATTGCAGGCAGTGGTATGTGCGAGGGGGGTAGGATAGGGCACCATTTCAAACATAACCTATGGCGAAAGGAATGTAGCTTGATATTTGTAGGCTATCAGGCCTCAGGCACCTTGGGTCGTAGGATAATTGATGGTGCAAAGATAGTGAAGATATTAGGTGAGGATATCGCTGTTAAGGCAAGTGTGCACACAATTGGTGGCTTTTCTGCACATGCAGACCGGCAAGGTCTTTTGGATTGGCTGAGGGCTATCAAAAATAGGCCGAAGGTATTTGTAAACCATGGTGAGCAAGACATATCAAGGGCCTTTTGTGATACCATTACTGATGAATTATCCTTAGAGGCCCTTTGTCCCCAAAGATATAAGGTCTTTAGTCTCTGACAGATGATGACTGCCAAGTCTTTTCTGTAATTTTCTCATTGGCTTTATTTACAGTGCCGGAGACGAGGGTCGAACTCGTACGGTGCTAAGCACCGAGGGATTTTAAGTCCCTTGCGTCTACCAATTCCGCCACTCCGGCAAGACCAGACGGAGAGGCAGGGATTCGAACCCTGGGTGAGTTTTATCCCACACACGATTTCCAGTCGTGCTCCTTCAACCACTCGGACACCTCTCCATAACCATCAACGGTAACTCAGGCAGACTGCCTGCACTAACATGTAGGCCCTCAGCCTGCCCCAAAACCAGCGGGACTACTGAGGGACGATAGGCCCCTCCCATTACCTAATGAACAACAACTGAAGGCAGAGACCTTCTTCTGCACCTCCTGAGAGCCACACTTGGGGCACCTTGTCTCTTCTGCCTTTGTGTTTATGCCCTGAAGAATCGTAAACTCCTCCTTACAGGTCTTACATCTATATTCGTATATAGGCATTTATCCAATCACCTCCTGTTTTTATTATTATTTCACCCCGTGTTTATTGAAGTCAAACCTACTGGACATCAAGGACATCCCTGACCTTTTTTAAAAGTACAGGTGGCGTTACAGGTTTTGGCAAAAAGTTTATGCCCTCCTCTAGCATGTTCCTTTTGCTCAATATATCAGTAGCGTAGCCACTTAAAAATAGCACCTTTACATCAGGCCTGAGCCTTTTTATCTCTTCATAGGCCTCTTTACCGTTTTTCTTTGGCATAATGACATCAAAGAGTAGCAAGTCTATTGACTCAGGGGTCTGTTTAAATTTTTCTACCGCCTCCTCACCATCAATGGCCTCAATGACCTTGTATCCATGACTAAGGAGTATCTCTCTGGTAATGCCCCTTACATCATCACTGTCTTCTGCGAGCAAGACGGTCTCTGTCCCCTTTGGGGCCGTAGAATCACCCTGTTTGTTAGTCGGGGCTGTGCCCTCAAACTCTTTTGCAAAAAGCGGTAGATAGATCCTGAATTCTGTACCCTTACCTACCTCACTTGAAACGAATATGTATCCGTTGTGCTGCTTGATAATACCATAAGCCATAGCGAGACCAAGTCCTGTACCCTTGCCCTTTTCTTTGGTGGTAAAGAAGGGCTCAAAGATCTTGTCAATTATCTTTTGCTCAATGCCAGTGCCAGTGTCTCTAACCCTAATTAGGGCATACTTTCTATGGTCGTCTTTGCCAACAAGACCATTCTCATTTAGGGTCGTTACAGTAGTGGTAATCTCCAATTTGCCACCCTTTGGCATCGCGTCCCTTGCATTGGCAGCAAGGTTTAAGAGGACCTGCTCAATCAGGCCTGAATCCACAAATACAGGGATATCCTCGCTGTGCAGGTTTATATTAAGCTCAATGTCTTCTCCTATCAGCCTTGAGATAAGCCTCTGCACAGAGGCAACAGTTTCGTTTAGATTGGTCTTTTTGGGTGAGATGATCTGTTTTCTGCTAAAGGCAAGCAGGTTTTTCGTAAGGTCCGCTGCCTTTTCTGCCGATTTGAGGACCTGGTCAATATACAGCCTGTTGGTGTCATCATGGCCCAAGTTGTTTCTTATCAGACTACCGTAACCAATGATCGCAGTCAGTATATTATTAAAATCGTGGGCAATCCCCCCAGTCAGTTGTCCCACGGCCTCCATCTTTTGGGCCTGATGGAGCTGTTCTGAAAGCCTTCTCCTTTCGGTTATGTCCTGAAGTATTAGGATGCTTGCCACGATGTTATTCTTTGAATCCATTACAGGTGAGGCGCTTGCAAGCACCCAACGGACCTCACCAGAGTCCCTTTTTATGAGCATCTCCAAGTCCTTAATAGTAGCGCCTGTCATTATGGCAATTGACTGGGGTAGTTCATAATACTCATAGGGCCTACCGTCGGGGTGGCAGAAGCCCCAGTGCTGCGGCTGCTGCATCATTGATATGTCTACAAGTTTCGCATTTGTCTCACCCCTTATGGCAAGGGCAGCGGCATTTGCGATCCTGATATTGCCCGTTGGGGCATCAAAGACGAGTATCCCTGATGGCGACTGTTCAATGGCAGCCATTAGTAGGGCATGGGTTGTGGCTGTAGCCTCCTCTTGCTCGCGGAGCTTCTTTCTGAGTATTATCTCTTCGGCATATTTTCTTAAGACTGTAAGCAGCTTGTTTTTATCAATGGGCTTGAGCACATAGCTGTCTATGCCGATTTCAATAGACCTAAGCAGGTTTTCAGTATCCCCGTAGGCAGTGGTCACAATAATGGGGGCAGTCTTGTTCAGGGACCTGATCTGCGATGCCATCTCAAGGCCATCCATCACAGGCATCCTTATGTCTGTAAGGACAATATCTGGCTGTAGCCTCTTGTAAAGGTTGAGCCCCTCAAGTCCATTTTCGGCAGTATAGACCTCTTTGAGGTTTTTTGACAGGATATTTAGCATCACCTTCCTGATAAAGAGGTCGTCCTCCACATACAGGACAGAGATGTCAAGGATCTGTTGTTCTAAATGCATGACAGGTAGTAGTATATACTATAATCTGCTGAGATTAACAGCACCAAATTTAAGCTTTATAAGACCCATGTCAAATAGGATTGATAGAGAGAAAAGGACCATTAAGGCAATGATAAATATCTTTTGCCGGGAACAACACGGCAGCAAGGCCGGTGGTCTTTGCGATGAGTGCAATACCCTCATGCAATATGCATATCTCAAACTTGATAAGTGTAGGTTTAAGGACCAAAAGCCTACCTGCGCAAAGTGCCCTATCCATTGTTATAGGCCAGACATGCGTGAAAGGGTCAAAGGGGTGATGCGTTTTTCAGGCCCCAAGATGACCCTTAGGCACCCCTGGCTTGCCCTGTGCCACCTGATTGATGGCCTCAGGAGCCCTAAGGGTTGAAGTGGACTCATACTTTGACAAGTCTTGGTAAATCTGGTAATTTTATTAATATGCAATGGCCGATACAGAGGTGGCGAGGGTCCTCAAACAATTTAACCTGCTTTAACCGTAATCTCAAAGGAGGCATAATCAATGGACGCGATTGAATGCATCAAGTCAAGGATGAGCATAAGGAAGTTCAAGGCAGTGCCTGTTCCAAGGGCCCTGCTTGAGGAGGTAATATCCACAGCCCTGTGGAGCCCCTCTTACAAGAACACCCAACCGTGGGAGGTTATTGTTATCTCGGGCAAGAAGAAGGACGATCTCTCTGAGATGTTGGTATCACTACTTGAAAGTGGTGAGCCATTGACCCCCGACATCCCCGAACCGCAGGGATGGCCTGAGGCACAGAGTCGCAGGATAAATGAGCTCTTTGATGCTCGTAGCAGGCAGTTTGGCATTGACCTAAGGGACCCTCAGGTAGTAAAGGGTGCAAAGGTCGCAAACTCAAGGTTCTATGGTGCACCACACGGTATATTTCTCCTTCAAGAGGGGGCACTCAACGAGTGGTCTATCTTTGACATAGGTCTTTTTGCCCAGAGTTTGATGCTCGCTGCCCATGCAAAGGGACTTGGCACAGTGCCGCAGGCCTTCTTGGTGGACTACGCAAGGCAGATCAAGGAGTTTCTCAATATACCCCTCAATAAGAGGCTTGTACTTGGTATCTCTATCGGTTATCCCGATATGGAGGCCCCCATCAACCAGTTTAGGACTACTCGGGCAGACCTTAGCGAAATCGTTAGTTGGGTAGAGTAAACTTTGGCGCGGTAGAAAGGCAGTTCAAAAGGGGGGCAGCGTCACATGTAAACACAGACCTTTTGTCTGCCTTTAAAAAAGAAAAGCAAGTCACTTCAATCTATAAAAAAGGGGCGGTAGGCAGGACTGCCAAAAGTCTCATTGGCAGCCACCATGACCGGCGTTCCCGTTAACTTAAAACTGCAATTAACCACAGAGACATGTGAAATAAAGGTGTTTTTCCAATAAAGAGGAACTCCGTGGTTTTAAATGCATTATTTATGTTTAGCACACACTAAGTTGTAATTGAGGTCTCCTTTTAGGATAATATACCCCCTAAGAATTATTGACCAGTGGGAGGTTTTATGACTATTACCGAAAAGATACTCGCTGACCATGCAGGAAAGAGGGAGGTCTCGGCAGGGGAGTTGATTAATGCAAGGGTTGATCTCGTACTTGCCAATGACATTACTGCGCCAATAGCCATAAAGGAGTTTGAGAGGATTGGTGCAAAAGAGGTCTTTGACAAGGGACGGATTGCACTTATACCCGACCACTTTGCACCTCAGAAGGACATAAAGGCTGCAGAGCAGTGCAAGATGCTCAAGGATTTCTCCAAAAGACACGACCTCAGCCTATATTTTGAGGTAGGTAGAATGGGCATTGAACATGCCCTCTTACCCGAACAGGGTTTGGTTGGACCTGGCGACTTAATTATTGGTGCTGATAGTCACACCTGTACCTATGGTGCCCTTGGTGCCTTTGCCACAGGTGTGGGGTCCACTGATGTGGCAGCCGCAATGGCCACAGGGGAGTGCTGGTTTAAGGTGCCTGAGTCTATTAAATTTATCTACTACGGCAAGTTAAACAAGTGGGTAGGTGGCAAGGACCTCATACTGCATACTATTGGAGACATTGGCGTTGATGGCGCCCTATATATGGCAATGGAGTTTAGCGGCGAGACTATTAGGTCTTTACCTATGCACGGTAGGCTTACAATGTGTAATATGGCAATTGAGGCAGGTGGCAAGAGTGGCATAATTGAGCCTGACGAGATCACTGAACAGTATGTGAGTGGTAGGACTAAAAGGCCTTACAAGTTTTATAACTCTGATAAAGACGCCAAATATGCAAAGGTCATTGAATACGACTGCTCAAAGATACTGCCCACTGTGGCCTGTCCACACCTGCCCTCAAATACCAAGCCTGCCCACGAGTTGGGTCATATTACGATTGATCAAGTAGTAATTGGCTCTTGCACAAACGGTAGGCTTGAAGACCTCCGCGAGGCCGCGGCAGTGATAAAGGGAAAGAAGGTAAACCCTAATGTACGGATGATAGTCTTTCCAGCCACACAGATGATTTATAAGGAGGCCTTGAGAGAGGGTCTCCTTGAGGTATTTATTGATGCCGAGGCCGTGGTCTCCACGCCCACTTGTGGCCCATGTTTAGGCGGACACATGGGCATATTGGCAAAGGGCGAGAGGGCAATAGCCACTACCAATAGGAACTTTGTAGGCAGGATGGGGCACCCTGAGAGCGAGGTCTATCTGTCAAGTCCTTCAGTGGCTGCGGCATCGGCAGTGCTTGGAAGGATCGGCACGCCAGAGGAATTAGGATTATGAGCATTGAAGGGCGCCTTAAGGCCTTAGGGATTGAGCTTCCACACTCCCCGACGCCGTTGGGACTTTATGTCCCATGTGTCAAAGTTGGTCGCTTACTATTTCTGAGCATGCTCCTTCCTATAAAAGATGGCTCACTGATGGCCACAGGGAAAATAGGCAAAGAGGTCTCTATTGAACAGGCCGGAGAGTGCCTAAAAGCGATTGTGATTAATGCCCTCGCCATAGTCAAGTCACAACAGGGCAGTCTTGATAACCTAAGCCGTTGTGTAAGGCTCACAGGTTATTTGGCTACTGCTGAGGACTTTTATGACCACCCAAGGGTAATGAACTATGCCTCGGCGCTGTTTAATGTGTTATTCGGCAATGCCTATGGACACACAAGGGGTGTTGTGGGCGTCAGTTCTTTGCCCCTAAACAGCCCTGTGGCTATTGACATTATATTTGAGCTTAATGGAACTGGTGCCGATAAAGATTAATCAAGGCGAAGAGAGGGCATGGCAGGAGTTGTGTGGTCTGCCACAGGCGCAGGTCTGTAAAGAGGCAGGCGTTTCCTATGACCAAAAAAGGGCTGCTTATGTCTTACACAGCTTCGGGATGGACTTTTTGGTGAACCCCTGCAAGATGCTTATAAGTTGTGTAGAAGATTCCCCAAGGGCGTCCCTTTTTCTGAATAAATTACAGGCTCTATTTACGATGGCAGTGCTTTGGTATATGAGCAGCGCAAAGGATATCCCCCTTACAGGCAGATTAGTTAGACCTATTGACCTAAAGGGAGGCCATCGCTTCTCCACTGGTACCCATTTGCTACCCCTTGATGCCATAGTGGACAAGTATTCTACAAACAGAGAAGGTTTTCTAAACAGGGCATTGCAGTACGGAGGGACGGAAATAAAGGGCTATGGCGATGCCTATGTGAGGCTTTATCCACTACCGAGGGTCCCTGTGGATATGATACTTTGGCTAAGGGACGAGGAATTTCCACCAAAGGTTGACCTCCTTTTAGATCCCACCTGTGAGATACACCTAAGACTCTCTGATGTGCTCTGGGCGGTGTGCATGCTCTGTTGTGTGGTTATGCTTGAATAGCTAAAAACCACCAGTGAACCCTCAGGTGCTGTAAGGCTAAACAACAATGACCGTGCAGACCGCAGTCTTGATTTTCCTGCTCTTACTGTTGCTTTTACTTTGCTACCATCTTAATAAGACAAGGGGTCTTATCAGAGAGATCATAGAACTCGTAAAAGGCTATAAACCATGCAACATAGGGGCACTACTTTTGCTAAAGGACAAGGGATTGGTAGGCGAATTGGCGGGACACATCGCTACTGTCTTTGAGAGAAACCAAAGACAGGTCCTTGATGCCGAAGAACAGACCCGCATGCTTGAGGCAACCCTTAGGGGTATGTCCGACGGTGTCCTCATGACAGACAAAGAGGGGACAGTCATATTGGCAAACAGGGCGCTAAAGAGGCTCTTTTCTATTCGTTCAAGCCTAGAGGGTAAGAAGATCCCAGAGGTTATTAGAAATAACAATTTAACGAACCTGTTTCAGAGGGCCATGGATACATGGGAGACCCTTACCGAAGAGGTTGAGGTAACCATAGGTGACAAGGATCTGCATGTCTTAGTCACTGCCGTGCCTATGTATTCGGCCTCTTCAGTGACAGGTATAGTTTTTACTATTCAGGACATCACGAGATTAAAGCGACTTGAGGAGATCAGGCGAGACTTCGTAGCCAATGTCTCTCATGAGATCAGGACGCCCCTAACCGCTATTAGGGCAAGTGCAGAGACTATACTTGACTCAGACTTAGAGGACCGTGAGGCAGTGATCAAGTTTCTTGGCATTATAAAAAGCCACAGTGAGAGACTCGGTGCCCTTGTAGATGACCTACTTACCCTCTCAAGGATTGAACTTGGCGACATGCCCATTGAAAAGACCTCCTTTGACCTTGTGGAGGCATTGGACATAGTAATAGAAACCCTTAGAGAAAAGGCGACAAAGAAGGGGCTCTACTTAAGGAAGATTCACGAAGAGCAACCCTGTATGATAAGGGGAGATAAAAATAAGGTTGTGCAGATAATCTTAAACCTGATTGATAATGCCATAAAGTTTACAGAGCAAGGAGGCGTAACAATCAAAGTGCAGAGGCAGTCAGCCGATGCTGTCTTGCTACACATTGAAGATACAGGTATCGGCATCCCGAGACAACACATTGAAAGGCTTGGCGAGCGGTTTTATAGGGTAGACAGGGCAAGGTCAAGGGAACTGGGAGGCACGGGTTTAGGCCTTGCAATTGTTAAACACATAGTTGGTGCACACGGCTGGCATATGAATATTGACAGCACCGTTGGCCACGGCACAAGGGTTACAATAACAATAAACTGATCTTATCTATACGCATCAGGCCGTCCTTAGGGCCTCCACTATATCCCTCCTTGCCGCCCTAAAGGCAGGTAACAACCCGCCTGTAATCCCCATTAACATGGAAAAGGCGAGGGACTTAAAAACTATCCCGTAGTTCATGGCAAAGCAAAAGGTGAGTTCTGAAAAGGTCTGCCAATTCATGGTAGATATGGTCAGCAGTTGCATGAAGGAGGCCAAAAAGACCCCTGCAATCCCCCCTATTAGGCCAAGCAAAAGGGACTCACACAAAAAGGCAAAAAGTACAGTGGTCCTGCCAAATCCAAGGGCCCTCAGGGTGCCTATCTCTGCGGTCCTGCTTGCCACAGCGGCATACATGGTTATCATGGCCCCTATTACTGCACCAATGGAGAATATGGTGCTCAATGAAAGGCCAAGGATACTCAGAAACTTTGACATCATCTCCGACTGTTCCTCGTAGTATCTGGTCTCTCGCTTTGCCTCAAGCATGAGTCTTGGGTCAGACTCTATGACCTGTTTGACCGATTCAAAGGCTGCACCGTCTCTTAATCTAAATATCACAGAACTATCGACAGGTCTCCTAAAGGCCTGCATCATCTGCTCTCTGTCACCCCAAATCTCGGAGCTATAGGCCCTGTTACCAGCCTCAAAGATGCCCACCACTTGCCAATCTCTCCTTGCAAACCGAAGGGTCTCCCCAAGGCCACCACCACTAAACTTTTCAGCAATTGCCTTACCAACCATCAATTCTGAAGAACCCTCACGAGGCATACGACCCTCTATGAGCCTGACCTGTGGCCTAAGGGCCGCTGACCTTGCAGTAATCCCCCTGATTGTTACATTCCCCTGTTTTCCATCGGCCCTCCTGGGCATAACGATCAACACAAGTATCTCTCGGGCCACTAACCTATTGCCATGCTCGTCCGTAGCGATCTCGGGTAGGGTCTCAATGAGCGATGCCTTTGCCCTTTCAATGCTACTTTGAACCTCTACCTGTGAACCCTTGCGTATTACCACCACATTGTCATCCATACCCGTTGAAACAAGGGTCTGCCTGAGCCCCTCTGAGAGCATCAACACAGTGGCAAAGACAAAGACCACCATCGCCATGCCCCCTGCTGTGAGGGCTGTCGTAAGCCTGCGGGTCATGAGGTTTCTAAGGCTATACAGCAGTATAAGCCCCATCAGACTATCCTCCTTAGCCCCTCTGCAATCTTTGTCCCTGTTGCCCTGAAAGTGGGCACAATGGCCGCTACAGTGGCTACGATAATGGCTGCAAGTAGGTCCATCACAAGGGTCTCTGTCGCAACATTGAAGACTGGGAATAATTGGCTTAAGGCATTGCTAAAGGCCTCTGCCGCTGGGAAGGTGGCCAAGATGCCTATTATGCAGCCAGTAAGGTTTATCATAAAGGACTCGCCGAAGATCATAAATGCAATGTGCCTACCCCTAAAACCGAGGGTCTTAAAGACCGCATACTCCCGCGTCCTCTCCCGGGCTGTCATTGCCATAGTGTTTGCCGACACGGCCATTATTATCAAAATGACCACATATGAGACCAGTTCAATGGCAAGCACAATGGCCTCAGTCATGGCCACAAAGCTGAGATTGAAGGCCCGTTCGGTCTCGGTCAAGGTCTCTGCAAGGGAGTTCTTAAAGAGGCTATCCACTGCCTTAGATATCTCAGGGGCCATAGAGGGTTCGTTTATACCAATGACAAAGTATCCCACATGGTCTGCAAGGCCCGGCATCTGTCTTTTTAGAACCTCGTTTAGATAGTCCCAGTGAAAGAGGAATATCCCCTCATCGGTATTCTTATCTCTACCCTTGTAGATTCCCCTGATCACGAATTCCCATTGTCCCTGAAATAAGGTCCCCTTCAGGGTGACCCTATCACCTACCTTCCAGCCAAATCGTTCAGCTAACTTCCTGCCTGCTATAGAGCCCTTTCGGTCCCTGTAGAAGGCTGACCGTTCCTCATCAGTCAAGATTATCTCAGGATAAAGTTCCAAATATCCCTTTGGCTCAATGGCAAAGTTTGGAAAGAAGTTCTTTTCTTCCTTATAAATACCGCCAAACCAGTTGCCGTATGAAACGCCCTTTACGCCAGGCAAGGCCTGTATCTTTTCCCTATATGAGATTGGGAGGTAGAATATAAGCGAGATGGCGTTTCTTGTGACCAGACGGGTCGCCGAAGAGGCCTCAACACCTGCATACCATGCGTCCACAACTGTCCTCAACATACCGAAGGCAAGGATTGCCACTGCCACCGCAGCAATGGTGAGGGCCGTCCTCAGTTTATGCCTTAGTGTGTTTCTAAGGAGTATCTTTAAAAGGGGCACTGGAGAGACTGCCTTTGTCAAGATACATCATGGTCTTTACCCTTGCAGCTGCCCTTGGGTCATGGGTGACCATGATAATGGTTTTTGTAAACTCCTCATTTAATCGGGTCATCAGGTCAAGGATCTCCACTGCAGAACGCTTATCTAAATCGCCTGTAGGCTCATCGGCCACGATAATTGCGGGGTCTGTAACGATTGCCCTCGCAATAGCCACCCTCTGTTGTTGACCGCCTGAGAGTTCAGAGGGGTAGTGGGTCGCCCGATCAGTAAGTCCAACCACCTCAAGGGCTGCATAGGCATGGCCCCTACGCTGGGCCTTAGAAAGGGGACTTAACAGCAGGGGCAGTTCCACATTCTCAAAGGCCGTAAGCACAGGTATGAGGTTATAAAACTGAAAGACAAAGCCCACATTTAGTGCCCTCCATCGCGAGAGATGACCCTCTGAAAGCCTTGTAATATCTACATCACCAACAATTATCTCGCCCTTATCTGGGCTATCTATGCCTGCAAGCAGGTTGAGCAAGGTGCTCTTGCCAGAACCAGAGGGACCCATCAGGGCAAGAAACTCACCCTCTTTGATGTCAAAGTTAATGTCTTCAAGGACTGAGAGGGTCTCGCCTCCCCTGCGGTAGGACTTATAAAGGCCTCTGACCGATACAATAACAGACACCTACTGACCTTTTACCTTGACAGTGTCGCCACTTTTTATCTTTGCCGTAGGCCGTAAAAGGACGATGTCACCCGGTTTTAGGCCCTCAATCACCTCCACCAGATCGCCAAGGTCACGACCTGTCTTTACAGAGACCTCCACTGCCTTGCCATCTTTGACTTTAATGGCCTTTACATAGTTTGCATCTTTCAATAGGGCGTTTTTGTTGACTGTGGTAACGGGGTTTTTATCCTCCTTGCTTAGTGGCCTTGTTAGGAAATTAACCTTGACGCTCATATCGGGCAGGATGGAGGGATCAAGTTCCTTAAACCTGACTTTTACCAACACCGATGCCTTGGTCCTATCTGCAGTAGGAACAATACTATGGATTATGCCATCAAACCTCTTATCAGGCAGGGCGTCTAATACTATCTCGCAGGGTTGACCTACCTTTATCTTATGTAGGTTTGACTCTGAGACATCGGCCTCAATGAGCAGGGAGTTCATGTCGGCTATAGTCACCACAGCGGCCTTTAATCCAGTGGCAGCCCCAAAGGGCGTCACAATGTCGCCTACATCGGCGTTTTTTGTGAGGACAACCCCATCAAAGGGCGCCCTTATGTAAGTGTATTGCATTGCCACCTCAGCGGCCCTAAGGGCTGCCCTTGCTGCCTCTGCAGAGGCCTCGGCAGCCCTTACTGCTGCCTCTGCCCTTTTTAGGCGATTTTCTGCAAGGTCATAATCTGCCTTCGGTACAATGGCCTCTGCAAGGAGTTCGGACTTGCGCCTGTGGTTTGCCTTTGCATCGTAGAGCTCTGCCCTTGCAGACTCTATGTTTTGCATCGCCGCCTCAAGGTTTGCCTGGGCCTGAGCCCTTGCGGCCTGAAGGTCATCATTCTCTAATCGGGCAAGGATGTCGCCCTTTCTCACCCTACTGCCCTCTTCTGTATTGAGCTCAACTAACATCCCTGTAACCTTTGGTGCCACTGAGGCCTTCCTTGAGGCAGTCACATAACCGCTTGCATTCAGCAAGGTCAGAGACTGGGAGGGATAATAGAGGGAGACAGTAGTGGTCTCAACAGTATGTGATGGGCTATAGAGAAAGATATAGGCAAAAATGAGCAGGCCAAGAGATACAGCAATGCTAATGACTGTTACTGCCCTTCTTGAACCTGCCCTTTTGTAGTCAATCTGAGACTTATCAATCCTGAGCCCTGAGAGGTCCTTAGACATGTCTTACTCCTGTGTCGTGGATCTCATTGAGTGTATATTTGTAAGGCTCTGGGTTTCTACCAAAACAGATGCCGAGGCTCTCGTAAATGGCGATCTCTGCCAGGTCCACCTCACGCCTCTTGATCGCCTCTGTGGTAGGCATGTAGTTTATGTTGCCACCAAAGACGCTTACCACTGTATTGCCGGTCTTGCCCTCTAACAATAATAGGACTGCTGCCGCACCAGCGCAGTGTCCAAAGTTGACATCAAAGGCCGACGAGGAGCCACAACGGACGAGGTGGCCGGGTGTTACTTCTCTGACCTCTGGCACTTCATAAACGCCAGGGGCATACATACCTGTCCTCTTCATAAAGTCCACCACTTCAGGATCGTTTTTTAGCCTCTTTTCAAGCTGCTGTCTTACATATTTACCTGCCCCTGCAAGCTTTTTATGACCAAAGGCATCTACCCCTGCAGATTCATCATAGAGCAATTCCCCTGAGGCAGTCTTTAGCCCCTCGGCAACCACTATCATGTAAGTGCCTGCCTTTACATCGCTCCTCTCAATCCTGTTGAAATAGGTGGTCTTCATGTGTGCATAGACTATATCAAAGTCAACGGGTATCTCGGGGATCAATATGCAGTCTGCCTCGGCACCAACGCCACCCCTAAAGGCCGTGTGCCCCACATACCTACCAAAGACCTCAACCACAAGTATCCTATTATGACTCATGCCCGTAGTCTTGAGGTCCCTTGTAAACTGGGCAATACGATTTATGGCTGAATCGCCACCCACACTATAAGGCTGAAGGTCTAAGTCCATAGTCTTTGGGACATGCACACAGGGTATGCCCTGCGTGGAGAGGTCAACCACCACGCTGCCTGTGTCATCACCACCGCTTATAACAAGGGCATCAATCTTAAACTTCTTAAGGCCCTCTTTAATCCGTTCATACTTGTTAGGGTCCTTTATCTTGCTTATCTTGACCCTTGAGTGACCTGCCTCTGAGCCTGCCAAAGAGGCCTCAATCTTGCTTACCCGTTCGGCACTTAGGACTGTTACGGAGTCAAGTTCAACGAGGTTGTAAAGGCCTGCATATCCATTTGGGATGACTACCGACTCAATTCCCCTTGAGTAGGCAAACCTCGCCACCCCTTTAATAACTGCGTTTAGGCCACCGCAGTCTCCACCGCTTGTGATCACACCAATCTTCTTAATCTCTCCCATCAATCTTACCTCCTTAAGTGGATTTAAAAGTCCTGTAAAAGTTGTGCTATTATACCAAAAATCTAAAACTCAAGGGGATTGTATGCAAGACAAGATAAAGGCCCTATTTGAAGAGAGCATATCTGTCAAGAGGGCATTCCTGAAGGGTCACGCCAAACTCATAGAAGAGGTCGCAAGGGCTATCGCATCCACACTAAACGAGGGGAACAAGGTCATGATCTTTGGCAATGGCGGTAGCGCCTGTGACGCATCCCACCTGGCTGCCGAGTTTGTAAATCGCTTCAAAAAGGAGCGGCCAGGCCTGCCTGCCATAGCGCTGAACACCGATATGGCCATTATCACTGCAATCTCCAATGATTATGACTTCTCTGAGGTATTTGCTCGGCAACTGAAGACCCTTGGACAGAAGGGCGATATAGCCATTGCCATTAGCACAAGCGGGGCCTCAAAGAATGTCCTAAAGGCCGTTACAGCGGCCAAGAAAAAGGGCATAAAGACCATTGCCCTTACTGGGAGCAAGGGGCAAAAGCTTGCCTCTATGTGTGACTTTGCCTTTGTGGTGCCTTCTGAGGACACGCCAAGGATACAGGAGACCCACATCACCCTTGCCCATGCCCTTTGCCATATGGTGGAGGAGATACTCTTTGGCCTCAATGGAGGGTAATGACAATACTCGGCATTGACCCAGGCAGCATGTCTTGCGGATATGGCGTAATAAAATACCAAAGGGGTATCCAAACCTATGTGTCTTCAGGCAAGATAGTGATGCCACTTAAGACCCCTCTTCACAACCGACTGAAAGAGCTTTTCGTGTGCCTTAAGGACATCCTTGAACAATTTACCCCTGAGGAGATCGCTATTGAAAAGATATTCTTTGCCAAGGGCATCAAGGCTGCCCTGAGTCTCGGCCATACAAGGGGCGTAATATTGGCAGCAGCAGCCCTCAGTGGAAAGCCAATCTTTGAATACAGTGCACTTGAGATAAAAAAGGCTGTGGTTGGCTACGGGAGAGCAGACAAGAGACAGGTCCAGTCTATGGTCTCAAAGATACTGTTACTGAAACACCCAATAAGCTCCGATAGTGCCGATGCCCTTGCAACGGCAATCTGTCACGCCAACACGACGGCAAACAGAAGAGGCTAAAGGGGACAAAATGATTGCATCACTTAGAGGTAGGCTTATCAGTAAAAGACCTGACCATGTGGTTATTGAGTGTGCAGGGGTAGGGTATCATGTCAATGTGCCTGTAGGGGTGCTAAGCAACATCTCCGATGTAGGTGGAGAGGTCTTCTTGCATATCTACACCCATGTCCGTGAGGATGCCTTACAACTCTTTGGCTTTAAAAGTGAGGACGAAAAGAGGGTCTTTACGGCACTGATCAATGTCTCAGGGATCGGACCCAAGATCGCCATAAGCATCCTCTCTACTTACACACCAGCAGAACTACAGAGGGCCCTTGATAATGAGGATGTGGCCATGCTTTGTCGCATCCCGGGCTTAGGCAAAAAGACTGCCCAAAGGCTCATCCTTGAACTAAGAGAGAAACTGCCCAAGTCAGAAGACAAGAGCGATGCCCTATTTGACGACACCCTATCGGCCCTACTGAACTTAGGCTACAGAAGGGCAGAGGCCTTAGAGGCCCTTGAGCGGGCTTACAGGGCAGGACACAAGACCATAGAGACCCTGATTAAGGATGCCTTAAGGCATCTTACAAGGGAATAAAGATGCCTCCACCTCAAGAGACATCCTTGAGTATTGGTTTCATAACATCTTTGCTTATTAACTCCATTACAGTGTTATAGTCAATCCTCTCCATCGCCTCCATTTAGGCATTATCGCCCCATGTCCAGACAGTTTCTTTTGCATAATTCCAAGTTTGTAAGGGGCGATTTTTCCCGACTTTGACCACTTAATCCATTGTTCAGCATAAAAGCCCTTTAAAATCAACACACGGTTTTAAAAACCCCTTTGTAGTGCCTAATAGATTTTAGGTATTGACTTTTTCTCTCCCCCC
>Ga0308419_1000493_pt1 | contig 28730 bp, 27 predicted proteins | sample HotsprSampleMS50_FD_203674 | JGI IMG/M metagenome (GOLD analysis project Ga0308419, IMG submission 203674) | Hot spring phototrophic mat microbial communities from Mushroom Spring, Yellowstone National Park, Wyoming, United States - 20090730_MS50 ... | reverse complement strand
CAAGGAACGTCGCAAATTAAAATTGCGTGAATACACGCTCAAGAAAGGATACAAATTGAACCGATTCTGCCCCAGCGTCTTGCAGATATACCATCATTCTGAATGGAGCGTAGCGTCGTGAAGCATCCAAGGTGGATTCCTCGCCTGTGCTCGGAATGACAAAAGACAAGTGCACAACGATACTGCAAAACCTACACATTCATTTGTCAACACTACCTTAGTTAGGCAACAGCTGGTTCAATATGCAGCACTTGAGTCAGATTCATGGTCTCAAAGACCTTTCTGAGGTTAGGTGTCGGGTTGGCGATGATGAGCTTTACGCCAAGTTTTTCAGCTTTAACATGCAAGCGAATAAGCAATCCTACGCCTGAGCTGTTGGCAAAGAAGATATTGCCAATATCCAAAACAACTTCTTTATGCCCTGCTTCAAGCAGCCGAGTAACTTCGCTGTAGAGCGGTTGAGATTGCTCCCCGCCCCAAAGTTCGCCACTGACTTCAACGACCGCACGTAGTGAAGAAACCTTCGTGTTGAGAGTCAGTGAGATAAAGTCTTCGTCGTTTCGCGGTACAGAAAACGTAAGAAGAAAAATGCTTTGCATGGTGCAGTTTTGAGTTCAAGGTTTATTTAACAGCTTGCCAATCGCGCGCATAACGAAAATCAATGCCAAGCGTGCGTGATGATAATTTTGCAATCACAGGTGTCATACGCTTGAATTGATTGCGGACGACAAGCCGCCTTGTTTTACTCAAAAACTCCCAAGAAGTTCCATTCTTTAAGAGGTCTTCATCAGACATGCGCAAATCTATCATTTGATAGAGCAGCTTATCGACTTCAGCGTAGGTAAAGCCAAGTTCATCTTCGTCAGTTTGTCCTTCCCACAAATCGGCACTGGGCTTTTTTTCTATGATGCAGTTTGGGATACCAAGATGCTTGGCAAGTGCCCACACTTGAGTTTTGTAGAGGTCACCAATTGGATTGATAGCAGATGCCATATCGCCAAAGAGCGTGCCATAGCCTAAAAGCAGTTCCGTTTTATTACTGGTGCCAATGACAAGCCGCCTATCTCGCATGGAAATATCATAGAGCACAATCATACGCATTCTTGCCATCACATTGCCGCGCCGCACGTTGTCGGTAACCTGTTGAGCGGCAAAATACGCATCCACCATTGGTGTGATTTCGCATAGCTCGTAGGAAATGCCAAGCTGGTGCGCCAATAATTTGGCATCAGCAAGACTATCTGGACTGCTGGTTTTATAGGGCATCATGACGGCAAGGACGTTTGCTTTGCCCAGAGCACGCGTAGCTAATGCGCATGAAACCGCTGAATCTACTCCGCCCGATAAGCCAATAACGACTTTCTCAAAACCAACTTTGCGAACTTCGCAGCAAATGAAGTTGAGAAGAATTTCTTCGACAGTGCGGTAATCAATGTCTAAAGGAAAATTCACTTGAGTCATGGTTGGATGGATGGTTTAACGCTTGATAGCAAGTTCATCTTCGACAATTTGTCCATCGCGCATGACGATGGTGCGGTCTGCAATCTGTGCCACATCACTGGCGTGAGTAGCAATGATGAAGGTTTTATTTTCTTCATGTGCAAGGGTTTGAATCAGGTCTAAGACCTGTGCTGCATTTTTAGAGTCTAAGTTGCCCGTCGGTTCGTCGGCGATGATAAGGTCTGGGTTATTCATTAAGGCGCGAGCGATGGCAGCGCGTTGCATTTCACCGCCTGAAAGCTCGAAGGGTTTATGCGAAAGCCGATGTGAAAGACCGACACGCTCAATCAGCATGTGTGCGCGCGTCAAAGATGCCTTGGGGTCAGTGCGTGCTAGCTCGCTGGGAAGCATGACGTTTTCTAACACCGTCAGCGTAGGCATGAGGTTGAAAAATTGAAAAATGATACCCACCTTCTTGCGCCGAAACACCGTAAGGTCGCGCTCGCTCATGGTGGTAATCTCGACGCCATCGATGATAACTTTACCGCGTGTAGGTTTATCAATCGCAGAAAGAATGTTGAGAAGGGTGGTCTTGCCACTGCCTGAACTGCCCATCAGTGCAACAAGTCCTGCCTGCTCAATCACCAGTGAGATGCCCGAGATGGCATAGACAGGAGATGTTTTTTCATTGTAGATTTTGACAACGTCTTTGAGTTCAATCATCTTGCCTATAAAAGAAGTTGCTCTCAAAAACGCCGCATGTCTAAAAGACGTTCAGTTAAAGTCTGTATCTTTGAGAGATTCAACCAAAGCTAAAGTATGTCCAAGAATGTCGTTGATTTCAAGGAAGCGGCGCAGAAAGCGCTCTCACACTTTCGAGATGTCATGCAAGACTCTGCTTACCAAAATATCTGCATAGAGGAAATTGAGAAATCAGAAGATGGACAGTTCTGGTTCGTAACGATTGGCTACGATGCTCCGACAAACGACTCGTCTTATGCACTGTCGAACACGGTGCGCCGTTACAAGGTCTTCAAAGTCGATATTCTGACCGAAGAAGTGGTCTCCATGAAAGTGCGGACTTTAGAGTAGCGCTCACAGGTCGCCAGCAATAGGTCGTAAGACAATTTCTTCAACGCTGGTGCGTTCAGGCTGCAAGTAGGCGGCGACGACAATTTTGGCGACATCTTCGGGCATCATCATGCGAGATTGAAAGGTTTGAGCTGCTTCACCCCACATCGGTGTATAGACGGCACCGGGCATCACATTGGTGATACGCACGTTGCATTTGCGCCCATACAGACGCAAGACTTCCACCAGACCTTTCTGACCAAATTTTGACATGCAATAAATCCCACTTTGCTCAAAAGGAACTTCAGCCGCAACCGATGTGATGAAGATAATGTGACCACTACGCCGCTGTTGCATATCCTTGAAAATGCGCTGCGTAAGGAAAAACGTGCCTTTGAGATTGGTATTGATAGTGTAGTCGAAATCCGCTTCTGTGAGCTCTAAGATATCTTTGAATCGACCGACACCAGCGTTATTGACAAGGCAATCGACTCTGCCAAAACGCTGCAAAGCACAGCCATAAATGTTTTCAATACTCTCAAGATGGGCAATATCAGCAACACAGATTTCGGTTTCGACTTGATAGGCATGGCATTCATGTTGTAGTGCTTCCAAGTCGGAACGGGTGCGTGAGACGAGCAGGAGTTGCGGCTCGAAGTTCTGGTTTTTGCTCTTTGCAAACTCAAGGGCAAGGTGGCGACCAATACCTTTGCCTGCCCCAGTGATGAGAATAACAGGCATATATGTAGAGATTGGAAAAAGAAAAGCGTTCCAAGATGAGTGTATCTTGAAACGCTTTCTGGTGTCAAATGCAGGCATTAGTAAAGCTTTGCGCCGGGAGCTCTGATGTATGCCGCAATTTTCTTGGCTTCATCGTCCGTGAAAGCCTTAGAACGGTCTTGCTTGGCAAGACGCTGCATCCATTGAACAAGCTCGAGCGCTTTGGCGTCATCTTTCATCCACTTCTGCTTCATCTTACCGGCGTTGGCGGTAAGCGAGTGGCAACTGGCACATTTCTTTCTATAGAGCGCCTCATGAGCCAGTGCATCTTGTCCAGCAGATGCAGGCACAACAGCGGCTTCAGTAGGTGCAGGTGCCGGTTCTGCCGCAGGTGCCGGTTCTGCAGAGGCGACGCTGGGTGCCGCCGCTGGTGCGGGTGCAGCCGAAGTGGCTTTCTTTTCTTTTTCCTCCTTGCGCTTCAAAAATTCTTTCATCAGGTAATTTTGAATCTTGAAGACATCAACGTCTTCGACCTTGATGGCCTCTCCCTTAGAATTTTTGGACGCAAGCATCTTGGCTACAAACTCATTAACCTTAGACTCCGAGACGATGAAAGTTTCATCGAACTGACGAAACTGCTCTGGAAAGTCGTACTTCTTCATCAGTTCATCATATTCCGCCTTTGCAGCATCGACAGAAGTCAAGGCTGGCGGCGTAACCTCACTGGCTGGAGTTGCAGGCGCTGGCTCTTCACCATTGAGCTGAGCTACCGTGCGTGGGGCAGGTCTGCCATCTTGGAACATTCTGACTTCACGTGGGTTGGTGGAAACCACGCCAATCCATGCAAAGAAGATGGAAGCCATGCCGACGAAAATGATTGGCAAGAACCAGCCTGAATTATACTGCTGCACAAACTTGCCAGCAATCCATACGATGAGGCTTGCACCAAGGAACAAGGCTACATATCGGATGTAGGTGTAGCCAACTTTGCTAGCGGGAACGCCATTCCAAGCAGCAATAGCTAGATAAATCACGAAAATGGTCAGGATACCTAACACGACTGCTAGGAATAACTTGATTGATGATTTGTCCATAGTTTGCAAAAGTAGTTTAGTTTGTTACAGATGTCGTAATACAATGCTTGATTATTGCCCATACCCACAAGACCATGCGCAAAACTGCTGTGCATGTGTTATGAAGGTTTGTGGATAAGAACATCTACCCACTGAAACCACTCTAATTTACGTAAAGTTCTTAGCCAAGGGAGAGAGTGCTCCGACAAAGTTGCTACTCGATAAGAAAAAGTCACCCTTGCTCATAAAAGCACTTATCCAAAAATTCGGCTGTATCGACTGCATTTGCCATGCAAGTAAAGATTCTCTCTGCTTAGTCTGCAGCTGAGGCACTTGTTGGCAAGTCTGTCGTGGTGCTCGCATGAGAAGGCAGATGATGACGATGCGCATACTTTTTCTCATATGCGGCAGTAATGTATTGCTCAAGGGTCATGAGGTTGTCAATGCCTAAGATGCGCTTAGGAACAGTCATATCACACTCCATGTTATCGTAACTGAAATCAAGAAGGTGAATAAGTCCCCATGCCTGTTCCCAAATTGGTTTAAGTGCTTCGCCAAGCACGCGCAGCGGTGTAAGCGGAATGTGAAAGGCAACGACTGGCTTGCCTTCATATTTCAAGCGTACTTTCGACCACTCTTCAATAAGCTCATCGAAGGTCATGATTCTGCCGCCGCCGATTTCAAGAGTTTTGTTCATGCACTCGGGATTGCCAATGGCGGCAACATACATCTTGGCAACATCTTGTTCAGCCAGCATCTGGGTAGTGGTTTTTCCATCGCCAAGAACGGGAAAAATGTTGGTGGCTTGCACGAAAGGTTCGCCGCGATAATAGAGCTCATAGAAGAATCCACACGGTCGGAAAATGGTATAGGTCAAGCCGCTTTCACGAAGTTTTTCTTCGGTCATCAATTTTGCCCACACGAAGCTGTAGCCGAGAGAGTTCTTCGGAAAGAGCGTAGAAGTGAAAATAAACTGCTTGACACGGTTCTCTTGTGCGGCGGCGATGGCGTTCATTTGTCCGAAGTGTTCGGCATTGCCACGTGAGGCAGCGGTGCGGTCTTGACCAGCGCTGACGCAAGAGATGACCACATCCACACCGTGCATGGCTTCCACTAAGCTGGCTTTATCCATGATGTTGCCATACGCAACTTCGAACTCAGGTAAGCCTGCCTCATGTGCGGCTTGCAATTTTGCTTTGGATTCAGGGCGCACCAAGCCGCGCACCGCATAGCCCTTGGCTTTGAGCAGAGGGACAAGCTCTCTGCCTAAAACGCCAGTGGTGCCAATGATGAGGACTCGTGTCATGAATGTTCTCCTTTAAATCCTTTAAAGTTATGTGTTGTGCTTGTAAGCTTACTGAAAACGTGAAACCAAATCTGCTGTGATGCGCCGTGGTCGGAAAGTTTGTCTATCTAACAGGCACCACACGCTGCGTACCTTAGCCAAAAGTTGCTCATCGCTAGGGCGCCAAATTTCTGTAAAGCGTTCGCAGGTGGCGGCGCTGGCTTTGCCAATCCAAGTTCTCGAAAGCAATTCCTGACCAAGAAAGGATGGTTTGAGGTAATCAATCTCATGACGAATCACAACCCAAGTGAAGTCTTCTTGCTGCTCAAGTGTGGCACGAGCGCGCCAATGTGAGACGGCTACATCTTGCGTCCATTTGAGATAGGCAATATTACTGGCATGATTCTGCACATCAATATCTTCAAGTCTGACACGAAAGCGTTGCTCAAAGACTTGTGCCGGTTTCAGCGCAGACATGATTTGGCGATAAGTTGCAAATAAATTTGCGACATGGTCACTTGTGCTGCGGACTCAATCGGCGGCGACGGCAAGTACGCGCTCCAACGAGACTTTGCTTTCTCTTTGAAGTTTTTCCTGCGAAAATCGTGGTAGCATCAATGTGGCAATGCTAAAAGCAAGAATTTCAAGTAAAAAGACGGCACCATAAGCCAAATTTGGGCTTGCAAATGTATAAAGCAGAACATCGCGGATGGCGCCCATGCCAAGCTCACCTGAAAAGTTGGCAAGACTCTGCGCAGTGCCCCAAAGTCCAAGGTAGAGCCCCGTGCGCCCAGCATGCATTGATATCATGAACACAATATTGCTGACTGTAGAGCAGCCTAAACCTACACCGATGACAATCAGCCCTGTGTAAAGAAGCGCAGATTGATGCCATAGACCAGAGAGAAGCAGAACGAAAAACCCAACTGCAGCAACTGTGTTGCCAAATGCGATGGCAGTTTTCAGACCGATGCGATTGATGGCAAAACCTGTGATAAGCATAAAAAGAAGTTGCGTGCTGCCCAGATACTGCCTGAACTTTGTGGTTTCGCTCACGCTCAAGCCATGCACGTCGGCGCCAAAAGGCTCCATGATAAGCTCATTGCCAAATGCGGCAAAAATGGAGATGAAGACGTAGAAAAAAAATCCCTTAGTTAAAGGCGAGGCATTTATCAGGGCAAGTGATTGCAAAAATGTTAGTGAAGGCTCGCTTTGTTGCTGCACCGAGTCTTGATGGCGGCGCTCTAAGCCAATCGTCATGAGTGTGCCAAATAAAAAAGAAATGAGACTGGCATTGCGCATGGCGGCAATCAGCTTGTCATGCGTGAAATCCTTCAGTGCCTGACTCATGGCAACGGCAGTAAAAATGCCAGAGAGCACCATCAAAATCCAACTGACGGCTGCTACTTTGCTCAATGATTTTTCGCCTGCATAATCGGCAATTAGGGCGTAGTAGGTGGTCAGTGAAGCATGGTAGCCAATGCCGAAGATGGTGAAAATCAAAATCAGAAGGGGCAAGTTAATCCAGAAGTTTTGCTGTAAATCAATGGCAAGTGGTGCAATCAGCGAAAATGTTGCGCAGCAAAGTGCTAAACCACCCAAGATGAACGGCGTGCGCTTGTAGCCAAAAAAGCGGGTGTGGTCAGAGAGATTGCCAGCCCAAATTTTCACTCCCAAAAGCACCATTAGCTCGCGAATGCCAATAAGCATGCCAACCAAGGCAGCGGCAATGCCCAGCTCAATGGTCATCACACGGTTGAGTGTGTCGGTAAGGATAGCGTAGATGATACCGAAGGAAATTTGAAACAGCGCAAGCCGCGCAAGATTGAAGTAAAATACGAGCTTGTTCATAAAGTTATGGTAGGCAAAAGTCATTGTGTTCGTTTTTTACACTTGTCAAGAAAATAAGAAACGAAAATATGTGATTCAACCTTTAAAGAGGGAAAAAACGCAACGCTCAAAAGCCAATTCACCTTTTTTCAGCTTTCTTTAATTTTGGCATAGCAACATTATTCCTAAATGAAAAACTCTATGCGTTTAGCTCGTCACTTTACAGCCTCTTTCATTCTGTTTTTTCTTGTAGCAAGCGCACTCCATGCGCAAAGCTCGCTACTTCAGTCCGGTCCGATGCTGGGCTACTCGGAGATGCGTGAAGTCTTGCTCTGGGTGCAAACTAAAGCCCCAGCAAAGGTGCAGTTCAGATACTGGGATAAAGAAAATCCAAAGCAAGTGTTTGAAACGGAAACGGTGCAAACCAGCAAAGAGAAAGCCTTCACGGCATCACTGATTGCCGATAAAGTGTTGCCGGGGAGAAAGTATCAATATGAACTTTACATCAACGCCAAGAAAGTCGACCGACCTTACCCATTAGAATTTCAAACCCAAGCGCTATGGAAATATCGCACAGACCCACCTGACTTCACGATTGCGGCTGGCAGTTGTACTTACATCAATGAGCCAGAATTCGACCGACCCGGAAAACCCTACGGACAAGGCTACGAAATTTTCAAAGCCATTCATGAAAAGCGCCCTGATGCCATGATTTGGCTCGGCGATAACATATACTTGCGTGAAGCAGATTGGAACACCCGCACAGGCATCTACCAGCGCTATCAACACACGCGCTCCCTGCCAGAACTGCAACCCTTGCTGGCATCGGTGCATCACTACGCGATTTGGGACGACCATGACTTTGGACCGAACGATTGTGACGGCAGTTTTTGGAACAAAGAGCAAGCGCTCGAAGCCTTTAAGTGTTTTTGGGGAAATCCCTCTTACGGGGTAGGCACCCTGCGCGGAACGTGCACGCAATTTTCTTGGGGCGATGCCGACTTTTTCCTCTTAGACAATCGCTACTATCGCACGCCACAAGCACGCAAGACGGGACCGAAGACCATACTCGGCAAAGAGCAATTTGAGTGGCTCATCAATGCGCTGGTGGCAAGCCATGCCACATTCAAGGTGATTGTCATTGGTGGGCAGGTCTTAAATCCAGTGGCGGTCTATGAAACCTATGCCAACTATGCCGAAGAGCGCCAACTCTTGATTGACACCATTACGAAGGAAGCGATTCCGGGCGTCATCTTCATCAGCGGAGACCGGCATTTTACCGAGCTGATAATGCTACCACGTAAGGATAGCTACCCACTCTATGAACTGACTTGCTCGCCATTGACTTCAGGTGTTTTCACTGGAGCACGAAAGGAAGCCAATACCCTGCGCGTAGAAGGCACACTGGTCGAAGAGCAAAACTTTGCACTGATGAAATTTTCAGGCAAGCGAGAGGAGCGCGCGCTGACCATGTCTATTTACAACAAAGACGGCAAAGAACTCTGGTCTCGCACGATAAAAGCCAGCGACTTGCAAGTGCCGACGCAAAAAGTGGAGTAACCTTAGCTGCGGCGCAGGGCCTGTGCCTTGAGAAAGTTATGCGCAAGTGCGCCATCCTGTGTGCGTGGCAGTGGGGTAGAGCAAAACTCAATTTCGCTAAGGGTAGCGGTGGCGCTGAGTTCATGGCGAAGATAGTCGCGCAAAATCGAGCGCATGGTATCCGTCGGCTTATGACCTGCTTTCAGCACCACAAAGGCTTTGATTTTCTCGCCAATCTCTTTATCAGGCAGACCGACGACTGCTACTTCTTCTATCGCAGGATGAGTGTGCAGGACCTTCTCAATTTCGGAGAGTGCAAGCCGCTGCCCACTGATTTTGAGCACATCGTCGATTCTACCCATCACGCAGTAGTAGCCATCTTCGTCATAGAAGGCGGCGTCGCCAGTGTTGAAGCAACCGGGAACATGCTTCCAATACTTGGCGTAGCGTTCTTCATTGTTCCAAATCGTGTGCATCAGATGCGGAAGCGGGTAGCGCAAGACAAGCAAGCCGCTGGTGTTAGGCGGAACGGTTTTGCCGTCCTCAAGTGAAACAATGTCCAAGACGACACCGGGCATTGGGCGACCGACTTTACCGAGCTTGACGTCTGCAGCAAGGAAATCGCCAAGCACAGGTGCGGCGATTTCCGTCTGCCACCAGCTATCCAACACGCACCCACGCTTGCCCAGCACATGTTTCTGAATCCATTCATGTGTATCGGCTTCCAAGTAACCGCCTGAAGAGGTAATCAAGCGCAAGGTAGAAAGGTCAAACTTTTTGATGGGCTCTTCACCGTGCTTCATCAAGGTTTGCAGAGTCAGAGGAGAACTGAACAGAATGTTGACACCGTGGCGCTCAAGAAGTCGCCAAAACGTTTCGATATGCGGATAATCAATTGCACCTTCACGCATCATCACAGTGGCGCCGTTGAGCAAAGGACCATATGTGATGAAGCTGTGCCCGAGAATGCGCCCAATGTCTTCGGTATTGAAGAAAATGTCATATTCTTTGAGGTCATACATGGCTTGTGCCATGTAGTAGGTGCCAACCATATAGCCACCGTGGACATGCACAACGCCTTTGGGCGCACCACTGGTGCCACTGGTGTAGAGGATAAAAAGTGGATGATTGGCTTCGACGATTTCAGGGTTAATCCACTGGGGCTGCCTGTCGATAAGCTCATGAAAATCGACTTCACGCTCAGAAAAAAGCTCGAGCTTAGGGTCATCGCGACGCAACACAATAATTTTCTCAACCGATTCAGCATTGGCAATCGCATGGTCGACAATGCCTTTGAGCGGAATGCGCTTGCCATTGCGGTATGTTACATCGGTGCAAATCACGACTTTGGCGGCGGTATCATGCACACGATGACGCAGAGATTGAACACCTAAGGTAATAGGAGCATAGACGTGAATAGCACCAATACGCGCGCAAGCCAACATAGCATAGACTGCTTCGGGTGTATTCGGCAAGCAAATCAGCACACGGTCGCCTTTGCTGACACCAAGGCTCTTGAGTGCATTTGCTGTCTGACACACTCGGCGCAGCAGCCGGTCATAAGTCACAAGGGTTTCCTTACCAGTTTCTGAGACAGCCAAAAGCGCAACTTTATTGCGGCGATAATTGACAATGTGTCTGTCCAAAGCATTCAGCGTGATGTTGGTCTTGCCGCCAATAAACCAATCATGTTTGGGCGGTTCAAATGTCAGCACCTTATCCCACTGTTTTTCCCACAACAGTTTTTCAGCAACCTCAGACCAGAAGCCTTCAGGGTCAGTCAGCGCACGCCGATAGTCGGCTTCATAGTCTTGAATGAGCGCATTGCGGCGCAGAAAAAACGGGGGCGAAATTCGACGCGATTCATTCAAAAATGATGTAATTTCAGGCATATAATTCAGGCATCATTAAGCCAAAAAGGCGAAAGGATTTGCTTGACTTTAACATCCAATTTAGACCAGAGCGTTCAACTTCTCAAAACATCAGGAGAGGCCCGTAGCAGGGAGTCAATCCAAAACACACAAAGTTCGCCAAAAGAGAAAGAACATCGTAAAAACGAAGTGACTGACTAAATTTCATTGAAGACATTCTGATAACTTAAAACTCTCTCATAAGCTATGGCAGTCAAAGATGCAGTTCAGAATGAGGTAGAGCAGCGGCTTGCTGAAATTGAAGAGGAACTGGCAAACCTGCGCGAAGAACAGCGGCGCATTCAGGCAAAATGGCAAGCTGAAAAAGAAGTCATCACACGCATTCGTGAGCTCAAAGAGCAAATTGAGCAAGCAAAAATTCAGGCAGAAGAATATGAACGGCAGGGCGATTTGGGCAAGGTCGCCGAAATCCGCTATGGCACCATTGTTACGCTACAAAAACAGCTCAATGAAGCCAAGCAAAAAATGGAAGAGATGCAAAGAAACGGCGCCATGATGAAAGAAGAAATTGGTGCTGAAGAAGTGGCTGAAGTGGTCTCCAAATGGACGGGCATTCCAGTAACCAAGATGTTGCAATCGGAGCGTACCAAGCTCCTACACATGGAAGAAGAACTGCATAAGCGAGTGGTTGGGCAAAATGATGCCATTCGCGCCATCAGTGAAGCGGTGCGACGCGCCCGTGCAGGGCTCAGCGATGAGCGCCGTCCAATTGGTTCCTTCATCTTTTTGGGCACTACGGGCGTTGGAAAAACCGAATTGGCACGCAGTCTTGCCGAATATCTCTTCAACGATGAAAATGCTCTGATTCGCATCGACATGTCCGAATACATGGAACCGCATAGTGTCAGCCGTCTTATCGGGGCACCGCCCGGCTATGTGGGCTACGACGAAGGCGGACAACTGACCGAAGCCGTGCGCCGAAGACCATTTTCAGTCATCTTGCTCGACGAAATCGAAAAAGCCCATCCCGACGTCTTCAACATCCTCCTGCAAGTCTTGGACGATGGTCGACTGACCGATAACAAAGGACACGTGGTCAATTTCAAAAACACCATCATCATCATGACAAGCAATTTGGGCGCGCACCTTATCCAAGACCAAATGCAACTGCTCAACGACAGCAATCGTCAGGAGATTATGTCGCGCCTGCGCGTGGAGCTCTTTGAAATGCTACGCAAAAAAATGCGCCCGGAGTTTCTCAACCGTATTGATGAAATCATTGTCTTTGCACCGCTCACACGCGATGAAATTGCCGCTATTGTAGACATTCAATTCCAACGCATTGCAGAGATCGCAAAGAAGCAAAACATTACGCTCACACTTTCAGATGAAGCCAAAGATTGGTTAGGACAACTTGGCTACGACCCCAGCTTTGGTGCAAGACCGCTTAAGCGTGTCATGCAAAAGTATATTGTCAATGCGCTGGCAGAAAAAATCCTCAAGGGCGAAATCGCCGAAGGTGATAGTGTAGAGCTAGTACTAAGCGATAGACAACTGGAATTTAGAAAGCGCTAAATGGCAATTGCCTACATCGGTTTGGGCTCAAATCTGGGCGATAGATTCACCTATCTGCAAACGGCGCTCCACAAGCTGAGCAGGTTGCCGCACACGGCGGTCGTGGCAGTCTCGCGCGTCTATGAAACTCCGCCGTTGGGAGTGGTGCATCAGCCCGCTTTCCTCAATGCCGTAGCCAAGCTGCAAACCACACTGGCGCCAGCAGACCTGCTCGAGCATCTGAAAGCAATTGAAAGACAGCTGGGACGACCCAAACACTACGCACGCTGGAGCGCACGCATCATTGACTTAGATATTTTGCTCTATGACGATTTAGTCATGCAGCTGACCTACCTGACCATTCCACATCCGGAACTGACGCGCCGAAAGTTTGCTATGCAACCGCTCTTAGACCTTGCCGACCCCATTCATCCACTCTTGCAGCAGCCTATCTCCAACCTGCTCGAGCACACCGAAGACACTTCCAACGTGACAGCACTGCGTCAGATGCTACAACTTTAGCACCGTAACTTTACAGCAAAATGTCTAAATTCGGTCAGTAAAACATTATCTATCTAAGCGGTTATTAGTCGGTTATTCCACAGGGATATTTTCATGCTGGAGAAGCAAAATCTGGAGAAATCCACTATCCCTAATGCAACATGAGCGAGTCGGCTTTGCATAAAGAAGCACCTAATACAGGACAAAAAGATACCAACGGAATGATGCAAGCTTTACGCCTGACCCTTCAGCGTAAGTACACACTGACCTTTTCACTCATCTTTCTCGGTGTGATTATTTACTTGATTTACTCATTGCTGAATGAGGAAGAGAAAGACTTCATAGACTATACCAACGAAAACTTCAAGACGATTTTTCTGACCATCAATGCGATGGGTGAAGAGGCAATGTCCGTGGGCACACGCGATAGACTGGCGCTCAAAACTGTCGTTAAAAGCATCTTTGAGTCGGAAATAAAAGGACTGGAAAAAATTTTCTTTGTGCGCTACAATCCTCAGAAGGACGAATACCGATACTTCGTCTATCACGACAAGGCAGGACAAGACCTAACGGACTCACTCGTGACGCCAGAAGTGATGGCGACAATCAAGGCGCGTGCGGCAAAATTTCAAGTCATAGAAAACGGCAAAGTGTATCTGACGCAAAAGGTGGTCTATAAAACGCCAATTAAAGATGTGTTTTTAGGATATAGCCAACTGGTGTTTTCCTACGACCATATCAGCATGGTTATTGCTAAGCGGCGGCAAGACCACTTGACCATCGGTGTGCTCTGTTTTCTGTTGTCGCTGGTCATCATCAGTGTGGTAACGGCGCTGCTGATTCGCCGCATCAAATTGCTGAATGAAGCCACAAAGGGAGTGTCGCAAGGAAAGCTCAATACCGTATCAGTCAAAGGCAGTGATGAAGTGGCGGAATTGACGCAGTCTTACAATGAGATGATTTTAGGTTTGCGTGAACGGCTATTGATGTCGCGTTATGTGTCGCAGTCAACGATAGGGCTAATTCGTGAGAAACGGCTGGAAGATGTGGATTTAGGAGGTTCTCGCGAGTCTGTGTGCATTTTCTTTTCTGACATTCGAGGCTTTACAAAGTTTTCAGAGCAGCATGATGCGCAGCAAGTGGTCAGTTATCTTAATCATTTGCTCAATGTACAAGTTCAACTGATTCGCGAACACGGTGGAGATATTGATAAGTTCGTTGGCGATGAGGTGATGGCCGTTTTCAGAGGAGAGCATAAAGAAGTGCGAGCCATTGAAGCTGCTATTGCCGTGCAACGTAGCATAAGCAGGTTAGTGGCTGAAGACCCTCTGTTCAGTGAACTCAAAGTCGGAGTCGGCATCAATACAGGCGAAGTTGTGGCTGGCAATATCGGTTCGCGTGACAGAATGGATTATACAGTGATTGGCGACGTGGTCAATACAGCTTCTCGACTCTGCAGTGCTGCTGGTGCAGGGGAGATTTTAATCACTGAAGACGTAAAAAATAAGCTCCCAAAACAAGTCGTAACGCTAAGCGAGCCATTTAATTTGCCACTCAAAAACAAATCCAATACCCTTAACCTATACAAGGTAGTCTATGACCAAGTTGGACAAAGTGCACCTTTACATCAGGACGGCGTGGTGGCTTAGTCTTGCCCTCATAGCGATTGGCTGCGCTAGCGCGCAACCTACAGCAGAAGAAAAGCTCAACAATCGATTTACGCGCGATGAGAAAATCATGTATATCTACAACCGCGCCGTTGCAAATTTTGAGCGAGGCAAACAGACACTCAACCCTAAACTTTTAGAGAGTGCAAAGTACGAACTCATGTTCCTTGCTGGAGAATTCAAGCATGACTCTTCCATAGCCAAGCTCAAAGAAATAGATGCATTCTATGCCGAAACCATCACGAACTACAAAGAACTCATCAAGAACGCACAGTCAAAGCAAGATACCTTGCTTTTAGCCAGCTATTACAAAAGGGCAGTTACACTGGCGCCCGATTTTAGCGAAGCCAGAGAGTTTCTAAAAGCTAATGAGAGCACTATCAAAAGATTGCTTCAGGAAAGTTTGGAAAAAGCCAGTACGGCACTTAAAGCTAAAGACTACGCGCGCGCTCAGCGTTACTATACACGCGTGCTTGCCTACGACTACGATAACCCAGAAGCGCAAAATGGATTGACAGAAGCGGCAAAAATGCGGCGGCAGCTGAGCCTGCGAAGTGAATCACCGAAAACATGGGAGCCAGAAAAAGCAAAATTGTCTGAGGAAGAAAAAGAGCGGCTTTACCAAGCCGCAAAAGCTGCTTTCGAGGCAAAAGACTATCTGAAAGCACGTGAGCTGTGGATTAGCATTGGTGACCGTAAGTACAAAGATGTATCGGACTACTTACAACGCACAGTCGAGAAAATCGAGACTTTGGGTCTTGAAAATTAAAGCTCTGGCGCCGACTTGGTGGTGATGATGAACACGGCAAGTACCATAAGCGCAGCTGCCACCAGCAGCTGTGCTGTGATAGGCTCGCGCCCAATGCCCCAGCCTAAAAACACAGCAACCACAGGGTTGACATATGCATACGTGGCAACACGACTGAGCGGGGCAACGCGTGCCAGCCAATTGTAAGCAGTATAAGCCACAATAGAACCGAAAATGATGAGATAGCCTAAAGCAACCCACGACGACCAAGCAACATGCGCCAATGAAAACTGCGACCACTCGCCACGCAGCGTGCCCGTAGTGAGTTGCAAAATTCCGCCAACCAGCATTTGCATAGATGTCGCTTGAAGCGCAGAAGCAGGCCACGAAGCCTGCCTGACATAGAGCGAGCCAATCGCCCAAGCCAGTGTGGCAGCAATCACGGCGGCAACCCCAGCGTAATCTACATGGAGACCTTCGGAAAAAAGTCCGTTGCCAACCAACAAGATAGCGCCTAAGGTACCCATGAGAAGCCCAAACCAGATAGCGGTGCTGGGCATCTCTCTGCCCATCACAAGCCACTGAAGCAGAACAATCCAGAGCGGTTCAGTGGTGATGAGCAGCGCAGCAACACTCGAGGAAATGTGTTGCTCTGCCCAGACAACACACCCGTTGCCGATGAAAAGCATGAGTGTGCCAAGAATGATGGCACTACGCCAGTGTGCCACCGTTGGCGCAGGATGACGCAAAGCCGTGAAAAGATAGACCAGCGTGCCAGCCGTAAGGAAACGCATTCCCCCCATGAGAAAGGGAGGAATTGTGGAAATGGCAAAACGGATGGCAAGGTAAGTTGAACCCCAAATGAGATAGACGGCAAGAAATGCCAAAATCAAAAGTACAGGATGCGCAGCAGTGCGCGTTGATGTAACAGCCATGAAAGTTTTTTGAACAATTTTTACGGCAAAAACATCAACGCGCAACAGAGAATTTCGTTACTTGCCCTTCTTCTTGCCCTTCGCTTTTTTGGCAGGCTTTGAAGGTTTGGCTTTGCTTGGTGCAGATTTGCCACCGCCACTCTTTGCAAGCTGCATCAGTTCACTCAAGTCGGGGGTGAGGACAATTTCAATGCGACGGTTTTTCGCTTTGGCTTCAGGTGTATTGCGAGGGTCAACAGGATAATACTCGCCGCGCCCTGCGGCAACGATGCGTTTCGGATTAACTTTGCCCTCCTGTGTGAGATAACGGACAACCTCTGTGGCACGCAAGGCACTTAAATCCCAATTGTCCTTGACATTCTCAAGTTTCGTAATAGGCGTGGTATCCGTATGCCCCTCGACTTGAATGTTGATGTCTGGATTTTCATTCAAGACACTGGCAAGTTTGTCCAAAGCTTTTTTGCCCTTGTCATCAATGGTGGTGCTGCCAAGCGGAAAAACAAGCTTGTTAGAAAGCGAGACATAGATATTATCTCCCTTCATGTAGACATCCAGTCCGCTATCCTTGAAACTGAATAGGGCAGAATTCAGGGCGTTCTGAAGTTTTTGAAGTTTGGCATCGCGTGCGGCAAGCTGCTTTTCTAATGCACTGGCGCGTTGTTCAAGGTCAGCTAAGTTCTTTTGAGCTTCCTCTTGCAGTTTCTTTTCGCGCTGTTCAGCTTCGGCAAGGCGAGCTTGAAGTGCAGCCGAATCACCCCGTAGGGAAGCATTCTGAGCTTCTAATGCACGGATTTGAGCGGTCAGAGAATCCTGCATTTTCTTTTTATCACGCTCTAAGGCATCGACAACTTCTTGCGAAACGCCGCAGGCCATCAAAAGTGTAGAAAGGGCAACAGAAACGCTCAGCAGAAATGAGGTGTGTTTGTACATCGGTGATGAAAGTTAGGTTAAATGAAAAATAACTATACCTGCTTGAAAACAGCGCAAAGATACAACACCAAGGTAGCTATGAAAAGGTGTGCCGTGGAGGCTTGTGAGATACATCACGCTTGCAGAAAGCCGTGCTAAAACTCTATCTTGTTAGACGTAAACTGAAAACAAAACGGCACTTGCAATGAAAAAACTTGTCATATTCATACTCTTCTCCCTCTACATCACATCAGGGTTGATAGCACAAACCAAAAAGCCACTGACGCACGAGGTCTATGACAGTTGGAAAAGTATTTCTGGAAGCACGATTTCAAACACTGGGAAGTATGCCGCCTATTCGCTAACCCCACAAGAAGGAGATGCCACTCTGATGATTCACGTGTTGCCAAGCAAAGATGCACAAGCCATTCCAAGAGGCGAAGAAGCGCGTTTTTCCGAAGATGAAGCGTTTCTGGTCTTCAAAATCAAAGCGCCACTCGATAGTGTCAAGGCACAAAAACGCCGTAAAGTGCGCGCTGAAAATTTACCCAAAGACTCTTTGGGAATCTACAACTTGCAAACCGGGGCACTGACCAAAATCCCACGCGTCAAATCCTTCAAAATGCCAGAAAAAGCTGGCGGTTGGCTTGCCTTTCAACATGAAAAAAAGCAGCCTAACGCACGCGACACGATAGCCCTCAAAGGACGCCGACCCAAAGAAGAAAGCGATTCGTTAGGTACTCAATTAGTGCTGCTCAATCTCAAAACCGGTAAGGAAAGAAAATTTCCGTTCGTAACAGAGTATGAATTTTCCAAAAATGGCAAACGCTTCATATTTGCCACTTCAGGCGATGATTCCCTCTTTGAGGCAGGCGTCTATGCAGTCAATCTGGAAACGGAGCAAATGCAACCGCTCTTGCGCGCCAAAGGGCGATACAAACGACTGGCGTTTGACGAAGCCGGCGAGCAAGCGGCATTTCTAGCAGATTTGGATACCAGCAAATCCCGCTTGCGAGCATTTTCACTCTACTACTGGAAACTCGGCACGGACTCAGCTGTTAAACTGCTCGATACACTTCACGCCGCCGTGCCAAAAGGTGCTCTGATAAGCGAGTTCTACACGCCCTTGTTTTCAAAGGATGGAAAAAAACTCTACTACGGCACATCCGCAAAACCCTTACTACCAGATACAACCAAACTCCCCGAAGAAATCGTCAGCGTAGACATCTGGCACTGGCGCGATAACGACTTGCAACCCGAACAACTTCGAAATCTCAACCGTGAGCGCGAGCGCTACTATCTGGGAGTCATGCACTTGGAAGAAAAACGTGCCGTGCAACTGGCAACCAAAGACATGGCAAACATCATACTCAGCGAAGACGGTAATGCCGATTTGGCACTTGGACTATCTGACAACAAATACGAGTACCTCAAAGCGTGGGAAGGCGCACCGGTGCGAAACGACATCTATGCAGTCAGTCTGAAAGATGGCTCACGCAAACTCATACGCGAAAATGAGCGCGCATTCGGTATTTACCTTTCTCCATCTGCCAAATACGTGCTCTGGTATTCTGCACTGCAAGGCGCATGGCTAACCCATAACCTTGAGAGCGGCGAGACAGCAAACCTGACAGAAAAAATCAAGCATCAATTCACCAATGAGCTACACGACACGCCAAGTCCACCCGAACCCTACGGCTTTGCTGGCTGGATAGATGGCGAGACAACGTTCCTGATTTATGACCGCTACGACCTCTGGCGATTTGACGCCACAGCCAAAACCCCACCACAACGGCTGACCAACGGACGAGAACAAAAAATTCGATTCCGCTATGTCAAGCTCAATCATGAAGAGCGCACCATCAATCCAAATGCGCCTATGATTTTGCAAGCCTTCAACGAAAACACAAAAGCGTCAGGCTACTACAAATTCACTATTGCAGAAGGCGGCGCTCCCAAAAAACTCATTATGGGTGACTATGCCGTACTTGACCTTACCAAAGCCAAACAGAGTGATGCTGTGCTGTTCCGAAAAATGACCGTCTCGGAATTTCCGAATCTGCATGCAACAACCCTTGCTTTTGAGAACATCGTGCAAATTTCAGATGCAAACCCACAGCAAAAGCTCTACAATTGGGCATCAGTTGAATTGGTCAAATGGAAATCCTTTTCAGGCGAAATGTTAGAAGGCTTGCTTTACAAGCCCGAAGATTTCGACCCGAAGAAAAAATATCCGATGATTGTCTATTACTATGAGCGCAATAGTGATGGACTGCACCTTTACACATCACCTGCACCGAGCCGCTCCACGGTCAATCGCACCATGTATCCGAGCAATGGCTACTTGCTTTTCATTCCTGACATTACTTACAAAATCGGTTACCCGGGGCAGAGTGCATACGAAGATGTGGTCTCGGGCGTGCAGGCGCTCTTAAAGCGTGGCTACGTTGATGAAAAACGATTGGGATTGCAAGGCCAAAGTTGGGGCGGCTATCAGACGGCATACCTTATCACACGCACAAAGAAAATGTTTGCGGCAGCTATGGCTGGCGCACCCGTGGCAAACATGACCAGTGCCTACGGTGGGATTCGCTGGGAGTCAGGACTAAGCCGAATGTTTCAGTATGAAAAAGCGCAAAGCCGTATTGGCGCATCACTCTGGGAAAGAGCACAGCTCTATCTTGAAAACTCCCCACTGTTCAGCGCTGACAAAATTGAAACCCCACTGCTCATTATGCACAACGATGCCGATGGTGCCGTGCCGTGGTATCAAGGAATAGAGCTGTTCATGGCACTCAAACGCTTGGGCAAACCCGTGTGGATGCTTAACTACAACGGTGAAGCACACAACCTCACGCAACGCAAAAACATGAAAGACCTCTCAATTCGCATGCAGCAATTTTTTGACCACTATCTCAAAGGCGCACCGATGCCGCGATGGATGAAAGAAGGCGTGCCCGCTATCGAGAAAACCATCAACATGGGCTACGAATTTGCAAACTAAATCGGAAAAAAGCCTGAAAGGTAAAGAACGCATTTGAAAAATTGTTCTCGCAAAAAGCCCTTTGCTGTGAGGCAAACAAAGAAGCAAACGAAATGAACGCATCTAAATTGCGCGGGTTTTTACTCGGCGCGCTTATTGGCGATGCACTTGGATTGCCAGTGCATAAAAAGCCGCATCACATCATCCGCATGTATTTCAAAGGCATCAAGGACTACACGGATGAATACTACAGCACAGCCTCACCAACAGGATTGCGAGCAGGACAAAACTCCATAGATGCACGACCGATTCTGCAAACGCTGCCGCCCACAGACGACGCCGCAATTGAAACCTTCACCGAAAAGTTTTTCCAAGTGCAGCCCGATACCGCAATACGGCTACGCAAATTTTTCAAAGTGATAAAAGCTACAACGCAGCCGCTGATGCCGCAGCAAATACTGGCTGAACTCTTCGAGACGCACGAGCAGCAGAAAATTTTGGCGACCATGAGCTTTTTCCCAAATGATATGGTCATGGAGTTTGATGAAGCGATGGATGAACCAAATGCCGTGCGGTTTGCACTGGCAATGTTTCTGCGCTCACATGATGATTTTGAAACAACGGTGCTTTCCACAGTGAACATGGGCGGATTGGCTCGCCTAACTGGTGCAATCGTCGGCGGGGCGATGGGATTGCTGCATGGTCAAGAAGCTATTCCCGAGCATCTTGTTCAAGGCTTAGAGCACTCGGTTGAGATTGTGGAAAAAATTCAAGCTATTGGCAGTGCATCATAAGTGGCGCAGCAATTGCCGAATGAAAGGATTCAATGTGCGTTCTCGACCAATAGTAGTTGGTTCGCCGTGTCCGGGATAGATGCGCACGTCGTCAGGCAAGGTCATCAAGCGTGCAAGCGAGCGCGTCAGAGCATGGAGGTCGCCATCGACGAAGTCCCATCTGCCAACCGAATCCTTGAAGAGTGTATCGCCAGAAAAAAGCACTTTTTGTCGTGGCTCATAGAAACAAACACCACCAAGCGTGTGTCCCGGTGTGTAGAGCACTTCAAACTCAAGTGAGCCAACGCGGAGCGTGTCGCCATCTTTGAGATAGGTGCTGGCATGTGTCGGCGTAATCGGGAAAGGAATTGGGAAGGGTTCTTTGTATGGCTCGGTCAGTCGCCATTCATCACTGGGGTGGATGAGAATTGGGGCTTGTGTGGCGCATTGGAGCGGATGGTTATCAGCGGAGTGGTCAAAATGACCGTGCGTATTGAAAATATACTTAATCCGAAAACGTCGTGCATTTGCTTCTTGTAAAATGAGAGGCGCAGAGCCGTAGGAACAATCAATCACGCAGGCTGAAGCGACACCTTGCGCATCTGGCACGGCATCACTGACAAGGTATGCAAAAGTGTAGAGCGGTCCGCACTCAAATCCTTTGACGAACATGTTAAAAAGGTGAAAACCGTTACGAATTTATGTGCTTCATCTCTTAAAACTAAAACTCATTGATAAAACCAAATGAAAGCATTGCTTTTTCTGTGGCTATGCCTGATGCTGCCTCTCGAGCATCGCATAACGGACGAGCGCGAAGCAATTCTTGCTGTGCTTAGAACGCAGGTTGCCGATTGGAACAAGGGCGATGTGCGTGCCTTTATGCAAGGCTACAAAAGGTCTGATTCGACAAAGTTTATCTCTGCAAAAGGCATAGAGCAAGGTTATGAGAAAATTCTGCAGCGCTATCTACAGCGCTATCCAGATAAGGCGGCAATGGGCACGCTGAAGTTCGAGGGGCTAAGCGTGATGGTGCTATCTGAAAACTATGCAGTGGTCAATGGGCAATTTATTCTCCAGCGCCGTGCTGCCAGTGGCAACGAAGAAGTGCTGAGCGGATACTTTACGCTACTTTTTGAAAAAACACGCGAGGGCTGGAAAATCATTCTGGATCATACCTCGTGATTAAGTCAGCTCTCTAAGAGCAAGCGTGCAAGTTTTGGCATCTCTGACGCGGCACTACCTTGATAGACCATAAAGCTATAAAGCAAGCTCGTGGCGGGATTAGGGTCGACGAAAAACTTTTTTGGCGTGTCTGCAAAGAGCGTAAGTAATCCTGCCGCTGGATAAACTTGTGCGGAGGTGCCAATGCCGATGAATACCTCTGCGGTGGCAATCAATTCTTCCAGATAGTTGCGGCGCATATCGACGGCTTCACCAAACCAAACCACATCAGGACGCAGTTGCCCATTGCACTTTGGACAGCGGTCGCCCCACTGAATCGGCTTTGTAATCGGCGATTTGAAATCGCATCGGAATTGCGGGTCGCCATCGGCGAAAATGTCGTAGTGCCATTCGCACTTTTGCATATCGGCGCGTCCGTGCAAATGCCAGACTGTTTGGCACCCAGCTTGTTCCAGAAGGCTATCAATGTTCTGCGTGATGTTGATAACCTCATATTTCTGCTCCAAGCTGGCAATGGCGTAATGTGCCGCATTCGGCTGGCAAGCCTTGTATTTTCTGAAGCGCTCGGCATAAAAATCCAGAACCAGTTTGGGATTGCGCTGCCAGCCTTCAGGCGATGCCACATCTTCGATGCGAAAATTTTCCCACAAGCCGCCGCTATCACGAAAGGTAGGAATCCCGCTTTCGGCTGAAAGTCCTGCACCACTAAAAATGACAATCTTTGATTTCATAGCTACATCAGATGGTCGATTTGGTCGATGATGAAAATGTGCGAAAAGCTGCACAGTCAATTTGGAGCATGGCGGCTCCGACAGAGCAAATTTACGCCTAAATAGGGAAGCTTAACGCATTTGAGAAAAATAAGATAGCGCCGAATCTGCAGTGTGCGCCAAAAAGCCTGCCCAAAAAGCCAAAGGAGAAGTTTGGCGGCAAATGAAATTTGAAAAAGCAGGCAAATGTCGGAGTGCTGCAACACCGAAGGCAAAACTTAGCTTGATGCTTGAGGTGAATTTCGCTAAATTTTCTCTTGCGAACATGAAATTCGGTGTAGTATATCATGCAGTTATGCCTTTGTAATTAGGAATTTCTAATCCTGAGCTAAAAGATGGGCTTTCTATTCTACATCACCGACTTTTGGTATTGGCGCTGGCAAGAGCTGTTTGCACGAATTCCGGGCTTGACGCGCCGACAAAATTTTCTACAAACATACTACGTGAATTTCTATTTCGTTATTACCGATGTCCCATTGCTACGACGGTTGGGATGGGTAATTGAGCAAATCGTCTAAGCACTTTACTGTAGCCATGAGGCAGCTTTTGACAAGACGGTGCAAGCTCTACTATGAAGACAGTGCAGAGCATTTCCCAGAGCACCGCAGCAAGCCCGCCATTCTCTTCATCAATGGCTGGGCGCTATCGGGACGATACTGGCAACCCACTATTGATGAGTTGAAGCACGACTGCCGCTGTGTAACCTTCGACCAAGCTGGCACAGGACGCACACAATTTTACGAGGTAAGACCCCCATTTACGATTGAAGGATTTGCTGAAGAAGCCAGCGCCCTGATTGAACATCTGCAACTGGGCATAGATGCACCGCTGCACATTGTGGGGCACTCCATGGGCGGAATGGTTGCCGCAGAGGTATTTCAACAGCAGTGTGCGCGCACAACCACACTAACGATTATTGCCTGCGGTATTTTTGAGTACAACGCCATGGATTTGCGCATACAAATGAAAATGCTCAGCGCCTTTATCCATGCCACCATGAAGGCAAAAAAGCTCTTCAAGCTCGCCCCGCTGAAACAGGCTTTTGTGGCGAAAGCTACGGCACGCCCGATTCCAAAAGAGTATGAAGAAATTTTGATAGAAGATTTCCTGACCGTAGATGATGAGGCGGCAGTGGCTGTGGGCACATTCTCGTTACGCCCTGAAATTTCGCTCGCCTACATTGAAAATCTGCTCTCAACCGAGGCGCCAATGTGCCTAATGGTCGGCGATAAAGACAAAACCATCCCACCCATTGGCATGAGCATCCTCTTTGAAAAGCGCAAAGCCGTATCAAAAGCACCGACAACATTCGTGCGATTCCCAACACTGGGACATTTACCCATGCTGGAAGATACACCAGCATTTGCTGATGCCATGCGCCAGTATGTCCTAAACTCAACGCAGTGGGCAGCACAAGCAGGTAGTTTTCAAAACGTCTGAAAAGGCGTAACTTGAAATAAGCAAAGACTGTGTAAGAATTAACAAACCCTAAGGGCTGTTTTTTAGCGCTCCAAAGCGCCTGTATTCTGTATGAGTATGAGTTCTACAACATTTGAATCGCTCCCAGCACTGTCAGAAGATGCCAAAGCCATACTGCAACTGGAAATTCAGCGTGCGGGCATAAATGAAGAGCGACTGGGCAAAATTCAAACCGCACTGCAAAATGTCAATCGTGAAGGCTGGCACTTAGATGTGCGGGCAATTCCGCGCCTGATGAAACCCGTAACTTGGTTCCCACCAATGTGGGCTTTCCTGTGCGGAGCAATTTCGACAGGGACAGACCTGATTGAAAATTGGTATATCCTACTGGCAGGATTGATTCTTGCCGGTCCCTTGATGTGTGCCATGTCGCAGACGATGAACGACTATTTTGACCGAGAGGTCGATGCGATTAACGAACCTGACCGCCCCATCCCATCTGGACTGATTTCAAAATCGGCAAGTTGGATTGTTACGCTCACCCTGATTGGACTGGCATTTCTTCTCTCCTATTGGATTCACCCGTATGTGCTGCTGATTTCCGTCATCAGCGTGCTCATGTCGTTTGTGTATTCAGCACCGCCACTGCGAGCCAAAAACAATGGCTGGTTTGGGAACTTGGTCGTGGGCTTGGCTTATGAAGGCGTGGCATGGCTTACGGGCAGCTTTTCCTTGACAAAAGGAATCCCACATGCTGAATCATTGGCATTGGCACTAATTTTTTCACTTGGAGCGCATGGCATCATGACGCTCAACGATTTTAAGTCGATTGTGGGCGATAAAATTCGCAATGTAAAATCTATTCCTGTGCAACTCGGTGAAAAGCGTGCAGTGCTACTGGCATGCGCTGTGATGAATGCGGCACAAGTTACCGCAATTGCAATTCTTTTTTTCAAAACGCAATACATCGCTGCCGTCATCGCCCTAGTGCTACTCTTCATCCAGCAGCCCATGCAAAGCCTCTTGATTCGAGAGCCAAAAGAGCGAGCCATTTGGTATAACTCCTTTGGCACCTTGCTCTATGTGCTCTCTATGATGGTTGCGGCGATTGGAATTCGTCCATAGCCGCACTCGAGGCTGAAAGAAGTCGCCGGACGACAGCAGCCGTGCGCTGTGCCGCTTCTGCCACTTCTGCTACTGTGTTAAACTTCGAGAACGAAAACCGAACACTGGCGCGTGCTTCTTGTTCACTTTTGCCTAAGGCAAGAAGAACATGTGACGGTTTCTCCGTCCCGCTGGTGCATGCACTGCCGCTGGAGACCGCCACGCCAGAGGCATCTAACGCCAAAACAAGAACATCAGCTGCCATTTTGCGTGCAGCATCCAGCGAAAAAGTCAAATTCAAAATGTGAGGTAAAGCGTGAGCGACATGCCCATTGACCTCAAAGTCTATGCGATGTTGCTCCAACTGACTAAGAAAAGTCTCACGCAAGGTTTGAATGTGTGAGGTGGTGTCCGCCACTGACTCCATAGCCAAATGCAAGGCTTCAGCGAGCATAAAAGCAAAAGCATAGTTTTCTGTGCCAGCTCTACGGTTGCGCTCGTGAGTACCACCGTGTAGCAGCGGTTCAATCGGAACGCCCCGACGAAGGTAAAGCACGCCAATGCCCTTAGGTCCGTGAAACTTGTGTCCAGAAATCGTCAGCATGTCGACCCCTAAGTTCCCAGCATGAATCGGTAGTTTCCCAGCGGTTTGCACGGCATCGGTATGGAAAAATGCGCCATACTCCTTAGAGAGATGCGCAATTTCTTCTATGGGATTGATGTTGCCAAGTTCGTTATTGGCATGCATGATGGAAACTATCGTTGCCGTCTGACTATCGCCACGGCGCAACATGCTCTTTAGGCTTTCAAGGTTGAGTGTGCCGCGTTTGTCATGTTCAACAAAAAAGAGGGGAGTGCCGAAGAACTTTTTAATCCATGTCAAGCTCTCCAACACAGCCTTATGTTCCAAATGCGAGCTGATGATGCGGAAAGGACGCTTGGCTTGCGCCATAGCAAAGGCAAACCCTTTGAGCGCAAAATTGTTGGCTTCTGTGCCGCCTGATGTGAAGAAAATTTCAGAAGGAGATGCGCCTAAGAGCGTGGCAACGCGCTCACGAGACTCTTCCAAAATGTTTTTGGTAAACTGCCCAAAAGCGTGGATTGAAGCGGCGTTGCCAAAGTGTGTGGTAAAATAAGGCTGTGCTTTTTCCCAAACTTGTGGCGCTAAAGCCGTGGTAGAGGCGTTATCAAGATAAACATGCTTCATGATGAGCAGAGTGGCAAGATTTGTGTATTTAACATCGGTAATTGCGGCAATCGTTCAGAGCAAACTTAAAATCGCACTTGCAATTTGGCATGCGGCACTAATGCACCTGTGATAGGGTCAGGTCGCATCTCCATTGTGGTTGTGAAACGCCGATTGTATTCATTTGTGGCTAACACGGCATCCACGACGCTAAGAATGTGATTAAGAATGATGAAATACGATACCGTCGTGGCGCGGTTCAAAATATCGTTGAATTCTTGGCGACGAATGCCGTAGTTCAAAAAGTGCTGACTGGCGGGCGGAAAGCTATTGCTAAGTTGGCGCGTGTCAAAATCGTCCCACCCAATAGCGTATTCACTGTATTTGCCGATAAGCTCATAGTATTGCTGCGACCCAAAGGGCGAAAGCGTATGCGAGAACGTCACGCCCGTAGCAAAGACAGCGCGTTGCTCGAAAGCATTGAGAAAGCGATAGTCATGGTTGCGAATCTCATTGAGGCGAGAAGCCGAACTGAGCTCTTGGGCAAGCGTGCGCAATTGTGCGTTGGGATGCTCACGAAAAATTTGCGACAAACGACTGGCATAGCGCACGGCACTCCACCGCGAAAGTCCATCGTTAAGCTCAGAGGGTGCATCGGCGAAGGCTTTATACTCCAGTGCTGCACGGTTGCCACGGTCAAGAAATTGCAGGTGAAGCGCCCACAGCACAACTTCCAGCGCTAAAAATAGACCTGCACGCAAGTAACTTTCCGCATAAAATTCCCCCGCTCCGGGCAAAATGGCAGAAAACGCTCCCGCCAACACTGGCGAGCGCTGACCACCGAACGCAGGAAAGCGTTCAGTCCAGACCTCATGAAATTGAGGATGCAAAGCGTCAATATGCTCGCCTTGCAACTGACGCTGAAAGTGAAGCTCGGCATGGTGGTAGATATGCAGTGTGGAATCATCAAAAACCTTCAGACGCATGCGTTCTTGTGCAGCAAGCGTACCAACTGAAAATAGCAAGGGTAGTGCGCACAGCACATAAAGCGCAGTCAGTCTGACTGAAGACTTGGAGAACATCACGCGGATTCAAATCTTGTTTGGAAATACCGGATGGCAAAAAATACGAAATGACGATTCAAGGCAAGACCGCTCATTAAGAGCAAAGAAAGCAACCAGCTGACTAAGTAGTGCTGACAACTGTAATGCGTAGGTTTTGCGCTATCGTTCCTCATGTCTCTTTTGTCATCCGAGCACTTGTTTGTTATGCCAAGCGCTCTTTTCCTGTCATTCCGAGCGCTCTTTTCCTCGTCATTCCGAGCGCTCTTTTCCTCGTCATTCCGAGCACCTTTTCCTGTCATTCCGAGCGAGAGCGAGGAATCCAGTGCATGGATGCTTCACTTCGTTCAGCATGACAAACCGTGCGGTCATTCCGAGCATTTCTTTTGTGTCATTCCGAGCGAGAGCGAGGAATCCATGACATTGTTTGTCCTTGCAAAAGCGGATGTTTCACTGCGCTTACGCTCCGTTCAGCATAACAAAAGCAGAAGTGTCACTCCGAACGCAGCGAGGAATCCATAGTGTGGATGCTTCGCTTCGCTCAGCATGACAAGCTGGGGTCGTGGATACCGCACTTCGCTGATGCTTCGGTCAGCATGACAGGAGCGGTGTCATTCCGAGCGCCTTTTCCTGTCATTCCGAGCGCTCTTTTCCTGTCATTCCGAGCGTCAGCGAGGAATCCAGTGCATGGATGCTTCACTGCGTTCAGCATGACAAACCGTGCGGTCATTCCGAGCATTTCTTTTGTGTCATTCCGAGCGAGAGCGAGGAATCCATGACATTGTTTGTCCTTGCAAAAGCGGATGCTTCACTGCGCTTACGCTCCGTTCAGCATAACAAAAGCAGAAGTGTCACTCCGAACGCAGCGAGGAATCCATAGTGTGGATGCTTCGCTTCGCTCAGCATGACAAGCTGGGGTCGTGGATACCGCACTTCGCTGATGCTTCGGTCAGCATGACAGGAGCGGTGTCATTCCGAGCGCCTTTTCCTGTCATTATATAGCGGTGAGCGGAGGTAAATTACGCTGACCTGACCACCAGTCAGGAAGCGGAAGAGCGCAAAAGCGTGCTACCCGTTATCTGTCATTGGCGTCTATCGCCGTTCGGAAT
>Ga0308419_1000491_pt1 | contig 28792 bp, 30 predicted proteins | sample HotsprSampleMS50_FD_203674 | JGI IMG/M metagenome (GOLD analysis project Ga0308419, IMG submission 203674) | Hot spring phototrophic mat microbial communities from Mushroom Spring, Yellowstone National Park, Wyoming, United States - 20090730_MS50 ... | reverse complement strand
TGATGTATGGATTTAAGCATGAGAGGATAGATAAGAGTATAAAGTTTGCAAATGGTAAGGTATATATAAATGGTATAGAGGGTTTTTGGAGTTATGCAAAGGAAAGATTGCTTAAATTTCATGGTGTTAGGAAGGAAAATTTTGTTTATTATCTAAAAGAGCTTGAATTTAGATATAATTTTAGGGAGAATATTGATGATAATTTGTATGTATGTTTAGGTGGAATATTTTGAGCAATTACCAAAAGTTATTTCGAACGAAGAAGCTCTATAAAAGCATCTATAAAAGGACTTCTCTGGTTTTATACAAAAAGAATCTTTGAAATATTTTTAGAAATCATCTATACTTCCAAAATTGTTTTGGAATGGTTAATTTTATGGTTTATATACATTTCTTTAAAAACTAAGATTTCTTTTAAAAATCTTTTCGCATACAACAAAAATCAGCTTGTAATAGAATACCAAAAAACTTGATTGATACAAAAAAATAATCGTAAGACATATATAGGAGCATTCTAATGAAGGTTATATTCAAAATCTTTGTTTTATGGATTTTTTTAATGACTTGTAAGACCAACAATATTGAATATAAAATTTATCATTATTCTAAAGAAGAGCCGAAACAAGTTAAAAATCAACTTTTAGGTGGAATAGCGATTGTTGATATAACTCCACCGCCTACAATGCCATTAGCTGGTTATTCGATGAATGCAAATAGCGCAAATGGTTTTCGTCATAAATTAAAAGCACGTATTTTTGTCTTAACAAACAAAAAAAATCATACCATTGTTTTGGTACAGATGGATTTATTGTCGGGTTCAAAATTGCTCCATCATAAGGTTGCAGAAATCATCTCTCAAAAATACCCTATAAGGTTTTCGGATATTGCACTATTTGGCACTCATACGCATGCTGGACCAGGCAATTATTACGAATCTAATTTTTACAATAAATATGCCGCTAATGAACCAGGTTTCGAGCCCAATTTTTTTAATTTTTTGGTTAAGCAAATAAGCGAAGGAATAGAACAAGCATACCTCAATCAACAACCGATTAAAATTGCCATAGGTAGAAGACCCCTCTATGGATTTACCAAAAATCGCAGTTTCGAAGCATATTTAAAAAATAAAAATATTTCAACGAATCGAACAAAAGAAACGGCAATAAACCCATGGATAGAAATGATTCGAATCGATACAACGGACAATCGACCATTGGGAGTAATTACGAATTTTTCAATTCATCCAACAGTTCTACCTGAATCCAATCGATTTTACCATGCAGATGTGTTTGGTTATATCGAAAAAGGGCTCGAAGATTTAGTAAAGAATCATTACAATGTTTCTTTTTTTGTCCATGGAGCATTAAACTATACTCATGGGGATTCTACGCCCAACTACGATGACGAAAACGAAGATGGTGATTTTGTGATTGCTCAACAAATTGGATATGGAATTGCCAAAGAAATGTTTATATTATATCAATCGTTAGAAAATCAGTTTATTAGTGATGTAGAGCTAAATGCATTTTCGATGGAAATAGATTTTCTAAAAAATAATCAAATGGGCGAAGCAAAAATTTGTGATTATGCAGTAGTTGGAATGTCTTTAACAACTGGAGCAACAACGCGAAGCACACCAGTTCTAAGAAACCTTCCTTTTTTTCGACCAGGTTGGCCAAGATGGATTTTTAAAGATGGTTGCCAAGGAGAAAAACGTTGGTTTTTAAGCAAACTACAACATCTAATTCTGCCCATAGAAGAATTTCCTCACGAAATCTATTTTCAAGCTATTCGAATCGGTAATATAATCTATCTTCCCTATCCTTTCGAAATTACAACAGAAACCGGTAAAATGATTCAAAATAAAATTAAAGAAAAATATAAAAATTTTTATATCATTCCTGTAAGTTGTGCAAATGGGTATACAGGTTATGTAACAACGCCAGAAGAATATAGTCTGCAATATTACGAAGGAGGTCATACTCTCTACGGAAAATCTACTGCACCATTTTTAGCAGAAGTAGGTAATTATCTTGTAGAAAACTTAATCCAGAACAACCAAGAGAATTTTCCCAAAGAATTTGTGTTTAAACTACAAACAAAAGAATATTATCCCCAAAAAACCAAACAGATTCTCTCGACTAGAACAATCGAATCAGAACCTAAAATCGAACACCAAAAAAAAGAATCCTATTGGTTTTTTCGATATTGGGATGTTCCCCTGTATTATATTAACCTTCACGAACCATTAATCCTTCTAGAAAAAAATGAATTTTGTAGAAACGAATTTAAACCTTATTTAAACGAAGATAGTTTAGATCTTTCTGTTCACTATATAAAAAATCAAAATCATCAAACTCTATACGAAGCACGCTGGTATTTTAGAAACGAAGAAGAAAATGAACTTAAAAAACATTGCTATAGATTTCGCATTTTTAAGCGAAGTACATTGAGTGATCTATACTCTTCGGAAATCAAATGGTAAAATAATTCTATTATTTATGTTTATTAATAAATTTTATGATTCCCGATTTATAAGATGCTCCAAATATGTTTACATGAACTAACAAAGGATAAACCTGAAAAAATTCTATCATCTCTGGTAGAAGAATAAAGTTACAAAAATTGGCTATTTCTTGATAATCCGAAAAGGATAAGGGACTTCCAAATAGTTCCAACATAGCAAAATCTTGTACTGGATGCGAATAAGCAAAAGAAGGATCGATTAAATATGCATAATCACCAGAAAATAGAATATTGCCAGACCAAAGATCTCCATGGATTGCACGTGGCATATCGTCATCAAGCTTCCATGTTTTAAGAAACTGACGAACAATTTTATACAGAGAATCTTTATCTTTATTTGTAAAATAGCCTTTTTCTATTGCAAGGTCCATCATTGGTTCGATTCGACTTCCCCACCAAAAATCGATAAACGTTTTTGTTTCGATATTCTTTTGTAGCAATATTCCAATATAATTGTTTTTATCCAATCCATACACCAATCCTCTATGGTTGTACAAATTTTTTAGCGACAAGATTAAATCCTTTTTATTTTTCTCGTTAATAGATCCCTTTTGGATAAATTCCATGATCAACAAACAAAAATTTTCGCTTTCGATGATTGCAATAGGAAATGGAGTACGCGATCTAAAATTAAACAATAATTGTAATCCTTCGAATTCTGTGTAAGCCATTTCTTTGTGATCGATTTTTTTTATTGCTAATTTATAAAATTCTCTATCTTTGATTCTTAAAGGCAAATTACTTTCTAGTAAATACAAAGGATACAAACTAGAAGAATAAAAACGAACATTTATATATTTTTCTATTTCTTGCTGATTTTTAAAGAGTTCTTCTAAAACAAGAAGTTTGATTAAATCCACATCCATAGAGATACAAAATTAAAAAAATCGATTATCGTAAATACTTTTTTAGGATTAAATTTTAATACTTATTTTGTTTTATTGAACATCAAATTTATACAAAAGACTTTTCTAAAAAGACATGTATGATCCATATCGCGTATTGTTTGATAAAATCAATTCTATCAACGCTTTATAAAAAAAATATTGTCATTTCATAATTATAGATTTTATTGTACTAAAACCATAATAGAGATAAATGTGATGCAACTATTAAAAGATTACCTAACAAAAGATCATAAGGAATGCGATAGCTTGTTGGCAAAATTAGAAAATAAAATTCATTCGAAAGAAATCGAAACAGCAAAAAAAGATTTCGAAGAATTTTATCAACGAACCATTCGACACTTTTTATTAGAAGAAGATATTTTATTTCCCGAATTCGAAGCAATGACTGGTGAAACGATGGGACCTACACAAGTAATGCGTATGGAACATTCGGATATGAGATATCAACTCGAGGAATTAAAAAACATCTTCGAAAAAAAAGAAATATCGAAGGATTTAGTCCAAGAAATAAAAAATATTCTCGAAAGTTTATTATTTATCTTACAACAACATAACTTAAAAGAAGAACAGATTCTTTATAATATGATGGAAAATCTCTTCGATGCTGATAAAAAAAGCAATTATTAGAAAAAATTCAAAAGATTTAGCAATGGATTCCGATAACAAAAAAATCATTCTATTAGATGTAAGTAAATTACCACCACCAGAGCCCTATCTAAAAATTATGGAAGCACTAACAACATTAAAAGATCAAGAAGTCCTTAAAGTTTTACACAGACGAGAACCATTTCCTTTGTACGAAGAATTAAAACATATTGGTTATGAATATCACACAAAAAAAATTGATGAAAATCAATACGAAATCTATATTTACAAAAAATGAATTGGATAGGAATCTCTCCAGAACAAGGTCCTAAAATTTCTGTGCCTTTTCGATTTTATCTTCTGGCTCATATCAATATTCTATTATTAATTTTTTTGGTTATTTTTATGTTTGATGTTCCATCCTTCGATTTAATTCACCATAAAACATTGATTTTGTTTCATGCATTTAGTATTGGATTTCTTTTGTTGATTATTTTTGGTTCACTTTTTCAGATGCTACCGGTTGTTGTTGGTGTTGTAATAGAGTATTCTGAATTTCTTTCTCTATCTCTTATTTTTTTGTTTTATTTGATTTTTTTTATATTTTATCAATATTTTACGTTTTTTGACCATCCAGGGTTTTTTGTATTGCTTTTATCTTTAATGATTCTTCTTCTAATCTTTTATTTTATTATTCCATTAGCAAAAAAACTACCAAAGATAATATTGGATTTTTATTATCAATTGCAAGTTTTATCATAAGTTTAATATTAATATTATTTTATTTTATAAATTTATTTATAAATTTGATCGATTTAGATCTTTTCCACATAAGAAGAATTCATGCCTTTGTTATGTTTGTAGGATTTATCCAACAACTAATTGTTACAGTTTCTTTTCAAGTAATTCCTATGTTTTATGTTTCTAAACCCTATCCAAAATACATAAAATATTTTTTGAATTATGGTTACAGCGTGTTGATTTTAATAATAATTTTTTTTCAACACAGAATTCTACTAGTATTGTACGTAATCTTGAACCTTATCTATATTTTTTTTACTTCGAAAGTTATTTTAGAGAGAACAAGAAAGATCATCGATACAACCATATTATTTTTTGGTTTAGGAATTTTACTTTTGTTGATATTTAGCTTAGCTTTAATTTTTGAACATTTTACAGAAAATCATCTTGGTAAATTTATTCTGATCTTTGTGGGCTTTATTCTAAGTTTTATCTACGGGATGCTCTATAAAATTATTCCTTTCTTGTGTTGGTTTCACCTTCAAAGTACAAAAAACAGAATAATGTTTGATTTCTTGTCTAAGAACAAAAATCATCGAATTTCTTCTATACAATTTTATATGTCTGATTTTTCTAAGAAAAATTTAGAATATTTACAACTTTTTCTCTTTATAACACTAATGATTCTGATTTTATTTTTAAACAAATTTATAAAATTTAATATATTTTTATTATTAATTTACTTTATCAATCTTTTTATCAAATCTTATTCGCTTTGTATAAATATAAAAAGCTTTTAAATGCGATAAAGATTGTATAACATGTTATCGCTTTAATTTTTGCATGAATTTTGCCATAATTTCTCGAAAATCAGCACTATCTAAGTATGTTGCATTCCACAAAGCTACGTATTCCATTCCTTCGAAAGTACTGTGGGATTCCATGTAATTTAATAATTGTTTAACACCAGAAACTACAATAGGTGGATTTTGTGCAATTTCTTCTGCAAGTTTGATTGTTTCTGGAAGTAAATCTTCTTCGTTTTCGACTAATTTTTCGAATAGTCCCATGCGATAACATTCTTCGCCAGAAAAATCTCCACCAGTAAATGCCATCATTTTTGTAGCACCATAGCCAATAATATAAGGGAGTCGGTTTAAACTACACATATCTGCCACAATCCCAACTTTGGTCTCTCTTAGAGAAACAACAGCATTTTTACATCCAACGCGAATATCACAAGCTGAAATTAGATCTAAGCCGCCCCCGATACAATGCTTATGAATAGCAGCAATATACACCTTCTTACTTTGCATGATCTTTTTAAATCCCTCTTGCATTTGTAAGATTAACTCATGCAATTTTTTTCTTTCGTCGGCGATCTTTCCATGTAATATATCTTTAAATCGCTCGTTGAATTCCACCAAATCCAGACCAATAGAAAAGGATTTTCCTTTTGCAGCAATAATCACAACGTGGATAGCTTCGTCTTTTTCTAGTTCATCAACAATTAGGGGTAATCCAGACCAAAACCTCCAATCCATTGCATTTCGTGCTTCGGGACGATTTAAAAAAACAATTGCAATTTTTTTATCCAAAATTTTTTCTACTTGAAAAAAGCTTAAAGTTTGATTTTCCTGCATATAGAATATTACAATTAAAAATAATTGATTTTATAATCAATAAAAAAAAGTATGAAAAACGAAGAATTAGAAAATATATTAAAAAATTTACAATCAAACTTTAATCGATTAGAAGTGATCGAATCCATAGCACAAAAATTAAAAGAAGATAAATCGGTTCTCGAAAGCATTCAACATATTCTAGAAAAAAGTAAAACCTACGAAGGTTTTAAACAAAATAGTGTAATTATTTCTTATTGTATTCATATTTTAATTCAGTCCCAAAGACCAGAAAGCATGTTTCTATTGATACAGCATATCAAATCTTTACCAGAATCTATACCATTAAAATACGTTGAATTTCTTGGAAGACTACTCCCTTTTTTTGGTAAAATTATTATAGGACCAGCAAAAGAACTATGTCAGTTTCCGATGGGAACACCTCAGCATGCAGTGGGAATTCAAATCCTTTGTAATCTTTTTTTAGACAATCTATTAGGAGAAGAAAATTTTTCTTATCTCCTCAAGTTAATCAATGAATTCGAACAAGATCCTTATTTCAGCAAACATTTGATCGATATGGTAAAATCTACAAGCGAATATAGATTACTATTACAAAAAACCAAAAAATTAGAAGAACAAACAGAAAAAGAAATTTTTTCCGACGATACTTTATTGATTGATGATTCCATCCTTGTAGAAAAACCTGTTTCAGAAAATTAAATTCATTGATGAAATACCTAATAAAAAAAATATCTCTCCTTGTATCGTTGATGAAATTCGAAAACATTCATTTTTTAGTATTCTATAAAAAATGGTATTGTTTAAGTATAGTACTCTCTTTTTTTCTTTTTATTATAGAAAACCATTCCCAACCCATAAAAAAACCTACTTGGCAAATCGATTACGAAGAATCTTATATTTATTTTGAAATTCCATCAATATTAAATTCTTTACGCGGCGAAATAAAAAAATTTTATTTGGTCAATTTTAAGTTTTATGGAAATTATTACAGCTTAACCAACAATGAACTTTGGATTCCAGTAAAATCCATCACTACAAACAATTTTTATCGAGATCAGAATCTTCGTTCTGAATATTACTTAAACGAAAAGGATTTTCCTTACATTAAAATTAAAATATTAAAGATATATCCCTTTAACATACAAGAGAATTATTATTTTATCGATTTTTTGGTAGAAATAAAGAATCATCGTAAGGTGTATAAAGACATTGCTTTTATTCAATTCCAGTGGAATCAAATCCTTGCTAATGGAGAAACAATTTTGTCTCTTAAAGACTTTCAATTAAACGGTAATTTAATACAGAAATTTGTTTTTAGTGATAACATCAAAATCAAATACAAAATTGTAATTAAACGTAAGTAATTGTAATTAAATAAGGTTCATTTCAATTTAAAATATTTATATAACCTTAGTTCCCATCAAAAAAATTTATTTTTTTCATGATTTTTATTATATTTTTCTTTATTATGGGTAAAAAACATATCAAGGGACAAATTAAATTTATAAGGCGGCTCATTTTTCCTGTTGTTCAAAAACATTATCCTTCAAAAGCTAATAGAGAGAAAATGAAACTCTATGACCTTATAACATTTGCTATAATGGCTCATTTGAGGTTTGATGGAGTATACAAAAAAGCCTACCGAGTTCTTATTGAAGAACTTCATCTCTATCCAGAAGTAAAGTATAACAAGATATTAGAAAGGCTTTCAAGATATGAAAACCTTCTTGCAGAATGCTTGGAATTATTTGAGCTGGATAATTTCCAAATTGTTGATTCAAAGCCAATTCAGACTAAAAAACTTCCAAGGTTTGCAAGACATCAAAAAGCTGGGAACTCCCAGTTGATAAAAGAGCAAGAGGATATAGGATATAATAGATTAAAGGGGGGCACTATGTGGGATACAAAATAACATGCAGTACTGATGGGAGATTCTTGAAACTACTTTATATTTCTCCTGCTTCAAAGCACGATATATCCATAATAAAGGAAAGATATAAGGATTTCATAGATAGGTTTCGTGGTCATATAGTTCTTCTTGACAAGGGCTATGTTGATGAGAACTTTACAAAGTTTATGAGAGCACAAGGAGTAGGATATATAGCGATCAAGAGAAGAAATATGATAAGGGATGAGAAGGAGAAGAGACTTTATAGGTTTTTGAGAAGGATAAGAAGGATAATAGAGACAAGGTTTTCACAATTAGAAGAATTCGGATTGAGGTTTATAAGAGCGGTATCAAGGAGAGGATTAGCTATAAAGATAGTATTATCAATATTGGCTTTTAATATATATCAGCTGATGGGAGGTAAAATTTGATGGGAACTAGGGTTTATATAATTTAATTATAATTTTCTTTTTTTTCTTGCAAAGCTTCCTAAATCAAATAAAATTTTATCTGTATGGAAAATCAAAAAAGAATCATTACTATCGGACCAGAGAGACCCCTAGAAAAGTTGAATGAATCGGATATAAACCTACTTCGAAAAATGTATAGGGATATGCTTTTGATTCGTAGGTTCGAAGAAACCGCTGCAAGAATTTATGCACAGGGTAAATTTGGTGGATTTTGCCATTTATATATAGGTCAAGAAGCTGTTGGAACGGGTTGTATTTATGCACTAAAAGAAAAAGATTACATCATATCTACTTATCGCGATCATGGACATGCACTTGTTCGTGGTCTCGATCCTGGTGCTCTAATGGCAGAATTATTAGGAAAGCAAACAGGTATTGTTAAAGGGAAAGGTGGTTCAATGCATTATTTTGATAAAAACAAAAATTTCTTAGGGGGACATGGTATTGTTGGAGGACATGTTGCATTAGCTTCTGGTGTTGGTTGGGCTATTAAATACAAAAAATTAGATTCTGTTGTTTTGTGCTTTTTTGGAGAAGGTGCAGCGAATATTGGAGCATTCCACGAAGGATTGAATTTAGCTGCTTTGTGGAAATTACCCGTAGTTTTTGTGTGCGAAAATAATCATTATAGTATGGGTACACCAGAATATAGAGCTCTATCTGTTCCAGATGTTAGTATTCGTGCAGTCGCATATAATATGGAACGCGATAAATTTGACGGTGATGATGTTTTGTATGTTTATAAAAAAATGCAAACTTACATAGAAAAAGCAAGAAGTGGCGAAGGACCTTCTTTAATAGAAATTAGCACTTATAGATTTCGCGGTCATTCCATGTCGGATCCTGCGAAGTATAGAAGTCCCGAAGAAGTAGAAATATGGAAAAGAAGAGATCCTCTAATAAGGGCAAGAAAAATGTTAGAATTCAATGGTGTCGAAGAAAAAGAATTTGCAAGAATTGAATCCGAAGTAAGAGGAATTGTAGAAGATGCATTAAAATTTGCAGAAGAATCTCCCGAACCACCACCAAGCGAATTGTATACTGATGTTTATGCAGAATAGAGGAGTTGAACTATGGCAAAGATAACATACAGAGAAGCTGTCCGAAGAGCGATGATAGAAGAAATGGAGAAAGATCCCAATGTATTTTTAATGGGAGAAGAAGTTGCTCATTATCAAGGTGCTTATAAAGTTAGCCAAGGAATGCTAGAAAAATTTGGCGAAGAACGTGTTGTAGATACACCTATTTCGGAACAAGGTTTTGCTGGATTAGGAATTGGTGCTGCCATGTTGGGTTTACGCCCTATTATTGAATTTATGACGTGGAATTTTTCTTTGGTAGCATTTGATCAGATTTATAACAACGCTGCAAAGATACTCTATATGTCTGGTGGACAAATTCCCATACCAATTGTTTTTCGAGGTCCAGGTGGTGCAGGTGGTATGTTAGCAGCACAACACTCTCAATCCTTAGAAGCATTGTATGTCCACTGCCCTGGATTAAAGGTTGTGGCACCCGCAACTGCTTACGATGCATATGGACTTCTAAAAACCTCAATAAGAGACAACAATCCAGTTATCTTTATAGAAGGAGAAGTATTATACAATACTACTTGGGAAGTTCCCGACGAAGAATTTCTTATTCCTATCGGTAAAGCGGATATCAAACGCGAAGGAAAAGATTTTACAATTATCACTTGGAATAGAGGATTTTGGTTTACGATGGAAGCATTAGACCGAATCTTAAAAGAAGGATATGATCCCATCATTTTGGATCTGCGAAGTTTAAGACCCATGGACGAACAAGCTATCATAGAAAATACCATTAAAACAGGTAGAGTGTTGATTATCGAAGAAGGTTGGCCAAGGGCTTCAGTGGGTTCTTATATAGCAGATTTTATTCAACGAAATTGTTTTTATGATTTGCATGCACCTGTATTAAGAGTGAACCAAGAAGATGTCCCTATGCCTTATGCAAGAAACTTAGAAAAATTAAGCTTACCTAATCCAGAAAAGATCATGCAAGCGGTAAAAACATTAATGAGTTTTTAAAAACAGAAAGGAGAAGTAACATGGCAAGAATCATCGAATTGATGCAATTATCCCCAACTATGCAAACTGGTACATTTGTAAGATGGATCAAAAAACCTGGCGATGCTGTAAGTTCAGACACTGTAATAGCAGAAATCGAAACGGATAAAGCAGTAATGGAAATGCAAGCTTTTGACGAAGGAATTCTTCTTGCAACACTTGCACAAGAAGGCGATCAACTCCCCGTTGGTGCACCTATTGGAATTGTAGGAGAAATTGGCGAAGATATATCCGATTTGTTAGAACAAGCAAAAAAACGTTTAAACGAAATCCGAGCATCAGAGCCTACAAAACCACAACAAGAAGAACAAAAAGAAGAAAAGCAAGAAGTAGTTTCTATTGCAAAAGAACCTGCGGTAGAGGAACAAAAAGAAGAAGTAAGCACTTCCAAACAACCTGATATAGAAGAAATACCAATTAAAACACAAAAGATAGAAAAAACCGATACGGTAATTATCTCGGAAGACATCGAAACATCCATTAAACCAAGAAAAAAGATTTTCGATAGAGTCGAAGTCGAAATATCCGATCCCCAACATCCCATTATCGATCGACCCGCTTTAAATGGAGATATTAGCATACCTCCTTATATTAGTCTTGCGAAATCTATTTATCGTTCTAAATATCCCATTAGTCCATTTGCAAAAAAATTAGCAGAAAATTATGGTATCGATGTATCTTTAATTCAACCCGAAGATGGAAAACGTATTACAGCAAAAGACGTTGAAAACTTCATTAAAACCCGTCAAACCATTGGAGTAAAAGAAATTCGACCAGATAAAAAAATACCTGTATCGGGAATAAGAAAAATCATTGCGGAACGATTATTTCAGTCGAAAAAGAATATCCCACATTATTATTTAACCATAGAATTTGATGCATCCGCAGTGATAGAATTACGCGAAAAGATGAATTCGGATCTTACTAATCTAAAAGAAGATCTAAAATTATCGTTAAATGATTTTATTATTCGCGCATGTGCAAAATCGTTATTAAAACATCCAGTAGTAAACAGTAGTTGGCAGGGAAATACAATTGTTCAATATGGAAGGGTTGATATTGGCATTGCTGTTGCATTGGATTCGGGTCTAATTACTCCTTATGTAAGAAATGCCGATCAATTAGAATTCTTGGAAATGGTCAAAGAAATAAGGCGATTAGTAAAAAAAGCAAGAGAAAGAAAGCTAAAACCAGAAGAATACACCAATGGTACGTTTACTGTTTCTAATTTAGGTATGTATGGTATTAAAGAATTTTCGGCAGTTATTAACGAACCAGAAGCTGCAATTATGGCAGTTGGAACACTACAAGAAAAACCGATTGTTAGTAATGGAGAAATCAAGATCGGAAAAGTTGTAGCAGTTACTTTAAGCTGTGATCATCGCGTAATCGATGGAGCAGAAGGAGCAAGCTTTTTACAAACATTCAAGAAATACATGGAAAATCCCTATTTGATGTTTATGTAAAATTAAGCGGTCAACTATCGGCCGCTTAAACACAAAATCATTGAGTGTTTACCATCCATTCAGAAAAGGATCGTAAAAAATCTTTAAAAGAATCTTCTATTTCTTTTGTAAAACCAGAATCTTCGCCTAATTCTTTTTTTAGTTGTTCAATAGCTCGAAAAAAACAATCCAACCAGACATTTCTTGCTTGATAAGTAATCGGAAATTTTAGATGTCTTGCTCGCATCATGGGCGCACCATATTTCTGAGAAAAATAGGGAGGACCTCCTAATACTTGAATAAAAAAATCTGCATTTTTATCCGCAGAGATTTTTATTTGTTCTTCTTCTTGTGGAAAAAGATTCTTTATCTCGGATTCTGAAAGATTTTTATAATGAAAATACAAGAGTTTTCGTATATTTTCTTCTCCTAATATGGGATACAATTTAGGAGCAGATGTTTGTGGTGGACCTTGGGGAGGAACAAAATTCATAATTTTAAAAAAATCTAAAATTACTTTATTCGTCAAGTGAATAAGAATTTTTGGTTTTATTGTGAGGAAATTTTTAAAAATAATTTTGATTATTTTAGTAATGTTAAATAGCTGTAAAAACGAAAAAAAACCAGAATTGTTTAGTTATTTGCAATCTACCCAAGAAATCATCAACTTTTGTAAAGCAATGGTACCTTGTGTAAAAGAAGAAATTCAACAAGCTTTTAAAGATCAACCTCAACAAAGAGAATATTTATTGTCAAAAACGAATCATACCAATTGCCAGTCCGAACAATCAGAAAAACTCAATTTGATGTTAAACCTTACCAAAGAACAGACAAATTCATTCTTAACAGAACTTTATCAATTCCAAAACCAGTTTAGTAACTTAGAAGCATTTTTGGACGCAAACCAAAAAAAAATACTCGAAGAATATTCCAAGTGCACAGAAGTTTTAACCAAGACAACATCTTGTCCAGAAAAAAAACAAATTCTAAAAAATAATCCATTCTGTAAGAATATCTTTAAAGAATGAGCTGGCTGACTCTTTTTTAAAAATTTGATGGGCTTCTTACACAACAATCATCTTATTTTTCTGTTAGACAAAAATGAATCATATCAGTTTTTTTAACAAAAGTTGATTTTTTGATTTTAAAACAATTAAAATTATTAATAAAACTATTTTATAATTTTTTTATATATTTTAAGAATTTACTTCCATAAAATGAATTAAAACAAAATTTTTTAAAACCATCAAACAATCTTATAAAGACAAAAAACAGAATCATTTGTTCTATCAATATAGGATTGACCATTGTTATTTTTTTATTTTTTTGTAATTATGACTCTTATTTCCCATCATAAAGATGTTATAAAGCAAAATCTTTTATCTTTAATAGAAGAACAGCACAAAAGAGATCCCAATCCTCTAAGAATTGCAGGTAGAATGTTTAAATCTCGGTTATTTGTGGGAACAGGAAAATTTTCTTCTATAAAAAGTATGAAGGATGCAATCGAAATGTCTTGTACAGAAATGGTCACGGTTGCACTTCGTCGTATTGATCTTAGCAAAAATATCAACGAAGAAGATATTATTTCTGCCATTGATCTAAATAAAATTCAATTATTGCCCAATACATCTGGTGCACGTGATGCAGACGAAGCGATAAGAATAGCAAGAATTGCACGCGAAATGGGAGCAGGAAACTGGATCAAATTGGAAGTAACGCCTGATCCGTATTATTTATTACCAGATGGGAAAGAAACCCTAAAAGCAACAGAAGTTCTCGTAAAAGAAGGTTTTGTTGTTTTACCTTATATTCAGGCTGATCCTGTGTTGGCGAAGCAACTGCAAGAAGCTGGAGCAGCAACAGTAATGCCCTTAGGTTCACCGATTGGCTCGAACCAAGGAATAAGAACAAAAGAAAGTATAAAGATCATCATAGAACAATCATTCGTCCCAGTAGTTATAGATGCTGGATTAGGACTTCCATCTCATGTAGCAGAAGCATTCGAAATCGGTGCCGATGCTGTGCTTGTTAATACTGCAATTGCAATATCTCAGCATTCGGGATATTCTGCTTATTCTTTTGCATTAGCAGCAATTGCTGGAAGAGAAGCATTTTTGAATGGAGTCATTGCAAGTCAAGGCACAATAGAAAATAAACTAATTGATACTTGGAAAAAAGCCGAAGCATCGAGTCCACTTACTGGATTTTTAGACGAAGAAAGTAGGTAATCCCTATGTTTAAACAATTTTCCGATTATGTAAAACAATTTCCTTTCGACGAAGTAAAATCAAAACTTGAATCCTTAAACCAAGACGAAAAACAAACGCGACAAAAAATAGAACAGATTTTGAGTAAAATATTTGCAGAAGAACATATCCAATGGCAGGAATTTTTATATTTGATCTCTGATCCAGCGTTAGAATATCTAGAAATAATTGCTCAAATTGCACAAAAAATTACGCGAAAACGATTTGGTAATGCTATATTAATCTATGCTCCTCTGTATTTATCGAACGAATGTAAATCCATCTGTACTTATTGTGGTTTTAGGTACAACAATTTGATTAAAAGACGAACCCTTACAATAGACGAAGCTTACGAAGAAGCGATGATTTTACACAAACAAGGAATTCGTCATATTTTGCTATTAACAGGCGAAGATTATCGGAATACTCCAGTATCTTACATTGGAGAGGTTGCAGAAAGGTTAAAATATCATTTTTCTTCCATCGGAATTGAAGTTTATCCTCTTAAAACCGAAGAATATGAGTTTTTGCGTACAAAAGGCGTTGATAGTTTGACGATCTATCAAGAAACGTATGATCCTATACGATACAAAGAAGTACATCTTCAAGGCGTAAAAAAGCGGATGGAATTTCGTCTAAATTGTCCCGACAGAGGAGGAACAGCTGGTTTAAGAAGAATTGGAATTGGAGCATTGATGGGACTTTCGCATCCAGAAACAGAAGTTGCAATGGTAGGATTACACGCGAATTATCTCTCGAAAAAATATTGGAAAACCCACATAACGATTTCTTTACCGCGATTAAGACCAGCAGAAAATTTCGAAAATGTCCCTGTGGTATCCAACAAAAAATATGTATTATTTTTAGCAGCATTAAGAATCTTCTTACCAGACGTTGGTTTGATTTTATCTACAAGAGAATCTCCCTATTTTAGAGATCATGTTATACCCATTTGTATTACACAAATTTCTGCTGGTTCTAAAACAGAGCCAGGTGGATATAGTGGCAAAGAAGCAACAGAACAATTCCATATAGAAGATCATCGAAGCATTCCAGAAATTGTTGAGATGCTCAAATCGAAAAATCTTGATCCCGTATTTACCGATTGGGTATATGTGATGAAGTAAATTTTTATTTACGATGAACCAATTCTAGAAAAATTTACCATTGTGGAGATTGTTTTATACGAACCTAAAATACCACAAAATACCGGAAACATTATTCGATTATGTGCTTGTACGAATGCTCGTTTAACTATTGTGGGTAAACCAGCATTCAATATGGATGATGCTTCTCTAAGGCGTGCTGGTCTAAATTACTATAAAGAAATTTCAATCCAAATGTTCGAAGATTGGCAACAGTTTGAACAATATCTTTTAGCCAAAAATAAAACCCTGAAAGATTTGGCATTTTTATCCCGTTTTGGTAAAAGAGTTTATACAGATTATCAATATAAGAATGATCAGATCTTTGTCTTTGGAAGCGAGACAGAAGGACTGCCAGATTTTCTGCATAAAAAAATCCAAGAAGAGTGTCCAGAGAATCTTCTTCGCATTCCTGTATCTAAGCGATGTAGATCCTTAAATTTAGCGAATGCAGTTTCTATTTTGATTTACGAGGCATTTAGACAACTCAACTTTCCTAACTTACTTTTAACGTTAGATGCTCAATCAAACAAAGAAATTCCATTAAGCTAATTGATAAGATTGATTTATAAATTAATAGCATGCTGAAATCCTAGAAAAAAGCTTGTATCTTTTTCTTCGTTTACATTACTGTTAAAAACAACAAACCTTAAAAGTTCATTAAAATCACTTACTAAACCAGAAGCACCACTTACTAAATTGAATTTTACGATTGCCAAAGAGTCTGGATATTTATCGTGCAAATAGGTATATCTTATTCCATAGAGGATTTTAGAATCTTCGAAGATTTTATAGCTAAAACCTAAGGCAGATTCTAAAAACTTTGTTTCGACTTTACCATCGACAGGTTGGTATATATTAATACTCGGTATACTTGCAGTATGTAAACTTGTGCGAACTTCTAATTCGAAATTTTGCGTTTTTCCGTGTAAAACACCTTCTCTATACTGAACATAAACAGAATGCTTTTGTAAAAAATCATAATTTAACACAATATCGCCGATTAAACCTTTAGCAACGCTTTTGATTTCGAGCAGGTTAAAACGACTATAAGGAACATTACCAAAACCATCGCTTGGTTGGATAAATAGTAATTCTCGTTGTACTGTATGAGTTCCAATACCACCATATAAACTCAACTGATTTGTAAGATTGAACTTATACCCACCTTGTAAATCTACGTGTATCACTAAGTACTTTACGATTTGTCCTCTGATAAATTCTCTTATTTCGATGGAATTTCCTGTATTTTCGATTAAAAACGATGGATAATTCATAGTAAAGTAATCGAAATAAGATTTAAACAAAAAAACAAACTGACCATTTTCGTATGGCTTTAAATATTTTAAAGTAATAGGAAAAATAACCGATTGGGGAAAAACATAACCATATTTCTCTTGAATGTTGGAAAAATAAATTTGTTGGTTGGGAGTTTTTAACGTATCGTAAAAAAGTTTATTTTGTATTAACGTTTGACTATATTTAAGCAAAAACTCTTTTTCTAGTTGGATTTCTAACTTGCTTTCTGCCCAAAGAACTCGAAAAAACAAAAAAAATATAGTTAAAATATAGAGTTTTTTAAAATTCATAAAACCATAAAAAACAATTTAAAAAATAAAACAAGTAATTTTTTATATATAAATCATTATTTTGATTTTATAAATATTTTATAATTTATAAATTTAATATTGTAAAAATTTATATTTTATATTATAAAATTATATATAAAATATAATCCTTACAAAGTAATTTATCCTGCTTTTTGAATTCTTTTGTACATTTCTTCTTTTTTTTCGATTTTTTCTAAAACTTTCACAAATCGAATTCTATTGTATCTTTGTATAATAATAAAAGGAATGTTTGCCAAGATTCCATAAGCTGCCATAAGATAATCTCCGATCGGTGGGTTAAACAAAAAAGCAAATGGAGTTGATAGAAAGATCAAAATATGCACTAGTTCTGCTCTACATGTCTCGATGATGAACCTTTCGATATAAGACTTTTCTTTGGATTTAAGTTTTTTTTTATCGAAAGGATGAATTTTGATTAGTTCATCAGCTTCTGGCACAATATCTTTCCAATACTTAACAAAAAAAACCTTTTCGTAGAGCTTGCCTTCTAATTCCCAAAATCGCTTCTTAAAAATAGGATTTTTGATGTTATAAAAACTAAAAGGAATAAAATGACATAAATAACCCGATGCGAAACTTATACCAACCCAAAATACTGAATTTGCAACTATAAGTATCAACCCTTCTTTCGTCATATTTTTATTTGCCTACCTCTCCAATAGAGTTTTAATCGAAAAATTTTTACTAATATGGAACGAATAAAAATGAGCGTAAAAGCCATAGCAAAAAAAGGGTATAATACAATGGTTGTAGGACTAAATCGCCCAACCTTACGAGAAACGATAAACAGAAATAATCCATAAAAAATATACATCACAGAATAGAGCGATAGAAGTATAAAATCTTTTTGATTAAAAGAGCGTATTAGAGAATTAAAAATTCCTACCGAAAAAGAGATGATTGCTGTGATTATAATTAATTCTTGTGGTTTAGAACGTGCAGCACCTAAACTCATATTTTTGGTCCAACCATCGATCAGTGTCATAACACCTTCGGGATACATTCGAAAATGGATCAAATTGTTATGAGGTATAATCGTAATTTTAACCCCTTTTTGAGCAAGCTTTATACCCAAATCCACATCTTCGATTATCCTATTCCCTACAAGTTTATGACCTCCAGTTTTTATGTATAAATCTTTTGATATCATTATACAAGGTCCGTATAAGCCATTATCTGTGCTAAATGGTTCTGATTTTTTTCCTGCTCTTAAACCAAGAATTGCAATTAAGTTAGGATAAAGAGAAAGATTTTCGTAGAATCGTTCCAAATAGTGATATGGTTGACAAGAAATTACTCCATCGGACTGAAAATGTTTTAATAAATATTCTAATGCTGTTTCGCGAAGAATCACATCAGCATCTAAAAATAATAATACCTCTCCTTGAGCGCGCATAGCACCAGCATAACAAGAAGCACTTTTTCCTTCCCAATCAGGAAATTTCTCTTTTCTTTGGATGATTTTTGAGTTATAACTTTTTGCAATAGAGATAGTATTGTCCGTAGAGTCATCATCTACGATAAGAATTTCGAAATTTTGATAAGTTTGGTTTTTTAAAGAATTAAGCAAATTTGGTAGACGTTTTTCTTCGTTTCTACATGGTATAATAATAGATAAATAACAATCATTCTCTGGATCGAATAATTTTAATTTTGCAACCTTAGGAGAATAAAACCTTAATATTCTAAAAAATCCTATCATAGATATAAAAAACACAATAAAATTGATTAGCAACCTTATCATCATTTTTTCCTTTATTATTGTAAAAAAAATAAATTTTTAGATTAAATCAATCAATTTAGAAATATGATATATAAAAAATCAAAATAATATATTACAAAGTATTGAATATATATTTTAAAATCAATTTATAAAAAATAATAATATAAAAAAATATATTTTTTATTTAATTTTTTGAATCAAAACACTTAGAAAATAATCCTCTTGAACAAAGGATTACAAAAACGATTTATTTTTTCCATGGAGAACAATTTTAAATATTCAAAATCAATCTATTAAAATCAAAATAGGTATGATTAGAAATGCTTTATTTTAAAACCTAAAATCAATTGCTATACGATGCATAAAAATTTTTTTGTTTTTATGTCTAAAAACGAAGTATTTGTTGTAGAAGGTGGAAAACCAATCAATGGTCGAATAAAACCACAAGGAAATAAAAACGAAGCATTACCCATCCTTGCAGCTTCTATTTTAGCATCGGAACCCGTAATCATAGAAAATCTCCCCGATATTGAAGATGTACGTCAAATGATAGAAATTTTAAAATTTTTAGGTGTAGAGGTTCAATATCCAAACAGTTACGATAAAACCAAAGTGCTCATCAATGCAAATCGCCCTATTAAAAACGAAATTCCTAAATATTTAAGTTCTTTATTAAGAGGTTCTGTTACATTAGCAGGGCCTATACTTGCGAGAGAAAAAGAAGTTTTTCTCCCGCGCCCAGGAGGTGATAGAATTGGTCGAAGAAGATTAGATACCCACATTTTAGCATTTAAATCATTAGGAGCCGATGTTAAAATTTTTCCTGATGGATTCGAAATCAAAGCAAAAGAACTACATGGAACAGATATTTTATTAGACGAAGCATCTGTAACAGCAACCGAAAATGCTATTTGTGCTGCTGTTTTTGCAAAAGGAGAAACCATTATCAGAAATGCGGCATCCGAACCACACGTCCAAAATCTATGCAATTTTTTGAATAAGATGGGAGCAAAAATCGAAGGTATAGGTTCGAACGTTTTAAAAATTCATGGTGTGGAAAAACTAACAACAACAGAACATCGTATTGGTCCAGATTATTTAGAAGTGGGTAGTTTTATCTCTTTGGCTGCTGTTACGAAAGGTGAACTTATCATCGAAGAACCAGACATTGAAAATCTTCGAATGATACGAATGATTTTTTCGCGTTTAGGTATATTGACAAGAGAAGAAAAGGAAAATGGAAAAGATATCTTGATTGTTCCAGCAGATCAATCGTTAAAAATCGAAATGGACATTGGAGGAGCAATCCCTAAAATAGAATCCGCACCATGGCCTGGATTTCCAGCAGATATGACATCGGTAGCACTCGTTACAGCAACTCAATGCGAAGGAACCATTTTAATCCACGAAAAATTGTTTGAATCACGATTATTTTTTACAGACAGGTTAATTTCTATGGGAGCAAGAATTGTACTATGTGATCCCCATCGAGCAGTAGTAATAGGACCTACACCATTACAAGGAAGTATTGTGTCTTCTCCGGATATACGTGCCGGTATGGCAATGTTGATTGCATCACTTTGTGCACAAGGGGAATCCATTATACAAAATGTTCATCAGATTGATCGCGGATTTATGGATATAGAAAAACGACTACAAAAATTAGGAGCAAAAATTACAAGAAAGGAAATTTAATCATAAATGATGATTTTATTTTGGATTAAAAACGCGATTTTTCTCAAAAGATGAAAGATATTTTGAATTAGATGTGAAATTATAAGTTTTTTTTGATTTTGTGATGATATCAATGCTAATGGTTCTAAAAAATCAAATTTATGAAATCAGGTAAGATGATTGAATCTTTAATGTGTAATTTCTGTGATGTAAATCATAAGATTGATAATTTTCAAACAAAGAGAGCTTCTAGATCTTTTATAGAATAATTTTTTGGAACTTTTGATAAAAATTTTTATGAGAAATTTTGCAAAAAGAATATTTAATAAGTATGAAGGCACAAAACTTTTTTACTTACGAAGAATGCAAAACATCGATAAACATTACACTGTTTCATTATGCTTTTTTGATTTATCTAACAGAAACCCGATTTAACGGGAATCTCTCGTTAACGATTGATTATTTGCTAAAACGATATTTATCATATCTTTATAAGATTAGTCTTGCTCCCACAAAAAGAACATTAACAGCGACCTATCAGCCTAGGACAAAAAACTATATTATAAGGAAAATCAGCATTCAGCCGACCTACTGGGGGAAGTTGTTTGAACTCAGGTTCTTGTTAGGGTATTCAGTGAGTTTTATCATTCGCATCATGCTCGACTGGGAGATGCAAGAAGAACAAATGCCCGTTGAACCTATATTTATTAGACCACCATTAACCCCCGAAGATGAGAATATCCATGCACGAATACAAGTTGGGAATAATTATTCCTCTTATAACAAATTGAGTCATGCCAACTTAACAGTATATAGTGAGTTTTCGTGTCCTGCGGCATAAGATCAATATAGGCTTGATTTAGTATCACATAATTTTTATAATATTTTTTTATAAATTATATACACATCTTCCCCAACATTATCGTCTATTTTCTTTTTTATTCAGAATTTTTCTTTAATCATTTTTTTACCGCGCAAATCATATAAAAAATTTTTATTTTTTTTCGAACTTATAGATTTTTCCTGTTTGATAATCTCCAATCAATACTTCGCCTTCTGGTGTCACTCCAAAAGTAGAAATCAAGATAGGCCATTTGCCTAATGCGTAAACTTCATCTTCATTAATTTTGCGATCAATCTTCGATACATCAAAAGCCCAAATCTTTCCTTGTACAAAATCACCAAAGATATATTGATTCTTCAATTCTGGTATTTTATTTGCTGTATAAACATATCCGCCTGTAATCGATTGCCCTTCTTCGTGGCTATAAACATAGATGGGGTCAATCAAATCTTTTCTATTACATAATGATTTATCTAAATAACACTGATAACCTTCTTTAATTCGCCAACCATAGTTTTTTCCTTTTTCTACCACAGAAATTTCTTCATATTCATCTTGTCCAACATCTGCAACAATCAACTTTTTCGTAATGGGATCAAACGAGTACTTCCATGGATTTCTTAAACCTATCGCAAAGATTTCTTTTCGCCAGTTAGGAAATTCCACATAAGGATTGTCGTTTGGTATAGAATAGGGTAAATTACCAGAAGGCTTAACATCAATTCGAAGGATTGAACCAAGTAATGTTTGAGGATTTTGGCCATCATTATGAGGATCATCGCGCCAACCACCATCTCCTAACCCAATATAAAGATATCCATCTGGTCCAAATTCTAAATGGCCTCCATTGTGATTTGCATAAGGTTGTTCCAACTCGAACAAAATTCTTTCGTTTTTTAACTGAAAATTTTTATCTAAATAAAATTCCGAAATTCTTCCAAATTTTTTATTATCCTTTCTTATAGAATAATGTAGATAAATTAAACGATTTTCCAGAAAATTGGGATGTAGAGCCAATCCCAACAATCCTTGTTCTGAATCTGTTAAAACATCGAATTGTTCTATTAGTTGTGAACGTTTATTTTTAAAATCATAGAGCATTAGATATCCTTTTTTAATAGTCGCAATATAAAGATTATCTGTATTGGGAATAAACCTTATAGAAGTAATCTGAGGACTGCCCGAAAACACTTCTTTTAACTGAATATAAATCTTTTTTCTTTGTTGATCTTTCCCTACAAATTTTGGTTTAAAATCTGATGCTTCTGTTTTATATTCAGGTGTAAAAATCTTGATCATCTGATCCTGAAAAAACTGACAATTTACAAAAATTAAAAAAAATAAAATATATCGAATTTTCATGCACATAATAAAATAAATTTAGGTTTGCTTTCAACGATTTTATTATTTAATTGTAACTAAATTCAATTAAAACAAGAATTAATATACAAAAAGCAGGAGGAATCTTATGGAAAAAAATGTAGGCACAGTTGACAGAATTGTAAGAATTGTTGTAGGATTGATCATTATCGTTGTTGGTTTTTTATATCAAAGCTGGTGGGGAGCAATTGGAATCATACCTATTCTAACAGGTAGTTTAGGATGGTGTCCAGCATACATTCCCTTCAAAATCAATACGAACAAATCTTAATAAAATTCCACAAGGGAGGAATCCCCCTATTTTAATTGGGAAATAAAACAATTCCTTCCTGATAAGATTTTTTTATAAATTTTATCGCATGTTCGTTTAATTGTCGATTTTCTATTGCATCTTGATAAGCAATCTCTACAATCTTTCTATCTTTGATAAAGTCAGCGATTCGAAAATCCGGCAATCCATGTTGTTTAATACCTAATATCTCTCCTGGTCCGCGAATTTTTAAATCAATCTCTGCTAATTCAAAACCATCTTGATTTTCAATGATTGCTTGTAATCGTTCTTTTGCATTGTCAGAATCACTATTCGATACTAAAATACAAAAAGATTCTTCTGTTCCTCTACCTACCCTTCCACGAAGTTGATGTAGTTGGGATATACCAAATCGTTCCGCATGCTCAATTACCATGATTGTTGCATTGGGAACATCTACCCCTACCTCAATCACAGTTGTAGATACCAAGATATGAACCTTCCCATTTCGAAAATCCTGCATGATTTTTTCTCTTTCGTCTGCCTTCATCCTTCCATGGATTAATTCAACGCGAAAATCAGAAAAAATCACATTTTTTAGTTCTTCGTATGCTTCTGTTGCTGCTCGTAAATCCAATTTTTCCGATTCTTCTATAACAGGATAAACAATGTAGCACTGCCTTCCTTGACTTACATATTTTCGGATTGATTTATACAAACCATCTCTCTGATCTTCTTTTAGCCAAATTGTTTTTACTGGCTTTCTTCCCGCTGGTTTTTCTTTTAGGTAAACAGGTTCTAGATCGCCAAAAATTGTTAGGCACAAAGAACGTGGAATCGGAGTTGCTGTCATAGTGATCAAATCAGGATTTTTTCCTTTTCTTCGAAGCATTTCTCTTTGATTTACACCGAAGCGATGTTGTTCATCTATAATCACTAATCCTAGATTAAAAAATTCAACATTATCTTCTATAAGGCTATGAGTTCCGATGATAAAATTGCTATCGCCTCTTCGAATTCTGTCGAGTATCTTTTCTTTATTTTTTTTTGTTTCGCCTGCGGTTAATAGATCTAAATGCACCCCTGGTAATAAACCGGGTAAAGTACTTAAAGTATTATAATGTTGCCTTGCTAATATTTCTGTTGGAGCCATCAAAGCAACTTGGATTCCTTTTTCGATATAATGCAATGCACAAGAAAAAGCAACAATGGTTTTACCAGAACCAACATCGCCTTGCAATAAATAAGCAGACATATAATCTTTCTGAGAACCATCGATCATCCTTTTGATTGCTTCTATTTGACCACTCGTAAATTCAAAAGGAAGGTTCTTTTTTAAGATTTCGAATAATTTACTTTCGCCGAATTCTAACGGTTTTAATATTCTTGGATAGGATTGTCTTTCTTCTTTCTTTTTTTGCATCAAACATCCGAATAAATACAATTCTTCGTATTTTAAGACCTTTCGCGCAATTTTTAAAGATTCTTTATTATCGGGATAATGGATTTGTTTTAATACTTCCTTTCGCGATGGAAATTGATATTTACTACGTATATTCTCTGGGATAAGTTCTGGTACAATCCACTCCCCTTCTATTTTTTGTATTACGTTATGAATAATTTTACGAAGACCTCTACTATCAAGCCCTACTTTTTTTAAAGCTTCTGTTGTAGAATAAATCGGAATTATTCCCCCACTATGGATGGCATTATCTAAATCTTCTTCGTCGATAGCTTCCATTTCTGGGTGAATCATCGTTGGAACACCTTTATACATTTCTAGTTTGCCCGATACAACATAAGACTTCTCTTTTTTTAATGCATAGCGATAATACTGAATTCCATGAAAAAACAATAAGGATATAGGATTTCCTTGAATAGTTCTGCATTGTACAACTAATCGAGATTTTTTCCCATGTGCCAAATAAGAGGATTGAATTTTTACTAATAGGGTTAAATATCCTTCTTGTAAAAAAAATTGATCATGTATGCTTCTATCTACGTATCTTCGCGGAAAATAATATAACAAGTCTTCGACTGTTTTAATATCAATCTTGTTTAAAACCTTTTTTTTTGCCTCCCCAATACCAGGAATAATTTCTATGGGTAATTCCGAAATGATTCTTTGAGGGTGAATTTTTATTTCCATAATATTTTCTTTTATGATCGTCAGAAAATCGATTTCATTATAACTAAATACTTGTTTACATGTTAATTCCCTTTTATGGAAATGTCAAGATCAATTTTTGTTGATTGTACGAGTAAATTAAAACAAAAAATGATAAAACTTTACACGATATTTATGCGCGATCAATATTAACAAACTATCGATTCGATACCAAGATTTCGCTTTTTTTTATGACTTTTCGAACATAACAGACTCGAATTTTTTGTTCTTTTCCTTTTACCTTTATTTCGTAAAAAGGAGAAACTTCTAATACCTCATCGCCTAATTCTCTATATAATGCTTCGGAAATTAAAATTTTTCCTGGTTTACAATTACTTTCTAGACGTGCAGCAATATTTACTGCATCTCCTATTACAGTGTATTCTTTTCGACGAAGTCCACCTACATTTCCTCTTACCACTTCTCCTATATGCATACCCATTCGAAATAAAATGGTTTCTTGACCTCTTCTTTCGCGTTCTTGATTTACATTCTTAAAGTGTTGATTGATTAAAGCAGCTGCATAGATAGCTTTATAAGGAACATCAAATACTGCAAAAAAGGCATCTCCCATAAATCGTTCTATATCTCCATCGTTGCGATATACCTCTTGCACTGCAAAACTAAAAAACCTATTGATGGTTTCTATAACATCTTCTGGATCATGCGTTTCTGAATATTTTGTAAAATTCTTCATATCGCAGAACAAAAAAACTTGTTTTACTTTCTGAGGTGGCAATTCTTTTAAACGATCATTTAATGCTTTAGGAGCAACCTCCCATATTAAACGAGGGGTATAGGTCTGGATCAAATTCTGTAACTGTTCGATTTGTTTTAGTTGCTCTATCGCGATTTGATTTGCTCTTTTGATTTCTTCTAAGAGGTGTTGTTGGTATTCTTCGAGTTTTTTTCTGTATAGAACACCTGTAATGACGTTTTGCACTTGTTTTAGTATTATTAATTCTCGCTCTCTTTGCTTGTGGCCATGAGGAACATACAAAAATAAAACCCCTAAAACTGCATCATTTATTACAAAAGGAATGTTATAATGACCATGCGGTTCCATGCCTTCGGGACGATTATGATGATCTTCGTCTACACAACTTTTAAAAATAATTTCTTTTCGTAAAGCTGCTGTACCGCACAAACATTGACCATAAGAAATATTTTTACACAAAATGGGTATAGAATTCCCTACATTTTTATGTACTACTAACTCTAAGGTTTGATTGCCTTTATCTAGAAAAAATCCTCCTTTTTTTAAAAATGCTAACCAAGGAATCTCTAATAAATAATCTAACGTTTTTTCCAAAAATTTTATTAAATCGCTTTCTGTAAATGATGCTTGTAGAATTTTATACAAAACCTCTGCATGTTCTAATTGCTCTACATTCGACATAAAGTGAGTTATATCCTGTCTTATGGACATATATCCTTCGCCTTCGGGATCAGGAACAATAAACGTCGATACCCAATAAGGACTTCCATCCTTTGCTTTATTTTTAATAATTCCACTCCAAGTCTTACCAGCTTTTAAACGATCCCATAATTCTTTAAAAACCTCTTTGGGCATATCAGGATGTCTTATAATATTATGGGGTTTATTTAGCAATTCTTCGCGACTATATTGACTGATTTGGCAGAATTTATCGTTAACATAAGTAATTCGACCCTTTTTATCTGTTTTACTAACAATATACTCTTCCAAAATATAATCCATCAAAGTTTTCATCTTAGCCTCCATTAAATTAATTCAGTTATTTTTAATATTATCGATAGTAAAGAAAAAAATTAATATATTATGATTTAAGTAGTATTTATATTAATAATTATTAAATTTATTTTATATTATGATTGACTTTAAGCAAACTAAATGAATTTAAATCAACGAAATTGATTTTTTTGGATAAAGAATTTATAATTTAAGTTTTGTGGCAATTTTTAATTTTCTAAGGTTCTCTTATTTTTTTCTTATTAGTTCATTCTGTTGGAGGTGATTCAATATATTTTTTGCAAGGGCAACATCCATGCTATGACCTGTTCGAAATGCAATGATATGTCCAATGATGGGTCGATTTAAGAGATATAAATCCCCCACTAAATCTAATACTTTATGACGTATACATTCATCTGGGTATCGTAGATTGTTTACATATCCATCATCTGTTAGCACAACTGCATTATCCAAAGATGCACCTTTGATCAATCCTTTGGAGCGAAGATATTCTACATCTTTTAAGAACCCAAAAGTACGTGCACTTAAAATTTCTTTTGCTAGTATTTCGGAATTTAACGAAATATACAAGCTTCTTCCTCTTAAATCGGGATGTTCGTAATGGATTGTATAAGTAACTTTAAATTCCTCTGCTGGCACAGCAATAATGTATTTGTCTTGAGAAACTACCCACACTGGATTCAGTATTTTGATTGGCTCTAAGGGGGTAGCACTTTCGATTACTTGGGCTTGTTGTATTGCTTGATAAAATTCTATCGAAGATCCATCTAGTATGGGAATTTCGTTTCTGTCTAATTCCACGATTACATCCGTAACACCAGCAGTTGCTAATGCACAGAGTAAATGCTCTACTGTATAAACATCCCAACTTCCGTTCGATAATGTTACCGCATTTACAGTGCTTTTTACATTAAAAGGATTTACTTGGATTTCTTCTTTTGTATGATAATTTCTTAAAACAATTCCCGTATTTTCCTTCGCAGGGCTTAAATATAAATTTGTTTCTAAACCGGTATGTAATCCCACACCTTTTATGCAGACTTGTTCTTTAATCGTAGCTCTAAAATATCTTCCAACATACTTTTCTGCAAAATGATCTTCTTTTACTAAAACAGAATGATTTTCTAAAACCTGCACCATATTACTAAAATCTATAAGCAAATATTATGCCTGAGATAATACTATTGATTAGGGTAATTTTCGAAACAATCATTGATTGCACCATTTTTACAATTTTGTAATAAATTCTTCATAAAAAATAGGCTTTTTTTCGTTGATTTTATGCGATTTTTGTTTTTCTCTTTAAATTAATCTACGATAATTAAGAAAAAATTAGTTTTTTTTAAATATTTTTTTTGCATGTATTAATTTTAATACATTAAGAAAAAATCATACACTTTTAGTTGTATTCGTAGATTTATATTCTTTTGATAATTTTAGATTGACATCATAATCAATTTTGATTATTTCTACTTTATCTATTTTATAAGGAACTGAACATGAATATCGAATCCTCTTTGAATTCGAATACAACACAAAAAAGACAAATCAGCGAAAGAAAGATTTTTCAGGCTGCAATAAAAGTTATAGCAGAACAAGGATATCACAACACCCGGATTTCTGATATAGCAAAAGAAGCAGGGGTAGCTTATGGTTTAGTATATCATTACTTTGGTTCTAAAGAAAATATTATGT
>Ga0308419_1000488_pt1 | contig 28926 bp, 17 predicted proteins | sample HotsprSampleMS50_FD_203674 | JGI IMG/M metagenome (GOLD analysis project Ga0308419, IMG submission 203674) | Hot spring phototrophic mat microbial communities from Mushroom Spring, Yellowstone National Park, Wyoming, United States - 20090730_MS50 ... | reverse complement strand
CGGATGGCCGCTGCCCCGTCGAAATCCGATGGAAATCGAAGCCGCCCAAATCGGAGGGCGCCCTCGTCGCCTCCTGCGAGGCGAACGTCATCGCCTCCACGACCGTCGGAGCCCTCCGCCTGGACCATCTCTTCCTTTGGCGCATCGCGCAGGGAACCCTTCAACAACTCACCTTCCGCATTCCCGACAGCGTCCCCATCACCGATGTGATCGGCGACGATATCCAGGATTGGCATCTGGAAAATCGGCCCGATGGGGACCGGCAGCTCGTGCTCACCCTCCGGCGTCCGTGGGAGGGTCTCTATCGCGTGCAAATCCGTGCCGAAAAACCCCTCGCCACGCTTCCCTGCACCTTTGAACTACCCGTCCTCCAACCCCTCGGCGTCCTCCGAACCAGCGGTTTCCTCCTGGTCGGCGCCGAAACCGCCGTCAAACTCTCGCTCCGCAAAACGGTTGGCCTCACTCAGATTGATCTCAACGCCTTCCCCCAGGCCGCGATCTCGTCCGCCGCGCCTCCGCGGCCGAAACCGACCCGCTATGCAACCGCCTGGCAGTATGCCAACCTCCCGTACCTTCTCGTCCTCGAGGCCGAAGACATCGTTCCGGACTATAGCAGTGAAGACCGCCTCATTCTGACCGTCGGCGATTCCGACCTTTCGCTCGCTATCTCGTCCGAAGTAGAAGTCCGAGAAGCGCCCCTACGGGAGGTGACGTTCCAAACCGATCCGACCTGGGCCGTGGCCTCGATCGCCGGAAACGCCTTGGCCGATTATGACGTCCGGGATCACGACGGCATCCGTCTTCTCCATCTGACGTTCAAAACGCCCCTTCTGGGACGAACTCTTCTTCAGTTCCGACTGGAACGATCCCTCCCCCCGTCCGAACCGACCTTCTCGCTGCCGTCCTTTGTTCTCGCCGGCGCCCGTGAACAACGGGGATACGTGGTCGCCGCCGCCGAAAAGGGCCTTCAACTTGCCGCGGTAAGGACGGAGGGTCTGCGCGAAGTCCAGATCGGCGCCGTCCCCATCCGAGTCCCTGAGGCCCAGATCGCCTGGCGTTTCCGGGAAGCCTCCTGGACAGCGGAGCTGGCCGTGGAACGCACACGTCCCGTTCTCCATGCGGAGGTCTTTTCCCTGGGTTCCATGGGCGAAGGCGTTCTCTACGAAAGCGCCATCTTCACCTTCTTCATCAGCGGGGCGCCCGTACGCACCCTTCGAGTCCGAATCCCCGGCAATCGCCGGAACGTGGAATTCAGCGGTCGTTCCATCCGGAGTTGGAGCCGGGACAACAACGTGTGGACGATTGTCCTTCAGGAGCGGGTGATGGGGTCCTATACCTTGCTCGCCACCTTCGATCAACCGCTCGATTACGAGTCCGGCGAACTCCATGCCGGCGGGCTGTCGGCGGTGGACGCCGAAAGCGAAGTCGGATACCTCGTACTCTCCGGCGACGCCCATCTGGCGGTAGCCCCCCGCGCGCTCGAGTCGTCCTACATTCCCCTCGACCGCGAGGAGATCCCCGCCGCCTACAACCTCCTCATCCAGAATCCTGTGGCCGCCGCCTACAAGCACCTGGGGCCCGGTCGGGAGGCAACGTTTGCCTTTACCCGGTTCCGAACCGAACAACTCCTGGACCAGGTCGTGGATCATGCCTCGCTGGAAACCCGGTTGAGCCGAAACGGGGAAGCCGTCACCCGCGTCCTCTGGTTCGTCAAAAACGCCTCCCAGCAATACCTGGCTTTTCAGCTTCCCGCCGGTGTCTCGCTCTGGACCGTCAAGACGGCCGCCGAAAACCAGCCGCTGCGGGAAGTCGCCCCGCTCCGCGGCCAGGAGGCCATCCTTGTCCCGCTCGAGCGATTGCGCGATCCCAATACCCCCATTCAGGTCGAGATCACGTGCGCCGCCACCTCAACCCCACTCGGCCGCCTCGGCGCGACCGTGACCCTCACCGGTCCACTCCTGCCCGCCGCCCCAGCCGCCTTTATGCGCTGGACCGTGTCTGTTCCTGACGAGGCATGGCGGCTCCGCTGGATCGGCGGAAATCTGACGCCCGACTCCACTGACGAGGCCGCCCTCGGACAAGTCCTGATCAATGTTGCCTCCCTCTGGGCGGCCATCACCATCGGCCTTCCGTTCCTCGCTCTAACCGCACTCGGTCTCCTGGGCGGACTGTCCGTGATCCTCTTCGCAACGGCCCGCCGTCACGGCCTAGGGCCAGCCGTTCTTCTGGCCATACTTCTGGTCATCGTCGGCCTGACCGCCGGGGGTATTGTTACCGCCCTCTTCGATCCCTCTCCCGTATCCTTTCTCGGTCGTCTCTCGATCGCGGCGGGAAAGCCCATGATCACCGCCAGCCGCATTCTCGTCCCTTCCCACGGTGAGGCCCCCCAACTTCGCTGCCTCGTCACTCCCGCCTGGGCCGGGTCATCCCGCCCGCTCGCCTCCCTCATCCTGGGGCCGGCGGCAACCCTCCTCTTTTTCGGGCTTGCCTTGGCGCGCCAGAAAGGACGCTCTGGCTGGATCCTCGCCGTTCTCTCTTTCGCCCTGGCGCTCTCAGGGTGGACCGTCGGCCGTGGGCTCCTCACGGTTGCCCTGGGCATCGGCCTTCCTTTGGGGCTGGCCATTCAACTTCTCAGAGCGGCCTGGCGGGCCGGCGCCGCCCGGCGGCTCCTTCCGGAACCTCCACCGGTTCCGCCCGAAGAAACCAAACCGATGCCGCCATCCCCCGCGGCCACGTCCACCGCTCTTCTTCTGGTAGCCGTCGCCGCTGCCCTCTCTCCCGTTCGTGCCGATGAGCCCCTCCGCCCGACACCGCCCCCACTACGACTCGAGCAGATGCAGATGACGATTTCGGCTCCCCCCTTGAGCCGTCAGGCTGATCCCGCCGTCCCCATCGAGGCCCGCTACCATCTCCAGGCCGCTCGGCCCGGCCGCCTCTCCCTTCTGATTCTGAATTCCAACACCGTTCTTGCCGCCTTCCACGCCGATTCTCCCCACCTCCGGGCCATCCGAACGCCGGACGGCCTGGAGATCGAGGCGAAGCGCGCCGGGCGCTATGCCTTCTCGCTCTCCTTTTACGTCACCGCCACCTTCGACGGCCCAGCTTGGGATGACGCCCGACTGGAATTCGACAGTGCCAAAGCGCTGAACTCGGAAATCCAGGTCCGCGTCCCACAACGGCAGATCGAGTTCCACTCGATCGAAGACGCCGCCTATCAGACCGTTCAGGAGACCGACCGCGAGACGGTTCTGCGCTTCCGCCCCGCGCCGCGGAGGCGAACCGTCATCGGTTGGAAAACACGCGCCCGGCGGACCGAACTCGAAGAGGCCGCCTACTCGGCCGAAATGCTCACCACAGCCACCTTCGAGCCGGGCGTTATCGAACTCGCCACCCGGGTGCAGCTCCAAATCAGCCGGGGACAAATCGCCACGCTTCTCTTCGACGTTCCGTCCGGCATGAGCGTCACCGCGGTGTCGGTTCCCGGACTCGAAACGTGGCGATTCAACGCCGACACCCGCCGTCTCGAACTCCTCCTGGCCAAGCCGCTGATCGGAGCCGCGACGGTGGAGATTCTTCTTCAGATTCCTCAGGAAGGTCTTCCCTATGAGGCCGCGGTGGCGCCCCTGGTCCTTCTCGGCGCCGATCGCCAGCGCGGAGCCCTCGCGTTGGCCGCGCCCGATGCTGTCCAACTCACCGTAACCCGAACCGAAAACCTCACTCCCCTGGCCATTGACGATTTCCCCGCCGCGCGGGCCGGGTCGGGTTCGAGTTCGGCCCGCCCACTGAAACGCGCCTTTCGTTACCAGCAGCCGCCGGCCCTTCTCGTCGCGCATGCGGAAGGCGTTCGGCCCGAAATCCGTGTCGAGGAAAAATCCACCTTCTCGATCGCCGAGGAACGCACCGTTCTTTCGGCTCAGTTCGATCTGACCATCGCGCGAGCCGGCGCCTTCGCGATCACCGTGATCATCCCCGACGAGTACGAAATCGACTCGATTTCCGGAACCGACGTCTCGCACTGGGAAGACTGGCGGGAAGGCACCAACCGGGGAGCCGTCGTGCGATTCCAAACACAGGCGATCGGCGAACGGCGCCTTCAGGGGGTCTTCAATCGAACCGGCCGAGGATTCTCCGCCGCGCTGTCTCTGCCACGCCTCACCGTGCGCGAAGCCGTCAAACACACCGGCACGCGTATCGTCACCGCCGAACGTGGCATCCGCCTCTCCACCGAATTCCGCGATGGCGCACTGGAGATCAATCCCCGCGATGTCGGGGTTCTGGATCCTCGGGCGCTCGCCTTTTCCATTCTCCGCCCCGATTGGACTGTTCTACTGAATGTGGAAACCCTCAGCCCGCTGGTCAAACCGGAACTGCTCCACCGAGTCCACCTGGCCGAAGGCATCCTGCAGGAGACCGTCTGGATTCGGTACGCCATCGAAAATGCCGGTTGCAAGACCTTCCGGATCCAAGCGCCGCGGCCGGGCCTCGCACTCTCCGTTTCGGGCCGTGGCGTCGCCAAAGCGTTTGAAGCCGATCCGACGAACGGCATCTGGCACATCGAACTCGCCACCAAAGCGGAGCAGCGCGTGCGGCTGCGGTTGTCCGCTCAGCGTCCCTTCGATCCGGCACAGGGCCGTCTCACGATTGAACCCTTCCGCCCCCTGGATGCCGAAAATCCACGCGGTTGGCTCGTTCTCTCCGCGACCGACCGTCTTCAGATCCGTTCGGTAGGAGACGAAATCGGACTGAATCCCGAAGACGCCCGCGCCATCCCCGCCGAATTCGGCGCCGACGATCTGTCCGATGCCATTTTGACCTACCGCGCCGTGGTGGCCGAGTATCGGCTCGCCCTGGAGGTGCTCCGGCACAGTTCAGCGGAAACGCTTCCAGCCCGAGTCCGGCAGGTTCACCTCCTCTCGGCCGTGGGAGAAGGAGGACGAATGCTGACCTTTGCGTCGCTCGAACTCGACGTCGGCGACCGGCGTTTTTTGACCCTCACGCTCCCCCATGAGGAAGACCGTCTGTGGGCGGTGTTCGTCAACGGGAAGGTCCGACGTCCGTCGCGCCAGGGCCCTGCGTATCGAATTCCTCTCGAACGGGCACCGGAGGGAGAGGCGACCACCGTTCAGGTGCTTTTCGCGAGCGAGGCGCCGTTCCTCGGCGCTGTCCAGTTGCCGGCGCCAGCCTTCGATCTCCCGCTCAACGATATCACATGGACGCTCTACCTGAGATCGGACCGCCTCTACTGGGGCGTGGGCGGTGATTTCACACTTGAAGCGCGCGACCGTTCGATCAAACCGTACGATCTCTCCCGTTACCGCCAAGCCAGCCTCCAGCAGCACGAAGCGACGCTGAATCGAGCCCGTGCCGTCCTGGCCCGGGGAGAGGCCTTTCAGCAGAAGGGAGCGCAGCGGGAAGCCCGGCAGGCGCTGGAGGAGGCCGTTGTTCTGACCCAGGGGCGCGCGGACGACAATGAAGATGCCCGAATCCAATACCTGAATCTGGTCCGGCAACAGGCGCTGGTCGGCCTTGCGCAACGACGGGCGGAGTTCGAGCGTGAGAAGGCGGCAGACGCGGCGGCCCCGACCGAGGCGCTGCCGTCCGGCTTCAATGCGGGCAACTTCACGCCCGATTATGTCCGCAAACTGGAACAGCATCTGCCGGGCGAAGAATCGGCCGCGCTCCAGGCGTTGGCGGAAAAGATTATCGGGCAACAGCAGGCGGCGGTGGAGCGGGCGCGCGCCATCCGAGTGACGCTTCCCGAAGAGGGCGTCCGGCTGGTGGTCCGCCGGCCCATGGCGATCCACCCGAATGCCACACTGACCCTGTCGCTTCGATCAATCCCCCAAGCCCCTGTCCGCCGAACCGTCGCCGGCGGCATCGTGATTCTGGGTCTCACCCTCTCCTTCCTGCTTGTCCGCCGCCTGCGCCCGACACGTTCATAACCACCACACCTCATGGCCATGAACACCCCATCATGCCCTGCGCTATCCTTTCCAGACCTACTGACACCCAAGGGGTTTCCCGATTCTCTCGCTCATCCGGACTATGACCCACTGGGTTTGATGCCGCCCGATCCGCTTCCGCCCCATCCCCGTCTTTTTGTCACACCCGCCCTTCTCGAAACCGCACGGCGTCATATTCAGCGCATGGCGTGGGCCCAGCGATCGCTCGAACGGCTCCAAAACGCTCTCGACCACGCGCCCGACACTCCTCCACCGCTCCCCGCGCCACAACCCAATCCGGATCTCAATACTCGCTGGATGGAATGGTCTTTCCGCGCGGCGGTCGCCCATCATCTTACCGGTCGGCTTCTCTATCGCCAAAAGAGTCTAGCCCTCTTTCGCCGGATCGCCGAAGCCTACCCCCTCTGGCCGGCCCGGCGGGATGTGCGGGCCACCCGATACGGCCTGGCCGAAAGCCGATTCCTCCTAACCGCTGCCTGGACCTTCGATCTCCTTGCGGCCGACGGGCTTCGCCACACCGACGAAGTGTCGTTTCGGGCGACCCTGGGGGCGATGATTCAAACCGCCTCGGCCAACCCCCACCACACGTGCGGAAACCACAACGCGTGGCACCTGGCCGCCCGCCTTGCGGCCGCAGCCGCGATATGCGATCACCGGCAAATCCATCATGCGATCTACGGCGCTCCCGATCCCGTCGGGTGGCGCTACGGCCTTCTCCATCAGTGGCGTCACGATTTTCTGCCCGACGGTCCCCACTGGGAAGGCTCTCTGGGCTATCACTTCTATACCCTGATGGCCATGACCGAAGTCTTTGTCCTCCTGGACCACCTCGGCGCGCCCGTCTGGCATAAATCTTTCCTCGCTCAGCAACAGAACGACGGCCAAGATCAACCGCGTGCCTATGGCCCCCCCAACGGAATGCGAACGATCAAGGATTTCTACGATATCCCCTTCTTCTGGATGCACCCCAACGGCGACCTTCCCCTTTTCCACGATTCCGGCGTCGCACACCTGCGCGGCGCCTACGTGTGGGGGATTCTTTACAACAAAGCGTGGGAGGTCTGGGCGGATCCAAAATATGCCTGGCTCCTCAACCGCATGGAAAAGGAGATCCCTCCCGCCCGGCGAGAGTTTCCCGATTTGCCCATGCCCCTGCAGAGCGCCATGGGCGATGCAGATTTTGCCCGTCTTCACGATGCGGATATTCCCCCTGGCCGCTTCCGGCTACCCCGCCGAGCCATGACCCTTTCCCTCACCGGCCGTTACACTCCATTTTCCTCTCTCTTCCCCCAAACAGGCGCCGCAATCCTCCGGTCGTCCCCCTCACCCACCCGGGCGCTCTCGGTCGCTCTCTTTTGGGGTCCCCACTGGGCTGGTCACATGAACCCCGCGGCCCTCAACATCGAACTCTGGGCTCATGGCCACCGTCTCAGTGCCCCGCCCAGGAATACCACCTACGACGATTCGTTTCACCTGGCGTGGAATCGCACCACGGTGGCCCATAACACCCTCGTGGTGGATGAGCGCTCCATGTTTCCCTATGACATTGAACACCCGTCGCCCTGGGAAGAGGATACCTGGCGCGACCGCCGATCGGACGGCCAACTCGAGGGATTCCAAACGGACCGCCTTTTTTCGGCCATCCGCGTGTCGAACCTCAGCGTCTACCCCGGCGTAAGGCTCGATCGAACCCTTCTGCTCACTGAACATTTTATTCTGGACCTTTACCGGGCAGCCGCCCAAGAACCGCATCTCCTGGACTGGGTTCATCATGTCTACGGCACCGTGACCTGGCCGGAGGCCGTTCCCGGCACCCTTTCCAACGCCCCGGGTTACCGTCTGCTGCGGAACATCCGCCGATGGCCCCGCCGCAAGTCCGACCGTCTGTTCCCCCTGTCGTGGTCCACCCAGTCCGGAATCGCTCACCTGATCCTGTGGATCTCCCGACCGGCCATGCTACTCGCCGCCGACGACCCGACACCGGCGCGGGCCAAACCCTTCATGGGCGATCTCGAAACGCCACCCCCCTCAACGGCACTCCTGCTCCGCACCCGTGGCCGTTCCGCCCTTTTCATCGCCCTCTGGACCATCGAAAATCCTCCTCTCCGTCTTCGCGTCCGGCAAGGAACTGCCCTTTCTGATGTGGTTTTGGAGATCGTGGGCTGCCAGCAGCGCCACCGCTGGCGTTTCCCCGCTCGACTGAACGCTTCGCCGACGTCGGTTGCAATCGCTTTCTAAGTGGTATATCCTCGTACCATGAATCGGAAGGGACTAACAATCCTTCTGACGGTCGCGGCCGGCCTGACGTCGGCCTGCCGCGGTCAGGAGTCCCCTCCCGAATCCAAGACACGCGTTATGATTCCTTTGCCCTCTCCCCGGCAATCGGGTCCCCTCTCGCTCGAACAGGCGCTAAGCCAGCGACGTTCCGTCCGCCGCTTCTCGTCGAAGCCTCTGACTCCAGAAGAAACGTCCCAACTCCTCTGGGCCGCCCAGGGGATCACCGAACCGAATCGGGGATTGCGCACCGCCCCTTCGGCGGGGGCTACCTACCCGCTCGAAACCTACCTGGCCACGTCGAACGGCCTCTTCCGCTATCGCGTTCGCGAGCATGCGCTGGAACCTATTCTGACTCGCGATATTCGATCCGCTCTGGCCTCCGCCTGCCTCGGCCAATCCTTCATCGCCCAAGCCCCTGCGACCCTCGCCTTCACCGCTGTTCCAGAGCGGACCACCCGGCGCTACGGCGCCCGAGGCCGCATGTATATCCACATGGAGGCGGGACACGCCGCCCAAAATGTTCATCTCCAGGCCGTCGCCCTCGGGCTGGGATCGGTGCCCATCGGCGCCTTTGACGACGAAGCCGTGTCGCGTTTGCTTCAGCTTCCCGAAGGCGAAATTCCTCTTTATCTCATCTCCATCGGCCACATGCCCTGAGCCGGCACGATTTCCGAAGGCTTGATTCGTCAGAGACGGCTCTCTATAGTAGTCCTCTCAATCCGCCGAGCCGCCATGCCCCTCCTTCTGGCCGATTTCCATCTGCACATCTACCGGACCCACCAGCGGGAACTCCTCATCCGAGCCCTCTTCGCCAATCTCGCCCGACTGGCCGCACAGATCCCCACCTCCTCGCCTCCGCCCATCCTGGCCGCCTTTCTGGCCGACCGACGCCGCTCCAGCCTCTTCCGGGATTGGCGCCGGGGACTGATCCGCGTCCTCGGCTGTTCCGCCCGCCCCGCGGACGACCTGACCCTGCGTCTGGAAACACCAAACGGGCAAAGCCTCTTCCTTTTCGCCGGCCGACAGATCACGACGCGGGAAGGGCTTGAACTGCTGACCCTGGTCAGCGACAACGACATCCCCGACGCGCTGCTTTTTCCGAAAGCGGTCGAAATGGCGCTCCGCGATCCGGGAATTCCCGTGATCCCGTGGGCCCCAGGCAAATGGCTGGGGACACGGGCGTCCCTTGTCCGACAAGGCCTTGAGACGCTCCGTTCCCGCCACGTCTTGATCGCCGATCCCGCCATCCGGCCGGCCGGCCTTCCCGATCCGCCCCTCTTCCGCCAGGCCCGACGCCTGGATATCCCCATTGTGGCCGGGAGCGATATCTATCCCTTCCCGGGAGAGGAGCCCCTCGCCGGCATCTATGCCACGCTTATCGAAGGAACCTTCGAGCCGGAGCATCCGGCCGATTCCATCCGCAGCCTCCTTCAGCAGCGGCCTCTTTCGCTCTGCCGCCGGATCGGCCGCCGCTCCTCGTTTCCCGCCGCCATTCGCCGCTGGTTGACGCATCACATCGGCTTCTCTTCCCCGGAAGCCGCTTTCTCGCCATGATCCCAACCCCGTTCTTTATCGTTGGATGCCCCCGTTCCGGGACCACCCTTCTCCAAATCCTGCTGGACGCCCATCCTCACATTGCCATTCCGCCAGAGAGTTTCGTGGTCCAACGATTCGCCCCTCTCTTGCCGCTGTATGGCAATCTGGCCGATCCCGTCCGTCAGCGCCGATTTCTTTCGGACCTCCTTGCCGATGAACGCATTCGCGATTGGGAACTGACGGGGGTGACGCCAAACGACATACTCCGGCGGGCCGAGCGTCCCACCGCCTCCGCCCTGATCGCCGCTCTTTTTTCCCTCTACGCAGAACGTCGCGGCAAGCGCTGCTGGGGAGACAAGACACCCCATCACGCGCTCTGTCTTCCCGACCTTCTGGCCCTTTTCCCCGAGGCCCGAATCATCCACCTTGTCCGCGACGGCCGGGACGTGGCCGAATCCACCTGCCGCATCCCGATCGGCCCCTCCAGCCTTCTGGGCGCCGCCCGCCGATGGAAACACTTTGTCCGGACCGTCCGCGCGGCCATTCCCCACATCCCTCCCGGGCAGTTTCTCGAGGTTCGCTTCGAAGAGATGGTCCAGAACCCCGACGCCGTGCGCCGGGAACTTCTCCATTTTCTCGGCGAGTCGGAGGAGGTCGCCTCTCCTCTCGGCGACCGCCTCCCAGAAACCGAAACCCGGGCGCGTTCCGCCTCTATCGCTCATCACGCCTCCCTGAAAACCGCGATCACAACCGCCAAGATCGGCGTCTTCCGACAGTCGTTTTCACCGCGCCAGATCGAACTCTTCGAAGCCATCGCCGGAGACTGTCTCTCCGAACTCGGCTATGCGCGCGAATTCCCAAACCCCCGGCCGCCCACGCGCCGAGAGATCGCCGCCGCCTTCCTCCAAGACCATACGGCGCGTTATGTGCGAAAATGGTTTCAACCCCATCCGGTTGCCCAGATTTCGAAAGAGATCCGCTTGGCGCTTCAACCTCATCTTCGAAAATGGCGCCTCCGTTGGAGCGCCGCCACATGACGCGGAAAACGGTCGGTTTCTTAATCGCCCTTCTCACCCTCATGCTCCTGGGATGGAGGCTGCGCACATCCGGTCTTGCCGACCCTGGCCTTCACCCCGATGAGCCCCAGCATCTCCAGTGGCTGAAGCAGACGGCGCTTCATGGAAAACCGTCGGGCCGTCTCTATCCTGCCGGTTATTTTCGCATCGTCCGTCCCTTCCGCACCGCCGCCCTCGGCGTTCATGCCCTGGTGGGGCGGGCTGCGTATCACACCGGCGCCTCCGACCGTCCCAACGCCGACTCCTTTTCCGATCACCTTTTTCTTCGCCGATTCAACGCTACCCTGAGCGTTCTCGTTACCCTTCTCCTCTTTCTTTTCGGGTTCCTGCTGACCCGTTCGCCCTGGAGCGGTTTGGCGGCCGCGGTGTTGTGGACCTTCCATCCCATTCCCGTAGAGATGGCGCACTACGCCACGCCCGACACGACGGCCTTGTTCTTTCTGACCACTACCCTCCTCGCGTGGGCTGGTGCCCTCCGTACGGGCCGTTTTCGCTGGTACGCCGCCGGATGCCTCGCCGCGGCCCTGGCCGCCGGCACCAAATTCGGACTCCTTTTTCTGCTTTTCCCCCTGCTCCTCATTCCCTTCAGCGTCCGACATTGGCCGAAGGAGACGGCTTTCTTCACCCTCTCGCCCGGACGCCGAATCGGCTGGCTGGTGGCCGGCCTTCTGCTCTTCACTCTCGTGTTTCTCTGGACCAACCCCACCCTCCGTCATTGGGGTTGGTTCCGGTCGGAATTGAGCCGCCAGCAGGCCGGGCTCCAGATGGAATTCCGACGTTCGCTTAGTTTTTACGCCGACGATCCCGCCGCCGCTCGAGCCATTCGGCTGCTTTGGCTCGCCGGCCATGTCGCCGATCTCAGCCCGTGGATTCATCTTCTGGCAGCCCTCGGAATCGTTCTGACGCTTCTGGCGCCCCAATTCCGCCGTTTTTATCCGCTTCTCGTCATCCTTCCGGCCGTCGCCCTCGCGATCGCCCTTCTGACCGCCCCCTTTTTACGCAAACAGGAGTTTCTTCTCTTCCTCCCGTCGGTGATCGGCTGGGCGGTTCTTCCCCTCGGCCTCCCATCCGGAAAATGGGGGGGAAGACCGCGCGCAGTGGCGATCGGCGTGTTGACGTTGGGCGCCTCATGCCATTCGGCGCTTCAAGGCTTTCGCATCAGCGATTTCTTTTCGTGGCCCGACACGCGCGAGCAGGCCCGCCGATGGATCGCCGTTCACGGGCCGACGGACCGTACCGTCGCCGTGGAACGAAGCGCCGATCACACCCTTGGCACCTGTTTCGCCCGGCGCGCCGTCATCTATAAGGTGGAAGATATCGCCGACGGTCTGGCCGAGGTGCGCACCTTCCGTCCCGACTTCGTGATTCGTGACGCCTTCGCGGTCGGCCGAGGCTTTTCGGATGTCTTCACCGGCGCGTTGCTCCCACGCCATCGGGAAGCATGGGCGGCTTTTCAACGGGACTACTCGCTGCTCTACCGGTGGACGCCCCTGGCCCATCCCCGGCTGAATCCCGGCCATCATGGCCATGCCGTCGAACTGTACGGCCAAGCGCCTCCCTCCGCCGGGGGGAACGACACGTACGGACTCTCCCTCGACCCCGTCCCTCTCCTTCTCAGCGAGCAAGGGCGGGAACTCTATTCGCCGGCGTTACCTCCTCTTGGATCTCGTTGGGCGGTGCCCATCCGGACTCATCCGAGAGATTTCGCCTGGGGAGGTCCGTTTCTGCACTCCACCACGCTCTGGTTTGGAGTGATCGGTGGAGAGTCGGAGTCCACGCTCTACATCGCCACCGGTATTCGCAGCGTCAAAGTCCGTATTCCCGCTCGCTCCGTCCAGTGTCTGGCGATTCCGCGCTCTCCTTTTGCGGCAGGGATCCCACCCCCCTTCCTTCGCGTGCGGGTCTGGGCGCGCGCTTCCGAAGTCCGTCCCGAGAACGAGCCGGCCGCTTTTCTTTGGCCCGGTCCCGAGGGGGCCTTCTGGGCCGCGGCCGCCGCGGGTCGTTTCGATCTCATCCCGCCCCTGATCCAAAGCGGTATGGTCATCCCCGCGCATCTTCTCTTCCGAATGGCCATGCGTTATGGTCACCACAAGGAGGCGATCCGGTACCGCGACGCGGCCCGCCGCTTTCTCGATCAGCTCGAGACTCAGATTCCCGAGGGGATTCCGTTGGCGGTGGATGGCCTTCCGGTCTCGGCGTATGACGCCTTTGCCCGTATTCGCGAGCCCGCGTTTCACGCTCGCTCCGTTATGCTCGAAGCCGTGCTGCCCCGGCGACGGGATCCTCCTGCGCTTCAACGCCTCGATCGCCAACGGCGCGAACAGTTGAGAATCCCGGAATCCTTCCGCGCCCTTTCCAGGAATCCTCTTCGCTCGTCCGTGCGCCTCCCCCCGGGTCGCTACACCCTTCGACTGGAAATTCGCCCCTGGCCGGCGTCCTCAGGCGCGTTGCCGGACGAGACTATCGCCTATCGCCTCGTGGATGAAACGGGACGGATTCTCCACAGCGGCGACTGTACCGCCGCCGATTACGGGCGTGTCCAAGCCCTGGCCCTTACGTGGGTGGTCGAGAACGATCTCGTGCCGCAACTCTTTCTGATCAGCCAACAGCCTCTCCGCCTGGAATGCCAACGCCTGGAATGGCAATGGACCCTGCGCGATCGGATGGACCAATGGCGGCGGGAGTTGAAGGAGGGACTCGATCGGCTCAGGTCGTCATAACACACGCCCCGCGCGCCGGCCAGTCAGACGGCCCGATTCAAGCGTAAGACATCCGTTGACGATCACATGCTCGATCCCCTCCGCGAGGCGGTGTGGGGAGGCATAATCGGCCCGATCGCGGAGGGTCTTCGGATCGAGCACCACGATATCGGCGGCAGCCCCCTGTTGGATCCTCCCACGATCGGAAAGACCGAACACCGTGGCCGGAAGTTGTGTCATTTTCCGGATGGCTTCCGCCGGCTGGACCGTCTTGCCCTCGAGACTCAAGCGAAGAAACCGCGCAAAGGTTCCATAGGCTCTGGGATGCGGATAATCGGCGGAAAGCGGCCCGTCGGGAGCCCGAACGGAGGCATCACTGCCGATCATCACCCATGGTTCGGCAAGGATTCGCCGCATGTTGTCCTTGCTCATGCCGAAGAAAAAAGCCGTCGTGCCCAAGGCGTCCCGCTCAATGAGCCAAAGCGCTGCTTCCGCCGGCGACAGGCCGATCCGGCGGGCAATCTCCGGAAGCCGAAGGCCCGAAAAGGGTCGGGTCTCTGGGTGATGAGTCATCGCCACCATGATGGTTTCCCACTCCTCGGCCGATCGGAGAGCCATCATCTCCCCGATCAGCCGACTCCGGATTTCCGAATCCCGCAACCGGGCCAGTACCGCTTCCCGGCCACCTTCCACGGCCCAGGCGGGGAGAAGAACATCTAAGTCGGTGTTGGATGCGGTATAGGGATAGCGGTCGGCATACACGGCGAATCCTTCGGCCCGGATGCGGTGAATGCGTTCGAGCGCTGCGTCCAATTTGCTCCAGTTCGCCCGACCCGATGTCTTGAGATGGGAGAGGATCGTCCGAATACCGGTATGACGGGTCAGCGTCAGCGTTTCGTCAATGGCCTCCCAGAGACGCGCGCCTTCGCTCCGCATGTGCGTCGCATAGACACCCCCACGGCGGGCGGCCACATGCGCCAGCGCTTCCAATTCCGACGCCTCGGCAAAAAGCCCCGGGGCATAGATCAGCCCCGAACTCAACCCCCGCGATCCTTCCTCCATGGCCGCTTCCAGAAGCGCGGCCATTTGCGCAACCTCTCCGGCCGAGGCGGGTCGCCCTTCATACCCCATTACCGCCGCGCGCAGCTTGCCATGGCCCGTCAGCAGGACGACGTTCACCGCCGGCCGCACCTGTTCCAGAAGGGCCCGATATTCCGCGGTGGTTCGCCAGCGGCCCGGATAGGGCTGGTTCTCCCAATCCGAGGGCAGGCGGGCCTTGCCCAGCAAGGGCGCCGCCGACGTGCCGCACTGCCCGACCACTTCGGTCGTGACTCCTTGATAGAGCTTGCTTCGGGCGGCCGGTTCGATCAGGAGATAGGAATCCGAGTGGGAATGGGAATCAATCAGCCCGGGAATCACCCACCGCCCTTCAGCGGAGAGAACCTGCCGTGCCGTCGCTCCTTTAAGCCCGCCGATCTCGGCAATCCGATCGCCCCGTATGCCGATATCCCGCCGTTCCCCGGGCCGACCGGAGCCATCGAACACCTCGCCGCCCGTGATTAAAAGATCGAAGTCCATGGATCACGATTCCGTCGTTGCGGGAAGGTCCAAAGAGGCCGCCGGTGACGGCGTGACCTCCGCCGGCACCAGAAGCTGCATGATCTCCTTCTGCACCACCGGCAACCGCTCCTCGCTGATTGCGACATAGGGGATAAGAAAGGTCTCCGAGGTCCGACGGTGCACATAAATGAGGACCGGTTCGCGGCCGGGTCGGTGCTCAGCGCGCTGTTCGACCAGCACACGTTGCCGTTCCAGCATGACCGCCAAAATGTAAACGAGCTCGGCCTGTTCGGGCTTTCGCTCCTCCATCAGCCGCCGCAAAAGAGTCTCCACCGTCTCCTTATGAACCTTGCGATCCGGTGGAGGCGGCGGTCGGCGGAAGAGACCGGTCCATCGGCTGCAGCCCAGGCCATTCGTCCGCTCCCGCTCCCAGCAGGACAGACAAAAGTCGCCCCGCTCGTAGCGGCCGTCCACCTCGACCAGGCGGGTCGTATAGCGTTCCCCATCTTCGAACGGCCGATGACAGGCCGTACAGGTTTTGCTCAGCGGTTTGATGTCCCATTCCTGAACCATCGCTCAACGCTCCTGCCGTTCCGCTTCCCAATCTGCGCCCCGATACCGGCCCGTGAGCCGGATCGGAATCAGCATCCCCGGCCGAAGGGAGGAATTCCTTTCCGCCAGCCACGTCCGACCGTCCACCTCGGGGGCCTGCCCACGGCAACGCCCGATCACACGTGCCGGGTGAACCGCTTCCACCAGCAACTCCTCCGCCGTGGCCCGGCGCGCGCGAAGCCGAGCGCGGGCGATGGGAATCTGCACCTCCAGCAGCCGCTCCCGCCGCCTTTCAGCCGTACACCGGGACGGGCGGGGCCGGAGCCGGGCCGCCGGCGTCCCCTGTTCCGGCGAAAAAACGAAAACCCCTAGGTGATCGTAGGCCGCCTCCTCGACATGAGCCAAAAGCCGTTCAAAGGCCTTTTCGCTTTCGCCGGGATGCCCGACAAGGCAGGTCGTTCGAACCACCGCCTCGGGAATGAGGCGGCGGATTCTCGCCGTTAAGCCCGGCACGATGGCGGCGGTCGCTCCACGCCCCATCTGCCGGAGCACCTCGGGATCGGCATGTTGAATCGGGACATCGAAATAGGGAACCATATGGCGCGCCTGACCGACCGTTTCCAGAAGAGCCTCGGTAATCCCGGTCGGGTAACCATAAAGGACACGGATCCAGAACGTCCCCGGGAGGCGGTCGAGGGCTTGAAGGAGACGAATCAGATTGGTCCCATCCCGCCGGTCATGGCCATATCCGGTCGTATCCTGCGCGATGAGATTGAGTTCCCGGAAACCCCGTTCGAGCAGTGTTTCGGCTTCACGAAGAATGGCGGAGATGGGGCGGGAGCGGAAGGGCCCACGGATCGCCGGAATGGCGCAGAACCGGCACCGGTGGGCACAGCCCTCAGCAATCTTGAGATAGGCATAGGGACCGCCGCTCAGCACCACTCGGCGTTCGGCGGGTTCATAGAGCCGCCGAGCCACCTCGCCCACCTCCACGACAGGTCCTTCCCCCCCTAGCACGCGCCGTGCGGCCTCCCCTACCCGATCGAGTTCATCGAGTCCCAGAACCCCATCCACCTCCGGAAAGCGGTCCAGCAGCCTTCGACGATAGCGCTGAGCCATGCATCCGACCACCAGGACGGCTCGGCAATCACCGGCCCGTTTGAGCTGGCAGGCCTCCCGAATGACCGCCGACGACTCCTCGCGAGCCTCCCGGATGAAGGTACAGGTGTTGATCAAAAGAAGATCGGCCCCGCGCAACTGCGGCGTGACGGTGAACCCGGCGTCGAGCAAAGCGGCCGTCAGATGCTCCGAGTCCACCAGATTCTTGGCGCAGCCCAAACTGATGAGCGCCGCACGCCCAGCCGAACGGATCGAAAACTCGGAACTCATCGGGAAGAAAAGGAGTCGGGAAGATAGAGGGGCTCCGGGTCGGGAACCGGTGACCCGGCCGGCTCGACCCATTCGGCGGACCGTGCCGCTCGTTCCCGCGCCTTCCGAACCACAGCCGCGCCGAATCCGACGAGGCTACCCAACACCACAAGAACGCCCACCGCGATCAGAAGACCCCGCCCGATCTGCGGCCAGGGCCAGCGTCGAATCGAACGGATTCCCCCCGAGATCCCGCCGGCGAGCGATCGGCTCATCCGGCCAAGACGGCCGCGCGCCGTGTCGCGGAACGAGGGGTAGGACGATTGCGGACGCACCGGCGGCGGCGATGCCCGAAAACGCTCGATGGGCGCCACCCGTGGGGGAAGCTCCACACGCTCCCGCTGAACGGGGGTGGGCGTGGGCGTCCGTGGCTGCGATTCAGTCGCCGTTGTCGGCTCGCGGTCCGGCGTTTCGCCCTTGGGCAACGGCAGGGGCAATTCAGGCGCCATAGGCGCTTTTTCCTCGCTCACTTCGCCTTCCTTCTCAGCGGTACGCTCTGGCTGCGAAGATTCGAGAGAGGGAATCGCAAGAGAGTCGGGTGGGGGTGTCCCGGCAAGATAGGCCGAAAAAAGAACCAGGAGCGGCGCCGCGTCGAGCCGAAGATATTCGGCGTAGAGCTTGATAAACCCCCTCGCGTAGATGGGTGCCGGAAAGCGGGAAAAATGGTCCGCCTCCAGATCTTCGATCACGCTGGGTTTGACGCGGATCCCTTCCGCCGCCTGCGACAGGGTAATGCCCCGCGCCTCGCGTGCCTCTCGGAAAATCTGACCGATGGTTTTCATCCGGGCTCCTCCGATTCGCCGGCACTGGAGAGACGTTCGCCATCCATATCCATGAGAATTTCCCGCGCCTCGGCGCCGCGGGGCGGACCGACAATCTTCCGCTCCTCCAGGATGTCCATGATCCGGGCGGCGCGGGTGTAACCGATCTTCAACCGCCGCTGAAGCGCCGACGTGGAGGCGCGCCGCGTTTCGCGGATGATCTGGATCGCCTGCTCGACCAGATTCTCATCGTCGCCCCCCCCGCCCGGATCGTTCAGCATGGCCTCAAAGCCAGTCGGCGTCAGTTCCACCGGCTGGTCCGTGGTCTCCGGCTCGGCCTCGCCTTCGGGTTCGGGTTCGGGAAGTGCCGAGACCGACGTCGGACCAGAACCCGAAGACCGCGCGCGCGCCGGCTCAGGAGGCGGCGTCGGAGGTGGACACTGAGCGCGAATGAAGTCCGTAATCACCCGGATATCCTCATCCGTCGTCAAACACCCCTGCGCTCGGATCAGTTTGCTGCTACCGGGGGGAAGGAAGAGCATGTCGCCTCGCCCGAGAAGTTTGTCGGCGCCCATCGTATCGAGAATGGTCCGGCTGTCCACCTTCTGGGCCACTTGGAAGGCGATCCGGGCGGGAATATTCGCCTTGATGACGCCGGTAATGACATTGACGGATGGGCGTTGCGTCGCCAGAATCATGTGGATGCCCGTGGCCCGGGAAAGCTGGGCCAAACGCATGATGTAGCCTTCGATCTCCGTTGCGGCCGTAAGCATCAGGTCCGCGAGCTCGTCCACGACAATGACGATGTAGGGCAGATAGTCATCGGGCTTCGAGGCGTCCATCTCTCCAAACAGGTTGCCCTGCTGCGGTCGGCTGTTGTAGCTCTGAATGTTGCGGACACCGGCCTTGGCGAATAGCTTATACCGCCGTTCCATCTCGGCAATCGCCCACCGCAGCGCGCCCGCCACTTTCTTCGTGTCGGTAATCACCTCTTTCCGAGTCCCGACCAGATGGGGCAGACCATTGTAGGCTGTGAATTCAACGATCTTGGGATCCACCAAGACCAGATTCAATTGCGCCGGCGTCCGGGCCATCAGCAGCCCCGCCAGGATCGAATTCATGCAGACGGTCTTGCCGGAGCCCGTCGTACCGGCGATGAGGAGGTGAGGCATCGTCGCCAAATCCGCGATGAGATCATTGCCGCCAACATCCTTGCCAAGCACCAGCGGCAGTTGATAACTCTGATTCCGCCAGGGCTGGCCTTCCAGTATGTCGCGCAGCCGGACCACGCTCGCCGTGGTGTTGGGCACCTCCACGCCCACCACTCCCTTCCCAGGAATCGGCGCCTGAACCCGCACGCTTTTGGCCTTGAGCGACAGCGCCAGATTGTTGCTGAGCGAGGCGATCCGTTCGACCTTCACACCAGGCGCGGGCAGCAGTTCATAGCAGGTGACCACCGGCCCCCGCTCCACATTGGTCACCTGAACCTCGATGCCAAAATCGGCCAGGGTTTCGACGATGACCCGACTGGTCACGGCCTGATCCGACTCGATGGTCTCCGGTACACGACTGTCCGATCGGGAAAGGAGGCTGATGGGCGGAAGTTGATAGTTGGGATAGGCGGCCGGGACAGGAGGAGGCACGGGCGAAGGCGCGGGCGCCCGGGGGGGCAAATCCGATCGGCGTGGCCGAGCCGCCGAAGCCGGCTGTTTTTCGTCCGAGGGAAGAACCGGACTTTCGGAAGCCGGGGATTCGACGCGTTCCGGTCGTTTGACGGATTCGGGCGTAGCTGAGGGTTCGGTGGCAGGCTCGGGAGCAGGCGCAAGGGGAAGATCGCGCGATGGGACGGCGGCCGGCGAATAGCGGGGACGGCTGCTGGACCTGACATTCTCGGCCGATCCCGATTCGCCCTGCTGCCGCCGTTCTTCCCGTCGGCAAGCCCAGTGGTCAACGGCGTGACGCCATCCTTCGGCGAGAAGGCCACCGAGGAACGAGGCCAGTTGACCCAACCGCCGCCGGCCCACGACCATAACCAGCGCGGTGGCTACCACTGACGCGGCCACCGTGAAGGTTCCCAGATGCCCGAGATAGGGAATGAGGAGATCCTGCGTCAACCACCGGAAGAGCGCTCCTCCCGGTGCCGGCCAATTGAACTGCTCGCTGGCTCCACTCCACCACGATTCCTCCATTTCGATCAGGACCGCCAGCGCGATCAGGGCGGCCACCGACCAGAGGAATCGGAACCGAACAAACATCTCCCGCCGAAACAGAAGCAACACCCCCGTCATCAGCATGATCAGCGGCACCAGAAACGCCGCGGCACCAAGCACCATGAAAAGTCCGAAGGCCACCCACGCCCCGACCAACCCGATAAAATTGACGGGCGGCCGATGAGGAGGCGCATGGAGCCATCCGATATCCCGCCAGTCATACGAAACCAGGGCAAGCGCGAGGAGCAGAGCGCCCAGCAAGAGCAGAACGGCCCCCATATCCCGCCTCCCCCCTACCGGGCGAGGATCGGACGTTGGGTTCTCCTTCGGCACCTTGCGACTCCTTCAGCGGACGGCTGTTTGGCGCTGTTCCCCGCAGCGTCGAACGGTTTCGTCAAAGATTCGAAGATCCTTCACACCGGCCGCCCGCGCCAGATCCCGAGCCAGGATCGCCAGGCGCAAAGCCCGCTCGGTCTCCCCACGCGCCTGATACACTTCGGCCAGGGTGTTCCAGATGTTGGGGTCCGACGGACGCTGAAAGAGCGCGTCGCGGGCCTCGTCAAGCGCTTGATCCAGATCCCGAATGGCCGGATCGGACGCGCGAACCCGCGTCCAGGCCAGATTGTTCATGAGCCCGGCATCTCCCGGAAAACGGTCGAGAAGTCGGCGATAGAGGCGGAACGCGTTCCTGTAATCGGCCGTTTCCAGGGCGACCGCCGCCCGGAGCAGGGTGAGATCAGTCGCCTCCTCCTCACGCTCCGGAATCCGCTTGAGCGCCGCCAACCCCTCCCCCCAGGCGCCCTTTTCAAATAACGAACGGATCGAAGCAGCATCAGAAGCCGGCGACGCGGAAGACGGCGCCTGATTCTCCGCCAGCAACTGAGAGAAGGCGGCGACCAGAACCGCCGCGGTCACAATCACCCATCCCCGGGCTATTGTCCCGCTCCAGACCCAACGCGAAACGTGAGGCGGCTTCATGGGTATCTCTCCTCGCCGGTGGCAGCTGGCGTGATCCATTCAAGAAAGACACGTTCAGGATCGGTCCGCGCGGACAGAAGGGCCGGAAAGCCGGGAAGATAGAGGCGAACCGGCACTTCGTAACGTCCCGGTTTCGAGAGGCCGGAGACGTCCACAAAGAGTCGGAGTCCTCGCAACTCGATCTGCTTCATCTCTTCTGGATCTCCCTCGATGATGGCGACGCCCTGGGGCGGATCCACGCGCCACTGTCCCTGGCCCGAACCCAGCACGAGGATCGGCACGTTGGAGAGTCGGATGGCGGTGAGACTATCCGGTCCCGGCTTCGCGGATCCCGTCTTTCCCCCAAACGCATCCCGAGCAGCCTTCTCCACTCGGATGGCGTCCTGAATGAGAAGCCAGGAGACGGTGCCGAGAAAGAAGGCCAGAAGCCATGATAACACCGTTTCCCGTCGTTTGGCAAAGGAAGGGTTCCCCGGGTCGGTGGAAGGCGGTTGGAACTCAACGTCGTGATCCATGGGTCATCCTCGTCCAACGTTCCACCCATTCGCCCAGCCGGCGGGCCCAGGGACTGGCCGGCCGTGTCGGCCCGATCAGTCGTTCGGTCAACAGGCGTTGGAGTTCCGCCCCCTTTACATCGCGCCGAATGTGGCCGCCTTCGCAGACGGAAATGGTGCCGTCCTCCTCCGAAACCACGAGGCAGACGGCATCGGTCTCTTCGGTGATCCCGAGCGCCGCCCGATGGCGGGTGCCGAGCGAGCGGTGGATATCCGACTGTTCGGACAAAGGAAATAGACATCCGGCCGCCACAATCTGATGGCCGGCAATGATCACGCCGCCATCGTGGAGAAGGGAACGGGGAAGGAAAATCGTCTCCAGCAGCTCGGAGGAGACTCTGGCCTCCAGACGGACGCCGCTGGTTTGGTAGGCCCGGGTGCCGATCTGACGTTCGAAGGCGATCAGGGCACCGATACGGCGTTCCGCCATGTGGTGCACGGCGTTCACGACCTCTTGGATGGTCCGGACAGAGTCCGGCACCGCCCAGAAAAATTGACGCCGCCCCACTTCGGCCAGAGCCCTTCGTAACTCCGGCTGGAAAAGGATGAGCAGACCGACGGCCATCGTGAGGGAGACCTGCCGCAACACCCAGTTGAGGGTCTCCAGGCGGGCGAGTCGCGTGACGGCCAGAAGGCCCGTGACCAAGACCGCCAGTCCAAACAGCGCGTTCGCGCCCGGGGTTCCCCGAAAGACCCGGATGACGATGTAGAAGCCGACGGACAGAACGAGGATCTCGAGAACTCCGAGAGGGCCGGGCCAGGTCAGACGCTGCCACCAGGTCATCATGGGCTCATCCCCATCAAGGCACTCCACACCCGGAGGGCATCCACCGTCTCCCGTACGTCGTGGACACGCAACAAGTGTGCGCCCTTGGCGGCCGCTGCGCAGGCGGCGGCCAGACTGGCCGCCAGGCGTTCGCCGACCGGGCGCCCGGTCAGCATGCCAAGGAAACTCTTTCGGGAGGCCCCGATGACAAGAGGCCGGCCAATTCGGGTCAACCGCTCCAACCGGTTGAACATGGCGACGTTGTGTTCCGCGGTCTTCGCAAAGCCCAGTCCCGGGTCGAGGGCGATCCGGTCGCGATCAATACCGGCGGCCGTCAGTTCTTCCAGCCGTTGCTCCAGCCAGATGGCCGTCTCCTCCACCACATCCGTATAGACGGCGAGGGATTGCATCGTGGCCGGTTCTCCCCGCATGTGCATCACGATGAGACCCGCTCCCGAGACCCTCGCCACCGCCACCATGGCCGGCTCGATAAATCCGGACACGTCGTTGATCACACAGGCGCCGGCGTCGACGGCGGCGCGGGCCGTCTCCGCATGCCGGGTATCAATCGAAACCGCAATCCCTGCCGCGGCCAGACGTTGCACCACGGGGACCACACGTGCCTGTTCTTCTGCGGGTACGACCGGTCGGGCTCCAGGACGGGTGGACTCCCCGCCGACGTCCACCAGATCCGCCCCGTCCGCCGCCAACGCCAAGCCGTGGCGAACCGCCGCCTCGGGATCGAGAAACCGTCCCCCGTCGGAAAAAGAGTCGGGTGTGACATTCAGAATGCCCATGACCAGCGGACGAGGTCCAATCATCCATTCGCGGGACCCGCACCGCCATCGCATCGTCGAATTCAGACTCATGAGGCGCCCGGAGAGTCCGAAACCCGTTCCGCCGGCCGGGAGGCCGAGGCTGCCTTGAACTGATCCACGATTCGCCGCACCTCGTCGCCGCCCAGCGTCTCGCGTTCCAGAAGTGCCTGCGCAATGGCATCCAGGGCCGGGCGATGCGCGCGTAACAGGGCCGAGGCCTGTTCGTAGCTTTCACGGATCAACCGGCCGACCTCCTCATCAATGCGACGGGCCGTCTCCTCGCTGTACTCCTGCTGCCGCATGACCTCGCGGCCGAGAAAGAGGATCTCTTCGTTGGCTCCGAAGGTCTGCGGGCCCAGGCTATCGCTCATGCCCCACTGGGTCACCATCAGCCGGCACAGGCGCGTCGCTTCCTTCAAATCGTTCGCCGCACCCGAGGTCACATCGTCCATGACCAACTCCTCGGTCGCCCGCCCGGCCATCAGCAGCACCACCAGCGAACGGAGTTTCTTGCGCCCTTCCAGGTAGCGATCCTTTTCCGGCAATTGCATGGTCGCGCCCAGGGCCCGCCCACGAGGAATAATGGTGATCTTGTGAAGCGGTTCGCTTTCCGGGACCAGGAGGGAGACGAGCGCATGGCCGGCCTCATGGTAGGCGGTAATCCGTTTTTCCTTTTCGTCAAGGACCCGGCTTCGCCGCTCCCGCCCCCAGCGAACCTTGTCCCGCGCCTCTTCGAGGTCGGCCATCGAGACGACCTCCTTATTGTTGCGGGCGGCCAGCAGCGCAGCCTCGTTGATGAGATTGGCCAGATCGGCGCCGGAAAAGCCCGGGGTCCCCCGGGCCAGCCGGTGAAGGTCCACATCCTTGGCCAAGGGTACCGATCGCGCATGAATCTTGAGAATCGCTTCGCGCCCCTCGAGACTGGGAAGATCCAGCACAATCTGGCGGTCAAACCGGCCAGGCCGTTGAAGGGCCGGGTCGAGCACATCGGGACGGTTCGTCGCGGCCATGACGATGAGCCCCTCGCGGGTATCCATGCCGTCCATTTCGACCAGCAGCGCGTTGAGCGTCTGTTCCCGCTCATCGTGTCCGCCGCCAATGCCGCTGAACCGGCTGCGGCCGACGGCATCTATTTCGTCAATGAAGATAATGCACGGGGCGGCTCGCTTGGCTTGATCGAACATGTCCCGGACGCGACTGGCCCCAACGCCGACGAACATTTCGACAAAGTCCGACCCGCTGATGCTGAAAAAGGGAACGCCCGCCTCACCGGCGATGGCCTTGGCCAACAGCGTCTTGCCCGTTCCCGGAGGGCCGACCATGAGAACGCCCCGCGGAATGCGGCCCCCGAGCTTCTGAAATTTTTTGGGGTCTTTGAGAAATTCGATGATCTCGACCACCTCTTCCTTGGCCTCGTCAATACCGGCCACGTCCTTGAAGGTGACCTTGTGGCGGTCCTGGGCCAGAAGCCGGGCCCGGCTTTTGCCGAAGCTGAGGGCCCCCTGACCCATGGCCCGCATTTGGCGAGAGAAGAGAAACCAGAGCAGACCCAGAAAGAGCAGAACCGGCAGAGCATTCGAAAGGAGCATGAGCAGAAACTGGGAGGAACGGCGATAGGTGAAGGCGACGCCGTGTTGGAGCAGGAGCGGGGCCAGTCCCAGGTCGCTCGTCATCAAGATATCCACCCGCAACTTCCGCAGGCCTTTGGTGGTGGCCAGTACGTACTGACGTCCGGACATGTCCTCCTGCACGATCTCGGCTTCGGCGATCTGACCGTTTTTGACCATATCCACAAAGGCGGAATAGGGAATCGGCGTGGCCTGGCTCTGGACCCGGTCATACACCTGGTAAAGGCTGAACAAAAGGGTCAGCAGCACCAGCCAGATCAGGGCATACCGGAAGAGGGGCGGGGAGCCGTTGCCCTCCGGGGATTGTCGGGAGTTGTTTTTCAGATCGTTGGAATCCATGAGCCGTTCATCTTCCGAGTAGTGAACGCCGCATTCTACACCTCAGGGAAGGCTGGACGCAATGGATTCTTGCGTCAGCCGCTCCATTTCCAAACACCAGGAGGAGGCACGAGGGGCGGGAACGCGCCAGGCATAGGAGGGCGGTCCTCCCGCCACCCACAAAATCGAGGCGCCCTGCGCCAGGATCGGCAGTCGGGACCGAAGCGGCCGCGGAATCCGCGCATCGGTGAGCAGGTCCTGGACCTTCTTCGTCCGTCCCTTCCCCACCGCCATCCGGTCGCCCGCTCGCCAGGGCCGCAAGGCGATGATCGCCTCTGGGGAAAGTTTTTTCGCATCCACGTAGACGCGGGCCGGAAGTCGTCCCAAACCCGGTTCCATCGGATGAGGATAGCCCCGACTGGCTGTGATCCGCACGAGAAGCCCCCATTCTGCAACGACCGTCACCCCCGGAACTTTGATCGGAACTTCGGGCAGGGGCCGCTGCTCCCCTTCCCCGCCGGCGGGCGGCAGCACCTCCCACGTTCCATAGGCATGGCGAACCCGCCACCCCTGCCCCACGTCAATTTCGACCGTTCCCGACACCCCGTTCATGAGGCGTTCCAGTCGTTCAATCAGATCGAAGTCGAGAATTGCCTCAGGTACTCCCGCCCGCTGTAACCAGAGCCGCCAGACACGGCGACGGAGGCTGAGGGGTATCGCCGAGAGAGGTTCCGTGGGCAAGCGATCCTCCCCCGCTCGAGCCAGCGCGTTCTCCGCCATCTCCGAGAGCCACCGCTCCTCTTCTTGGAATACCTGGGCCATGCGGCACAGCACCGCCCGCACGGCCGGGTTATAGCGACGTTCCAGCAGAGGAAGAAGCTCATGGCGGATTCGATTTCGGAGAAAGGCCAGGGAGCGGTTGGACCGGTCCTCCCGCCATCGTTCGCCCAGGGTGCGGAGATAGCGCTCCACCTCGCGGCGCGTCGTTTCCAGAAGGGGGCGTATCACCGGCACCCCCAGCACCACCGCCTGGACCGCCATGCCACTCAGCCCGCGGGGACCCGCGCCGCGCAACAGTTTGAGGAGAACCGTTTCGGCCTGGTCATCGGCGGTATGGGCCAGGGCCACCCGAGACAATCCCAGACGCGCGACCGCCTCGCCAAAAAAACGATACCGCAGATTCCGCGCGGCCATTTCGAGGGAGAGGCCGGCCTCTCTCGCGTGCGCCGCTGCGTTCACGTGCCCGATCTCGCAGGGCACGCCCAGGCGACGGCATGCGTCCTGTACAAAACGGGCGTCGGCATCGGCGGCGCAGCCGCGCAGGCCGTGGTGAAGGTGAAGGGCCACGATCTCCAGACCAAGACGCGGCCGCAGCCGGACAAGCCCATGAAGAAGGGCCATCGAATCAGCACCTCCGGAAACACCCACACCTAGGGGCGCGCCCTGGGGAAAGAGGCCGTATCGGCGATCGGCCTCCCTGATCCGCCGTTCCACAAGAGCGGTCACCGTGAGCATCCGGTTTTTCGTGTCGGCCCTTCGAGCCGGTCAGGAGGGAGGCGTCAAACGACGGAGCCCGCCCAAATAGGGCGCCAGGATCTCGGGCAACACAACACTGCCATCCTCCTGCTGACCATTCTCCAGAAGCGCCACGACCAAGCGAGCCAGGGCGACTCCTGAGCCGTTGAGCGTGTGGACGAACTCCGGTTTTCCGTCGCCCTTGCGATACCGGATATTGGCCCGACGCGCCTGAAAATCCTCGAAATTGCTGCAGGAAGAGACTTCGAGCCAGGCCTGCTGCCCGGGCGCCCAGAGCTCCAGGTCGTAACACTTGGCCGCCGCAAAACTGATGTCGCCCGCGCACAGGGCCACCACCCGATAGGGCAGTTCCAGCCGGCGGAGCACATCCTCCGCATCCGCCGTCAGGGTTTCAAGCTCCTCATACGAACGCTCGGGCTCCACAAACTTGACCATCTCCACCTTGTCGAACTGATGGACACGGATGAGCCCCCGCGTTTCGCGCCCGGCTGCTCCGGCTTCCCGGCGAAAACAGGGGGTATAGGCCGTCAGCTTGATGGGCAACGGCCTCTCGATGATCTCATCCCGGTACAGATTGGTCACCGGCACTTCCGCCGTCGGAATGAGCCAGAGATCGTCGGTCGCCACGCGATACATATCCTCCGCCATGCGGGGAAGCTGACCGGTACCGGTCATGGCGGCCGTATTGACCACAAAGGGCGGCGAGACTTCTGTGTAACCATGTTCCCGCGTGTGAAGGTCCAGCATGAAATGGATAAGCGCCCGCTCGAGGCGCGCCCCCATACCGACATAGACCGGGAATCCCGCGCCGCTAATCTTGGCGCCACGGGGGAAATCGAAAAGCCCCAGCCGGTCACCGATTTCCAAATGAGTACGAGGGGGGAAGGGAAAGGTCCGACGGGTTCCCCACTCGCGCACGACGGGATTGTCGGCCGAGGAACGACCATCGGGCGTACTGGCATGGGGGAGATTGGGCACCCGCAAAAGGGTGTCGCGAAGGGTGGATTCAATGTCGCGGAGCGACTGCTCGAGAGCCGCGATTCGGTCCCCGACACGGCGCATCTCGCTCTGCTGAGCGGTCGTATCCACGCCGTTCCGCTTTAAGCGCGCGATCTCCTTCGAGACGGCATTGAGCTCGTGGCGCAGCGCCTCCGTTTCGCGGAGGATCTCCCGGCGGCGTTCGTCGGCCGCCAGAACCGCCTCCAGCAACGAGGGATCACCCCCGCGCCGCTGCAGGCCGGCCCGGATCTGATCCGGATTTTCGCGGATCCGTCGGATATCGAGCATGGTCGAACTCCTAGTCGCCCTCCTCACCCATTCCCTGTTCCCCCGCGACTATACTCCAAGACGCTCGGAGATGCAACGACGAGCCCAGAAAAAGTGGAACCTCGATTTTCTTTCCGGCACACTCCTGTATGAGCGCTCGCCGGAGCTCGCCCTCGCGCGGAGAACTCGAAAAGAGCATTCCGTGTTTCTCGCCGCTGAAATCGATCAGTCCTTGGCGAGAACCTCTTGGGCAGCCTGCACAGCGAGGCGAGCCATCACCTTTCCGGCCCTCGAACTCGTAGACTCCTGGACCCGCGTCACAACCGAAGTAATAGATGGTGAAAGGCCCCCGTCATGCGGAACCGAGGACCCCACTCCCCTCCCATCATCGGCAACCCACGCCGGGACCCATCAGGCGTCACGGATCTGCACCTTATCCGCAAGCCCCAGGTCGTTCAGGATCTGGCGGAGGTCCGACGTCAGGCTCCCTGCCACGTCGCGGTCGACCGTCACGGAGAAATCGACGCCGACCCGAAGATCGGAGCCCGACCTGAGCTTCGGCAGGACCTTCGTCCCCAGCCGATTCCACACCTCGGGTGGGACCGTACCGACGAGGCGGATGGTCTTCGTCTGAACCCCCGGGGTAGGACCCGGGCCGGGTTCGGGTTCGGGACCGCGTCCGGGACCCGGCACCGGAGGACCGGGTTGCGGTTCCGGCCCTGGAGCGGGCGTCGGAACACCGGCCTTGAGCGCCTGTGCCTTGGCCTTCGTCAGGAGGAAGACAGTCGGCACATACTCGACTTCCGCTGGGTCTATGGACTCCTCGAACAGAACCCGCTCATACCCGCCATCCGGCTTCTGGCCGTAGGCAAGCCCGAAATCGCCCCTGCCTACGAACTCGACGATCTTGCTGCGCAGGGTCGCGTCGGGGTCCAGGAGCCGCGTGAGAGAGCCGTTCAGGAAGCTCTGCCGCAGGCTGGCCAACGGCCAAGCGCCGGAC
>Ga0308419_1000486_pt1 | contig 28986 bp, 27 predicted proteins | sample HotsprSampleMS50_FD_203674 | JGI IMG/M metagenome (GOLD analysis project Ga0308419, IMG submission 203674) | Hot spring phototrophic mat microbial communities from Mushroom Spring, Yellowstone National Park, Wyoming, United States - 20090730_MS50 ... | reverse complement strand
GATGCAGAGTGGATGGGGCCTGTATATAGATTTTTAGGCCTTTCCGTGGGTGTTATACTAAACCATCTCGATGACGATGAGAGAAAGGATGCTTATGCATGTGATGTTACATATGGGACAAATAACGAGTTCGGATTCGATTATTTAAGGGATAATATGAAATATAGCCTCGATGACTGTGTTCAGAGGGGTTTTAACTATGCCATAGTGGACGAGGTTGATAGCATCCTTATAGATGAGGCAAGAACCCCCCTTATCATATCCGGTCCCGCAGAGGAATCAACAGACAAGTATTACAAGATAAACAGGCTCGTATATCAATTAAAAAAAGACATAGATTTTAAAGTGGAAGAAAAGACAAAAAGCGCATATTTAACTGAAGAAGGTGTGACAAAGATAGAAAAGATATTGAAGCTGGATAATCTCTATGACCCAAGGCATGTAGAGTTACTTCACCATATAAATCAGGCATTGAAGGCACATTATCTGTTTAAAAGGGATGTTGATTATATTGTAAAGGATTCAAAGGTTATCATTGTTGACGAATTTACTGGTAGGCTCATGGATGGCAGACGTTTCAGTGATGGCCTTCATCAGGCCTTAGAGGCTAAGGAAAATGTAAAAATTGAGCGAGAAAACCAGACCCTTGCCACAATAACATTCCAGAACTACTTCAGGATGTATAAAAAACTTGCCGGTATGACAGGAACTGCCGATACAGAGGCAGTGGAATTCAAAAAAATATACAATCTCGATGTTGTTGTTATACCAACAAATAGGCCACTCATAAGAACCAATTATCCCGATGTAGTATATAGAACTGAGAAAGAAAAATTTAAGGCTGTTGTGAAAGAGATAGAAGAACTATACAGAATAGGAAGACCTGTGCTTGTGGGCACACTTTCTATTGAAAAATCTGAAAGACTTTCAGAGATGCTAAAGAGAAAGGGCATACCCCACAATGTATTAAATGCCAAAAACCACGAGAGAGAGGCAGAGATCGTTGCCCAGGCAGGTAGGTCAAAGGCAGTGACCATTTCGACAAATATGGCAGGTAGGGGAACAGACATACTTTTAGGGGGTAATCCCCATTTTCTCGCCCTTTCTATGTGTAGGGGTGAAAGGGACACAGAAAAATATGAAAAGGCACTGGAAGAGGCAAAAAAGATCTGTGAAGAAGACAAACAGAAAGTAATAGCATTAGGTGGGCTCCATATAATAGGAACAGAAAGACACGAATCGAGAAGGATTGATAACCAGTTAAGGGGTAGGGCAGGCAGGCAAGGTGACCCTGGCTCTTCAAGGTTTTATGTATCCCTTGAAGATGAAATCATGAAACTTTTCGGTTCTGAAAGGGTATCTCCGATTCTTGCAAAGCTCGGCATGGAAGAGGATATGCCCATTGAGCATTCGTTTATCACAAAGGCTATAGAAAATGCCCAGACGAGGATAGAGAATCACAACTTTGAGATAAGAAAATATCTCCTTGAATATGATAATGTAATGAACAAACAGAGAGAGACAGTATATGGTATGAGAAGGGAAATTATGTCAAACGGTGATATAACGGATCAGATATACGATATGATAAATGAAATATGCGAGGATATAGTTTTTGAGGCTGCACCAGAGAAGGTATACCCTGAAGAATGGGATTGGGATGGTTTAAAGACGAGGATTTATGAAACTTTTTTCTTTCATATAGAATTCGGCTCAATAGATTACAAAAACATAACAAGACAGGGGCTCCTTGAGTTTGTGAAGGAAAAGGTCAAAGAGGTATATGAAAATAAGAGAAAGCAATTCGGTGAGGATGAGATGAAGGCCATTGAATCCTTTTTTGCCTTAAGCTCACTGGATTACCACTGGAAAGAACATCTTCTTGCATTAGACCATCTAAAGGAAGGCATAGGGCTACGGGGCTATGGCCAGAAAGACCCTTTAAGGGAATACCAGAAAGAAAGCTTTGATCTATTTCTCGATATGCTTGATAGGGTAAAGTTAGATACATTAAAAAAACTTTTTGCAGTACAGCCTGCAAAAGTTGAGTTAACTCACGAGGCACCTGTTATGTTTACAAATTTCGGTGGAGATTCGGTGGGTGTTAAAAAGGAAGAAAAGATAAGCAGAAATGCACCCTGTCCATGCGGTAGTGGCAAGAAATATAAAAGATGTTGCGGCAGGCAACAGAAGGCCTCTTGATAAATTTTTTAAATAATAAAGGAAAGCGTATGATAGAGGGGATAAAATTTTCCGGTATCGAATCAGGGATAAAGGCAAAGGGGCTCGATCTGGGTCTTGTTTTATTTGACAGGGACATGCATTGTTTTGCAGCCTATACAAGAAACAGGGTAAAGGCAGCGCATATCCACTATAACAGAAAACAAAATACAGATGCTGTAAGGGCAATCCTTGTTAATAGCGGATGCGCCAATGCATGTACAGGAAGGCAAGGCATAGAAGACCTCATTTCAATTTCAGATAAATTGTCTTGTGCACTGGGTATTAGAAATAATCAGATTCTTTTTGCATCAACGGGTGTGATAGGAAAAAGATTGCAGAAAGATCTGATTATAAATAAGATCCCCGAACTTTTAGCCAGTCTCCATGAAAATAATATCCATGTCTTTGCAAGTGCCATCATGACAACAGATACATTTCAGAAGATTGTAAAATTTTCTTTTGAAGGGGAAAAGAAATATTCCCTAATAGGTGTTGCAAAAGGTGCAGGGATGATAAACCCTTTGTTTGCTACCATGCTCGTTTTTTTATTCACAGATTATCCTGTGCTTTCTAATGCCTTTTCACCATATTTTAAAAAATGTGTTAAAGAAACATTTGAGAGAATTACAGTGGACGGTGAGTGTAGCACAAACGACACAGTAATGCTTTTTTCAAAAAAAGGACAGGAGGATAGCTCCTGTTTTGATAAATTTAAAGACGCAGTTTTTAAGGTAATGAAGGAACTGTCCTTGATGGTTATAAAAGACGGTGAAGGTGCAACAAAAGTTATTCACATAATTATAAAAGGTGCTAAAAATAAGGGTATTGCAGAAAGGATTGCCAGAAGAGTCGCCACCTCTTTACTATCAAAGACAGCTTTTTTCGGCTGTGACCCCAATTGGGGAAGATTTATTGCTGCAGCAGGGGATGCAGGAGTGCCCTTGGACCCAGATAGAGTAGAGATTATCTTGGAGGGTGTGACCCTTGCAAGAGACGGGATGGAGATACCCTTTGATGAGGAAAAATTAAAACATCTAATGAACAAAAAGGATATTGAACTGATTATAAACTTACACAGCGGAAAGGCATCTTTTGATATATATACAACGGATCTTACATACGATTATGTAAAAATAAACGCATCCTATAGAAGTTAGAATAGTTTTAAAATCTATGAAATTTCATTTAAAAACAACTGGTTGCAGGGCAAATCAGTGGGATTCATATGTTATATCAAGTATATTGACCCGTAAAGGGTGCACACAAACAAAAATTGAAGATGCAGATATATGTATTATAAATGCCTGTACACTCACTGAAGCATCAGAAAGAGATATAAAGAGATTTATAAATCAATGCAGGGCGAGAAACCCCAGGAGCACCATTATACTTGCAGGCTGTCATGGTCAGGTTTATCCTGAAAAAGACTTTGGTGCTGATTTAGTTTTAGGCAACAGGGAAAAATTTAACCTTTTAGACTATATAGATTTGAAAAAGAGGTCAATTGTATCTGTAGATGATTATTTTTTAGAAAAGGCAGAGATAGATGGCCTTCAAGCGGGTAAAACCCGTTTTTTTCTAAAAATTCAGGATGGTTGTGATAAATTCTGTTCATATTGTATTGTTCCCTTTGCAAGGGGTAAACCAAGAAGTAGAAACCAGGATGAAATTTTAATGGCAATGGAAGCCCTTTATGAAAAAGGCATAAAGGAGGTGGTTTTAACAGGTATTGAACTTTCGGCATATAAAGATGAAAAAACAGGGAACAATTTAAATAACCTATTAAAAATCCTTGAAGAGTCTAAAACTCCACCAAGAATAAGGTTAAGCTCCATTGACCCTGTATTTATTACTGATAAATTTATAGACATTATGGGCAGTTCAAAAAAGATAGCCAGAAGTATACATATCTCTGCACAGAGTTTCTCTGATAAGGTCTTAAATCTTATGAAAAGAAAATATACTAAAGCATACCTTATGGACACAATTAAAAAACTTATTAAACATATTGATGGTATAGGCATTGGTTTAGATATAATTTCTGGGTTTCCATCAGAAGATGAAGATGCCTTTTTGGAAACTTTCAACACCATAGCATCCCTTGATATATATTATCTGCACGTATTTTCTTTTTCTCCAAGACAAAAGACAGAGGCTGCATTTATGTCTAACCAGGTTCCGGCTGTATTAAAAAAAGAGAGGGTAAATAAATTACGTATGCTTGACAGAAGAAAAAGGATTGATTTTTATGAGAGACTCACAGGGAAAAAGGTAATTATCATTCCTGAAGGTAAAATTTACAGGGGAAATTTTATCAAAGGATTCACAGATAATTATGTCCCTGTATTTATACCGCACAAAAAATCATTTGAAAATAATCTCATAGAGGTTAAAATAAAGGGTATAAAAGACGGCTTTTTAATAGGAGAGTGTTTAACATAGGAGTGAGTATGTTTGTATCTGGTAATCTGATTTCGGCTGTGGCCTCCATTATAAACATTGTACTTGACCTTTATTTCTGGGTAATTTTTATAAGGGCAATCATGTCCTGGTTTAATCCAAATCCTTATAATCCTTTTGTGAGAACCATTTATAGACTTGTAGACCCCGTAACATATAAAATTTCAAGGATTATTCCTACAAGGTTTGGTATGGTGGACTTATCGCCTTTTATTTTAATGCTCTTTATAATGTTTTTGCAGAAATTTATTGTTAAAACCCTTTTTGATATTGCATTGAGGATGAAGTAAACTATGGAACCAGATGAATGGGGTAAAGATCCTCAGGTGAGATTTTTAAGGCGTGTATTTTCACGCATAGAGGATGCACAAAAAGGTCTGCTTGATAAAATCGGAATTTCTTTATTCGATGAAAGGCTAAAAAGAATAAGAGATGGAGCACTTACAATTTTCGAAAGGGCATGGGCAATGGCTTTAAGAAAAGGGATGAATTTAGAAGAGAAGGACCTCGTACATCTCTATATTTTTTCCTTTGCATATGTCCTTGAGAGATATAAAATTTTTTTGCCCCAGGATATTTTACCTTCAGATGAAAGTATGAAGAAAATTGTTTTTGAGGTTACAAGATGATACGGCTAAGACTATTCGGTAGGTGTCGTATATATCATGATCCTGTAAGTCCTGTGCTTAAGGCTCCAGCCCAGGTGGGATGGAGTGCGTGGTTTAGGACAATTGATCTTCTGACCCCTCAGCCTTTAAAGGGAGAAGAGCTTTTAAGACGCACAAAGGGCTGGTGGACCGTAGACCCCGCTGAAGTGGCTGATGTGGTAAAAAAATTCGGCAGGCTGGTGATAGGAGACCATGGAGAACTCATGGTGGAATTAAACCATCAAAGGGATGCAGAGGCATTATCCAGTGCCCTGAAAGAAAGATTTGGAGACCAGGTGCAGCTTGCACCATAAAGGTAAACGGAAAAATATGGTCACCCCCCTGCGAGGGGATCCATATATGTTTCTACAAATATAGTATCTCCATCTAAAATCTTTTTTCTTAAACCTTCTGGAAGATCAAAATGACTTATTCCGTTTATATATACATGCCTTATATCATCACCCATTTCGCTGTTTTCAGTAAATCTTAAAAAAGGATAAAGGGTAGACAGTTTTTTAAGAACAGCAAGCAAGTCATCATCGGTTTCGTCGAGATTTAATATAAAAGGAGGTTCAAACAGGTTTCTAATCTATAGATTAGATTCTATCTTTACCTTTCTGGCCATGCCTATACCTTCTAAACTTCCGTTTTATATATTATATAACTATTCTGCCTTTTTTGAAACCTCTTCTACTGCCTCGATAATCTTTTTATAACCTGTGCATCTGCATATATTGGACGATATGGTTTTTACAATATCTTTTTTTTCCGGTTTTTTATCCCTGTCAAGAAGGGCTTTTACCGTGAGAATCATACCTGATGTACAAAATCCACATTGAACCGCGCCTTTTTCCATGAATGCCTGCTGAAGGGGATGAAGTTTTTCCCCGTTTTTTAAACCTTCTACGGTTGTAATGTAAGCACCGTCCACTTCAGGGGTGAGTATAAGACAAGATCTCATGGGAGTTCCATTTACAAGCACAGTACATGCACCGCATGAACCTAAACTGCACGATTCTTTTGCCCCTGTCAAGGAAAGCCTTTCCCTTAATGTCTCCAGCAGGGTCTCGTAAGGTTTTACCTGAAGTGTTACCTGTTCATTGTTAACACTCAACTTAACTTTAATTGTTTTCATTTCCCACCTCCTGTGCTTATTCTCTTGAACGCCCTTTTAATCAAAACAGGAACCATCTTTTTTCTGTATAATGGTGTTAAAACTGCATTTGAGATAGGTCTGGCATCTTCATAAGCTTGGTCTGCCATATCATTTATAGATTTTTCATTGATTTCTTTTAATTCATAAATATGGGGTGAAGGTCCTATGCCCGTTACTGCGATCCTTGCAGCTTTGTCTTTTACTGTTACTGCAACACCTACAAGGGGATAATCTATGAGCCCCTTACAGTAAGCTTTTCATAGGCGCCCATTGTCTTTTTTAAAGGAATAACAATCTCTTTTAATATCTCTCCTGGTTTTATATTGAATGGTGCCCGGCCGTCTTTGCTGAATAATTTTTCTAACCTTACAGTTCTTTCACCTCCGGGGCTTACAAGTTTTGCCTTTGCATCGAGTGTCATAAGACTCGGTGCATTATCGCCGCAGTAATTTGAAAAACACGATTTTGAATTAGGTAAAACATTGCATACCTGACCGCCCATTTTAAGACAGAATCCCCTTGCCGTTCTCCATTCCAGAGACTTGTTGTACTGCAGACACCTTGTGTTCTGCAGAATATTTCCACCAATAGTGCCTCTCATCTGCAAGGTTTCACAGGAAGTTGCCTCTAATGATTCAAAAAAGCAGGGAAGGTAGTCCTTAATAAAAGAACTTTGTTTTAACTCAAAAAGGGTTATATTTGGCCCCACAACAATGGAATTATTTACCTTTTTGATGTCTTTTAATCCATCTATACCTTTTAGGTCTATTACCACCTGGGGTTGAAATAATCTTAATTTAATTAAAGGAACAAGATCTGTACCACCTGCAAGATATAAGGCATTTCCATTGTATTTATTGTATAATTCCAGGGCCTCTTCAATAGTTCTCGCCTTTTTATAATCAAATTTAGGTAGAATCATCGCTTTCCTCCCTTGTTTTTTTCTAATAGTTTCAAGACATTATCCGGTGTAAGGGGCAGTTCTTCGAAGAGTATGCCCGTTGCATTAGTAAAAGCACAGGCTATGGCGCTATATGCATTCATTCTTATTGTGAGACCACCTTCCTTTGCACCAAAAGGACCTTTAGGGTCATTGGAGCTTACAATAATCGTTTCAATATCTGGCATATCACACGCAAGGGGGACTTTATATTCCAGTAAATCAGGATTTAAAAGAAAACCTTTATACCATATATTGCCTTCAAAAATTGTAGCAATCCCTGCCTGTCCCACAGAACCTTCCATCTGACCCTCCACTGCCATGGGGTTGATAGGTCTACCACAATCGTGGGCTGCAATAAATTTTGGCACCTTTATCTTACCCGTTTCTTCATCGATTTCTAATTCTGCCACAGAAGTACCGAAGGAATACGTTCCTGCCATCTGTCCTTCGGGCTTCGATACCCATTCTCTCTCAAGGTCAATATCAGGGAAGAAAGAGCCAGTCCCTACTATTGGTTCACCTTTAAAGAATGCCTCCCTTGCTATCCAGGAAATGGGCATCCTTTTCTCAGGTGTTTTTATGGAATAGGCTATACGGTCCTTTAAATCTATCTCTTCTTCAGGCACACCGAGTTTTTTAGAGGCAATGGCAATAATCTTTTTTCTTGCGTTTTCACAGGCTGCCTTAACGGCATTGGCACCCACATATGCCGCTGCCTGAGAATATGCACCTGGATCGAGATTTGTAACTTCTGTATCTGCGTTCACAAGGTTTATATCTTCCATTGGTATACCGAGCACCTCTGAGGCAACCTGAACTGCCAGGGATTCATTTCCCTGACCATTATCAACTATCCCTGTTATAAGGGTTACCTGACCATCATCGTTTATCTTAACATAACACGATGAACCGGAGCGGAAACCCATGGGGAAACCGCACATTATGGCCACACAACCCATACCTATACCTTTATTTCGTGTATGTTTTTTCCATTTCTTTTTAAAATCCGATTTTTCAGCAGCCTGAATGATTGTATCTCTTAAACCGCAACTTATTATCTTTGATTTTGTTGCTGTAAATTCCCCGGCAGTAAGGCCGTTTTTCAATCTCACCTCCACAGGATCAATGCCTAATTCCTTTGCCATCAAGTCCATTTGTGCCTCGTTGCCAGCAAGAAAAGCCCTGCCATGGCACCCATACATTCCCCTGATACCTTTATTTGTAAATACCCTGTAACCATCATACCGGACATTGGGTAAGCGATAGCATTCTTCATAAACATAATATGGTATGGAAGTGGCAATAGGACCTGTGGAACTATATGCACCACCATCGTATATTACCTTATATTTTTTTGCCACTATTGTGCCATCCTTTTTCATCCCTGTCTTAACGGTGGCAATAATATCATGGACCTGTCTTGAACATATTGCATTTTCTTCCCTTATTAAAACGAGCTTTACAGGTTTACCGGACTTTATTGAAAGAAGGGATGCCACAAGGTCACCGGGCGCCACTTCAGAACGGCCGCCAAATGCACCTCCTGAATTGATGTGTCTAACCCTGACCCTATTTAAGGGTAATTTTAAAAGATTTGAAAGCGCCTTTGCACGGACATGGGGACCTGCATTGGGCATCCAGAGGTCAAGATAACCATTTGCATATGAGGCAACCACTGCATATGGCTCCATCATGGCATATGCCTCACCTGCTGCTTTAAATGTATCCTCCCTTATAAGATATGCCTCTGTCATTGCCTTATCCACATCGCCCACTTCTATATGGATATGTATGTTTATGTTGTTTTTGTATTGTTCGTGAATCTGCGGTGCCCCATCTTTCATGGCCTCAATAGGGTCAAAAACCGCCTCCAGTGGCTCATACTCCACTTTAATTAATGATAGGGCCTCAATGGCAGTTTCTTCATCTATTGCTGCCACTGCTGCCACATCCTCACCTATGTATCGCGCCTTATCTGTAGGTAGCATGGCATGATCCTGGGTATAACGGAATACACCCCATTTAACTCCATGGGCATCAAACCCTGATACAGCAGCCTTAACACCTGGAATCTTAAGGGCTTTTGATACATCGATATTCAAAATCTTTGCATGTGGATATGGGCTCCTCAATACTTTTGCATACAACATACCCGGTAGTTTCAAGTCAGCAGTATATAAAGCACCACCTGTTACCTTTGCGTAAGAATCACTTCTAATAACCCTTTTTCCTACTATCTTTAGGCTTTCATCCATAGACATCCCCCTAAATTTTTTTCTCTCCCTCTTTTGCCTTAATGGCTGCCAGCACTTTTTCAGGTGTAATAGGTAAATCTTTTATTCTTACACCAATGGCATCGTAAATTGCATTGGCAATGGCAGGTGCTGTTGGCACAAGTCCTGGCTCTCCTATACCTTTTGCACCAAATGGACCTTCCTTCTCCTCTGTTTCTACTATAACAGGCTGAATTGGAGGTACATCCTTTACAGTGGGTATCTTATAATCGAGGAAATTTCCGTTCATCAATCTTCCATTTCTGTAGACCATCTTTTCGCCTAAGGCATAGCCTATACCTTGTAGACCACCACCGTAAATCTGACCTTCAAGAAGAAGGGGATTTATGGCCTTACCCACATCATGGGCAGCAATGTAGTTTAAAATCTTCACCTTTCCCGTTTCTTTATCCACCTCAACCTCTACACCATGGGCACCATAAGCATAAGATACTGAGAGATTACCTTTAAATTCCCTGTCAAAGTTTTCGTTGGCAGGGTCATAGAAATACTCAGCCATGAGCATCTTACCACCAGTTGTGTAGTGGATTCTTCTTAATGCCTTGCCAAGGGGTATGCTCTTTTCAGGATTTTTTGTTGAGAATATAATACTATCCTTTATATCGAGGTTTGAGGGTTCCTCTTCAAGAATCTTAGATGCTGCATCGAGAATCTGCTGTCTAATCCTGTTTGCAGCACCGAGGGCAGCATTTCCTGCAACGAATGTGGTTCTACTTGCATGAACGCCTACATCCCATGGACATACCTCTGTATCGTTATTGATTACATTTACGTCTTCTATGGGAATACCTAAAACCTCTGCAACGATCTGGGCAATTACTGTATCAGAACCTTGACCTATATCACTTGCACCGGTAAATACATCGACTTTGCCAAAATCATCCATTTTGATAATTGTACCACAACCATCGGATTTGTAAACACGGGCACCACCACCTACATGTATTAAAGATGCCATACCCACACCCCTTCCTTTATCCTTTCCCCTTTTTTCTTTCCAGTTAAGCCTTTTTGCAACCTCTTCAATACATTCTTTCATACCACAGGAGGTTATCTTGAACCTCTGGGGTGTAATTTCACCGGGTTCATTGGCATTTATCTTTCTCAGTTCAAGGGGATCAATACCGGCCTTTTCGGCAAGCTGGTCGAGGTTTGATTCTATTGCAAATGTCGCCTGGGGATTACCGTAACCTCTCATGGCCTGGCAGTATGTATTATTTGTATAAACACATTTGGCAGTGTATTTTACATTTGGCACCTTATAAAGGGATGATATGGGCAGCATCATAACAGATGGCGTTGTAGCACCCCATGATGTATATGCACCGTTATCTAATATCATTTCCACTTCCCTGAAGGTGAGTCTTCCTTCTTTATCACAACCCTGGGATATTTTCGTTATTGTGCACTGGCGTGGGGAGGTGGCAAAAAATTCCTCTTCCCTTGTAAATACTATTTTTACAGGCTTTTTTGTTTTAAGGGCAAGTAAAATGGCAATATATTCATATGCATAGGTGTCGAGTTTGCTTCCGAATCCACCACCTATTACAGCCTGGATAATTCTTACACGCCTATTTTTTAATCCAAAGGCATTTAATGCCTCTACAAAATCGTTCTGAGCAAGGGATGGAATCTGTGTGTTGCTGTACATGGTAAGGTTATTCTGCATGTCAAAAAGGGCGATACAGCCGCTTGTTCCCAGGCAGCAGTGTGTAACCCATTGCGTAGAAAATGTATCCTCTGCTATAAAAGCCGATTCCTGTTTTGCCTTTTCCACATCTCCGCATACAAGTCGCCATGGCAGTTTAAGGACATTGGATTTTGCCTCTTCATGAAGAATTGGTGCACCTTCTTTCATGGCCTCTAATGGGTCAAATATACCTGGAAGCTCTTCGTATTCTACTTCAATTAAGGATATTGCCTCTTCTGCTATTTCTTGGCTTGTAGCTGCAACAGCAGCAATTTCATCACGGATTGATAAAACCTTTCCTGATTTTAAAGGTGGATTGTCTTTCATAAAACCAATTCTAAAATTGGGAGGCATATCCTTTGCTGTTACAACGGCTTTTACGCCAGGTAGTCTTTCTGCTTTTGATGTATCAATCTTTAAAATTTTTGCATGGGGATATTTACTGTATAATATTTTTCCATATAGCATCCCTGGTAGTTTTATATCCTGTATGTATTGTGCAGCACCTGTGGCCTTAAGGGGTGCATCTAATTTCGGTATTTTTTTACCAACTACTTAAGGTTTTCCATGTTTACCTCCCTGATGCTACTGATTTAATGGCATCTATAATCATCACATAGCCTGTGCATCTGCAGAGATTACCTTCGATTGCCTCTTTTATATCGTCTTCTGAGGGATTTGGGTTTTCATCAAGAAGAGCCTTGGCAGACATAATCATGCCTGGTGTGCAAAAACCACACTGGACAGCACCTTTTTCTATAAATGCCTTTTGCAAAGGATCGAGTTCACCATCTTTTGCAAGTCCTTCAATGGTTATGATATTTTTTCCTTCTGCCTCAAGGACAGGATATATGCAGGAGTTTACAGCCTTTCCATCAATAATTACTGTACAAGCACCGCATTCGCCATAACCGCATCCCTCTTTTGTCCCTGTTAGCCCAAGCACCTCTCTTAAAAGATATAGAAGTGTCCACTTTGGTTCCACCTCTACTGTTACTTCTTCATTGTTTAGAGTAAATGTGATTTCTCTTCTCATAAATACCCCCTACCATAGTCTTTCTGGATAAATTTCTTCATCCGGTCTGATTATTCTGTCAATTGATTTCATAAGTGCCCTTTTTACGAGAATCTTTATCATCTCTTTTCTGTACCATGCCTCACCCCTTATACTGTCCCTTGGTTGTGCCTCATTGGCTGCGATTTCGCCAACCTCCTCAAAAAGTTCAATAGAAATGATTTTTCCAGCAAGGGCCTCTTCAGCCTTTTTTGCCCTCATAGGTGTTGGGGCAACAACACCCATGGCAATCCTTGCCTCCTCACATTTTAACCCTTCATCTTTCAATTGCATAAGGATGTTAGAAATGCTGTCAACGGTGCACAATAAGTCTCTGCATCGTATTTGACTGTCTTTATTTAGACTGATAGTTATCCTTGTAGCAACCCCAAGAATGGGTAAATCCATTGCCTCTCTTCTTGTGTGTTTTATATAAGCAGAGCCTGTATTTTCTTTTAGTCGGGGCATTGAAAACTCTTTTAGTATTTCATCTTTTTCAAGAACTGTCTTTCCCGGTCCTAAAAAAAATTCACTCAAATCCACTGTTCGTTCGCCTTTTGTCCCTATTATAACTGCCTTTGCATCGAAAACAAGTAAAGGACAGGCAGTATCTGCAGAAGGTGCTGCATTACAGATATTTCCCCCGATTGTGGCTACATTTCTTATCTGTTTCGAACCAAGACGACTCGTTGCATCTGTTAATGCAGAATAATATTTTTTTATATATTCATTTTTGTCAATATCATCATGGGTTACTAAGCTGCCTATATTTAACCCATCTTCAGTTTCAATTTTATGTAATTCAGAAATATTCCTCAAAGATACAAGATGCTGAGGAGATATCTTTTTCTGTCTTAACTGCACCATAATGTCCGTGCCACCGGCAATAAACTTTGTATTTTCAAGACCTGCCATAATCTTTATGGCCTCTTCTAATGAATTAGGTTTATAATATTCAAAGCTTCTCACAATAACCTCCTTTTCTTAATCTCTATTATCAAATACCCTCTTTGTTTTTCTTTCAGATCTGGGAAGGGAAGCGTAATCAACTATCTCCACATCACAGCTTACCATTATCTGTTTTTTTATAGTATCTTCTATTTTCCTTTTTACCTGACCATCAAGCTCATCTGAAGGTTTTATTTCAGGGGCCCTTTCAACCTTTATCAACATATTGTCTTTTCCACTTGTTTTGTCTCTGGAAAGAATTATCTGATATTCGCTGCCTACCTCTTTTATCTTTGAGAGTATCTCATCAATATGGCTTGGGTAGATGTTTACTGCCCTGAAGATAAACATATCATCAGAACGACCCATAATTCTATCGTGTCTTGGCATAAGACTGCCGCAGGGGCATTCACCTGGAATAAGCCGTGTCAAATCCCTTGTCCTATAACGGATTAAGGGCGCTGCCTCTTTTCTTAAAGTAGTTATAACCATCTCTCCTACCTCACCTTCAGGTACAGGTTCCAGTGTTTCAGGGTTAAGTATCTCAAGTATATAATAATCTGCCCAGTAGTGAATGCCTGTATGATAGCGGCAGTCAAGGCCTGTACCTGGGCCGTATAGTTCGGTCATGCCAGGTATATCAAATAGCTGGTCATAAGCAACCCCTGAAAGCTCTGAAATCCTTTTTCTCATAGCATCGCTTGACCGTTCTGAACCGAATATTAATTTCTTTAAGGCAATCTTTCCCCTCAAACCCCTTTTATCAATCTCCTCTGCCATTAAAAGGCCCATAGAGGCAGTACATGTCATGACAGTTGTTCCAAAGTCTTCAAGGAATTGACACTGCATGTCAATGTTACCAGGGCCTATGGGAATTGCCATGGCTCCAAATCGTTCACAGCCGTTTTGAAAACCCCATCCTGCAGTCCATACGCCATAGCCCACTGCGATCTGGATTCTGTCCTCTACGGTGCAGTCTGCATATGCATAACAGCGGGCAAACATATTTGCCCAATCATCCACATCCTTTGCTGTGTAACATAATACTTTTCTTTTTCCAGTGGTGCCACTTGAGGCATGGATGCGGATAACCTTTTCCATTGGCACACTCAACAGGGGAAAAGGATATCCCTCTTGCAGGTCTTTGCTTGTTGTAAACGGTAGTTTTCTAATATCGTCCAGTGACTGGATGTCTTTTGGTTTTACACCTGCCTCATCGAATTTTTTCCTGTAATGTGGTGAACCGTTGTATGCATGGTTAACTGTCCATTTCAAACCTTCAAGCTGAAGTGCCTTTAGCTCTGCTTCTGTTTTTACAGTTGCATCAAAAGGTCTTTTCATGTTTATCCTCCTATAATCCACTTATACTTAATTTTATTTAGCCCCCCTTATCTTTTTTGTTTCTTCCCAGTTTATCTCAAGGATTGCTGGATTAATGACTACACCGTAATCATTTTTTGCGCTTTCTATACTAACATAGCCTTCTATTACATCGTTTAGAACCATCTCTGGATCTCTTTCAAAAGGATTTCCATATCCTCCACCACCAGGCGCATCAATTGTAACTACATCACCTGGTTTCAACTGCGTTAGGCCATATGGATTTCCTGGTTCACCATTTACGAGAAACTGACCTTTTCTGCCAGGTTTCCCTCCAAATAGACCTTCTGGAGGATATATGTATCTTCCTGCCTGTATTCCAAGATTTACAGGTGGTATAGGCGCATATTCATCATCGGAAACTCTAAAGACCTCTCTTTTGCCCAGACCCCCTTTCATCTTTCCAGGGCCACCAGAGTCTGTTAAGAGCTCTCTTTTTTCAACAATGAGGGGAGTATCGTTTTCAAAAATTTCAACAGGTGTGTTTGCACCATTTGCAGGAAATATATAAACATAATTTCCATCATTTTTTGCACCTGCACCCATGCCTCCACCGCGTATTATGACTGAATGCCAGGGTTTACCGTCTTTTCTTCTGCCATAGAAGACATTCATAGCTGCAGGTGTGCCTCCTGAGCCTGCAATTACCTTATCAGGCAAAACCTCTGATAATGCCCTGTATATTATCTCTGTCATAAAATGACCCACCTGCATACGGGCTGCAACTACTGCTGGAAATTTGCAGTTTACAACAGTCCCTTCAGGTGCATATAGTTTTATAGGTTTTGCACACCCATCATTATTGGGGATATCAGGGGCAAACATACTTTTAATAGCCATAAATACATATGCATAGGTAAAATTGTACACTACATTTCCACCCCAGTTTACCTGAGGCGATGAGCCTTCGAGGTCCACAATAATATCACTATCTTTTATCTCCACCTTTGCATTTATAATTATATCTGCATTCCCTTTAGTCTGTTCTATTATACCTTTTGCCTGATATATCCCCTTGGGAATCTTTGCTATCTCTTCTCTCATGCTCTTTTCAGTGACCCCTATTATCTGGTCTGCCAGATCATCGAGATTTTCAAGATTATTATCTTTTAACATCTGGCATATCTTTTCTGAACATACATAATTTGCCGCAATCTGTGATCTTATATCACCTATTACCTCATCAGGGGTTCTAACATTCCATTTTATTAAATCTAAAACTGATTGATTCAGAACCCCCTTGTCATATAATTTTACAAAAGGGATAAAAAGTCCTTCTTCGAATACATCGTGATTATCCGATGCAACCCTTCCTCCTATGTCAGAATGGTGAAATACACAGGCAGTAAATGCTACGAGTTGATCTTTATAAAAAATGGGACTCATAACACATACATCGTTTAGGTGCCCTGCAAGGGCCCAGGGGTCATTTGTGATAAATATATCGCCTGGTTTGTAATAATCAGGTGGAAATTTATTTACAAGATTTTTTATACCCAGTGCCATAGCACCTGACTGGCCTGGAGTAGCAAATGTGCCCTGGGCAAGCTCTCTGCCAAATCTATCCGTAAACATACAGGTGTAATCATGGGCATCTCTCAGCAGGCTTGAAAAGGCTGTTCTGGCAACGCTTGAATCTGCTTCATCCACAATGGAAATGAGCCTTCGCCACAGAATTTCCAGTGTTATGGGATCGAAAATAACCGCCATTATTTCACCTTCTTAATATCTATCCAGAGAAATCCATATTCATCCATCCTTACATGGGCATCTTCACCTACCACAAGGGTTGATTCTCTTTCCTCTATTATTGCCGGTCCTTTAAAGCTTGCATCAGGAAAAAGTTTGTATCTATCATATACAGTATACGGTATAAAATCTTTTGCAATAGGTGAATAAGCCAGTCTTTTACCTTTTATGGCATCTTCTAAAGATTTACCATTCTTTTTTGTGAGTTTTGGTAATTTAAGAAGTTTTACAGGAAGTGATGCCCTTACTTTGAAGTTTATAAACTCCACCTCTGAATCAGGGTAAGTCCTGCCGTATAGTTTTTCATAAGTCTCATCAAATAGTCTTCTAATAAGTTCCTTTGAGAATGTACTAAAATCTCCATCCGGGGCAGGGATATTCACTTCTGAACCTTGACCCACAAATCTCATATCAAGAGAACGTTCAAATGAAATGTTGTCACCAGATTCCTTTTTTAATATATGCAATGCCTCATTTTCCATTTCTCTAAAAAGTTTTTCAATCTCGCCTAAATCTACCTGATTTAAAGATACTTTGTGACTTCTCACCAGGTCAAATGCCCTTGGTGCAGTAAAGAAACCCATGGCTGAACCAACCCCTGCATTTGGTGGGACTATTATACGCGGTGCTTCGAGTTTTTTTGCAAGGCCATATGTATGAACCGGACCAGCCCCACCAAAGGCAGCTATTGTAACAATTTTTGGATTTCCTCCCTTTTCAGCAATGTGTGTTTTTGCCGCAGCTGCCATGGTTTCGTTGATGAGATCATGTATACCCCATATGGCCTGGACAAAGGATACACCGAGTGGTTTTGCTATCTTTTCTTCCACCCCTCGCCTTGCACTTTCTTTGTCTAATTTCATCTCTCCGCCAAGAAAATAGTTTTCATCAAGGTAACCGAGTGAGTAGATCTGCATCTGTTACGCATGGTTCAGTTCCTCCTCTACCGTAACAGATAGGGCCTGGATCAGCGCCTGAACTTTCAGGTCCTACCTGGAGTGTACCGAATTTGCTTACCTTTGCAATACTTCCACCACCAGCACCTATCTCCATTAAGTCCACAACAGGCACCTGAATGGTAAGCCCGCTACCTTTCATAAATCTCTGAATACGGCCCACCTCAAAGGTAGGGACAACGCCTGCTATACCTTTCTGTATTAAACATGATTTTGCCGTTGTGCCACCCATGTCAAAACAGAACATTTCTGGGATGTTGAAAAGTTTGCCATAATACTGACCTGCAATAACAGCGGCAGTGGGCCCTGATTCAATAATACGGACAGGAAACTCTGCAGCAGTTTCCACAGAAGTAATCCCGCCGCTACTTAACATGATAAACAGCTTTCCCTTAAAACCAATGGAGGAAAGTCTTCCTGAAAGTTTTGAAAGATAACGACCAGTGAGTGGTTTAACATAGGCATTAGTAACCGTTGTGCTTGTTCTCTCATATTCTTTGATCTGGGGAAGCACCCTGTAAGAAAAGGAAGTAGATAACCATGGTGCCTCTTGTTTTATAATTTCCTCTATCATCTTTTCGTGCACAGGATTTTCAAATGAATTTATTAAGCACACAGCAATAGATTCCACACCCATTTCTATCAATTTTTTTACAACATTCCGTGCCTCCTCTTTGTCAAGGGGTTTTAGTATTGTCCCATCACTTCTTATCCTTTCGTCTACCTCGAGACGAAACCTTCTCGGAACCAGTGGTTTGGGGAATTCGGCAAATATGTCGTAAGGTGCATAGCGAATCTCTCTCCCTATCTCGAGGATATCCCTGAAGCCTTTTGTTGTGATTAACCCTGTTTTTGCACCTTTTCTTTCGATTATGGAGTTTATCACAAGGGTTGTTCCATGAATAATCTCATCAAGTTTTTCCACAAAACGGGGTGTAGATTTTTCAAGTATCCTTATACCTTCCTCTACTGCATCTGAAGGATCCTTAGGTGTTGTCAGGCATTTTGCTGTTTTTATTTCACCTGTTTTATCGTTTATTAAAACAAAATCCGTAAATGTTCCACCTATATCACATCCAAGACGAAAATACTTCTCCTCCATATAGCCTCCATTTTTTAACATTTTTAGAACAGGCTCGGCTCTTTGAATTCGCCGAAGATCTGTCTAAATACATTTGTCATCTCACCGAGGGTTGCATAAACCTTACAACAATCCACAAGGTAAGGCATTACATTTTTACCTGACCTTGTTGCGCTTTCTAACTCCTTCAAAGTTCTTTTTACTTCCCTTTCCGATCTTTCTCTTTTTACCTGTTTTAACCTCTCTATTTGCCTTTCCGCTGATTCGTAGTTATATTCATGGAGTTCTACTTCCATGGATTCACCCTCTTTATAAATATTTACACCCACCTTTAGTAATTCCCCTGATTCAATACCCTTTTCTATTTCATATGCCTGACGTGCAACCATCCTCTGTATGTAGCCATCTGACACTGCCTTTATAATGCCACCGTAGTTTTCAATCTTAAACATCTCTTCTTCAATCTTTTCTTCCATCTGTTTTGTTATGGTTTCTATAAAATAACTTCCAGCAAGGGGGTCAACGGTATCCCTCAAACCTACTTCATCCATTAATAGTTGTAATGTTCTTAATGATATTAATGCAGAACGTGGGGTTGGTATTGTATATGCCTCATCATAACTGCAAAGGGCTGTTGTCTGGGCACCGGCGAGGGCTGCCACAAGGGCATAATAAGTACCTCTCATGATGTTGTTTTCAGGCTGTGCCTTAGTTAAACCATAGCCACCACCACCGAATAGACCCCTTAAAAACATATTTTGTGGTTTTTTAACACCATATCTTTCTTTTAAATTCTTTGCCCATAATTTCCTTGCTGCCCTGAATTTTGCGATCTGTTCCCACATATTTCCAAATACATTGAGATTAAATGAAAACCTTCCCACAAAATCATCTATATCATAGCCTCTTGCAAGGACATTATCTATATATGCATTGGCAATAAGAATTGCATAGGCAATTTCCTGGGCAGGTGTTGCCCCTGATTCCCTGATGTGATAACCGCAAACGCTAACTGGATTTGTACGGGGCATAACCTTCATGGAGTATTCTATGGTGTCGCCTATAAGTTTCACAGCAGGTTCTACAGGGAAGATCCATGCCCCCCCTGCCTATCATCTCTTTAAGGATATCATTTTGTGGTGTTGCAGAAATCACCTTTGGATCATAACCGTATTTTTCTGCCACAGCCTGATACATGGCAAGCATGATAGAAGCCACTGCGTTTATAGTAAGTCCGGTTCCTATTTTATCGAGGCGAATGTCTTTAAATGCAATTTCAAAATCCCTGAGCGTATCCACAGCCATACCGACCCTTCCTACCTCGCCTTCAGCCATCTCATCGTCAGAATCATAGCCCATCTGAGTAGGAAGGTCGAAGGCTACATTTAAACCTGTTTGTCCGTGGGATATCATTAATTTAAATCTTTCATTGGTTTCTTCAGGTGTCCCAAAACCTGTATACTGCCTTGTTGTCCATGCCCTTGAACGATATCCAAGGGGATGTATACCCCTTGTAAAGGGATAGTGGCCGGGGTCTGCCAGATCCTTTTCATAGTCAAAACCTATCTCTTCTAAATCTTTTGGTGAGTATAAAGGTTTTACGTGAATACCTGACTCATATATGACATCTAAAATCTGATCTTTTTCATCTTTTATATATCGAGCTACGGCCATATTGCCTCCTCCTTTTAAGGGGTTTTTGCTTTGTTTTTTATATAATCTATAGTTTCTTGAAGGGGTGTACCGCCCGGGAATACACCTTCTACACCTAATTCTTTAAGTTTAGGAATATCCTTTGAAGGTATTACACCCCCCACAAAGACCTTCTTGTCTTCTATGCCTTTTTCTTTGAGTTTTTTCATCAGTTTTTCAGTTATTGGTATATGGGCGCCTGTCATTATTGAAAGTCCTATGAAATCTACATCCTCCTGTATGGCAATATTTATTATCTGGTCTATTGTTTTATGGAGCCCGGAATATATCACTTCCATACCTGCATCTTTTAGTGCCTGGGCTATTACTTTGGCTCCCCTATCATGACCGTCAAGACCTGGTTTTGCTATTAAAATCTTTATCCTTTTTTTGTCATATGACATGGCATCCTCCAAATACAGTTTTTATCAAAGTGGTGTAAAATTTAATTCACTTTTTTAAAGATTCTCTTGCTATAATTGTTTTTAATATCTCTGAAGTCCCCCCACCAAAAAGCAGAAACCTTGCATCGCGAAAATATCTTTCTACATTATATTCCTCTGCAATACCATATGCGCCGAATATCCTTGTTACCTGGTCAACAATAAAATTTGCAGTTTCTGTTGAATAAAATTTTGCCATTGCCGCCTCTTTAACGGCAAGCTGACCTGTATCCTTAAGCCATGCAGCATAGTAAGTAAGAAGCCATGCGGTTTTTAATCTTGTCTCCATCTCAGCAATTTTATCCTGTATAAGTTGAAAATTTCCTATGGGCTTGCCAAAAGCTTCTCGTTCTTTAGCATATTTTTTTCCTGCCTCAAATGCTGCCCGTGAAAGACCCAGGCCTAAACCAGCTATCATAATCCTGATTTCACTTAATATATTTTCGAGATATTTTGCACCTTTTCCTTCTTCTCCCAGTAGATTGTTAGCTGGTATACGACAATCGTCGAATATCAGCTCACCGGTTACAGAACCACGGGCTGACATTTTTTCAATCTTCTGACCTGAATAAAAACCTTGTGTGCCTTTTTCGACGAGAAAAAAGGCAAGACCATTCAGACGTTTTGACGGATCAACAGTTGCAACTACAGTTACAAAATCTGCCACATCTGCATTTGTTATCCATAATTTTCTACCATTTAATATATATTCATTCCCCATTTTTACTGCTTTAGTCTTTATGGCCCCGAGGTCTGAACCACAGTCTGGTTCTGTAAATGCAATGGTGCCTATTTTTTCACCTCTGATGGCCGGAAGCAATAACCTTTGCTTTATATCATCAGTGCCGAATCGAAAAAGAAAATCAGTGCCCATGAGACACTGCATGGTTGCTATTACTGCAAACGATATTGATACCCTTGCAAGTTCTTCGGTAAATTAAATATGGTAAAAGTGGTGCAATCCGCACCCATTCCGCCTATTTCCTGGGGATATCTGATACCGTAATAACCTAATGATCCCATTTTCTTAAAAACCTCAAAAGGAAAGGTATCTTCTTTATCGATGCGTTTTGCATGGGTGGCAACAATTTCGTTTATGGTCTTTATAAATTTTTCCCTAAAAAAGATCTGGTCTTTTGTAAAATTAAAATCCATGTTTTTAAATCAGCAATCGGGAAATATCAGACTCGATGCCTTTGATATCGCCCTGTAAAGATCCACCTCTTTTCTTTCGAGCATTTCTAAAATGTGAGTAAGTTCATTATCTTTATCCCACTTATCCATTGCTTTTGTCCATATTTCCTCTTTTAAAAAGGAAAACATGAGTTTTCTAATCTTTTCTGACCTTACTTTATCGAGAAGATTATGTTCTTTTAAATATCTCAAATGCCCTTCTATGGCATTGATTAATTCGTCCAATCCAATACCTTTTTGGGCCTGGGTCATAATTGCAGGGGGCTTCCATGTATTTTTATTATCTGAATTTATATGGGCATTGATGTCTTTTATTGCTTCCTGTGCACTGGACATATCTGATTTATTTAGGACAATCACATCACCGAGTTCTATCATTCCTGCCTTCATTAATTGAATTTCGTCACCATAATCAGGAGTAAATACTGTAACCAGTGTATCGCAAATAATAGAGATATTAATATCTGTCTGGCCTATACCAATGCTTTCTATTAATATAACGTCTTTACCTAATGCCTCAAGAACGTAAATAGCCCCTACCGTTGCCCTTGCAATCCCTCCTGGATAACCTCTATTGGCCATAGACCTTATAAAAATACCCTCTATGTTTTCAGCATCTCTCATCCTCAACCTATCACCGAGGAGTGCCCCTTTTGTTTTTGAACTCGTCGGGTCTATGGCAATTATCCCCATCTTTTTTTCTTTTTTTGAATATCTCAATGCCATTTTATCGATGAGGGTGCTTTTTCCTGATCCGGGGCGCCTGTTACGCCTATTTTGTGGGCACCTCCTGTATAAGGAAATAACATAGAAATGGCCCTGTATCCCTCTTCTTTGCCTTCCTCAATGAGAGAGATAAGCCTTGCTGCACTTGCCTCGTTACCGCTTAAAATCTTTTCAATTATTTTCATAAATCTCAGGCTCTTTTTTTAGTTTCTTTTTAATGAGATTTTTTCCCCTTGTAATGTGTTTTCTTATTAAATTTTCAACCTGAGAAGCCTTTTTTAGTTTCATCAGTTCTATCATTTCCTTATGATCTTTTATCGATACCTCTGCCATGCCTTCGAAGCTGAAGATCAACCGTCTGAATCTATATATATAATCCCTTAAGTCGTTTATAATAGTATACAATCTTTCACTTTTTGAAGTTTTATAAAGTTTATCATGAAATTCTGTATTTAGTTGTATAATCTCGCTTATCTTTTTTAATGCTATACACTCTTCTTCTTTTTTTACGATCTCTTCAAGGGCCTTTATATCCTCCTCATTTGCCCTGAGGGTTGCAAGATATCCTGCATAACTTTCGAGTACACTTCTAATACCGAAAATATCTTCTATATCTACCTCTGTAATTTTACTTACTGCAAATCCACCCTTTGGCAGTTTTTTTATAAGCCCTTCTTTTTCAAGTTTCTGTATTGCTTCTCTAACAGGGGTTCTGCTTGTTCCTATCTCGCTGGCAATCTTTTCTTCTATAAGTCTTGTATTAGGTGCTAACTTTCCGTCGAGTATGGTTGTCTTTAATTTCTTATAGACCTGTTCCCTTAAAAACCTTCCTTTTCTGATATCGGTATCGCCTTTTAAATATTCCATTCAACCCCCCTTGAGAATTCATATTAAATGACTTTCTTTTTCCTTAATTCTTCGAGTTGTTCCTTTGTATAACCAAGGACATCACAGTATATCCTTTCATTATGTTCCCCAAAACGAGGGGGGAAGGGTAATTTTCTGTTTTTGGCTTTTACAAAACTTGTTGTATAAGGAGGCGGGGCAAGATATATGGTAACACCTGTTTTTTCATCTGTTGAAGAAAGTATCTCTTTCTTTACATAGGGGTCTTCAAGAACTTCTTCTATTGTATTTACCTTTGAAATGGGTATAGTGGCTGCTGTAAATAATTTAATAAGTTCATCAGTGGTATAATTCCTTGTAATTTCCTCTATTGCCTTATTCAGGTTATCCACGTCTTTAATCCTTCCCTCGTTTCTCGCATATTCTGGTTTTCCAAGAGATGCGAATCCTTCAATCTGTAACATCCTTTCCCATTGTATGTCGTTACCCACAGCAATATAAACGTAACTGTCTTTTGTTTTATATACACTTACAGGTGCAAAAAATTCATGGATGTTACCCCTTCTTGTTATTTTTTTGTTAAAGGACTTTGTCTGTGTAATGGGCACAGTAAGCCATGAGGTTGTGCTTTGGAACATGGATAAATCAATCCTTGAGCCTTCACCGGTTATAGCCTTTTTATATAGGGCCTTCATGATAAGACCATACGCATGTTCGCTTGTGCCCATATCGGGTAAGGGCACACCTATCACATAAGGTGGTCCATTTTTATCACCTGTCAGTTCCATAAGACCACCCCTTGCTTGAAGAATAGGGTCATAGGCAGCCTCGTTGCTTTCAGGTCCAAATCCTGTAAGACCCACCCAGATAATGTCTTTTTTTATGGATTTTACATTCTCATAATCTATACCGAGTTTTTTATAGTTTCTTGGTAACTGGTTTGTAGCGAATATGTCCACATTAAGTTCTATAAGTAGTTTTTTGAAGATTTCAGCGCCTTCAGGTGTTCCAAGGTCAAGAGTAATAGCTTCTTTATTGCAATTTATGGCAAGAAAGTATGTATACATTCTGTCTTCATTAAGCCTGTTTTCGCCCACCCTTCTGTTTGGGTCACCATAAACAGGGTGTTCCATTCTTATTACCCTTATGCCATCTAATGATAGTCTGTAGGATAGATAAGGTAGAACAGTTGCCTGTTCCAGTGAAAGCATTGTTATGTTTTTAAAGATTTCATGGTCCTCCATAGCTCCCCCTTTGCATACTGTATACAAAATTTTTATTGCAAACTATATTATCCTAAATTATTTTTGTCAAGAAATTTGTATACGAAATTTATATCTGTATAAAAAAACTTTTTTCAATATAATCAGCTATCTTGACATAAATAGAGGTCAGTAATTAAATTAAAATATATATAAAAATTTGTCTTTTTGCTACACCTCATTGGCTTTTTATTGTTTATTGAAATCCAGTAATCATAAAAAGTTACATAGGAGGTGATCCAATGGCAAAAAGATTTACTGGTACAGATCGGGCAAGCTCTGATGGAGATATTTACTTTATCAGCACATATCCTCCCAGAAACTGCGGAATAGCAACATTTACAAGTGATTTATCCCATGCAGTTGGTGAAGAGTTAGGGAATAAACATATCCATATTGTTGCCATGAACAACAGACCAGAAGGCTATGATTATCCAGAAGAGGTTTTATTCGAAATATCTCAAAATCAAATACACGATTACAGGCTTGCAGCTGAATATATAAATCTTTCAAATGCGAAGGTTGTTTCTATCCAACATGAGTTCGGCATATTCGGCGGTGAGCAGGGCGTGTATATAACCCACCTCCTTGCAAATTTAAAAAAACCCGTTGTTACAACCCTTCATACAGTTCTTAAAAACCCTGAAGATGGATATAAAAGAGTCCTTATGGAGGTTGTAACTCTTTCACAGAGGCTTGTAGTTATGAGCCATCAAGCCGAAGATATTTTACAAGATGTATACGGCATATCAAAGGAAAAGATTCGTTTTATACATCACGGTGTGCCCGATGTTGCCTTTGTTGATCCAAACTTTTATAAAGACAGGTTCAATGTAGATGGGAGGTTTGTTATTTTAACATTTGGATTAATAAATCCTAATAAAGGCATTGAAACTGTTATTCATGCCTTACCTAAAGTAGTAGAAAGATATCCCGATGTTGCATATATTGTCCTTGGGGCAACCCATCCAGAGATTAAAAAACAGTTCGGTGAATCTTATCGCCTTTCTCTTCAGAGAAAGGTAAAAGAATTGGGTTTAGAAAAGCATGTTTTTTTTCATAATCGCTTTGTAACACTTGAGGAATTATGCGAATTTATAGGTGCATCGGATATTTATATTACACCTTATCTTTCAAAAGAACAGATAACAAGCGGAACCCTTGCATATGCCTTGGGTATGGGAAAGGCAGTTATTTCAACACCTTACTGGTATGCCCAGGAGATGCTTGCAGAGGGGAGAGGTAAACTTGTAGATTTTAATGATTCTAATGCAATGGCAGAGGCAATAATAGAACTTATAGAGAATGAGAAAGAAAGACATGCCATGAGAAAAAGGGCTTATGAATTCGGAAGAAACATGACATGGAAATGTGTTGCGAGACAATATATAGAAGTATTCAGAGAGGCCATGGGTATATACGAAAAAAAATCAGATACTCATATATTAAAAGGTCGTTTTGTTCCTCAGGATTCAGTACCTGAAATAAATATGTCTTACATGTTCAGGCTGACCGATGATACAGGCATTCTCCAGCACTCCTGTTATGGTGTTCCTGATAGAAGATTTGGATATTCTACAGATGATGTAGCCCGTGCCTTGGTGGTAGTGCTTATGGCATACCATCAATTAAAAGATGAAAGTCTTTTAAAACTTGCCAATATCTATATAGCCTTTTTAAAACATGCCCAGTTAGAAAATGGCAGATTTCATAATTTTATGGATTATACGAGGCGTTTTTTAGATGAGGAGGGAAGTGAAGACACCCTTGGCAGGGCTTTATGGGGTCTTGGTTATGCAGTTCAATACGGTCCATCTGATTGGTTCAGAATGCTTGCAAGAGAAATTTTTGAAAAAGCAATAGCAGGTTTAAAGCTTCATCATCCAATGGCAAAGGCATATGCTATAAACGGTTTCTATTATTATTTACAGCGATATGGTGGGGCAACGGCTGCAAAAAGGATAGTTCATAATCTTGCTGATTCTTTAAAAACTGTCTATAATGAGTTAAAGAAAAAGGGGTGGCCATGGTTTAGCGATTCTGTAACTTATGGGAATGCAAAATTACCGCAGGCAATGCTTCTTTCTTATAAGATCTTTGAAGATGAAGAATTTAAAAACATAGGTCTCGAAAGCCTTGAGTTTATCACAGAGGCATTTTTTAATGGCAACTATTTTGATTTCATAGGTAATCAACACTGGTTTGAAAAGAAAAATGGTAAGTCTGCATACGATCAGCAACCCATTGAGGGTGGCTATGCTGTAGAGGCATATGTAACTGCTTACGAAATCACAGGCAATGAAAGATATTTCGAACTTGCTAAATGTGCCTTTGACTGGTTTTTTGGTAAAAACAGGCTTGGTGTATCTTTATATGATTTTTCAACAGGTGCATGCTATGACGGTCTTACCCCATATGGACCGAATCTTAATCAAGGTGCTGAATCGGTGATTGCCTTTCTTCTTGCAAATCTCACCATGTCCCAGCAGGAGGTTCTAAATTCTCTTTTGAATAAAAATATAAAAATGGAAATACAAAATGAAAATAGTTTATTAAAGGACAGTATCACCGATTTAGCCGGTGATGGTGTATTTAAGGAGAATAAGGTGTTAAGTGTATGAAAAAAAATGATAATGCGCCTTCTATTGATGAGACCCAATCAGGCACCTTAGCAAGGGTTATTGCATTAAATAAACCTTTTATAACTACGGCACCCATGGAAGGGCTTACGGCCCAGGCAATAGAGAGCGAAGGCGGTCTATTGTTTACTACAAAAGATATGCTGAAAAAACAGGTTATAAGACTGGCATGTGATGAAAGATTGAGGTTTGAATTAGGTGAAAATCTGAAAAAGTATCTCGAAAATATTGTTGCATGGAAGAAAGTGGCTAATCAGTATGTTGAGACATATAATCTTGCAAGGGATGCAAAGAAAAAAGGCATAAAAATTGAATTACCCCTTGAATTTTAAAAATGAACATGGATAAAGGGATATTTACAAAAAAGATCCATCTGTTCCAAAGAAACCCTGCGAATCCCATACTCGATGCAAGTATGTGGCCCTATAAGGTCAATTCTGTATTTAATCCTGGTGCTGTTGAGGTAAAAGGGGAAGTACTTCTCCTTGTAAGGGTTGAGGATTTAAAAGGTATTTCGCACTTTAGCACAGCAAGGAGTAAAAATGGCGTTTCAGACTGGGAAATTGATTCATATCCAGCAATGGTACCTGAGCCTGAAATTCATCCTGAAGAGGTCTGGGGAATAGAAGATCCGAGGATTGTCTGGATTGAGGAGAAACAGAGCTGGTTTATAAGCTATACTGCATATTCAAGAGGTGGTCCCCTTGTTAGTCTTGCAGAGACAAAAGATTTCAAATTCTTTAAAAGATTGGGACCTGTCATGCCTCCTGAAGACAAAGACGCTGCATTATTTCCAAAAAGATTTGGCGGCAGATGGGCTATGTTGCATAGGCCTGTTACCACATATTTACAGGGAAGAGGTCATATATGGCTTTCATTTTCACCGGATATGAAACATTGGGGTGATCATCAGATAATTCTGGAGGCAAGAGAAGGTGCATGGTGGGATGCATATAAAATTGGCCTTGGTCCACCACCTATGGAAACCCAGGAGGGATGGCTAATACTTTATCATGGCGTGAAGCAGACTGCATCAGGAAGCATATATAGATTGGGATTGGCGCTCCTTGATTTAGATGATCCAAGAAAGGTTATAAAAAGGGGTGATGCATGGGTTTTTGGACCTGAAGAGCCTTATGAGAGAATAGGGGATGTAGGTAATGTAGTTTTTTCCTGTGGCTGGGTTTATGATAAAAATGATGATACAATAAAAATATACTACGGTGCAGCAGATACTTCTATCTGTCTTGCCGAAGCAAGATTGAAGGAATTGCTTGATTATCTTCTTAGATAACCAACAGAGTATACCCCTAAACTATTTTTTTAAATAAAGTTTTTATATAAAAATTATTCTTGTTATTCCTTTCCATCACCTATCACATATTGATGAGTTTAAAAAAATAGTTGTCTTAGATATTTTTTTTAGTTAGAATTGTTTCATGTCAAAATGCAGGAGGGGTATACAGTCATGTTTACCAATGAGGACATTGCAAAGGCAATGACTATAAGGCTTGATACGGTGGTAAAGGATTTGCCTCCTCCGCCATCTTTTAAAAAGGGGATAAGAAGGCACCAAAAAGGGTATTTACCCTTGATAAGG